>Ga0163151_10010091_pt1 | contig 10062 bp, 10 predicted proteins | sample OliLakLV19MP5IB2_FD_145596 | JGI IMG/M metagenome (GOLD analysis project Ga0163151, IMG submission 145596) | Freshwater microbial mat bacterial communities from Lake Vanda, McMurdo Dry Valleys, Antarctica - Oligotrophic Lake LV.19.MP5.IB-2 | ecosystem: Environmental > Aquatic > Freshwater >... | reverse complement strand
GCCCTCAACCTGTTCCAGTGGGACCGCGTGGCGATGGTGCTCTTTTCGATCTTCTGCGTGGTGGTGATCGCGGAAGTCGTCGTCACGCGCATCCGCAAGCGCGTGATCTAGCGATGCCCCCTGCGGCACTGACTTTCGATCACGCGGTCGCGTTTGCGCAGGTGGCGCTGGCCAACGTGACGCGCGAATACCCGCGCAAGCTCGATCATCTGCTCGAATCGCCGCACGGCGACCTGACGCCGCACGGGATCCACCCGGCGTTCTACGGCAGCTACGACTGGCATTCGGCGGTGCATATGCACTGGCTGCTGGTGCGCGTGCTGCGGTTGCATCCGGGAATTCCTCAGGCAGCGGAGATCACAAAAGTGCTCGATCGGCACCTTTCGCCCGCGTCCATCGCGACCGAGCAGGCGTACTTCGACGGACCCGGCGGCCGTACGTTCGAGCGCCCGTATGGATGGGCATGGGTCCTGGAACTGCAGGCCGAAGCGCTGCGCCTTGCCCCGAAGCGCGCCGACGCGAAACGCTGGAGCGAGGCTCTGGATCCCTTTGCGCGCTATCTCTCGGAGCGCATGAGCGAGTTCCTCGCGGTCGCCGCCTACCCGATCCGCATGGGCATGCACGCGAACACCGCGTTCGCCTGCATTCTCGCGCTCGACTATGCGCGCGTGTCCGGTGACGCGAAGCTCGAAGCCGATATCGAGCGTGCTGCGCGCAAGTGGTATCTCGAAGATCGCGATGCGCCTCTCGCGTACGAGCCCTCGCTTGCGGATTTCCTTTCGCCGGCGCTGATCGAAGCGCAGCTCATGCGCGAGGTGCTGACGCACGGCGAGTTCGGTCCGTGGCTCGCCGGGTTCATGCCCGATGGATTGGGTCCGCTCGCGACGCCGCCTCTCGTGCCGGACCGCACCGACGCGCAGCTGGCCCACCTCGATGGGCTGTCGCTTTCGCGGGCCTGGGCGCTTCGGCGGCTGGACAAGCATTTACCCGGCGCCAACGAAGCGGGTGAAGCCCATCTCGCCGGCGGCCTGCCCCAGGTCGTGGGCGGCGACTACGTCGGGGAGCACTGGCTGGCGTCTTTCGCGGCGCTGGCGCTGGGCGACGCGCCCTGAGGCGGGCAATAGTTACAGTAAATGTCCAATCAGGGAACAATGCGGATGAGGAAGATCGAAGACATGGTTGAGCTCCTCCGCCCGGAGCTCGCAAAGAAAAGCATCAAGCGCTCAACGCAAATAAGGAAGGTAGACACAATCGAGCAATGTGATGCGAGCTGGGAGATAGGTGAATCAATCCCACTCTTTCCCTGCACACTCGCCGACCGCAGCCTGCATAAGCCCAACGTCGAGCTGGCAGCATCGAGTTCGCGGATAGTTTGCGCCAACGTAGCGCACCAGGTCCGTATTGCTGCCATTTTCAGACTATTGTCCCCGGCCCACCTGAGTCTCAGGGTGAATTGCTGCCAAGGTTAGCCGCTGACCGATGCCTTTTCCCCACCCGTGAAGTCAGTCGATGATGTGGTAGACCGGTGCCTTCTCCATATCCCACTTGCCGGTGTGCCTTTCGAAACGGGACAAGGTGAAGCAATGCCAGTCCTTGGCATCAAGCTTCGTCTGATCGCCCCGATAGTAGTAAAAACGATCTCGGTCAGGCCCGCGGCGGCGAGCGCGCTGATCCACACCTTCTTCGCCGCCGTCGGCATCAGGTGGTGCGCATTCTGCAGCCCGTCGCGCGGGCCGACTTCGCAGATCTGGACGTCGAGCTTGGCTATTGGGGTGTCGCTTGGGGAAACCCTGGTTCTAATCTCTCCCGGACGGCAGAATGTTCGCGTCGCTCGCGATGAATCGCTTGATCATGCCGACCAGTGCGCCCGACTCCCGTCCCAGCTCCTCGATGATCGAGAAGTGGTTCTGCGCCGCGATCTCGACGAACGCGGAGCGGAAGCCGGCTTGCGTCCACGCCGCCGCGTAGTCGCGGGACTGCCGGCGGAATTCGCTTGGCTCATCGGCGCCCACCGCGCACAGCAGCGGCACGCCTTGAGCGGGCAGGTGCGCTATGGGGCTGTTGCGCCGCGCAATGGCATCGTCCATCTGCAGCCATGAATTCGCCCTCGTGAGCCGCAACGGCGTCAGGTCGAACACGCCGCTGATCGTGACTACGCCGCGCACCACGGACGTATCCGTGCCGGGTCCGCTCGAGGTGCAGCACGCCATCGCGGCGAGGTGCGCGCCCGCCGAATTGCCCGCGACGAACACCCGGCCCGGGTCGCCGCCGAAGGACGCGGCATTCGCTGCCACCCAGGTGATGCCGCGCCTCGCCGCGTCCACTATTTCATCCAGCGTCGCTCCCGGCGCCAGCGGATACTCGAGCGAAACGTACACCATGCCGGCCGGACAGAACACGTCTGCGGGAAACGCACGCGATTCCTTGCTCGATCCGCGCCATGCGCCGCCGTGGATGAACACGAGAACCGGCGCTCCGGGCGCCTCGGTCGTGAATACGTCGAGCCGCTCCGCCGGTGCGGGCCCATAGCGGAGGTCCAGCTGGGCCGCCCGGCTGTTGCGCACGCGGCGACTGCTTTCGGCGCAGCGCTTCAGGTACGCCTCGAAGTCGGGAACCGATTGCTCGATGGCGTACTCGCGCTCGAGCGCGTCGAGCGTGTAGTCGCGGTATACGATGCGGGCGGGATCGGACATTCAGGCCGCTTTCTCGTGGCTGCTCAGGAACTGCAGGTAGCGGGTCCAATGGATGTCGTTGCCCTGGAGATCGGCCGCCGAGCGCGCTGTGATCTGCGACGCCTGGTCCATCACCCAGCAGGCCGTGCGCAGAGATTCGCCGGCAGCGGCACGGTTGGCGCGTACCGCGCCGGGCCGGAAGTCGATGGCTTGCAGCATTTTTGACGCGAGAGACAGGCAGCGCCCCGACAGCTCCATCTCGCGCGATCCGCGCCAGTTGGTGACGATGGTGCCGTAGCGCGCGGTGGCGCAGTCGATCCACTCCGGCTGGTAAAGAACCGATTCACGCTCCCAGGCCGCCTCCATCTTGGCGGCCAGCCACTGGCCCAGCCCGATCCAAGCCTGGCTCTGCCCGAGCAGCCTGGCCTTGATCGCGGTGATCTCTCCCGGCTCGCGTTCTCCCTCCATGAACAGCACGCCAATACCGGCGATCGCATCGAGAGCGTTCAGATCGTCGCAACCCGCAGCCTGGTAACGCGGGTCGGCGTAGTCAGCGGCGTACGCCGCCGGCGAAACGCGCTCCAGCCAGACGTTGGTCAGCGTTTTCAGGCGGTTGGATTGCAGGCACAGCTCGGCGGCTTCTTGCATCTTGCCGCAGGCGTGGTATCGCTCGTGCTCGCGGTGGTAGGTGGCGATGTTGCGCAGCAGTTGCAAGTCAGGCGGCGGTCCCTGGTTCGACACTGCGGCGGGCGCGTCGCTGCCCGCAGGCATCGTCTCCGCCGCGGCCGAATCCTCGCGGTCCGGCAGCGCGGCCGCATGGGGCAGGGCCGCCATCAGCTGCCGCTGCGCGATCTTCAGATTCAACTCCGCCGCACGCGGGGATAGGCCGCTCTTCTCGAGGTCGAGCCCGGCAAGCGTCGCCAGGGCCTTGATCGCCGGGTCGAGCTCGATTGAGAGCAGCGCGGCGCAGACTGCAATGCCGACCTGCTCGATGCGTGTGTCGGGAGCCAGATCGCTGACCGGCGTGCCGCGCAAGCGCGAGCGCAGCGATTCGAGCTGCGCTCGCAGTGCGACAATTTCAGAGCGCGGCGGCTGGTCGGCACGCAGCGCGGCAAGCCGCTCGACCATCTCGAGCAGGTGTGGATAGATCCTCCGGTTCATTTCGGCAGGTAGCTGTTGTCGTACATCAGCTCTACCGGCGTGGCCTTTTCGATCACTTTCAGCTCCACCAGGAAGTTTTGAGCCGCGGTCAGCCGCTCGGGTTGCGTGGAACCGAGCTTCCATCCCTTGGCGACGTCGCGATCGTGGCGCGCTTTCTCGAACGCGCGGATTGCCTTCAGGTAAGCCTTGTCGGCGACTGTTTCGGGGGCGTACTTGGCCTGGTACTGGTCGTTCTCGGCGTGGTTTGCGGGATCATGGTCGTACAGCACGGCGCGCCAAAAGACCTTGGTGAATGCGCGCATCTGGCTCGCGCGCTTCGTCGCGACCTCGCGCATCACCAGCGTGAGATCCTGGGGCAGCGGGATCAGCGGATCCAAATCGATCATTTCCACTGGCGCGCCGCGCGTCTGCAAGGCCACGGCCTGGGTCTTGAACCATACGTAGGCATCGAGCTGGCCCTGCGAGATTGCCGCCGGCCCGCCCATCCCGACCGGCTTCAGCGCGACGTCCTTGTCGGTCAATCCCCCGGCGCGCAGCAGGCCGAGGGCCATGAAGTGGGTGGCGCTCGAGAAGCTCACCACGCCCACCGTCTTGCCCTTCAGGTCCTGCGCGCGCCGGATGTTCGAGTTCTTGTGCGCGATCAGCGCCCACAGGCTTTCCGTGGACGCGCTGTTGATGCCCACCACGTCCACGCCCCGCGCGCGCGCCTGGATGACGGTGTAGCCGCCGGCGAACGCGATGTCGCCCGTGCCTTGAGCCAGCTGCGGCACCAGGTTGATCGCGCCGCCCGGAATCGGCAGGTATTCCAGCTCGATGCCCTCTTCGCGAAACCATCCCTTTTCCGCGCCGATGTAGAACATGCGGAAGGTATGGCCGTGGGGCTCGGGCATCAACATGCGCAGCTTCTGCGTCTGGGCATCGGCGGATTGCAGCGGCGCTGCGCCCAGCAGCGCAGCGACAGCCGCCGCGGCCAATACCCTGCTGCCGGAAAAGAGTGAACGACGTGCTCGACGCATGGTGCAGCCTCCTGTCTCAGTCATTGCGGTTGAACTTGTCACCGATCGCCGCGACGCGCGGCGCCATCGCTCCAGAACAGCACCCGCGCTTCCGCCAGCGACACCAGCGCGTAGAACGCCACGCCCAGCAGCATCAGCGTGATCACGGACGCGAACATCACCTCGGTTTCGAGGTTGCCGGCGGCCGTGAGGGCGAGGTAGCCCAGCCCCGCATGGGCTCCGACGAACTCGCCCACGACGGCCCCGATAATGGAAAGCACGCAGGTGATGCGCAGCCCGGCGGAATCTCCAGCCGGACGAAAGTCTGCCACGCGCTTGCTTCGAGCGAACGGAACAGCTGCCGCTCCTGCTCGCCCACCGAGCCGAGACCCGCCATCACGTTCACCAGCAGCGGAAAAAAGCAGATGATCGCCGCGATCAGTATTTTCGACAGCAGGCCGAAGCCGAACCAGACCAGGAACAGCGGCGCGAGCACCACGATCGGCGTGGTTTGCGAAGCGACGATGTACGGCTTCAGCGTCAGCTCGAGTAAGCGCGAGCGGGAGATCAGGGTGCCGATGCAGATCGCGGCCGCGCTGCCCAGCGCAAAGCCGAGCACGGCTTCGGTTACGGTGGCCCGCGCGTGCTTCAGCAGCGTGCCGTTCAATGCCAGCTCGGCGAATTTCCCGGCGACCGCGAATGGGTGCGGCAGGAAATAGCTCGGCAGCCGGCCGATCTCCACGTAGAGAATCCATGCCGCGACGAAGACGACGAGGACCAGCGGGCGGGCACCCCAGACCATCCAGCGCTGGCGCCGCGCGTTCAAGGTCCGCCCGCAAGCAGCAGTTGGCGGAGTTCGGCTGCAACCTCGACGTGGCGCGGATCGCGCAAGGACTCGGGCGTGCGCGGCCGCGGCAGGCCGACCGCGCAGGCATAGCCCACCTTGCCGGGGCGCGAAGTCAGCACGACCACCCGGTCGGAGAGCAGCACCGCTTCGGAAATGCTGTGGGTGACGAATACGACCGTCTTGCCCGAGCCCTGCCAGATGCGCATCAGCTCATAGCCCATGCGTTCGCGCGTCAGGGCGTCCAGCGCGCCGAACGGCTCGTCCATCAGCAGCACTTCGGGGTCGAGCATCAGCGCGCGGGCGATCGCCGCTCGCTGGCGCATGCCGCCGGACAGCTCCTTCGGGTAGTTGTCCTCGAAGCCGGCGAGACCGACCAGCGCGACCAGGCGCCGAGCCTCGTCCAGGTACCGGTCGCGTGCCAGCCGGCGTATCTCGATCGGCAGCAGCACGTTCTCCAGCACGGTGCGCCACGGCAGCAGCACCGGGTCCTGGAACACGTAGCCGATGCGGCGATTGGGGCCGGCCAGAGCGCGCTGCTCGAACAGCACCCCGCCGCCGGTCGGCGCCAGCAGGCCGCCGAGAATCGCGAGCAACGTGGATTTGCCGCAGCCGCTCGGCCCGATGATGGATAGGAATTCTCCAGCGGCGATCGATATGCTGATGTCCGCCAGTGCGGCGATCTCCCCGCTCAGCGTCGGATAGCGCAGGTGGACACGCCGCGCCTCGATGATAGGTTCCGCCTGCACTTGATGATGATGTAAAAGTGTTTATAGGTTGTCAAGCATTTGATATTCTCGGCCGGATGGACCCAGACCAGCGCCTCGCCGAAGTGCTCGAGACCCGCATCGGCTACCTGCTGCGCCGCGCGCAGGCCGGGGTGCGCGCGATGTTCGATGCGGCGCTGAAGGAGTACGACCTCAACGTCCAGCAGTTCTCGATCCTGTTCGCCATCGACTCCCACCCCGGCCTGTCGTCGGCCGACTTGGCGCGGGCTTCGACACTGACGGCACAGGCGGTCAACATGATGGTGATGAACCTGCAGTCGAGGGGGCTGCTGGTCCGCGCGCCCCATCCCGTGCACGGCCGGATCCTGAAGGTCGAGCTGACCAAGCCCGGAAAGGCGATGCTCAAGCAATGCAAGCGGCGCGTGTTCGCCATTGAAGAACGGATGCTGGCCGACCTGCGGCCGGCGCAGGAAAAGCTGATACGCAGCTGGCTGCTAGGGTGCGCGGAGCTGGCCTATGGCCAATCGCGGCAATAACGGAGGCGGGTCATGCAACGAATCATCGTGATCGGCGGGGGATTCGCCGGGTTCTGGAGCGCCATCGCCGCTGCGCGCGAAGCGCACGAGCGGGGCGGCGGCGGGGCGGGCATCGCGGTGACGCTGATCTCCAGGGATGAATATCTCTGCATCCGGCCGCGCCTCTACGAGCGCCAGCCGGAGGACATGCGCGTGTCGATGCTGCCGCTGCTTGCCCTCGCCGGGGTCGAATTCGTGCGCGCGGAAGTTCAACGCATCGATGCCCGGGAGCGGCGGCTGACGGCGACCATGGACGGTGGCGTCCGCGACTTCGAGTTCGACCGCGCGGTGCTGGCCGTCGGCAGTGTGGCGGCGCCTCCTGCAGTCCCGGGCCTGGGCGAGCATGGATTCAGCGTCGACGATTATGCGCGCGCAGCCCGGCTCTCTGCGCATCTGCGCGGGTTGGGCGGGCGGCCTGACAGCGCGGGACGCTTTACCGCAGTCGTGGTCGGCGGCGGATTCACAGGCCTGGAATGCGCGTCTGAATTAGCGGGGTGGATGCGCGATCTGGCCGCGAGCGCCGGGCGGGAAGGGCAGGAGAAGGTCGTGCTGCTGGACCGTGCGCCTGAAATCGGCGGCAGCTTGGGTGCCGGGCCGCGCGCGGCGATTGCGTCGGCGCTGAAGGACTTGGGGATCGAGACCCGGGTCGGGGCGAACCTCAGCGCGGTGTCAGCAGAAGGCATCGAACTCGCCGGCGGAGAAAGAATTCCAGCGTTGACGGTGGTTGCGACTGCAGGAATGCGGGCGCATGAGCTGACCTCGGGCATCGGCGCGGAACTCGACCCGCTCGGACGGGTGGTGGTCGATGCTTCGCTGAAGGCCAGGGATGCGCCGGTCGTATTTGCCGCGGGCGATGCCGCTGCGGCCTGGGCAGACGAGAAGCATCAGGCCTTTCAGTCATGCCAGCACGCGATCATCATGGGCAAGGTCGCGGGGGCCAACGCCGTGCGCGACCTGATCGGCCAGGCGCTGGTCGGCTACTCGCAGCCCAACTACGTGACCTGCCTGGATCTCGGCGAATGGGGCGCGGTGTTTTCTCTGGGCTGGGACCGGCAGGTCGCCTGGACCGGCGCGGACGCGAAGATGCTCAAGAAGATCATCAACCGCCAGTGGATCTATCCGCCGCGGGCGCCGGACCGAAAAACGCTGTTCGACGCCGCCGTGCCGCTGCTCGCGCCGGCGGCCGATATCGAAGCCTCAAGAAAGTTTTTCACCGGAGTTCTCGCCGGCGCCCGCGCGAAGGCGGACGCCCCGGGCTAAGCCGGCTTCGAACCCGCTAAGCGCGATCCCGCTTAGCACCCCGGCGGCGGCCAGCGCAAGCATTGCCCATAGCGAAGCACCCCAGCCGCCCATGCGCCGTCACCGGCTCGTTCTTTGCGCGATACTTCATCGCGACCATCCGCGGCGACGCCGCGCACGTGGGGCCAACGCCGATGGAACGGCGCAAGGATGCGCTCGTCGCACGGCGCGCCTGGTGCTCGAGATCGACCGCATCGGCCACAGCTACGGCCCGAATGGGCGCTCCAACGCGCCGCACATCACTGTCTATCCGAACGTGCGCGGCGTGATCCCTTCGGAGGTGAAGCTGTCTTGCGACGTGCGTCGTTCCGACGTGGGGACCGTCGGCGCGATGGGGGCCAAACCGCGGCCCGCCTGGCTGCGGAGACCGGCTTTGGCATTAAGATCGACCAGTACTGCTTCACGCTGTGCTGGCGAAAGCGGAGATGGCGAAGACCTCGCGGTAGGTCGCATTCAGGTGCGATTTTAGATCGACCAAATGCTGCCATTTTCTGTTTATGGCCCAGTCCTGGCGCGCTTCTCCTGTCGAATTGCTGCCATCAATTTAGATTGACAAGATGCGCCGGACAGGTTTCCGACGGCCGACCTTTGCGCTTGCCGCTAATAACGGATGTCGTGAATATCCGGCGTGATCAAGTCTTTCGCGCGACAAGAACACGGCCCGGGTATTCGCTCGTGAGTACGTTCGCCGCTTCATCCCAGTTGTGCATCCGGCGGCTTGGCGCAAGCTGGCGCAATTGCATGCCGCAACGCGACTAGATTCGCTACACATTCCTGCCGATGGAGAACGCCATGGCCAAGCGAAGATTCGAACCGGTGCACCCCGGCGTGGTGCTCGCCGAGGACTTTCTAAAGGGACTGCAGATCACCCAGTACCGGCTTGCAAAAGGGATTGCAGTGCCGCCGCGCCGCATCAACGAGATTGTGCAGGGCGAACGCGGCATTACCGCCGACACCGCCCTGCGGCTCGGCAAGTTCTTCGCAATGGAGGCGCAGTTCTGGATGAATCTCCAATCGCACTACGACCTGGAAGTCGCGAAGGATGCCATTGCCGGCAAGCTCGACAATGAGGTCGAGGTCCTCAATGCAGCGTAAGAAGATTCAGGCTATTGCGCGGTCGCGGTCACCATCGCAGGCTTGCGGCCGATCCACGGGCGCGCCTTCTCGAGCTGCGCCGCCAGCCGGAACAGCGTCGCCTCGTCACCGAAGCGCGCGACGAGCTGAGTTCCCAGCGGCAGGCCTTCGCTGCTCATGCCGAGCGGCAGCATCATCGCCGGCTGCCCGGTGAGGTTGAACCACACCGTGAACGGCGAGAAAGCGAACACGCGCCGCCAGTACTCGTCGGTGTCCTCCAGCATCATGTCGATCCACCCGAGCTTCGGAGCCGGCCCCGAGAGACCCGGGGTCAGCAGCACGTCGTAGTTCGCGTGGAAGGCGCCCATCTGCCGCCCGAGGCGGTGCGCGGTATTGACGGCCCTGACGTAATCCGCGCCACCGGTGCGAAGGCCGCGCTCGTACATGTCGCGCGTCACGTTCTCGAGTTCGCCGGCGGCTGGGGCGCGCTGCTTTCCCGGGTGGGTGCCGAGGTTCACGACGGTATTCGCCGCCGCAAGGGTCACGAAGGCCGGCACCATGGCCTCGCCGTCGACCTCCGGATCGGCCTCTTCGACGTGATGGCCCAGCTCGGCGCAAAGCTTCGCAATGGCATCGAGTTCGCGCAAGCTCTCTTCGCCAACCGCCGCGCCGTTCGGCGCCTTGCGCGTGAAGGCGATCCTGAGACGTCCGGGA
>Ga0163151_10010087_pt1 | contig 10066 bp, 7 predicted proteins | sample OliLakLV19MP5IB2_FD_145596 | JGI IMG/M metagenome (GOLD analysis project Ga0163151, IMG submission 145596) | Freshwater microbial mat bacterial communities from Lake Vanda, McMurdo Dry Valleys, Antarctica - Oligotrophic Lake LV.19.MP5.IB-2 | ecosystem: Environmental > Aquatic > Freshwater > Lake... | reverse complement strand
TCCGCACGCCGTACAGCCGGGACTCGTTCCGCATCTCGGTCGCATGACCGAGGATCTTCTTCATCCGGTCCTGGTCCTCGGTCAGCACGGCTTCGGTGGGATCGGGCAGCGAACCCATGACGACGTACTTCACGGTTTCGTTGATGCCCGGCGACGGGCGGTTCCCCTCGTCGTCGACTTCGTCCACGATCTCCGCGCCGCGGACGGCCATTTCCTGGCGGAACAGCGTCCGGTCGCTTTCGCCGTCGCCGTCGAGGTCGATCGCGCCGACGATCGCGAACTTCTCGGCCCGTCCGGGGCTCCACAACGGCGTGTAGACCAGATCGCCCGGCGACATCGGTCGGTACAGGTCTTCCTCGATGATCGACGCTTCGGCCAGGTGGGCGTCGATGATCCGCGTGACTTCGACCTTCCCCTTGATGTCCGCCGTCGTGCGGGCCACGCCCGGCGTGTCCTTGTTGTAAACGCTGAACGTCATTCGCGGCTTGAGGAAGTCGGCCTCGCCCAGGTCGAGCCAGACCATCCGCGACGTGTTGTCCACTCGGCGCACGGTGCCGTCGGCGACCTCGAAGCTTTCCTTCTTGATCTCGTCCAGCTCGTCGCGAATCTTGTTGTTGATCGCGATCAGTTTTTCCCGTTCGTTCTGGAACTGCATCCGCTCTTTTTCGGACTGCTCCTTCGCCTGTTCCAGTTCCACCTGGACCTGATTGTACTGGCCGCGGAGTTCGGCGACCTCGCGGTCTTTGGCCTGCAGCAGTTCGTCGCGCTCGGCGATGACCTTCCGCTTCTCCCCTTCGGCGTCGCGGTATTTCTTCTGGTGATCGTCGGTCTGCGACTGATACCGCGACTGGATCGCCAGCAGTTCCTTTTCGCGGGCGTTGAGCTCGGCGACCTTGCTGTCGCGCTCGGCGATCGTGGTGTTCAGCGCTTCGCGCACCTTGGCCAGCGTGCCGGAATAGGTCGTCTCCTGCAGTTGTCCCTGGGCGCCCATTTCCGTGCGGAGCACGCCGACCACCGTCGTCGGCGAGTTCGGGGCTGTGGGGTCCACGACTTGCGGCTGGTCGGTCTTGCCGAGAACCTTCCGCAGCTCCTGCATGTCGCTGTCGGTTTTAGCGAACATTGTGTTCGCCGTCTGCGCTTTGTCATCGGCCGTTTTCTGGGCCACAGAGGCGTCGGAATACTCGCGATGGAACATGTACGTGGTGACGCCGAGCACGATCGTCATCATCACGAAGAAGATCAGCGAGTAGTGAACCGCACCCGGCTTGTTCGACGACGACGACGCCATTCTGGTTTCCTTGAGCCGGGTCGGTCGGACCACAGCCGGATCGAATCGCATTCAGACCGAACTGCGACGCAACGGACGGGACGGTCGGCATGGGACAGAGGGACCGACAGCGCCATGCGTGTCGTAACCCCGCTATCTGCAAGTGTAAGCGGCACGGGAGGGGAGTCAAGAACCATCCCGAAACCCGCCCGGATTTCCCGCATCCGTGCCCCAGGCTCCCACGGGCTTTGGGCTGTGGCGAAGCGATTATTCCGGCGGAATCGGTTCTTCCACTCTCCCCGGCGGACCACGGACACCCGCGATTCCTCGTTTCGGCGGATGACGGCGAGAAGCATCGGATGATTCCCCCGTCGCCCGCCGGTCGGAGCATCTTCCGCGACAACACAGCGTTGCCGCCGATTGTGCCCGTTGCGCCGCGAACGCCAGCCCTATCGGTCGTGTAGGGCGATGCACCGTCCGGAAGCGGGGAAATCAACCACGAAGACGCGCAGGGCGCGAAGGCTGAGAGGAGTCAGGTGTCAGGTGACGGGCAAGAGGATGTCCGATCACGAGTGGAGGACACATTTTGTGAAGTCGGCTTTCCCTCCGGTCCCCTCGCCCGCCGCTTCGGTGGGAGAGGGTTAGGGTGAGGGTGCCTTGGTTTTTCTCTTTTCGTTTCGCGGAGTAGCGGAAGACCAAAGACAAAGACACCCCCACCCCCTCTCCCACCGAAGCGGCGGGCGAGGGGAGTGAAAAGACCAGATCCGTCGCACACTCTCCGATCACACTCTCTTTCCTGACACCTGGCCCTTTTCCCTCCCCTTTGCGACCTTCGCGTCCTTCGCGGTTTTCTTTCCTCTTCGCTGAGAACGATCCTGCTCGGCAAGTTGGCTACAATGCCGGCCCGAACCCAGTGTCCCGGACGCTCCAAGCGTCCGGGACACTTTACCTCCCAGCCCGAGCCATTCATGCCCGAATCCGTGTACCTCATCGATACGTTCTCGCTGATGTTCCAGGTCTTCCACGGCGTGCCGCCGATGACCGGGCCGTCGGGGCAGCCCACGAACGCCATCTTCGGGATCAGCCGCGATCTGGTCGGACTGCTCACCAACCATCGCCCGGCGTGGCTGATCGCCGCGTGGGACTCCAGCGAGCCCAGCTTCCGCAACACGATTTACGCCGATTACAAGGCCAACCGCAAAGAGACGCCGCCGGACCTCATTTCGCAGATTCCGCGCGTCCGGGAATTGATCGAAGCGTTCGGCATCCCCGTCATCGAACACGCCGGCTGGGAAGCGGACGACGTCATCGCCACCCTCGCCGGGCAGGCCGCCGGCCGCGGCGACACCGTCCGCATCATCACCAGCGACAAGGACGCCCGGCAGTTGCTCGGCCCCCAAGTGCAGCTCTTCAACCTGCGGAAGAACACGTCGCTCGGCGAAGCGGAACTGCTGCTCGATTGGGGCATCCGGCCCGATCAGGTGGTCGATTTTCAGGCCCTCGTGGGAGACGCCGTCGACAACATCCCCGGCGTGCCGTTGATCGGCCCGAAGAAGGCCGCGCAGTTACTGAATCAATTCGGCACGCTCGACGAAGTCCTCGCCCACGCCGATGAAGCCCCCGGCGCGAAGCTCAAGGAGAATCTGAAGCTGTACGCCGAGCAGGCCCGCTTGAGCCGCGAGTTGGCCCGGCTGAAGACCGACCTGCCGATGGAGTTCGACTGGACCGCGACCCGCAATCCCAAGCCGGACGTGTTGCGACTGCAGGATCTCTTCCGCGAGTTCGGGTTCCGCAAGCTGATCGACGACGTCCGCCCATTCGCTGCCACGAACCTGGTCGCCACGAAGAAGAGCATTGTGGCGGCACGCACGAAATCGCTGTTCGGCGATGACGACACGGTGACGGTCACCGAATCCGTCGAAGTCGTCGTCGTGATCACCGAGCCTGCTGCGCCGAAGCACACGTGGCAGGTGATCGACACGCCGGAACTGCTGGCGGACTTCGTCGCGCTGTTGCAACCTCAGACGCGGCTCTGTCTCGACCTCGAAACCACCAGCGTCGATCCGCGACGGGCGGAGATCGTCGGCTGGGCGTTCTCGTGGCAACCGGGGCAGGGCTATTACCTGCCCGTGCAGGGTCCGCCGGGCAGCCGGTTACTCGATGCCGCATCTGTCGTCGCCGCGCTCAAGCCGATTCTGGAGAACCCCGCGGTCGAAGTCGTCAACCAGAACATCAAGTACGACCTGATCGTGTTGCGGTGCGCGGGGATCAACATTGCGTCCCTCGGCGTGGACCCGATGGTGGGGGATTACCTGCTCGATGCCGGGGCGCGGTCGCACGGCCTCGAAGCCTTGATGGACAAGTATCTGCATCGACAGGGAATGTCCATTTCCGATCTGATCGGCACGGGCAAGAAACAGAAGAGCATGGCCGAAGTGCCGATCAAGCAGATCGCCGAGTACGCGACCGAAGACGCCGATTGTGCGCTGCAGATTGCGGACGTCATCGCGCCGCAGCTCAAGGACGCCAGGCTTTGGGAGTTGTACTGGAACCTCGAACGCCCGCTGATTCCCGTCCTCGCCGAGCTGGAATACAACGGCATCCGCGTCGACGCCGACGAGCTCCGTCGCCAAAGCGCCGACCTGACCGAACAGTTGCAGCGCCTGATGGGCGAGATTCACGAGATCGCCGGCGAGACGTTCAACATCGACTCACCGGTGCAGCTCCGCAAGATTCTGTTCGACAAGCTGGGCCTGCCGGTCAAACGCAAGACGAAGACTGGGCCGAGCACCGATCAGGAAGTGCTCGAAGAACTCGCCGCGTTGCATCCGTTGCCGGCGAAGATCACCGAGCATCGGCACCTCAGCAAGCTGAAGGGAACATATCTCGATGCGCTGCCGCTGCTCATTCATCCCCAGACCGGGCGCATTCACTGCTCGTTCAACCAGGTCGTCGCGGCGACCGGGCGGTTGAGTTCGAGCGACCCGAATTTACAGAACATTCCGATCCGCACGCCGGAGGGCCGCCGCATCCGTAAGGCGTTCGTGCCGGGCCATCCGGGCTGGAAGCTGGTCTGTGCGGATTACTCGCAGATCGAGCTGCGGATGCTCGCCCATTTCTGCGGCGACCCGGTGTTGTTGGAGGCATTCGCGAGCGGCATCGACATTCACACGGCGGTCGCGGCCCAGGTGTACGGCGTGGAATTGGCCGCCGTCGACGCCGACATGCGCCGCGTCGCCAAAGCGGTGAACTTCGGCGTGATCTACGGCCAAAGCCCGTTCGGTCTCGCGGCCGCGCTCGGCATCCCGCAGGAGGACGCCGCGAAGTTCATCGACGAATACTTCACGAAGTACGCCGGCGTGGACCGCTATCTCGAAGAGATTCTCGCCGAGTGCGAACGGACCGGTTACGCCCGCACGATTCTCGGCCGCCGTCGCAAGATCGACGGCATCCGCCCGGACCGCAACCGCAGCCGCAACATGCCCGAACGGACGGCGATCAACACGGTCATCCAGGGGTCCGCGGCGGACCTCATCAAGCAGGCGATGATCAAGCTGCACGACCGTCTGTGTCGCGAAGCCCATCCCGCGAAGATGCTGCTGCAGATTCACGACGAACTGGTCTTCGAGGCCCCGGCCGATGCGGTGCCGTCGCTGGTGCAGATCGTCCGCGAAGAAATGGAGCACGCCCTGCCGCTCGACGTGCCGCTGGTCGTGGACGTCTCCGCGGGGGACAACTGGCTGGAGACCGACGCAGTCTCATAAGAAGCCCAGGGGTTGCACCCCCTGGGACTGCTGCCCCAGGGGGTGCAACCCCTGGGCTTCCGGGAACCATGTCAGCGCTTGATTTGTCATCGCGCGGTTCCCAAGATAACTCTCAATCACCCCGTTCCGCCTCCTGGAGTGTCCGCAATGTATCGAACGATCATGACGCTGGTTGCGGCCGCCGCGGTCGGCTGCGGCAGCCATGTGACCACCGCGCCGATCAAGCCGATCGACGGACAACCGCTCAAAGAAGTCGCCCCCGTGGAAGAAAGCGCGTCCATGCTGACCGTCCAGTCCGAACCGTTCGGCGAGACCCCGTCCGGCGACGCCATCGTGCATTACAGCCTCATCAACCGCAACGGGATGCGGGTCGGCCTCATCAATCTCGGGGCCACCGTTACCACCGTCGAAGTCCCCGACCGCGACGGGAACAAGGCCAACGTCAACCTGCGGTTCGACGATCTCGCCGGATATCTCGAAAACAAGCCGTTCTTCGGCGGCACGTGCGGCCGGTACGCGAACCGCATCGCCCACGGCAAGTTCACGCTCGACGGCGCTGAGTACACCCTCGCCACCAACAACGGCCCGCATCACCTGCACGGCGGCGTCGAAGGCTTCAACAAGAAAGTCTGGCGGCACGAGGATGTCAGCACCGACTCCGCCGCCGGCGTGCGGTTCACCTACGTCAGCCCCGACGGCGAAGAGGGCTACCCCGGCAACCTGACCGTGAAGGTGACGTACTCCCTCAACGACGCCAACGAACTGCGGCTCGACTACGAAGCCACGACCGACAAGGCGACCGTCCTCAACCTCACCAACCACTGCTACTGGAACCTCACCGGCGACGCGGGCACCGGCACGATCCTCGATCACGAACTGACGCTGATGGCCGACAAGTACATCCCCGTCGATGAAACGTCGATCCCCACCGGCGAACTCGCCGACGTCGTCGGCACGCCGATGGACTTCCTCTCGCCCCACAAGATCGGCGAACGGATCGCCCAGACCGTCAACGGCGCCGGCGGCTACGACCACTGCTACGTCGTCAACGGCACGATGGGCGAGCTGCGCCCCGCGGCGAAGATCGTCGAACCGAAGACCGGCCGCGTGATGGAAATCGAAACCACCGAGCCGGGCATCCAGTTCTACACGGGCAACCATCTGAAGGGGACGCCCGACACCGGCAACGCCATCATGCACGGCGCGTTTTGCCTGGAAACCCAGCATTTTCCCGACTCGCCGCACCGGCCGGAGTATCCGACGACCACCCTCCAGCCCGGCGAAGTCTACAAGCAGACAACGGTGCATCGGTTTTCGGTGGCGAAGTAAACGAGTCACTCCGTGGCTCGAAGCCTTTCGCCTCGGTCCCCTCTCCCCCGTCTTCGGGGGAGAGGGTTAGGGTGAGGGGGCCGAGCGCTTCGCAGAGTGTTCCACGTCGTCTCGGGGTCGCGCAGCGACAAGAGGCGGCAAGTGTGATCCGATCTTCGTCACCCCGGTAGGTCGAAACGACAAATCGGGGCCACCCGCGGCGTGACGTTAATTCGCCTGTTTCGTGGTGACTATGAATCACGTTCCCATGTTTGTTCCTGAACGACGTCAACTGACCGAGGCCGAACTGGCCTTGCTACGCTGGCTTCTCACTCGTGGTGCTGAGATCACCGGCACCGACGCCAATTTGGCGACGTCCTTTCTGCCGCAACTCGATGCCTTGCTGGTCGTGGGCCAGTGTGGTTGCGGTTGTCCAACTGTGGACTTGGCACTCATTGCGCCGGAGTTAGCCGTGTCCGACATTTCCACGGCATTAGCGGATGTGGAAGGACGGTCACCAGAAGGCAGCGAGATCGGCGTGATCTTACGGGTCGCGGAAGGTAAGCTCAGGGAACTGGAGTTATATGCTCGGGATTGCCGAGTGCCGTTCAGTATTCCGAGGGCTGAGGAGTTGCAACTATTCTGGTAACCGGACCATCATCTCTAGTTGCGGAACCGGCTTTGACTGCGTAACCGGGGTCGCCGGGTGCCACTGGCGGCGGCTTTGGGCCGCCAGTGTCTTCTGTCTTCGCGCTCGACTTCCGACGCGACTCAACCCCGCTACTGCTCTCAACAAGAGCACTGGCGAGCGAAGCCCCTCGCCAGTGGCACCCGGCGTGAGGCGTTCAGTCACTTCGCCGGCGGCGCGTCCGTGCCTTCTCCGATGGCTCGCGCCAGCATCTGATTGGAGGCCAGCATCGGGCCGATCAGCAGCAGCGGCAGAATCATCGGCCAGGGAAACTTGGTCCCGGCGAGGGCGATGCTGAAGCCCGCCGGCAAGACCATTGCGACGAGCCAGAGGACCGTGTTCCACGTCAGCATCGATTTCTTTTCGGAGTTGGTCATCAGCAAGTTCCTTTGGATGGGTGCAGCGATTGTTTATGCCTCGAACCTGCGCCAGACGCAATCCAGCAACGCGCCAACGACGCCTGCCACCATCGCGGAGTCGACCGCCGCAAGCGGCGCGCCGACGACTATGAGAACCAGGCGGCTCAGGACGGAGCGAAACAGGTCTCCCAGGACGCAGTTCCCGCAACCGGCTGCGCCCGGCGGCAACGGCGGCGACGGCGGCGGGAAAGGCGCCAGCACTGCCACCAGGAAGACCGCCATCCCCCCGGCATAGAATCCGACCAAGGCGAACCAGGCGACGAAGTCCCAGTCCCGCTCCAAGCGCCGCCACGGCTTCGCGTTCGTCCCGGCAGCGGGCGATGCGTCGGGATTCATGGGCTTTGCCCTACGTCACTTGGTCCCGTTTCGGTGCTTCACAGGCCGGGTTATGCGATAAACGGATTCTCAGGGGGTTCACAGCCGCGAATCTCGCGCCAGTATTCGTCGATCACGTCGGAATCAACGCGAACGTCCCCTCCGCCTGCCCAATGACGATCCTGGCCATTCTTTTTCGGACCGGATATCCAATATTCAAGACCATTGTTCGCGTCTATGTAGTTCCCGCTAATACCAGCGCCGCGACACGATTGTAAAACCAGCCCGCCAAGATAGATCGTCCGCCCAGATTTTGAGAATCGAACGCGGCAGATGCGGGCCCGACCACGATCATCGCGACTTGCCTTGCATTCCACATACATGACGCGTGTGGTTTGAGTCTTCGCATTTGCAGGAGGCACGCGGATTGGACGCCGCCGTCCAGAAGGGGTTTGTTCGATATCGCCTGCTTTCCGCTCAGCGGGAATCTCAATGCCGCGAGCTGCCAGCTCTCGTTCAATCGCTCCCAGACAACAGCGGGCCACGGACCGCGGCGACTTGAGGGCAGACTGTCCCACTAGCTGGACACAGGCGGACAAATCTTCACGCAGCCAATGAAGCAGATCCTCCGTAGATGTGCCGGAGATCAAATCGTCTATCACACGATTCGATTCGTTGCGACTCATGATAACGTCTTCGGACTCGTGAAGCGCATTCTCCGCCGCCCCGGTCAGGTGCTCTTCTTGGTTCGGTGGCGACTCCGAGCGGGCTTCTTGGCGGCCGCGTGGCCGTCCGCCTGGACCTCCTGCCAGAATTGCTCGTGGGGCACGCCGCCAGTTGCCTCGATTTGTCGGCGCGACTCGTCGAGCAGCGCCTGGAATTTCGGCGAGTGCGCCAGGATTAGCCGTTCCAGTTCATCGTCGTCCGTGACCGACAGCAACACGGCGACCGCTTTCCCGTTCCGGGTCACGACGACCGGCCCGTCCACACTCTCTCGCACATAGGCGCTCAAGCGCGCCTTGACGTCGGCGACCGAGGCGATCTTCATTCTTCAAACTCCTCGCCCCCAAAGCAGAGGCGGTTCCGATCTTTGACTCCCACGGCCAGGATGCGAACTTCCCGGCGCACCGCATCGATTTCGTAGAAGACCCGAAAGCGGTTGTCGGGTCCGACGCGCAGTTCCCAATCGGCCCCGAATCCGATCGGCCGTTTCAACGGCTTGCGGTTTCGGGTTTCCACGTCGGGTTCGTGAATGAGTTGGGCCTCAATCGCGGTCCGAATGACAGACCGATATTTCGCTTCGATGGTTCGCAAATGGTCCTTCACCGCATCCGCGTAGATCAGCGCGAAGGGCACCTTTTTGACCATGACCGCAATTATGGTCACATCAACGCCGGCTGGCAACTACCTGACATCCGAACGAGCCGGGGCGTGCCGCCCCGGAGTTCTGTTTGCATTTCGATGTCCTGCACCCCCTGTCCGGGCCGACACGACCCGGCTCTGACGGGCGGGGAAAAATTCCGCGCAACATTTCCCCATAGGGTGACAGGCACATCACGCAGTGAGGAACGGTGAATGACGAGTGAGGAATGCAGGAATTCATCACTCGTCGTTCATCATTTCCCCAAGGATTTCTCCCATGCTCACCGCATCCGACCTCCTCGACGCCCTTCGCCGCGTGGTCGCCGACTCCGGGCCCGAAATCACGCTGTTTCAGTTCCAGAACCAAACCGGAATCCATCGCTGGCGGGTCTACGATCGCTGGGGGAACTGGACGAATCTCCGGCTGGCCGCCGGGCTGCCCGTGCGGAACAAGCCGCGGCCGGTGTACAGCGACGACGAGCTGCTCGCCGAGGTCAACGCCGTGTCGGCGACGCTCGACCGCTATCCATTGGTGCGGGAGTTCGACGGCGAGTCGCACCGGTCGTGGGGAACGCTGAACCATCGCTTCGGCCACAAGCGGACCGTCATCGAGCGCTATCGCGACTGGCTCGAACGGCGGACGGCGACCGAGCGGCCGAAGTTCCTCGTCGGCTGCCCCCAGGATTGCGATCCGACACCGGTCGGCGTGTTCGTGTACAACAAGATTCCCCCGCTGCCGGATCTCAAGGGGATGCTCGCCACGCTCGCGGAGATGAAGACGTTCTTCGCGAACCGGGTGGCGGTGCCCATGCTCCTCGCGGGCGCGCTGGCGGGGGCCGTCACAGCCCCGAGCGCCAGCGAGGGCGTCTTCGGATCAAGTAGGGTGGGACGAGTCTTCGAGTCCCACCAACGATCAACCATCGATGTGGTGGGACTCGAAGAC
>Ga0163151_10010086_pt1 | contig 10066 bp, 6 predicted proteins | sample OliLakLV19MP5IB2_FD_145596 | JGI IMG/M metagenome (GOLD analysis project Ga0163151, IMG submission 145596) | Freshwater microbial mat bacterial communities from Lake Vanda, McMurdo Dry Valleys, Antarctica - Oligotrophic Lake LV.19.MP5.IB-2 | ecosystem: Environmental > Aquatic > Freshwater > Lake... | reverse complement strand
AAATGCAAAGGATTTTCACTATAGCGACGGCGAAGATTGGCGATCGAAATGAGGCTCTTCAAAGTGCCTTTGCGTTTCAAAAGACAGCAACCGAGCAGGATTCTGCGCCGGACATTGCACTTGCGTACGCTTGCATTGGGACGGCTCTCTGGCAATTGGATCGTTACGAAGAGTCGATGCCATACTTAGAGCAATCAGCGGAACTGAGCAAGAAGGTTTCCCCGGAGCTGGCGGCAAGGGCCCAAAACACTCTACTAATTGCAAAAGAAGGCCTGCAAGCTCTAGTGCGGTCAAAAACTAGTCAATCTCAACCGAAAATTAAGTTGGATGTGCCTCAACCTGGTCTTTCTGTTGAGCAGGCGCAACGACAACTGATGCCAGTTCTGTCAACATCTCCGCAAACTGCGGACGCTCCGGCTATGCAGCAAATTCAGTCTGTCCAAGAGTAATTGCTGAATAGCCTGCCGAGTATTGCGTCCGATTCAGTTTCTTCCTGGTCCAGGAAGTTACTATGTGATACCACGTCTAGAAACGGGCCAGCTAAGAACCTTGCAATTTCTGGTTCAGTTTAATCAGCACTCCCTTGAGCAGGCTCGCTTCGCGATCTGTGGGCTGCGCTCTTTGATACAACGAGCGAAACTCTGATAGCACCTTCTCACGGTTGAATGATCGAGAAAATTCCACTGTATTAAGCAGGCTTGCGAGGTGATCCAGCAACTCGTCGTCCTGGTGCCCTTGCGGATAGGTGACAGCATTTGAAGTTGGTTTGGTGCGCATAGCACGATTCAGTTCATACGCACAGACGGCAACGCATTGTGCCATATTCAAAGCTGGAAAATCCGGGTCGGTAGGCACCGTCATCATGCGATGGCAGCGTTGTAATTCCTCTCGCAAGAGCCCATTGCGCTCATCTCCGAAGACGAAGGCGATTTTATTGCTTGTTGCTTTTCCTGCCACTTCCAGCGACACATCGTCCAAACAAACTGGCTCAATATCTCGTTGGTGCCCGGAGGTGGTGCCCAAGGCGAAGGAGATATCTTTAAGGGCATCATCCAAAGATTCGAATATCTCAGCTTGTTTCAAAATATCGAATGCGCCGACTGCCATTTTTCGCGCCTCGGCATCTTTGTATGTACGTGGCGGATCAACAAGCCGCAAGTTAAGGAAGCCGAAATTTTTTAGAACACGCGCTGTGGAACCTATGTTGCCTAGATAAACCGGCCGCACCAGCACAAAAAATACATTGTCTCGCACGAAACCTCCCAGCGATAAATCACGACTGCACAGCCATGAGATTCCAGAAGAAGTTAGCACATATCCTTAGCTTCGTTTGCTCCATGTTACTGAGCACAATGCCGGCTTTGTCTGCCGATAAGGGCATTGTGAAGATTCTGCGCAGCAAGGGTGATAACTGCGCTATTGAACAGATATGGCTTTCGGAGTTAAAGGATTTGCAGACTTCGGAAGTTGGAGATGCCAAACAGAAAGCTGTCAATCAATCCAAACTCTTTGAGGTTCTCCGGGAGTTAATCCGAGTGGAAGTAGTGTTGAATAAGCTGCCCGAGGCGGAAGCATATGCCAGACGTGCGTTGGAGCTGACGCACCAACCGGGTTTTCATGTCGTTGATACGTTGTGGATGCAACATGAGCTGGCTCAACTTGAGGAAGTGCAAATGCGCGCCTGCGAAGCAGGACAAAACTATTCAGCAGAGCTGGCTTTAAGGCTGAAAACCCATGGCGAATTGAACCCGCTTAGTCTTCATAGTTGGCGTGATCTTGCGCTCAACCTGGAATCCCAAGAAAACTACTGCGGGGCCTATTTGGCATTACTGCAGGAATTGACAATCCTACAGAAGGTGGAGGGACCGAGTCATTTCGGGCTGGCAGGAATCTATATGGATCTGGGTCGCCTTTCCTACAAGCTTAATAACCTAGAGCGATCGGTAATTCTCTACAAGAAAGCGTTATCCCTTCTATGCTGTGATCCCGTCGGCAACAAGTTGATGATTAACCAAGCGCAGCGTGAACTTCGTCGTTCTAACACCAGGCTGGCATCCGGAAACTGTCCTATGAATTGAGCCAGGAGCCTGCACCTTGTTGAATCGCTTCCATATCCTCAGGCGTTAATCCTTGAGTTTTTCGGTATCTGTTTCTTGTGGTACCGGCAGCAATGCTCATTGTGTCCAGCCGTGAAACGCTCTCTGTTCGCGGAACATCCTCAAAGGAGGATGGGACTTCCGTTTGTTTAGGCGGTGCCGAAAGGGTCTGTCCTCTGTCCATTCCCGAAAGCGGACAGCCTGCTCCGCGTAGTGCACTAGATATACGGCTTTGCGGTTGTTGCGCGATCGCCGGAGCTTCAGCTCTGGACGGTTCTTGTGTAGCGGGCGAGGGCTGGGTATGGGTGTCCGAAGAACTGCGGGACGTTGCAGCGTGCTGTTCAAGCACTAGAGGCTGCTGAGCGATCGAATTGGGCGATGAACGGGCCATTCCAGCATGAGGCGTCTGCTCCTGGTATGTGGTAGCGGGAGCCGGAGCTGGAGCCGAGCTGTAGTTCGATGAGTAGTTCATCGGGATAATCGCCATTGGCGGACCACTATGGTAATCAGCTGGGCTTGATTGGGCAGTGTAGGCGGGCGAGGAATATTGTTGGTGCGGGGCAGCTGACTGTTGTATTGCGTCGGGAGCACTTTGTTGGAGGACGTGCCCAACTGTTTGACTAATTGAAGATGCGGAATACTGGGCGAATTGAGTCGTTGATTGGGCCGCTTGCGTGACCACAGCCTGCACTTCCGACGGTACAAAGTGACTGGCTGAAGGTTGCGCATATTGTGCAAATGATGCCGGCTGCTGCTGGACCGATGTAGAAGATCCGTAAGAAGGACTCGGAGCCTCCGGGAGTTGGATAGCTGATGCTATTGGTTGGCTGATCGAAGACTGCGCAGAGGAACCTGCGGACTGGCTAATCGATGGGGCCACAGGCTGCATTCCCGGTACTGGAGCCTGGTTGACTGAGGCGTATTGTGCAGATGAAGTTGTCGACTGGTCTATCGATGTGACGTAAGGTTGGATCGCTGATGCTGACGCTTGTGCGTAGGACGTAGATGTTCCTGCTGACTGATCAACTGAAGTGCCGTAAGATTGCATTCCCGGTATTGGCGCCTGGTTGACTGAGGCGTATTGTGCAGATGAAGCTGACGACTGGTCTGCCGATGTCACGTACGGTTGGATCGCCGATGCTGACGCTTGTGCGTAGGACGTAGATGTACCTGCCGACTGATCAACTGAAGTGCCGTAAGATTGCATTCCCGGTATTGGTGCCTGGTTGGCTGAGGCGTATTGTGCAGATGAAGCTGACGACTGATCTGCCGATGTCACAGTGGATTGGATTGCTGAAGCTGCTGCCTGGTTAACTGACTGGAGTGCATAGGAGCCAGATGATGACGCGGATTGATCAATCGATCCACCGACAGACTGGATGGCTGATGATGCAGACTGACTGATTGAAGACGACGTGGCCTGCGCAACTGAACCGGGGTCAATCGAGCCACCAACAGACTGGATGGCTGATGCTGCAGACTGACTGATTGATGAAGACGCATCTCGCGCGAATGAAACTGGGTCGGCCGATCCACCCAGTGACTGGATGGCTGACGCTACAGGCTGACTGATTGATGAAGACGCGGACTGTGCAAATGAATTAGTGTCAATCGGTCCGCCCAGAGATTGGATCGCTGATGCTACGGGCTGACTGATTGACGAAGACGCGGACTGTGCAAATGAATTAGTGTCAATCGGTCCGCCCAGAGATTGGATCGCTGATGCTACGGGCTGGCCAAATGATGAAGGTGCGGATTGTGAGACTGAAACTGCCGACTGGTCAATTGATGCACCAAAAGGTTGAATGGCAGATGCAATTGCCTGGCTAATCGGAGGGGCATTTTGAGCGATCGACGCAGCCGACTGGTCGACTGATGCACCAACAGATTGAAGGGCTGAAACCACCGGTCCATTAATGGACGAGGCAGTGTCTTGGGCAATCGACGCGGCCTGGTCGATCATGCTGAGAGGAGGTTGACCCGCCGCATTTATCGCTTGTTCGGCGATACTCACAGGCGCCTGAATCAACGATCCTGCTAATTGATTTATAGCGCCTCCGGCTGAAATTGAACCGATATTTTGTTCGACAGATAGCGGCGATCCTGCCGTCGTTGCCGTGTTCAACAGTCCGGCTCCAATCATCGGCGGACCGCCGGCTGCTTCCAGTGCGGCACCCAATTGACTCAGCGGTGTGCCTTGACCAGTCGCATCAGAAAGAGCGGTCAGCGGTGAGCCTAGCCCTGATGTCGTGGCGCCTAGAGGTTGTGACATGCCTGGTAATCCGGCGATGCTTTCCAGTGTTGACAAAGCTCCATTTGGAAGAGCACTGAGTCCCTGACCGCTACGTTCTGATTGTTCGGTCAAGGCGGCTTGCGATGATTGCAGTGCTAAATTAGTAACCGAGCCAAGTCCCTCTTTTGAATTTTGAAGAGAGCTTCCGAGCATACCTGGTATCACATTTGGCTGATTCAGCCCCTGCGCAGCGGCAAATAGCGCAACCCCAAAATCGACATTCGAGAGCGGTGGCGCTGTGGTTGCCAGTTGCCCTAGCTCGGAGCCCATTCGACTAACTAGAGGTTCAGCAAAAGATGTTCCCCCTGCCACCGATGATGGTGGCTTAGAAACGTCGGTAAAATCAAGGGGTACCGCGCTGTTAAGCTGCGCTACTTGCATGGTTGCCATGTCTGATGATGCACCGCCAATTCCCGCGCTGCGATCCATTCCAGCAAGTGCAATTCCGCCTCCGCTTTCGCCGCCACCAACGGCTCCGGCTGATCCGCTACCACCACTTAGCACCGTGCCTGAATCGATTCCACTCGGGCCGCCGCCAGATTGCGCTCCTGGAGCACTTGCAGGCGCACCTTGGCTTCCGCCGCCGGATTTGCCAGCAGCCGCCTTGCTCCCTCCGCCCTGAGCGGAGTTTGCCTTCATACTGCCGCTCAACGCTGCACCAACTGCATTGGCTTGAGCACCGGCTGCGGCAACGGCTCCAGAGAAATCGAATGCGCACTTAACAGACACAGTAGCAAGTGTATTGAGCGCGGTCATCATCACCGTGCCTGTCTCATCGTATCCACGGAAGCAAGCCATAAGTAGAATTGTGGTATTCCACATCAAGCTCCAGAAGCACAAGGTAACGCAACCTTCTATCCAGCTTGGAAGCGCATCGCGAAGCACCTTCATCGGCCATACCCAAAGGGCAGCAACAATTGGCCCCATGAACCAAAGGTAGTAGAGATAAACGGTCTGGAATGCGCAGAGTCCGTTCCACGCGCATGTCAGCGCAGCGTTCATGCCGTTAAAGGCCAATCGAGCGGCGACCACAGAAATCGGTAGAGCCTCGTCAACGCGATCCGCAGGTGCGATGTACAGTGGAACGCATGGATCCTCTATCTTTGTTGAAAACAGTTGCCCTTCGACTTTTGCAAACACAGTCTTGGACTGAGGAAGCAATTGACCCATTTTAGCGGTCGGCACGTCGTAGGTACCGCGGTTCTCGCTTTCCTGGCGCACTGGAAATGCACGCACTTCGGCGCAGATGGCCGATTTGTACATGTCATCGTTGAAGATCGCCTTGTACTCGTTTTGAATCGTTAAAGTCAGGCTATTCGAAACGTCGATACCATAATTCAGCACCAGGCACGTTGCTGGAATAAGAAAGATCGCGATGATTGACCGGAGGATGCCTTCGAACGGTTCCGTCTGCTCAACAACCGGATTTCCGGCAGCGACGATCGCTTTAACCTGGGCAAGCATTGCTCCTGGTAAAAGCAATAACAGTGCAATTGGGATAAAGAGCCTATCGCGAACGTTGATCCATTGGGTTGCAGTAGTAAAGTTTGTGAGGTAATTAGAACAAAAATCAATAGCGCTATTTGCCTGGGTCCGAGTTAGCTCTGCTAGAGCATTTCCCATCTGTGTATTTTGTGCTTGCTGAGTGGCTTTGCTGACTCCGATCCAACGCTCGGGGTCGCTTACCTTGCCGAGCAATATGTCGTTGGCGATGGAAGTGTTGATGTAATCCGCGGAGTCTGTCAGATGATAACCTGTTAGCGGTGGACAGTGAGCGTACATCTCCTGTTCCTGAGCGCGACTTGCAACTGGGAACATGACTGTCGCAAGCGGTAGCATCGGAACTTCGGAATAGAGCATGCCATTTAGGTTGGCGCCCATGATCATTCCGGGCATCGCTGATCCCTTTTCGTCGCGGATGTCAGTGCCGCCAAACCCGTAACTTGGCTGCGTCGAGGCTCTGGCGCCGGCGCCTTCTGCGCTCATCAAATAGCTGTATCGGCGTTCTTGCATCCCTTCGACGCTGTCATTTTTATTTGCGCCACCGGCACCACCGCCAGCGCCACCCTTACCTTTACCGGCACCACCGGCACCAATTCCGGTACCGACACCGGCACCACCACCCGAGGAACCGCCTGGGAGCGACGGCGCGGAAAATGTGGCTGGTGCCACCAGAAAAGAAACACCAAGAACAACTAGTAAGAGCAACTGTTTTGGTAACATGCGGTACACCAATTGGTAAAATTTGCGGTTGTCAGTAATTTTAATGGCCCAGTGTGTGGGAAACGTGAGAGCTTTGTGAAGGAGCTGTGAATTTAGCAGCCGGACCCGTGGAGCTGGCGCCATGCAAGCTTCCTGGTGACCTAGTGGAAAAGCGGATGGGAAGCACGCGCCCACTTCGGAAGGATCCCAGCGCTAACTCAACATTGATCGACCGCTACTACTTTCCTGATAACGGCGGAGGTTGGCTAGATGGACGAGTCGTGGGGCCCGGTTTGGTTCCAGCTTGAGATGTGGACGGCGTTGCGCCTTGTCCTTTGTCTTCGCGAGGCGCACCATGGTTCTCATAGTTCCCTGTTTGAGGCGGTGCCTTTTGACCGTTCGATGCTCCATCATTATTGCTGCCAGTATTGCTCGTTTGCTGTGGAGCTGCCTGAGTACTGGCCATCGACGAGCCTTTTGGCCGCTCGCCATCGGAGCCGATGGTGGCATAGCCAGGACGGCCACCACCCTTGACCATGTTCTGGGCTTTCTGCTGCGACTCTTTCTCGGCCTTGTCCATCACTTGTTGCACGAATCGGCCTGGACGGAAGTCGAAAGGCTGAAAAGGAACGGCGCCCATGAGCATCGTGAAGGCCGAAAAGACGATCATTTCAAATGGGCTGTTGATGTGGTATTGACCGATGTCATTTAACCAGAAGATACGCACATTCATGCACAGAAGGATCATGCACCACCAAAAGCGCCACAGCGACAGTGTAACTACGCCGTCAACCCAGCTTGCAAAGGCATTCTTGAAAGGAGCAGTTTGTGGCCACGCATAGAAGGCTGCTGCAATTGGTCCAAGCAACATCAGGTAGCACATCATCATTGTCTGAAACTGCAGCAAGATCGAAACTATTGAGCAGTCCAGCATATTGATGGTGTTGAAGGCTAACTGCATCTGCGTGCTCATTCGCGATTGTACTTCTGGCTGAGCATCAGCTCCGGGGACCGCCGCCGCTCTACCGCCGAATTGACTGGTTCCTGTACTGGACCCGGTACTTGGTTGTCCGGTTAGATTTCCGAGACTAGGGGCACCACTGGGGGCCGCCCCGTCTGCTCCACCAATGCCGAGGAACGATATGAACATTTTTGGCAGATTTCCGAAAAAGGACAGAATGCTTGACCAGAAACTGCCGGGCTCCACGACCACTTTGTCTTCTAGGGCAGGGTTGCGCCCGACCAGGTTTTCCCACTGTGGTGTCAATTGATTGGCAGAGTTTATGTCCGGCACGTCGTACAGTTGTGCATCTGTATAGGTCATGATCGCGACTGGATCTATTCCATAAGAGCAGATAACTTGGGTCATTGAGTTGCCGACATCGATTGAGTAACTGATTATCAGCTGTGTTGCAGGAATAAGGAAAATTGCGATCATCGCGCGCAAGAGCCCCGGAATTGCTGATCCATAGTTGGTCTTTAGCCTGAAACCTTGACCGACCATACTGTGGACTTGCGTAAGTACTGCGCCTGGTAGGACCAGCAACAAAGCCATCGGCAGAAAGAGCCTCTTATAGGCTTCTTGAACCATCCACGCTACTTCTTCGACGGTGCGTGTAGCGGATTTTATGTTTGGCTTCACAGCACCCGCTTCGTTGGCGACATTGAATAAGTTTCCGCGAATTTCGAGCACGGCTCCCGCGAACGCGACTTCAGCGGCTTGAGCTGCGGAGTTAGACATGTCTTGCTGCTGCGCCTGAGCCATAACTTCTGCCGTTTTTATCCAGCGGCTCGGACTTGTGAGCTGATCTACCAACTTCGCATTGGATGTGACCTTGTTGATGTAGTCGGCCGAATCAGTGAGCGGAATTCCGTACGTCATTGGTGCTTTGGTAAACGCTGCTTCGGCCGCAGCCTGACTGCCGAAACACTTGCCGACATCCAAACTGGTAACCATAGGTGGCATAGTATATTTAAAAAGATACGCGTATTCGTACTGCGAGGGCGGTCCGAAGTGAGACAGCAACTGCATTGGATATTTTAGTTCAGTAAGACCTGCAAGTGTGCTAGTTGGTGGATTACCAGCGTATGTCCCTGCTTGAGCTTCCACAGCCTGTTGGGGCGGTGCCTTCATCTCCACGCTACCGCGAACACCCGAGGAAGTCTTTCCGGAATGATGGTCCGGCGACAGCACCGTGCTTTCACTGGTGTTCCTTGAGCGTGGCCCCGGGTGATTTGCATCATCGAATAATTTCTGGTTTGGATAGGCCAATCCATGATGCTTTTGCAAATCTGCAACTGAGTTGGATGTACCTGCAAAGGCAGGTGTCACGCATAGCACGCAGTAAGCCGAAAAGGCAGTGAGAAGAAACTTCCACATGATGTTTTGGTTCTCGGGGAATAGTAAAGAACGGCGGATTCCCTGATCATTCAGGCTGGACAGGACAAAGGATTACCGCCGTTCTGCAAGTATTATGGTGATGCTTTGTGAGACTACCGTGAGCAATTTGTGAGTGAATAGTGAGCCGCTTTACCAATCACCTTCCTTCGTGACAGCGCTGCTTTCAGATCGCTGGACAATTTTTGCGATTCTTCTTTTCGTAGAGGTTAACTGGGATAGCTTTCGAATCCCTGATTCAATTGTCGTTGTTAACTAATGAAAGATGATGCAGAGTGTCCGGCATGCCGCCTGTGTGATTGGGATTTGCGCTAGCGAGTTCATGTTTTGAATCGACAAATAGCTCTAGCGTGCCATAAACAGCTTCAACAGCCACGTCATGCACCTTCGAAGCGGCACTCCTGATGTAAGCCAATACTGAGTAATCACGTGACTTAGCTATATCGTCAGACATGGCGGCGGTAGTACCATCCAGCTCGGGTCGAGTATCATCGGCCACTTCGCAATCGGTGATTTTGCTGCCCATAAACCTCTCCTTGAAACGGATCGCTCCAGTAGCTGCTCCACACGATTCGTTGAACGCCGCCTCTGCAGCCAGTCGCCGACCTGCCTGCTAAACCGTCAGGACTCACACAGTGATTCACCATGATTTTTGGTTTCGCGGGGTAGTAATGAACGGCGGATTCCTTGTCTTCAGGCTGGGAAAAACAAAGGATCCCGCCGTTCTTCAGGCATTATGTTGAGGTTCTGTGAGCGAATGGTGAGGCGCCACCAATGGTCAATTCAGATTTGATGGCTCGCAGTTTGGTTTGGCTTGTGTTGGCGGCTATTGCCTACAAAAGGCCTGAAGTCGCTTGCCGATTTCATTAAACCTCGGCGATTGCGTATTAATGGGGTGACTTAAACCGCTTTTCAACTTAAGATATCAGGGCTGCGGCTGGACCTCCCTTCTCGCCGCGGCGATCATTGGGTGGCCAATGGCTTCTGACAGTAACATGGATGCTGAACACCGCCGGGATGGAGATCCTGGGATCATTGACGCTTTTGCTTCTGGGTTGAAGGAGGCCGTGGCGCAAC
>Ga0163151_10010085_pt1 | contig 10069 bp, 10 predicted proteins | sample OliLakLV19MP5IB2_FD_145596 | JGI IMG/M metagenome (GOLD analysis project Ga0163151, IMG submission 145596) | Freshwater microbial mat bacterial communities from Lake Vanda, McMurdo Dry Valleys, Antarctica - Oligotrophic Lake LV.19.MP5.IB-2 | ecosystem: Environmental > Aquatic > Freshwater >... | reverse complement strand
CGGATGAATAAACTCAGAAACAATGCGACTCTGCCTAAACCAATGAGCGACTGAAGCCGTTGTAGGATCAGCTCTTTTTTTACAAAAAGATAAAAAAAGATATTTAAAATTTCTCTCAAATATACAATAAAACCCACTTTCGTGGGTCTATAATCTTTGTATGGAGCGGGCGACGGGACTCGAACCCACAACAACCTGCTTGGAAGGCAGGAGCTCTAGCCAATTGAGCTACACCCGCACAAAACAAAGATGGAGGCATTGTAGTAAAAGTATGAGTTCTGTCAAAATTTTTTAGTGATGATATTTCCCTCAAGCGAGCACATTAGTCACCCTGTAGAGTTGTTCAAGCATTATTAGGCTCGCAAGAGCATGGGGCAGTGTCCAAGAACCGAGAGAAAGAGATTCATCAATAACAGACTTCATAAGAACTGAATCAAGACCGTAGGATCATCCTATGACAAAAATAATACCCTTATTTGTTTGTTTTTTTTGGCTTATCCATGCTGCAAAATCTTCAGTATTTCAAAGACTTTTTCCTCATAAATCGCAAAAAACAATATATGAATATGGATATTTTTTCAATAAATCGATAACATCTCGAGTATCTCGTTCACGACAAACGCCTATATCAGACAATTTTGATGGTTTTAATAGGACGATTTCGAGTACTTTTTCGAGCCTTTTCTCGTATTCTTTGATAGGTTTTTCGAAGTGGTGCCAAGAATCTGCAACAGTGATGAGGGTAAGCTGTTTCATAGTATATGAGTATCTGAGTTTCATCTTTTTTTGCAAATAGAGTTATTCTGAAAAAAAATTGCTTCTCCTAGAAGAACGATATAATATCCCTAATGGCAATCAAAGAAACATCACAAAAAGAAATAAGACTTTCAACACCTAATCCTATTACAGAAGATGTAGGGGAAGAATCGTTGCGTCCGAGAAAGCTCTCAGAGTATATTGGGCAAACAATGATAAAAAAACACCTCCAGGTAGCACTCGATGCTGCGAAAATCCGTTCGGCATCAGTAGAACATATTCTCTTTTACTGACCTCCTTGACTCGGGAAAACCACACTCGCGATGCTCATAGCAGCAGAAACCGGTGGTAATCTGAGGCATACTTCTGGTCCAGCAATCGATAAACCGGCTGATATGCTCTCAGTTTTGACAAGTCTTCAACCAGGCGATATTCTTTTTATTGATGAGATTCACAGACTTAAACCAGTGATTGAAGAAATACTCTATTCTGCTATGGAGGACTATCAGATTGATATTATGGTAGGAAGTGGGCCATGAGCAACTTCCGTCAAAATGGATCTCCCAAAATTTAGTCTTATTGGTGCGACAACACGGCTTTCATCCCTCTCTCATCCTCTCCGTGACCGATTTGGAAATATCTGGAAAATGGATCTTTATGAAGATAAAGACCTGGCAAAAATCGTCCAAAGAAGTGCCAAAATTCTCTGAGTAGAGCTCTGAGATGATGAAACACTCGAAATAGCGAAAAGAAGTCGATGAACCCCACGTATTGCTAATCGTCTGACAAAGATAGTTCGAGACTACCATATTCTCGGTAAACTCGCTGACTTGACTGATCTTTTCACAGAAATACATATTGACGCATATGGTCTCGATGATATCGATCGACACCTGATTCGACTCCTATGAGAAAGTAATGGTAATGCTCTCGGTATCAATACATTAGCTGCCATGATTGGGGAAGAGGCGAGCACTATTGAAGACGTAATAGAACCATTTCTTATTAAAATATGACTTATCGAGAGAACACCGCGGGGGAGAGTGATTACGATGAAGGGGAAAAATTTTCTTTAAATTGAACTAGCCAAAAGTGATTTAAATTTCGTTATGTCTATACAAACTTACCAAGAAAATATTTGGTTTTCACCTAATTATGTAATTAAAGAATGGGGGAATATAGAAAGAAACTCTTCAAAAGATAAAATCAAAATCAAAAGAGCACGGGAAGCATGGATTTGTGCAGTTACTATGCTTTGTCATTCAGAAATTGAGTCTGCAGAATGGTGGATTCAAGTTCCTAAAAATGACCCGCCAGATGTTCTAGCAATGAAATTAGTTCCGCATATAAACTGATTGGGTAACACTATGGAAAAATTAGATATTGAGGTGTTTGAAATCAGTGAGCACGATAATGAAAGCATTGAAAAATCTATCGAAAGAAAACTTTGAAAAAAAGACTACTCATGAATGACCATCGTTGCCTTTGTAAGAAGAAAATCAATTTTTTCTCATGAAATAGTTGCAAATTATATTCAAAAACTAAAACCAAAAACTCTCGCAATTTTTCTATTAGTGAATGAACAATCGAGAGGTACGAATTTTAGTTTTATTAGTATTTTTCCTCAAATATTGAAGTATCAGTGCGATTGGGGTTTAATGTGTAGAATGTCAAAACAGAATGATTTTGTAACTACTTCAAGAAGCACAAGAATTCCAGAAGATTCTACTGTTCGTACAACAGATTTTATGACTTTAATTCCTTAAAAAAAGATGCTTATTTTTTTCCTAAAACCGCCACAAAAAACCCTTCTATCATAACACTTGGGTACCAGCGGTTCATATTTTCTTGGGTAGTATAATCAGGAACAATAAGGCAGGGGAGTAGGTGATATTCTAGATGCCTCTTGAGAAATTTCTGTATCACCTCCTCGTTTTCTGAGGAGTTAACTGCGCAAGTAGAATAGATGATCCTCCCATCATCCTTTAGCATTTTTCTTGCCTGTTCTAATAGTTCATACTGTAGGAGAGCCTTTGATTGTGATTTTCCCTCACTATACCATTTGTAGGTTTTTTCATCTTCTAAAAATATGCGACCATCGGAACTACAAGGTGCATCGAGCAGTATGCGATCAAATAATTTTTGACCTTGATTTTTTTGTGCATTTTGTGAATAATGATGGACTAGCTCAGTGGCATCCATTTTGATAATAGTCACGCAGTCTTGTGCTCATTGAGCCTTTATGGTGTGAACTAGCTTATCATAACGTACCCCAAATTTTTCAAGAGCAGTAATCTGACATTCTCACCGGAGCATACTTGCTATTTGTGTAGTTTTAGATCCCGGAGCAGCCGTCATATCAAGAATTTTCTGATTTGGCTGAAGATCAAGACAGAGAGAAGGAATCATACTCGAAAGACTCTGGACATAGATTTTACCATCCTTGTAGATATCGAGTCCTTTCAAGGCATAAGCATGTTCAATCGGAAGAATGAAGGCATCTTCCCAAGTATCGTGGATAGTGTAGGGGAATGATGCTTCTACGAGAGCCTGGATGACTTCTTCCCGAGAAGAGAGGAGATGATTGATACGAAACGAGATAATCGAGCGAGGCTGTGACCAGCCAGAAATTATTTTTGCTTGTATGTCCTCAGGAAATTGTTCGAGGAGTGAGAGGAGATTGTTAGGAAGAGAAGGATTCATAATTGGAAGTATATTTAAAATCCAAGAATCTCAATGATTAGATATGAAACTTTCCATGTACCTCCTTGAGTTGTTTATTGGTGACATGAGTATACACCTGCGTCGTAGCAATATTTTTATGCCCGAGAAGTTCCTGAATTGAGCGAAGATCGGCACCATTTCAGAGCAGGGTAGTGGCAAAAGAGTGCCGTATCGTATGAGCTGAAACAGGCTTTACGATACCAGCCTTTCTCGCTCTATCACCAATCATCTTGGTCACGAGAAATCGATCAAATCTTTCTGATTCTGGATCAAAGTTTACAGTTTTGAATTTTGAGTTTTGAATTTTTTGATCATGTATTTTATCGCCAACTTTAAACTGTAAACTTCAAACGTTAAACTTTTTTCAATGTTTGAGGAATAAGGCAGGGAAGTGGTCATCTCTTTTTGCTAAGTACTTCCGAATAGCCTCACAAGCCCATTCCGTCAAATACACTACACGTACTTTTTTCCCTTTACCAATAATAGCAAATTCATGTGTATCGAGATTGATATGACGGATGTCGAGGGCAGTGAGCTCGGAAACACGTAATCCAGTACTGTAAATCGTGAAGATAATGGCTCTATCACGTAAATCAACAATATCCTCAATACTAATAGAGGCGACCAATGTTTGCAATTCGTCAGCCGTCAAGTATTCGACCTTTCTTTCACGATTTTTCTGGAGTTCAATATCAGATGATTCGATATTTGTTGGTATATGATTTTTTTTACAAAACTGCAAAAATGCTCGCAGTGAAATCATATACGCATTGACGGTAGAAATATTGATGGTTCATTGAGCAAGAGAGAGTCGAAAATGATCACAAATATGCTGATCGATATGATCTACGAGAATCCAATCAATTTTTTCCAATTTTTCGAGAATTGCATCATTTTCAGATTTGAGAGAATTTACACGATGAAAAGAGGCCTCTCTTTTTTTCTTGGGTGATAATGATACTTGAGAAACAAAAAAACGCGTCAAATCAAAAGTCTTCGGTACTATCGTATGAACTTCAGGATGCACGAAGCAGAGCAAGGCCCACATATGCCGTCCATATTGTTCAACCGTTCGAGGACTCATACCACGAGCAATAGTTAGATACATCAAGAATTTTTGGATGGCTTCAAGGAGGGGCATACTCAAATGTATTAAATAAAGTGCACCAATGAATTATAGGGAAGTACCTTCTATTTACAAATGTATTTTCACATAATGTATGTTATGTGTGTAAATATAGAGAATTGCCTTAAACTTTTGAAAAGATTCTTTTGTATATATATCATAGATAGGCAAAATATTTTCATGGTAAAACATAATTTAACAAAAATTGTCCATATATATGTCAGTAGTCTCCATACGAACATCGAATATGAAATCGCTTTATTACCTCTTTCTTTAATTTATATACTCTGCGAGCAATTATTTTTGCATATTGACGTGTAGAATTACTGTGATGCCTGTATGAATATAAAAATTCTGGAATGTTGGCTCATAGATATCAGTTAAATATAGCTCTACAAATAAAATCTAAATCTTCACAGTAGAGATATTCTTCGCGGTATGGTCATATACTATCGTATAATGTACGATGAAACATGGAAGTTTGATGAGCAAGGGTTAAAAATTTGAGCCATTTTCTCTTTATCTCGTCGTGTTTCACTGGCTTTATCATATTATACTGAAAAATTCAATTGGTGTTTATTATCTGTAAAAATGTCCCTACTATACTGATTTCTTTATGCGAGGCTAAAAAATTATATTGTTTTTCTAATCTTGTAATATTAGAGATATCATCACCATCCATTCGTGCAATAAATTCACCATGAGAAAATGATACAGCCTGATTGAGGTTTTGGACAATTCATTTATTGTTAGTATTTTTTATATATATAATTCTAGTATCTGTTATATATTTTTGTACGATAGTGTCGGAGTTGTCAGTTGATGCATCATTGATAATTATAAATTCAAAATCTGAAAATGTTTGTCAAAGTATACTCGATATGGATGCATCGAGAAACTTCTCACAATTATAAAATGGCATTATGACTGATATTTTTGGCATAAAGACTCTAATAATATTTTGGATTTTCTAGATGTATTAAAGCCATTTGTACTGCCTGATAGGTATAATTGATTCTTGTGACACGGCTTTTCGTCAGGACTCACACCATTCATAGTCATTGACGAAATTCACGATCTTCGGAAAAACCCATATTAACGGCTATATCAGATATTTCCCCTCAATCATTGATGATACTATCAATCATTTGCTTTGGATATTCAAAACAAGATGAAAAACCTATATGATAATTATTACCATCGTAAATAACGCAACAACTTGTGTCCATATAACCAGATTTTGTGTGTGGAACTGGGAAAATACCTGATTCAATACCAAATGACAGAACATGTTCGCCAGTCTGATAAGCTCAAAACGCCCTATTTTTAGCCCCAGAAATAATCATTTCGAGGCCGATTGGCTGAGCTGGAACTCCTGAATCAACATCGCAAGAATCAAGGAGGGCTCCTGAGAGTATCGGATATTCATTAATCCCTTTTTGTACAGCAGCTATTTTCCCAGAATTTTTTGTGCCGACTATAATATGCATAAATATTCTTATAAAAAGTATCTGCAGTATACCTATATTCGACCTTTTTCAATCAAATTAAGAGAAGTTTTTTGCACTCAGAGAAAACTCTCTATAATCCAATCTATGAACATTCTCAAAAAACTGTTATTTTCCTACAAATGACACATAGGACGAGCTGACTATATATATGGAATTATTTATGGATATCTTGTAATGTTTGTCTCTCTTGATGCCCTGATGCAGCCAAAAAATTGGAAACTTATCGGATCTGGTATCGATATTTGATTTATCGCTCAGTATAGTGTTTCTATTATAGGCATTGTCTGTGCTGTATGGATTCTCGGTGTAGTAATGATAAAGAGGGCTCGTACAATGAGTCTTCATGAATCTTTCGGTCTGCTTGGTTTTTTGTTTCCCCCACTTATTCTATTCTGATTAAAAAAAGATAAAGAAACATTTCTTTATAATGGTTGAATGTCTTTTCCTGATCAAGCATTCTTTTATGTGGTTATTGCTACTATAATTGTATGAATCTGGTCTATATATCAGATTGATATGAATTATCAAATACTATTGACTCTTTTAGCTATTCTAGCAGCAGTGTGTATTTTGATTTTTAGTTACGACAGAGATCCGTTTCATGCCTATCCAAAAGAAAAATATATTGGACTCGATTCTTTTTTAGATATTCTTTTTGTTATTGCTATTGTATTTTTTATCCGTCTTTATCTCGTATCACCTTTTCAGATTATTGGCCCATCTATGGAAAATACTTTTCATGGAGGTAATGTACATAAAAATGCAGATGGACAATATGGGGACGGTGAATTTATACTTGTTGATAAAATGTCCTATCGTCTCTGAGGTCCTGATCGTGGTGATGTCGTCGTGTTTTCACCGAGAATTGGTCCAAATAAGAAATATCTCATAAAACGAGTCATTGGACTTCCTGGAGACACAATTAAAGTTGCAGATAAATTTGTATTTATAGCGACAAAGCAAAATCCTGATATCTATATTAAGATTGATGAATGAGTATATTTGGGAAGTAATTACTGAGATACATGTATTTATCAAAATTGTATCGGAGATGAGCCAGTTATATTCTCAGTACCAGAATGACATTATTTTCTTATGGGCGATAACAGGAGAGAATCACTGGACTCACGTCAATGTTTCGGAGAATGTGATCTAGGGGATGATATTCGCTTTATACCACGTTCATCTATTTCATGACGTGTTTGATATTCTCTTGGGCATTTTGATATGTTTGCTAGGATTCTTCCGACACCCATTCTTGGCACCATGAAACAGGTTATTCCATGGAGAGGTAAAGATATTCTCAATATGCATACGTACTCAGAACTTTAATAGATATGAATTTTTTTTTAAAAATATTTTGAACAGGATTATTGATAACTATTTGCCTCTATGGAATAGCATTCATACGCCCATATAAAATCTCTGGAGATTCTATGGAGCCAAAATTACATAACAATACTGTTGTTATTATTGATAGATTTTTGCCTCGTTTGTGATTGCTTGGAAGAAGTACTATTGTCGTATACGGATTCAATAATGAAATAAGAATCAAGAGGATTATCTGACTGAGTATGGAAAAAATCATCGTAAAAGGAGGAAATATATATGCAGACAACACCCTCATTACTGAGCAGTATTTGAATCCTACTCTGCGTACCTGTGTACCATGAAGCTGCATTGACCTCAGTGAAAAAATATATTCAGTGCCAGAGAGTGCTTATTTCGTTCTCGGTGATAATAGGAAGAATTCTCGAGACTCTCGTTGATGTCTCGATGCTCTTTTATGCGACGAGAAAAATATTTATTATGTGAAAAAATCCGACATCATCGGAGAATACCTTTTTTCTCTCCCCTCTTTTTTCTAAATATTTTCCAATTTTTCAATAATCTTTTGGTATCTGTCTTTTTGCGCTCTGCATTTCTTTAAAGCCATTCAACCTCTATACCCCTCCCCTGCACGAGTGAGGATCGGAATAGTTCTAAAAATTGAAGCATATTAGGTGATTTTACAACAATTTTTTGATAAAAATCTCCACCTCTTTTTTCTATCAAGAGGTGATCATAAGTAATAGTTGTTGGAGAATTATTGGCTCAGGAGATCATCATAGAAGCTAGTGTTGCGACTCGTTGCTTGAGAGTGGATTCTTGCTTTTCCTTGATATAAATAACGACCATTTCTTGAAATGGTGGGAGTCAAAATTGTTTTCTTTCTTGAATAATTCTCTGGTAAAATGTCCGAAAATTTGCCTGTGTCAGCTCTTGAATAAGTCAGAGTTTTGGTGAACGAGTCTGAATAATGACCTCATCAGCTCGTGACGAAAAATAACGTACTTGCCCGTACACTTCTTCTTCTATATCATATACTGGAACAGCCAGATCGGCTTCGAGCAGGAGAAAGGCAGCAAGTCAGAGGTTTTCAATCGGAAGAGAGGTAATCTTTTGAGTACCAATAAAAATCTCATTCTCATCGAGACTTTTCTGAGAAAGACTCTGAATATTTCATTCTATGAGAAGTCTCTTGGCATCAGGAAAGAGCTTTGCGATTCATTCTTCCACCGCTTGTACGCGAGCACCACTCTGTATCAGGGTATAACTAGAACATTTTGGACATTGTAAAGGTATAGATGACCTAGCCTCGCAAAAATGACAAAGGAGAAAATTTTCTGGCGTATGATGGACTCGCATAAGGAGATCACATGCTGGACATCGTGCCACCCATCCACAATCTCGACACAAAAGTGTACTCATTGCGCCTTTTCTATTGAGAGAAAGTAATATCTTTTTTCCTTTCGCGAGATTTGCTTCAATTTTTGAAAAAAGAACCTCCGAGATAAGAGGCTGGAGAAGAGGTATACTATTTATGTCTACGACGGTGATCATTCTTCGAATTCTTCAAGAATAAATTTCACAAAATCATTATGACTATCAAAATGATTATATACCGAAGCAAAACGCAGACAAGCGACTTCATCGATATCTTTTAATTTATGTAATACATCTTTTCCGATTCGTTTGCTGGTGATTCCTGTTTTATTTTCAGCCCATTCCACTTCGAGGGTATTGAGGAGAGATTCGATTTTTTCATGCGGGATATTTCGTTTATTACATGCTTTCAAAATACTGGTTTCGATTTTTGACCGATTATAGAGTTCTTTTTTACCAGAAGTTTTGGTGACCATAAAACTCACAAACTCTATACGTTCAAAGGTAGTAAAACGTGCCTGACATTTTTCACATTCTCGACGACGACGAATGGAAACTCCATCTTCTGAGAGACGAGAGTCAATAACACGAGTTTCGAGATTTTTACAGCGAGGACATTTCATAGAAAAAATAACACAACAATTAAAGAGAGTATAGATAAACTCTAGGAATTTCAAAGAAATATAAAAAATCTCAAGAATAAATCTTGAGACTTTTGATAAAATATATTGGAGCAGACAATGGGACTCCGCACTCTCCGCCGTGCGCCGGCTCTCTTTAAAAAATACCAAAATCAATTGGTATTTTTTCTTTGATTCTCGCCCCATTGTCATAAAGATTATATTGGAGCAGACAATGGGACTCGAACCCACAACCTCCGCCATGGCAAGGCGGCGCTCTAGCCAATTGAGCTATGTCTGCATATAATGGAGCGGGGGGCCAGGTTCGAACTGGTACCTCCAAGGGTTGAAGCCTTAGTGCTCTCACTCATTTAAGCTACCCCCGCATCCACGTGATGGTGATTATAAGAAAATTTTGGGTATTTCAAATTTTTTATGATAATTGGAGGATGCTCTATCTCGTCAAAAAACCATATTGAATTACGTCCAATCTTGTCATCAAGATTCTCAAACGTGTGTTAGATGTAAAAAAAATAGGCTTTGCTGGCACGCTCGATCCTCTTGCTACTGGACTTATGCTGGTAGGAACTCATGGATCACCTCGTCTCTTTCCAATGATAGAAAAT
>Ga0163151_10010084_pt1 | contig 10071 bp, 8 predicted proteins | sample OliLakLV19MP5IB2_FD_145596 | JGI IMG/M metagenome (GOLD analysis project Ga0163151, IMG submission 145596) | Freshwater microbial mat bacterial communities from Lake Vanda, McMurdo Dry Valleys, Antarctica - Oligotrophic Lake LV.19.MP5.IB-2 | ecosystem: Environmental > Aquatic > Freshwater > Lake... | reverse complement strand
GACTCACGAGTGAATGACGAGAACCGCATGACCGCTGCAGCTGGATGGCGGCAACCGTTGCTCACTGGGCCGACGCACAACGATGACGACTGAACGTGCTATGCTGAATTGCAGAACGGCAGTTTTCGTATCTCCTTTTGAGTTCATGGAAATGCTAGGCGTGAACATTTTTGTCAACTAATGTAATATCGTCTACGCTTTGCCATACTGCTGAGATTGGGTCCATTGACCCGACCAACAAATACTCCTTCCAAAGGCTCTTCCGGTAACCAGCCTGACGAAACAGTGAGTCACACAGTCGATCAGACCAGCTCTCCTCCAGAATTGTTTTTCTCCATGTCACCATCAAGCTCTGCTTTGACAGCCTCAGTTTCCGCTTTCAGCGTCTCTGGTTTCACCTGCGGGGCCTGCCGTCGCGTCCGCCGCCTGCGCAAACTGCCTTGAGGCTTGACTCCACCAGAATAACGATACAGCGAATGAGCATTGTCCCGCAGGATCTCATCCATTGATCGACCTGTCAGTACTGAATAGGGCAGTTGATGCACGATGCTGTTGTCTTAATTCCTGTCGTGCACCACCACCAGGGTCCGAAGGCGGCGCCAGCGATACGGCATGCGAGTCCTCCGTTTAATGAGCAGCCATTCGGACTTGCCAGTGGAAGCTCCATCGGTCTCGTCTGCATTTGCTGGAGGTAGAACCTGCACCGGTTCCGCCTTAGCAGTGCTTGAGCCAGGAGTAGAAGCACTGCCGTGCTCCATCTCCCACTTGACACCTGGGCTCGCAGCACCTCTCGGCTCGGGTTTGATGACCTCGACCTTCACCGAGAGGTTACCTCGTCTGACTCCACGATGCACAGTTCGAAGCAACGTGAACGACCCTTTGAGCATGCAGCCAGACAGCTACACCGATGCGTGACCCTGAGGTGACAAGCACGAGCATGACGGTCGATATGCTGCCACCTGAGCTCACTGCTGCAGCAGTTATTCACAAAACATACCTCGCTCAAAACTCTTCCCAGTCTTTTCGCAGACAGTGCAAGTGTAGGTACCCATGTCCCACACCAACACCCCACCTGCATGATGCAGGGTTAACGTTGTGTAAAGCTTTGCACGCAGTTCACACAAGGACACAGTGTCTGGTACAATGTACCTCCCCAATAATCTCCTAGCGGGTGATTCGAACAGGGCGTACTGCATACGCAGCGAGTCGAAATAGATTACATGCATCCATGCTGTCACTCATTGCAGATACCGCAAGTATGTATCACTGCATGACTGCGCGCTAGCCCGCATTTAGCATATGCTGTGATGGAAAAACTGTCCGGACCGGAGACCACATCTCCCGTGACACGGCACGATCATTGGAGACTAATCGCGTCAGACTCAGAGACACCATAGCTGCATGGTATGCATACTATCATCAGTGATGAGCTACTTCGTGACCTTCCCAAATACAAGTGGCAGCCCTGAGCTGGCCTGGTATCACTCTAGCAGCGCTTTCAGGTAAAACCAGCAGCTGGGTGCAACTCACTCCCTGTATTGGTCATCCGTGCCACCGTCTTATCCGGCCGAATGACTGTCATTGGCGATCAAGTCCGCATTTCTGCGGGAAGCGCTGTTTTGCCACTGAGGTGCTCAGTGCGGCAGCGATGGGGCCAGCAAGATCCACGTACATCGTGTAGATCGTAGCTTTCTCCCCAGCGCGTAGTCCAGATTTCAGTACGTGCAGTCTGCTATTCAGCAGTTGAACGAGGTAAAGCATCAGCCGGGCCGTCATAGACTTAGTGGGAGGTCACGGTTGGCCCGGTACGTCCTTTCAACTAGTTGCATGCCACGATCTGCGAATCGATGTAGACGACCGTTGTTCAATTGTGCACGACCCAGTCAGCTTGATTACGAGGTCACGCTATGTTGATGTCTTCTATGTTGTGAAAACAATCTGTCAAATGCAATGATTTAGACATCGGCAATTGGACATCGGCCTGAGCCGCACATTACGCGCTGCAACTAGTACCATCGGCGCTCTACGATCGAGAACTCCGGCGTGCAGGGTTTGATCAAGTGCAGGTATTGTTTGATCTCTGCAATGTACCGACCCGATACAGTGCGACCAATTTCTTGCTTGCACCTGAACGCTGTGTATCTTTTCACTGAGCTGTACCGCAAATTTGGCTCGCACAGTTCAGAGTGAGAGCTCGAGTCGATTTCGAAGCTTTGGGGACCCTTTTTCGAAATTCGCTCGATTTTTATCCCCTCGATCGCTGAGCGGACGATACTTCGAAATCATCAGATGTTTGCTCGGTCCATGCACAAGCTGCTCTGGATGTTGGTGCTTACATCTCTCACAGCAGCTGTCACAACATCGTTATCCGTACGTAAGCGCTGTTTTCATATCGAGTTTTGAACGCACCCAATCCATGTCCGAGTTCCCGCACTCAGTATGGTGTAGTGCTAAACACCGTTTCTGGGCTGTTGCGCACCTCAATGTGGAGCAGACATATGCAACTACGGCAACTTCAACCGCTAACCGTGAAATGATCATGGTCGACCCCACGAACGCCTCCTGCAGCGACACACAATGTAGCGCCAACAGTGATGCACCCTGTTGTTCCCTCGCAGCCGCTGCAATTGGAGCGTCAGAAGGCAACGTTACTATCTTGCTTCGTGCCGGTGTGATCCATCGATCGTGCACGCTGCGCATTAATGCCAGCGTACTGACTATTTCTGCGTTTGATCCACTTACGACACCAACCTATCTTGCGGCCGATCACTATGCTTCATTCGTGCACACACCGAGTGCGCAGGGGGTTGCTACTTTGGACTGCTCCGGTTGTGACACCTGTCTGACAGCGTATGACGATACCACTCTGATCCAGCTATCATATGTGATCCTTCGCAGCAGCACCACAGCCGCTGTATCTTATGTGGGTTCGATCGACATGCTGAACGTCACGCTGTGTTACCATCACGGCACGCTGCTCGATCAACGCTTTGTGCCCGGAGAAGCATATGCATATCCACGCCTGCTTCGTTGTGTGGGCTGCCTTATCGCGAACAATACGCTTGAACACTCTGCCATTGACGGTGCATACATGCACACAGTGCAGTTTGTGGCCAGTGTCATCCGCAATAACTCGGTGGTCGATCCTGCCGAGCTGCTGTCGTTCATCGCAGTTCGCGTAGATCCAGCTGGGCCACAACCAACCGAACGAACGTGTGACGATTGTTTTGACGTTTTTCAAAACCCGCTCACGGTATGTACGTGCGCGCACCAATCATCTGTTGGATGTAGATTTGCGGCTTCGTGTTTCTTACATATACGTACCTGGTGTATGATGAATCGGTCTGATCAACAGACTGCAGAATCCCCGAGCGTGAGATCGTGTTTCGCACTGGACGCTGTGACCATTGAAGACCACGTTTTGCCGACTAGCACCGTGTCTGCGAGCGAGTTTGACATGCTTTGCATGCGCCAGCTGGTGGTGCAGCGCAACACCGCACAGATCATGCAGTTGACACCGTCTACAATCAGTTTATCCAGCGACGCGGAATCTTATCTTCGATCGTTGCAGGTGGTCGACAGTGTGTTTGCTGACAACACTGCAGGTGCTGGTGGAGCTCTGAGCATTCAAGGTGCGCTAAACACCAAGTTGGACAACGTGCAGTTCTGGCGTAACACAGCCATGGGTGACCCCGCGGTACTGGTGCGGGCGTGAGCGGTGATGGCGGTGCAGTATTCATAGATCCGAGCGCTGCGTTAGCTCTCGAGGTGCATCGCTGTATCTTCATGCACAATACGGCAGCAAATGGGAGTGGGGGCGCCATAGCCTATGGTACGGGAGGCGGGATGCTACTCAAAGACGCCGCCGCAGCCATCTCGACTGTTGATGCAAGGTTTGAAGGGAATCGTGCCTTCGCATCGGGTGGGGCGGTGGTTTTAAGCCTCACCCGTCAAAGCTCTGTCACCATCCAATGGTCGATGGCTAATTGTTCATTCGTTGATAACGCGATCACTGATATCGGCTTGGGCGGGGCCGTTTCCGCGAGCAGTGATCCTGATAAGTTAGCTCTGTCCTGGCGTTCCAGCGAATTCCGTGATTGCAACGCGTACGATGGTGGAGGCGCTCTTAGACTAACCGGTGTCAATCTAGTAGACTGGGACAATCTCACATTTGTGAACAACTCGGCTTCGTTGGGCGGGGCCGTGTTCTGGACCGCGCCAGGCCTGGCCATCGATTTCAGCGTACGGTCCAGCCGCTTCGTGAACAACACGGCAGATAAGGCTGGTGGAGCAGTGTGCGTGCAGTCCAGTTTTGTAACGGATTTGGTGTTCACTTTCAGTGATTCAATTTGCGCCAGCAACACGGCAGGCTTGCATGGAGGTTGCATCGCGATGCAAGCTCAAGGCAGTGATCTGGAGTGCTCCAATGTGGTGTTTCAGGACAATCTCGTCACGGGCTCAGATTCCCTATCGGCTGTGAAAAGTGGCCATCACATGCCACCGCGTCCATCTTCTAATCACCAGCTTGCGCGAGTCCCGCGAGCATCGAATCGATATGCATATGTCGCAGCCGCCAGAGAGCCTGGACCTAGCGGAACAGCTGCAGGTTCATCGGGCTACGTTGTGGATGTTACTGGCGGCGCAGTAGACGTATTCAACTCTCGTGCCACGTTTGACACGTGCATCTTTCGCTCCAATCACGTGTTGACAGGATCCGGTGGTGCGATTTCCGCCTCTGTGGCCAATGTGGAGTTTCGAAAGTGCAGTTTTGATCACTGTCAAGCGCTGGTTGGCGGTGCGATTGCTTTGGGATACTATACGGACTTGATCTTAAGTGACAGCCATTTCACGGCTAACCAGGCGATCAGTGACGGAGGGGCATTATACGCTAATGTTCATCAGACTATCACATCCTCCTCGAATACCTTTGAACTCAACTCTGCGGGTCGTGACGGCGGCGCCGTATACTTGTCATCGCCAACTGGCGCGGATCAGATTCTGAATCTGCTCACAGCGCGCTCCAATGTGGCTCAGCGTAATGGAGGTGCGCTGGCGTTGTACGCAGTGACCGCATTGGTGCCCAGGAGTCAGCTGGAGAATAATACAGCGGTATCGGGTGGAGGCGGCGCGATGTATCTAGAGTTCATGTATCGAGAACCCGAATGTCGTCGCAATTGCTCGGCTTTGAACGGATCGTTCGTGGACAATGCTGCGGCATACGGTCCCGATATAGCGTCTCCCGTGCGCTCGCTGAATGTGCTGAACAGTTCCCTATATGATGGTACTGCGCGTATGCAGCTGAGTGGGAAGGATTATCCTATTGCACCGATGGTGATTGTCGAGGCTCTTGATATGTTCGGCCAACGCGTTAAGATGGACCTGGGCAAAGCTGCATTGATCAGTGTAACTGTGACTAATTCCTCAAGTGCGTCCCCCTCGGGTGCTCAGGTCGGTGGGGTAACGACTGCGATAATACAACCGACTGGGTTGGCAAATTTCAGTGGCCTTTATCTCGTGACAACGGCTGGTCCGATCCATATTACGTTTTCTGCTTCATTGCTGACGAATGTGTCCGCCGCGACGCTGTCGATGCACGTGGCTGTGTGTCCGCCGGGTACGGCGAGTGAGCTGACCAACGCGGAATGCATCACGTGTGCGCCGGGTCGCTATTCCGCTCTGGCGAATGCATCTACGTGCTTGCCCTGCCAACCAGGACGCTTCAATCCGCTTGCTAACATGACTGCGTGCCGCAAGTGCGGTGATGGGAGATATCCGATCGAAGCTGGCAGTGATTCCTGTCTGTTCTGTCCTCCCGGCCGCTATACGCTCAGGCAGGATGCCAAGGCATTGGACTGCCAGGATTGCGTGTCGGGCATGGTGTGTACAGATGGGTCTCCACGTGTAAAGCCTGGGTTTTGGTGGCGTCATGTCCCGGGCAGCACTAATGCATCGGTACCTCACTCTAAGCTCCATTCAATCATGGCTACGACATCATCATCAGCTGCGGATGTTGCCTCCATCACCACTCTACCATGCTTCGACGGTGCGTGCTTAGGTGGAGACGGCGCGGCGTCACCGCAGTGTTCCGACCATCGACTGCCGAGCTCGCCCCTGTGTGGCCAATGTGAATCCGGGTACATCGCGTATCCTGGCTCGAGTGACTGTGTGCAGTGTACTAAGGCCCAGCCTGGCTGGATTGTGATCACCATTGCGCTCATGTGGGTCGTGGTGATCGCCGCGTGGAGGCTGGCACGATCCGCTGACACTGAAGGCCACAGCGCGGAGCTCAAAATCTTCTTCTTTTTCGCATCGACGGCCCGGGTGATCTTGGGACCTTCTGCCAGCTGGACCTCCTGGATCACCCATTTAGAGGGCAGCGGCTTGGCCGATTCGGGCTCCAACAGCATTTTCGGAGGTGCTGCCGCGTGTTTGTTGCCGCTGCAACCGTATCAGATTAGCGTGGTCCGCATGATGACTCCGTTCATGCTTCTTACTCTGCTAGCCATTACAGCTGGCATATCGTGGCTGGTATCAACCGCTTCAAATCAGCATGCGTCGCGCGCCGCGTCTGCAGGTGGGCGCTGGATCAGCGGTCTGCGAGGGTCATGGCACCCTGAGCATTTCGTTCGCGCAGCGACTATGCTCGTTATGTTCAGGTAAACGTGCCCTTTCATCCATCTTCTCCCGTCTATGATCTGGGGTGACTTCTGACAGTACTTGGATGTGCATGTTCTGTCGTGCAGTTTCTCGTCAACCACGCCTGAAGTCTTCGCATATCTCGACTGTGTGTCCGTTGGCGATGCTGAAGTTGCAGTATACTATCCCGCATTGGACTGTGGCAGCTCAGGCTATTATGTGGGATTGGGCATAACGTATACGTTACTGGTCTTCTGGGTGCTTGGCGTGCCGGTTGCCATGCTAGTTCTACTGCTTCACCTGCGCAAACAGCAGCGGTTGCAAGAGGTACCGGTCATGCAGCGTTGGGGCTTCTTGTACGGCACATACCGACCGCGCTACTTCTGGTTTGAGGTGCTGTTGCTGAGTCGGCGTATTGTGTTGGGCCAAATATCAGCTTGGCTATTGGATCGCGCTGATTTGAGATCCGCCCTTCTTGCGGTCAGCACCACTGCGTTCTTGCTACTGCATATGGCGGTGCGGCCGTACGTGCAATCGCACGCGAATTTCTTGGAGACTGTATCGTTAGTGACTTTGACCATCCTGTGCAACCTGACATCGGGCCATTCGCTCGTGCGTGACGGAGCGTATTCTGTGTCAGTGCAGGTGATAGCCTGCGTGTTGGTGCTGCTGGTCGCCGGAGCGTTATTGCTCGCTGCTCTGCGAAGCAAACTGAGTGCGATCAGGCGCTGCGTGCAATGGGCTAGCACGTGGTTCGGTTCGGGCGAAGTTGAGGCTAGAGCATCCGAGTCGGAGCCTAAGGCCGAAGAGCTGATCACTCTACACAGCACTAACCCTCCTGTGGCTGACGACGACAGCATGACGGCTGCAGCTGGATGGCGGCAACCGTTGCTCAGTGGGCCCTCGCACGATGATGATGACTGAACGTGCTATGCAAGAATCGCAGAACGGCAGTTTTCGTATCCCTTTTTGAGTTCATGGAAATGCTAGGCGTGAACTTCTTGTCGCCGATGGATGCTTTAGCTTACAGCATCTAATTTCGTCTACGCTTTGCGATGGGGTCCATTAACCCGAATAACAATACTCTTGCACAAACGCTAAAGACTTCGGGTTATCAGCCTGACGAAACAGTGAGTCACACAGTCGATCAGACCAGCTCTCCTCCAGATTTGTTTTTCTCCATGTCACCATCAAGCTCTGCTTTGACAGCATCAGTTTCCGCTTTCAGCGTCTCTGGTTTCACCTGCGGGCCCTGCCGTCGCGTCCGCCGCCTGCGCAAACTGCCTTGAGGCTTGACTCCACCAGAATGACGATATAGCAAATGAGCATTGTCCCGCAGGATCTCATCCATTGATCGACCTGTCAGTACTGAATAGGGCAGTTGATGCACGATGCTGTTGTCTTCCTGTCGTGCACCACCACCAAGGTCAGAAGGCGGCGCCAGCGATACGGCATGCGAGTCCCTCCGTTTGATGAGCAGCCATTCGGACTTGCCAGTGGAAGCTCCATCGGTCTCGTCTGCATTTGCTGGAGGTGAACCCTGCGCCCGTTCCTCCTTCACAGTGCTTGAGCCAGGAGTGGAAGCACCGCCGTGCTCCATCTCTCGCTTGACACCTGGGCTCGCAGCACCTCTCGGCTCGGGTTTGATCACCTCGACCTTCACCGAGAGGTCACCTCGTTTGACTCCACGATTCACAGTCCGTAGTAACGTGAACGACCCTTTGAGCTTGCAGCCAGACAGCTCCACCGATGCATGACCCTGAGGTGACAAGCACGAACATGGTATCGATATGCTGCCACATGAGCACTGCTGCAGCAGTCATTCACAAAACATACCTCACTCAAAACTCTTCCCAGCCTTTTCGCAGACAGACTGCCAGCCACTCGATCTGCTGGAGGCATCTCATCATCGGACGTGGAATAGCCTGACTCGCTGGTACAAGTGTAGGTACCCATGTCCCACACCAACACCCCACCTGCATGATGCAGGGTTGTCTAAAGCTTTGCACGCAGTTCACACACAAGCACCCAGTATCTGGCATACTGTACCTCCCCCATAATCTCCTAGCGGGTGAGCGCCTTCGAACAGGGCATACTGCGTCGAGTCGAAACACATCAAGCACCCTCACGTCAACTACTTCAAAGTCACAGACCACCAGTGAATGTCGAACCTCGATGTCGTGGTCAGGAGTCTCCACCGCCAATCGCTTGTCTTTGGGATCCAAACTCGGTCCTTTGGGAACGGCCCAGCTTTTCAGCGTTCCGTTGCATTCTAATCTGAGATCGTAATGATTTCTCGTCGCGTCATGGCGCTGGATGACGAACTTGTTTTTAGCGCTCATGATACGATCGATTTCGTTCGGTGCGAGAACAGGTCGGTCAATCATGGATGTATGCACTGCTCGCAAGGATTCGAAAGCAAGATAGTCTGTCGGCGCAGATGCTGGCGAGCCCGAACTGAAACCGGTCTGACGACTCAGGCCTGCATGTATGCCACACAGCTAGAAAGTAAGCCGCGTGCCTCAACATCGCGCCAGCCCACGGAAGATAGCACTAGCACGGCGAAGCGATACTAAAGGACCAGCATGGCTACCTGCATTCGTTTCTGACGTTGTCAGGTCGATGATGTCTGCGAACAGCAAACCAGATGGGACCGGTCGAGATCTCTAAAATGAATCATAACAATTTCAACCACAAGAATATTACCCCGGGTGCAAAGTTTGCGTTTCATGGATGGTATGCGGTACAACCTATGCATCCAAAGCTGCAAAACAGTTGGAAATCCACAGCATGAATCTCCACCCGCCAAACGCTTTCAAGCGTGTCTGAATTCACATACTGATCGGCGTTAGGCGAGCCTTAGACCCAGAGGTGTCACATTGAATTTGTCGTTGTCGATTGCGTCGTTCGTATCAAAATGGTATGCGTATGCGTGTCAGATCGACCGTTTATTGTGTGCAACATGGTCTTTAAGTGATATTGTATTCGGACCAGTCTTTGCAATCGCATTTTTTGGTTTATCATTTCGTTGTTTGCATCGCGATGGGCCTGGTCGTGTGTGAAGCTGACCTCATAGCTGTTTGTGGATAGGCGCGCCGCTACGACTCTCGAACCACTACATTCTCTCCGCAGGGTATAATTTGTTTTCTTCAAGATCTGAATCGTTTCAAGAACTCACGTTTTCCCTTTTTCGATGAAACTGCAGGACGACTGTACCAGGTCGAGTATGCCATGGAGGCTATCTCGCAGGCTGGTGCAGCGGTTGGTATCCTTGCAAACGACGGTGTTGTTTTGGCGGCCGAGAAGCGGATCACTTCGAAGCTGTTGGACATCCGAAAGTCAACTGAGAAGATGTACAAAGTGGACGACCATGTCGCGTACGTAGCAGGGAGTCGTCGACCTTCGATCTGACGTTTCCGACTGACTTGCCTGTGC
>Ga0163151_10010082_pt1 | contig 10075 bp, 8 predicted proteins | sample OliLakLV19MP5IB2_FD_145596 | JGI IMG/M metagenome (GOLD analysis project Ga0163151, IMG submission 145596) | Freshwater microbial mat bacterial communities from Lake Vanda, McMurdo Dry Valleys, Antarctica - Oligotrophic Lake LV.19.MP5.IB-2 | ecosystem: Environmental > Aquatic > Freshwater > Lake... | reverse complement strand
CTTCATGCACCCGCTGGTAAGTGTCCGCCGCGCGCAACTCCTCGAACGCATGCCCGCGTGGAATCACCAACGCGTACGTCCAATCATTCCGATGATCGACGATCCCGCCGCCCGTCGGTCGCCGACCCAGGTCCACCCGCTCCTGCCCGACGAGTTGCTCCCGGACGAACGCGATCTTCTGGCCGTAACCAAAGGTCACCGCGGGACCACGCCAGGCGTAGGGCCGAAATCGCACGGCCGCCGGTTGCGGATACCGCTGCAAAAGCAGGAAATCCACCGCCATATTTTCCGCGGCACCCGCCGTCCGCGTCGGTAATAAATGGAAGAGCGTCACAAAAATCGGTGTATCCAAAAAATGGATCTAGGCCTGACTGAAATACCACCCCCGGAAGGGGGCGGGCACCTGCAACTCGTCCATTTGTTCCGCGATCGTTTGCGCTCGCGTCTTCAACTTCGCAGCCAGCGGCCCGATCACCAGCTTCAGGGAAGCTTGGCGCCGTCCGGCCAGCTCCGGCTTCCCTGCCCGCGTGACCGCCATGAGCGGAGCCTGCTGCTCATGCAACTTGAACCGCTCGCGCACGCGCAGTCCGAGGGCATGACGCGAGATCGGCTCCGCACCCGCCCACTGTTGAACGCCATGAACATCCCGGCGCTCGCACAGCTCAACCATGACCTCCGCCAGATTTTCCGCCGTGCAGGTCTGGCGAATCTCATCGGTAAAGAGAGTCGGCGTTCGTCCCGCCGCCCAATCGGCAAAGAGTCGTTCATGCAAGCTGCGCTGGCCGGCCGCGCTGTTACCCATCAACAGCGGCGCCCGCAGCGTCACCGCCAGCGTCCCGGCATTCGCATTCACCGCCGTTTCACTCGCCACCTTCTGCCGGCCATAAAGATTGATCGGCGACACGGGCCCATCAGCCGCGTACGGCTTGTCGCTGGCGCCATCGAAGACCTGCTCCGAGGAGAGATGCACGAGGCGCGCGTTCACGTGATGAGCCAGCCGCGCCAATCGCGCCGGCAGAGCCACATTCAACGCGTCCGCCCGGGCGGGATTCACGTCACACTGCTCGGGCACGGAAACCGCCGCACAGTTCACGATCGCATCCGGAAACGCCTCCAACACCGCCGCCGTGGTCGCGGCTTCGTCCATCAGATCAAGTCGGAGCGTTTTCGCCACGCCCTCAAGCTCGCCCACGTACGACCCGACCACTCCCACCACCCGATGCCCCCGGCGTTTCGCCGCCCGGGCAAAGGCCGATCCCACCAACCCGGATACCCCCGTAACAAAAATTGTCATACAAAGAGTTCCGGCACCAGATGCCATCGCACCTGCCAGAAGCTTCCGCCACCATCGACCGCCAATGCCGCACAGGTGTTCATCACCACGACCGGGCGGGAGATTTTGCCGGCGATAAGAAGGGAGGCGAGCGCTCCGAGATGAGGCTCGTGGCCGATCACCGCAATTGAACGCTCACTCTCGATCAAAGCAGTCGCAATGACATGAGGGTCCGAGTCCGACAACAGCCCCGGCATTTCCCGCAGAGAGTGCGTCAACTTCAAAGGCCCGGCCAGCAGCATCGCGGTTTCTCGCGCCCGCACCAGCGGACTATGCCAGATCTCATCAGGCGTGAAATCTCCGCCCTGGCTCAAAAACCCGGCGAGCCGCGTGACCTGGCTCCGCCCCTTGCTGCTCAGCGGGCGGGCGTAATCCGGGACCAAATCCACCGCGTGCGCATGGCGGATGATATAATGCTGCATAAGAGAAAATCAGGACCCGTTCCCGCCGTGCGCAAGCTCAGGCATCGAGCAATTTACGGGCAGCCCGGAGGAGTTCACCCAGGACAAAGGGCTTGTGAATGCAGCATTGTCGCTCGGCCGACATCCACCCCACCGGCATCTTGAAATCACGCTGGCTGGTACAGAGCACCCGCAGCCCGCGGTTATCGTTCAGGAGCCGCCGGGCGGCCTTCTCGCCGTCACCCGAAAGACTGGCGATCAACAGGTGCACCGAACCCACCGGCCGCTCCTCCCGCGTCCATTCGGCAAAGGATTTAGCCGCCATCACCCGATAACCGTCCGCCGTCAGAATTCCGGCGACCATCTTGCGAACGACCTCGTCCTCTTCAATCAACACCACCGACTCCGTTCCGCGCAACGAGGGCAACGGTGTGATCGGCTCCGGCGCGACATCCAGCGGATCCGACACCGCCGGCAGCAAGATCTCAAACGTGGACCCGACCCGCAATTCACTTTTAACCGTAATAAAACCGCCGCTCTGCTGCACGACGCCATACACCAGCGCCAGGCCGAGCCCCGTGCCCTTGCCTTCCGGTTTCGTCGTGAAAAAAGGCTCGAAGAGATGCTTCTGCGTCTCTGCATCCATCCCGGTCCCATTATCCGATACGGTCAGGGCTACATATCGTCCGGGAATAATCTCTGGGCCACGCCGGACCTCCCCGGGCGCAACCACGCGGTTCGCGGTTCGCACCACAATTCGCCCCTGCGCCTGCAGTGCATCCCGCGCATTGAGCACCAGGTTGAGCAGGACCTGTTGAAACTGCGCCGGATCGGTGCGCACGTTCGCCAGATCGCGCGCCAACTCGAGCCGGAACTCCCCGGCCTGACCCAATAGCCGGCGCACGATTCCGGCGTTTTCATGCGCCAGCGTATTCAGATTGATGACACGTAAATTCAGCGGCTGGCGCCGGCTAAAGGCGAGCAGCTGCTGGGTGAGCGCAGCCGCCTTTCGTCCGGCATGATGGATCTCCGCCACCTCCCGCATCGCCTGCGGATTGGCCGAAACGTGCGCCGCGAGCATCTCGCAGTAACCATTGATGACGGAGAGGAGATTGTTGAAGTCATGCGCGACTCCGCCCGCCAGGCGACCCACCGCATCCAACCGCTGTGAATGCACCAATGCTTCCTGCAGCCGGCGCTTTTCGGTCTGATCCCGGTACGTGGCTACAATGTGCGTCACGCGACCGCCCGGGCCGGGCAGCGGGTTGAAACTCCAGGCCGCGCTAATCAGGCTGCCATCACTTCGAACGAGAAAGCCCTCGCCCACCAAGGGTTCGCCGCGCTGCTCCGTTCCCAGCCAGCTCCGCAAGCGGACGATTTCAGCGCGGTCTGCGTGCAACAACCCATGCGGCCGCCCGACCAGGTTGCGCGCGACATGTCCCGTCATTTCGCAAAAGCTCGCGTTCACAAACACGATCTTGAGCCCATGCGGCGACCGCCCCCGCTCGGCAATAAACACCCCTTCACTCTGCGCCCGCAGTGCCGCCGCGAGCAACGCCGCCGGCACGCGGCCGACCTCCTGCTTGCCCATGAACCGAGAGGAACGCTTCGAAGCCAACACGCCGCCAGCACACAACGCCGGCGTGCGCGCGAACAGCAAAAAAGCATGCGAAGGCGCCCGCACGGGCGAATTGCCCGACGCGTCCACCGGTTTGGCGCCAACACCTTGGCGCGGCGCGGCGTGCAGCGACCCTGAACCGTTTGCCCCGCCCCCTTACGGCGACAACCGCTCGACCGCCCAACCGTCCTTGGTTTTCCGATACCGCAACCGGTCATGCAAGCGGCTCCGGCGTCCTTGCCAGAACTCGACCGTCACCGGCGCGAGCCGCCATCCGCCCCAATGCGGCGGCAGCGGCACGTCCACTCCGGCGTACTTTTTCTCCACCGCTTTGTAGCCGTCCTCCAGTACGCTCCGGTCCAAAATAACCACACTCTGCTGCGAAACCCACGCCGCCAGCTGACTCGCCCGTGGACGGGAATGGAAATACGCCTCGCTCTCCTCTCGCGCCACTTTCGTCACCGGCCCCTCCACAATTACCTGTCGTTCGAGCGTGATCCAGGGAAACACCAGCGCCGCGTGCGGGCTGGCCTCCAGCTCGCGGCCTTTGCGGCTTTCATAGTTGGAGAAAAATACAAACCCGCGGCCATCCACGCCTTTCAACAGCAAGGTGCGGGCCGACGGCTTTCCTTCGCGACTCACCGAACTCAACACCATCGCGTTGGGCTCGGGAATCCTGGCACCTTCCGCTTCCTGAAACCATTTCTCGAACTGACGAAACGGATCCTTGGCGAGGTCTTTTTCCCCCAAGCCAGCAAGTGAGTAATCCCGGCGAAGATCAGCGAGTGACACGGATGAGACCCTGAAGGGGAGGGGACCCAGTGTCAAAAATCATCTCGTGAGCGCGCCAATCCAATTCGCCGCCGCTGGAAATGCCCCGAGCAACGCGTCCCGCTCTCCCAGTTCAAATAAGGCCTCGTCCCACGCCGGCGCCATCGTGCACCCCAGCAGCGCATAACCGACCGATCCCGTCGGGTCCGAGGCGTGCGCCCACCGCGCTCCCTGCCAAACGCCACCGGGAACCACGCACTGCGGCGTTTCTCCCCGCAAGATGTCACCTCCAAGCCGCGTCACCCGAACATCACCCTTCACCGGATCAAGCTGCACGTGTTCCACGCCATCACCCGCATGAAAATGCCACACCTCCGTCGAACCCAACCGATGCAGTGCCGTCCGGCGTGACCAAAAACAAAATCGCCGACCCCGCCTCACTGCACCACGTCTGTCGATAATACCCGCCTTCGTGCGGCAAGGGCTCCAGCCGCAGCGAAACGATAATCTGTTGCGCTGCATCGGATCGAGCCATGCCCCCATCCGAGCGGGGGGCCTTCCCGCGGGCAAGCGTTGATCGTCACGCTGCGCTCGCTCCCGCATCGATCGCCCGGCAAGGCCGCCCGTCCGAACCACAGACAGACTTTGACCACGCGGCGGAATTCAGTTTGCTGCCGGTCTCATGCTCGCGACCGACACTGCCATTGAAGCCGAGGCGGAACGCCTCCTGCGCTCGCTCATGCACGTGGACTGCGACCCACGCGGCAAACGATGGAACTACGAGACGTGCCGCGAAATCGCGCCCCTCACGCTCGAGATCAACCGCCTCAAGGCCGAGCGCAACGCCGTCATCCTCGCGCACTCCTACGTGGAACCGGAAATTATCTACGGCGTGGCCGATTTCCGCGGCGATTCGTATTTCCTCAGCCTGAAGGCCCGCGACGCGAAGGCCAAGGTGATCGTGTTCGCCGGCGTCGTCTTCATGGCGGAAACCGCCAAGATCCTCTCTCCCGACGCCCAGGTGCTTGTACCCGATCGCGAATCCGGCTGCTCCCTCGCCGATTCGCTCACGGGTCAACAACTCCGCGAACTCAAGGCGCTCCATCCCGACGCCACCGTGGTCTGCTATATCAATAGCACCGCTGACGTGAAAGCAGAGTCCGACGTCTGCGTCACGTCCGGCAACGTTTACCACATCGTCGCCAACTTGCCGGCGAAACGAATTCTGTTCGTGCCCGATCGCCTCATGGGACAAAACCTGCGCGACGAATTGAAACGCCGCGGAGTCGACAAGGAGATCATCACCTCGGACGGCACCTGCATAGTGCACGATGAGTTTACTCCGGCCGATATCGCCGCCGCCCGCGCCCGCTATCCCGGCCTGAAGGTCGTCTCCCATCCCGAGTGTACGCCCGAGGTCGCAGCCGCCTCCGACTTTGTCGGCAGCACCGGCGCGATGATGAAATACGTCAAGACGACCGGCGCGCCGTATTATTTGATGCTCACCGAGTGCGGCCTGGTCGGACGCCTGCAGGTGGAGTCACCCGAAAAGGCCTTCATCGGCGGCTGCCGGCTGTGTCCCTATATGAAGATGAACTCGCTCGAGAAAATCCGCGAGGCTCTCACCGCCCCGCGGCCCGAACAGATCATCACTCTCGCCGAAGACGTCCGCTTGCGCGCCGCGCGTTGTATTGAACGGATGTTCGAACTTTCGCCCACCGACTGATTCGCCTGGCCGTCCCGCCCGCACACTTCTCCTCTTCAAGTCTCGTGATTTCTCCCCGCACCGACCACCTGATCGATCTCGCTCTCGAAGAAGACGCCGGTCTCGGCGACGTGACGAGCCGGGCGATATTCCCCCCGGAACACCGTTCGCGAGGCTACATCGAGGCAAAACAGGACGTCGTAATCTGCGGCCTCGAGGTTGCCGCCCGGGTGTTTACCCGCACCGATCCGCGACTCAAAGTCACGCTCGTCGCCAAGGATGGCGATCGCGTGAAGCCCGGCACCCGCGTGCTGAATGTCACCGGACCGACGGAGGCGCTGCTCACCGCCGAACGCACCGCACTCAACTTCGCGCAGCGGCTCTCCGGCATCGCCACACTGGCGCGGACCTTCGCCGATGCCGTCGCGGGCACGAGTGTTCGAATTGTGGATACACGGAAGACCACCCCCGGTTTTCGCGCGCTCGAGAAATACGCGGTCCGCTGCGGCGGGTGTTTCAACCATCGCTCCTCGCTCGGCGAACACGTTCTCATCAAAGATAACCACATCGCCGCCGCCGGCTCGCTCGCCCAAGCCGTCAAACGCAGTCGCGCCGCCGCCCCGCATCTCGCCCGCATCGAAGTGGAAGCGAAAACCCTCGCCCAAGTCCGCGAAGCCGTCCGCGCCAAGGCCGATGTCATCCTGCTCGATAACATGAGCCCGGATCTGATCCGCCAGGCCGTTGCCGCCATCGCTGGCGCCGCCTTGGTCGAAGTTTCCGGCGGCGTGCGCCTCGAGACCGTCCGCAGTTTCGCCCTGCCGGGCGTCGATGTAATCAGTATTGGCGCATTGACGCATTCCGCTCCAGCGGTCGATTTAAGCCTGACCGTTCTGCCCGCCCGCCAGAAATAGGGGAGGGCGGCCCACGCCTTCCGCCCCGTATGCAAATTCTTCGTACCGACTGTCTCGTGATCGGCGCCGGCCTCGCCGGCTCTGCGTATGCTCTCCAGGCCGCGCGGCTTGGGCTCAAGGTGGAACTGCTTTCCTTGTCCGAGCCTCTCGCCGCCAACAGCGACTGGGCCCAAGGCGGAATCATCTACGAACCCAATGGCGGCGCCGAGGTGCTCGCCCGGGACATTTTCGAGGCCAGCGATCGCACCGCCAATCCGGTGGCGGTCGAGCATCTGGTTCGCGAAGGCCCGACCGCGGTGCAAGAGCTCCTCCTCGACGAACTCCACGTCGGCTTCGATCGGTCGGAATCAGGCGAGCTCCATCTCACCCGCGAAGGCGGACACAGCGAGCGGCGAATCATTCACGCCAAGGACACCACCGGCCACGCGATCCTCTCGGCCATCGCCGCCCGCGTCGACCACACGCCGAATATTTCCCGACGTGCCGGCTGCGTCGCGATCGATCTGCTCACGCTGTCGCACACCTCCAATGATCTCGCGGACCGCTACCTGCCGCTGACGTGCTTCGGCGCCTACGTGCTCGACACCGCGACTGGTGAAACGGTCGCCATCATCGCAAAGAAAACCATCCTCGCCACCGGTGGGCTCGGTCAGATTTTTCTGCACAGCACCAACCAACCGGGGAGCGTCGGCCACGGTGTCGCCATGGCGTACCGCGTGGGTGCGCGACTCATCGATCTCGAATACGTCCAGTTTCACCCGACCGTTTTTGCGAAGAAGAACGCCCCCCGCTTCCTCGTCACCGAAGCCCTGCGCGGCGAAGGTGCCATGTTGCTCAACGCGCGCGGTCACCGCTTTATGGATACGCTTGATCCCCGCGGATCCCTCGCGTCGCGTGATGTCGTGGCCCGGGCGATCAAGCAGGAACTCGCGGCCACGGGAGAGGCCTGTGTTTACCTCGATCTTTCCGCGATGACGTCCGAATTCATCCGCGACCGGTTTCCCACGATCTATCAGCGCTGCCTCCAACACGGAGTGGACATCACGACTGATCCGATTCCGGTGGTACCGGCAGCTCATTTCGCCTGCGGCGGCGTGCATGCCGATCTCAACGGCCGCACCAGCGTCCGCCATCTCAACGCCATCGGCGAAACCGGTTGCACCGGTCTGCACGGCGCCAACCGGCTGGCCAGCACCTCCCTGCTGGAGTGTTTGGTGAGTGCCAAGTTCGCCGCGCTCACCGATGGCACCGACATTGCCCGCGAAACATTCCGCCTGCCCGAGCCGCCAGAGTGGGAGAGTCCCACGCGCGAAGCCGATCCCGTTCTGATCCGCCAGGACATGCAGCAAATCCAACACACGATGTGGAACTACGCCGGGGTCGTCCGTTCGCCCAAACGCCTGACCCGGGCACGCCGGATTTTGTCGGAACTGAGCGAGGAGATTCAGACGTTTTACCAAGGCTGCCGGCCCACGCGCGAACTGATCGATCTGCGCAATGCCGTGCAGACCGCGTTGCTGGTCGTCCACGCCGCGTCCCTGAATCCCCACAGCCGCGGCTGCCACTTCGTCACGGAAGAGCCGTGACAGATCCGCGCTTGTTGTCCTCGTTCCCAACTCGCCGCCTTCAACCCGCCCTTCTTTGGACGTCACCGATTTCCTTCGCCTCGGCCGCTTCCTAACCGACGCTTCTGCAACCGCCATCGCCGCGTGGCTTTTCACCTGCGCGACGGGGCACGCCTCGCATCGCGTGCTCGAGGCCGCCCTCGCATGGTCCTGGTATTTCCTCGCGCTCATCACCGGGGCCGGGATTATCCTTGGCGAACTCGGCGGCTTCAGCGCCAGCGGATTTCTGGCAGTGCACGTGGTTGTCCTCGCCGCGCTGATAGTCGTCCGCCGCCAACAACTGCCGGCGGATTTCGCGGCACTCCGGCGGTTAAGCGGCGAGGCCCGCACGTTCCTGAATCGCCCCAGTCCGGAGCGAAACGCCACCTTGGCGCTACTCGTCGTACTGTCCGTCCTGACCGGCATCGCCGCCCTCGCCGAAACCGTCGTGGACGATTCGTTGAGTTATCACCTGCCGCGGCTCGCGCACTGGTTGCAGGACGAGCAGATCCGAATTCTGGATACAACGGACCTGCGTTTAAACTTCGTTGCGTTCCTGCCCGAGGTGGTCGCCGCGTGGATTCTCGGAGCGACCGCCACGGGGTTCCCGTTGCTCGTACTGCTCCAGGCGTTCACCGGCATCATGACCGTGGGAGCCACCATTGGGTTGGCGCGCCATTCGGGGCTCAGCCAAATCACCTCGCTTCTAGCCGGGGCTCTGCTGCTGGGCATGGGGAACCTGATCGCGCAATTCACCGCCGCGCAAACCGATCTCTTCACCATCGGTTTGTTCGCGACCGCATTTTACCTCTGGGTCACAGCGCTCAAACGCGGGCAGGTTTCGACCCCCGGCGTCCTCGGCGCCGGCCTCGCGCTCGGAGCCAAGGGCACCGTTTTCTATTTCGGCCCCACCGCCGTCCTGTGGGTGATCTGGCTCGGGTGGCAACATCGTCTCTCATGGCAGCAATGGCGGCGCACCCTCCTGATCGCGATCGCCGGCATTCTGTTTTTCGCCGGTCCGTTGTTCCTCCGCAATGCCCGCGCCTACGGCGATCCCCTCGGCCCATCGGAATGGGTGAAAAAACATCACGCGGGTTTCGACTCCATTCCCGGCCTCTGGCAAAAACTCCGCGACAACCTCACTTCTTCGCTTGCCCAGAATTTCGAGCCGAACTCGCAACCCTGGGGACTGCGCACCTTCGGAGAAAAAGTGGGTAGTGCTTTGGCGAATACGCTGCCGGAACAGGACCCCTACACCCTGGATAACATCAGCCGGCGCCACACCCTCCAGCAGGCGGTGCTCAACCGCACCACGCCCGATGCCGACGTCACCAGTTACGGATTCATCACCCTCGTCCTGTTCTGCGCGAGTTTCCTCGCCGCGGCTGTGACTCCCCGACGTCCCATCAGCCGCATCGTTCTCGGGTGGGGCGGAGGCATCATCGTGTTCTTTGTCTTCTTCTACGGCATGCACCAGTGGCATCCGTTTGCATTTCGTTACCTGCTGCTCGCCGCTCCCTGGATTGCGATCGTGAGCGCCACGGGCATCGCACGTCTGCCCCGATCCCTCGCCGTCGTTGTCGGCTGCACCGCCCTGGCCGCCAGTGCCAGCGTGGCGTGGTTTATCACCCTTCATGCAGATCAGGCCGGTTGGCGCTCCGTGGCCCAACCGAATCGCTCCTACTCCTATCTCGTGGCAAGTTCCTGGCGGCGCTTCACCGAGAACCTCGAT
>Ga0163151_10010074_pt1 | contig 10080 bp, 7 predicted proteins | sample OliLakLV19MP5IB2_FD_145596 | JGI IMG/M metagenome (GOLD analysis project Ga0163151, IMG submission 145596) | Freshwater microbial mat bacterial communities from Lake Vanda, McMurdo Dry Valleys, Antarctica - Oligotrophic Lake LV.19.MP5.IB-2 | ecosystem: Environmental > Aquatic > Freshwater > Lake... | reverse complement strand
GTCGTTAAGAGCTTCGATTGCAGCTTTTGCAGCTTCGTCGTCGGCCATTTCTACAAAAGCAAAACCACGAGGTCTGCCACTGAAATTGTCTTTGATGATCTTTGCTGATGTTACCTCACCATGTTGTGAAAACAGGGACATCAAATCATCCTCGGTAGCCTGATGGCTGAGGTTTCCAATGTAAATAGTCATTTGTGTAATTTAGTTTAATTTATACTTTCCCTTTTGTTTGTTTTAGTATTAGGGTAAGTAAGGCAAAGGTATGTGGGCAAGTTCAATGTTGTTTTTTTTGCCCTATTTTTTTTTACTTTTTTAATTAAAATACTGATGTTTAGGTTTTTAAATTTCTGAATTTAGACTTTAAGCACTTATATTGCCCCCAAGAAAGCATTTTATTTCAAGCATCTCGTCTATTCTTGTTTCTACAAATGTTTGAATGATAGGGGGTAATGGATTGGAATTGATTGTGGTTGGTTATTATCATCGACCATACCCAGAGACAAGCTCTCACTCTATATATGCTCTGTATACTGCGTTAAAAAATCCCACTGCTTTTCATGTGCCCATGGTTGGTTATTATCACCGACCATACTCAGCTAACTCCCACTCTATATATGTTCCCTATAATGCGTTAAAAAATCCCACTGCTTTTCATCATTTAATTTATAATAAGCAGCAGAAGAATATTTATAGTCTTCTGGCAATTCACATAACCCTTTTTTAACAGGATTATTATGTATATAATCGAGTTTTTGTTCTGCTACAGTTCTATTATACATTATGGTTGATAGAGGTCATCTTTTCCAGAATTGATATTCCCTATCTGCTTGCGTGCTTTTATAGTTTATTAATTCGTATGGATAATTTTTTATCAGATTAAATTTGATTTGTTGTGCGATATCCTTCAAAAACATTTGCTGTATATTCTTACCGATCCAAGCTTCTTGTTTGCACCATAGTAAATGAATATAATTGGGGATGATAACAATACCATATATCCAAACACGTTTATCTGAAACTAGATATCGCATACTATCTATAATGATATTTTTATGGATATCAACTTGCAACAACGGTTGCCAGTTTAAACAGGTTGCGGTAAAAAATTCCATTCCGTTTTCCATAATGCAAAAGTATATATGGTCGAGATAATAACCAACCACGGGCGAAATTTCTTCTGATGGCTATCACGGGTTTTCTTAATCTTTATTAGATTCGGTTATAAATAATTTCCATTTTTCTACCAAGTCTAAAAAATCATCAAAAGGGATTTTTATGAACTCGGTATATTCCTTTTCAATGCCTTATGTATACAATAGCCACTGAAACGCTTCATTCACCATGGGCGTACCATCTTCATTGCCGAGCATGCGACAACCTTGGAGGTCATATACAATATCTACGTCAGCTATCATGATGTGGTCTTTTCTGACACAAACAGCACCCTGCTAAGGAAATCCATTATAATCATTTATAGGCAGCTCGCCACTTTTGCTTGTATTTATCCGAGGTAGTCAAAAAATGTCCCCAGTTTGATATGTATGGGATACCAGTAACAAAGTATATTAAAAGCGTTCTGCCATGACTTTCTTTAAACGCTGGATAGATGAATCTATCATAAAATAATTTTTTATTCATATTATTGGGTGTATAGGCCGTATTAATATTTTCTGTCGCATCTAAATGCATTTCAACCTGCTCATGGTTGGTTATCATCACCCAATAATATATACATTCCTCACTTACGCCTCCCCAATTTCCATAGCGTATTCAATACTAACACCACATCGCTAAAAGCCATGCCCCATGCAGCAAGTAGCGGGCTTAAATAACCCATCGCTGCTAGTGGAATAGCAATAGTATTATAGGCCAATGCCCACCACAAATTTTGTTTGATAGCATCATAAGTATTTTGTCCTACAGTTAATGCATCTATTATAATATCAGGTTCGTTTTTTAATATAACAATATTGGCATGCTCACGGGCTAAATCTGCTGCACCGCCTACCGCTATTCCTATATTTGCTTTGGCCATAGCAATAGTATCATTAATGCCATCGCCTATCATGGCTACTGTTTTAGTTTTAGCAAGTTTCTTAATGATATCTGCTTTTTTACTGGGCAATGCTCGTGCATATACTTTATCAATTCCTAATTTCTTTGCCACGTTATCACATTTAATTTGCGAATCGCCACTAAGTATAATAGTTTCAAAACCTTTTTGTTTGAGCACTTGGACCATTTCTAAAGCACCGGGTTTTAGTTCTTCTTCTAAATTAAATGCAGCTACAATAGTTTCGTTTAAGGTTAAATATATATCCCACTTTACTTTGGGTTCTTTAATGGGTTTTATACTCAATTCTAAACTACCCAATGTATATCGATTGGCAAAGTGGTCAAAGGCTTTCACGCCCATTCCGCTTACTTCTTCTACCTTATCAAACGCAATACTGTGATGCCTCCAATGGTGATAATTTCTCACTATTGTTTGTGCAATGGGATGCGATGAATGCGTCTCCAAAAAATGTATATAATTCTTCGCATCACGTTCGCTAAAATCAAAACTTTCAAATGCACTCACTTTCATTTTGCCACTGGTAAGTGTTCCTGTTTTATCAAATACAATCGCATTTACTTTAGCCAAAGTTTCCAAATGTAATCCGGCTTTTACTATAATTCCTTTGCGGGCAGCCCTGCCCAAACCTACTACTACCGCAAGGGGTGTAGCTAATCCTAACGCACAAGGACATGATATAACCAATACCGCAACTGCACGCATCAAACTTTGTCCCCAACTCAAATCTACTATATAATGATTGGCTAATAAAGTAATCAATGATATAACACAAACTGCGGGAACAAATACGGCACTTATCTTGTCAGCCAATAATTGTATTTCTGGTTTTTGGCTGCTGGCTTTTTCTACTTCACTCACAATTCTACTAAGTGTACTATCACTAAAATTGCTGGTCGCCGTAATTTTGAGCCAACCTTCATTTAATAAACTTCCGCCAATTACTTTATCGCCCAAGTTCTTTTTCATACCAGGACTTTCACCGGTTAGCAAACTTTCATCAACGATAGCTTTGCCATTTATAATAATACCATCTGCTGGAATTTGGCTGCCTGTTACTACCATCAAGGTGTCTCCTTTCTTTATCTGTCGGGCATCTACTTCAATTTGTTCCTCTTTGCCACTCAGCAAATCATATAATAGTTTGGTGGCTTTAAGTGGGGTACTGGCTTTCAATAAATCGAGATTTTTTGTAGTTTGAGCAACTGCTCTTTTTTCTATATAAGAACCCAGCATCACAAATGATATAATACTTGCAGTGGTTTCAAAAAATATATAATTGTGGTCGCCATCGAAAATTAATAGGCCCACCAAACTATATATAAATGATGCCAAAGCCCCCAACATGATTAATACATTCATATTCGGTGAAAGTCCTTTCACACTAGCCCATGCCGATTTTCCATATACCCAAATTCCAGCAGCTAAAACAGGCAAACAAATAATAAGTTGAAACCACGGATTGTGTAATAAATGTATACTCACAAACATGTGAGAAAGTAATATAATCGTAAAGGGAAGTGTGAGCAGAAATAGGTTTTCTACTTTATTATACCATGCAGATTTTTGTTTTATAATGCTTGCAGTGTAACCCAATTTCTGAATAGAAGGTATAATACTTTTTAAGGGAATGTGTTTAGAATTTTGAAACGTAGCTTTTGCACTCACAAAATCTACATATACTTCCTCTAGCCCTTTTTTCTCAAGCTCTTTGCGTACAGAATCTGCACAGCCTTGACAATGCATACCTTGTACAATCAGCTCCTCTTGCATATACCCCTTTAGCTGTTTCTAATTACTTGATATATGCCATCCACTTCCGATATTTTTTGTATAATATCATCGAGATGATTGGTATCATATATATATAATGAAATACTTCCTTCAAATCGTCCATCCACGGTATCAATACTGATAGATTTCATATTCACTTGCATTTGCTTGGATATAATATCTGTGATTCCCTGCACAATTCCCACCGAGTCTGTTCCCACAATACTTATATTGGTAAGGAATGATTTTTCGCTTACCGCACCGCCTTTCGACCAACGAGCTTTGAGCACTCTATACCCATAGGTCGACATCATTTTGGGAGAATTTTTACAATTAGTACGGTGAATTTTAATTCCATCACCAACGGTTACAAATGCAAATATATCATCGCCAGGAATGGGTGCACAACAGGTGCTAAGTGAATAATCCAAGTCAGTATCATCATCACCTATAATAATAGTATCGGGTCTCACCAAATCTTTTTGTTTGGCTTTCAATGCTATTTCTCGAGCCTTGTCTTGGCTTTTATTATCGGTAGTTTGACGTGGTTTTTCGGCAAGCGTTTCTTTTAAATTCAAGGTAGTTTTATCAATAGAACCTTTGCCGACCAAATAGAAAAAATCTAGAGAACTTTTCAGGTCGAAATGTTTTACCAATTTTTCTATATCATCATGTGTCATTTCTATCCCACTATTCCTAAACCTTCGTTTGATGGACTCTTCGCCCTCCTCGGCCACTTTATGTATTTCCTCTTTCAAATAATATTTTATACGACTTCTAGCTTTGCCAGTAACCACAAAATTGAGCCAGTCTTCATTGGGTTTTTGCTTTTGCGAAGTGAGTATTTCTATAGTATCCCCATTCTGTAATTTATAACTTAAGGGCACTAATTTATTATTCACTTTAGCACCTATACAGTGGTTACCCACATCGCTATGGATATCAAAAGCAAAATCGAGTGCTGTAGCATTTTGTGATAGTTTTTTAAGAGAACCTTTGGGCGTAAAAACAAATACTTCTTCGCCCATAAAATTCAGTTGGAAATCATCAATAAAATCCAACGCACTTGCTTCTGGATTCTCGAGTGTCTCTCGCACTTTTGCAAGCCAATCTTCCAATCCACTATCAGTTTTCACGCCTGCTTCTTTATATTTCCAGTGTGCTGCATAACCCTTCTCGGCAATATCATCCATGCGGGATGTACGTATTTGCACCTCTACCCATTTTCCATCATGACTTAGAACTGTTGTGTGCAAACTTTCATATCCGTTCGATTTTGGATGTGTGATCCAATCACGGTATCTGGCAGGGTTCAAAGTATAATTGTCGGTAAGCAATCCATATATTTGAAAACAATCAGCCTTTTCCCTTTCAAGCGGAGAATCCACAATGATACGAATGGCAAATAAATCATATACTTCTTCAAAAGGTATTTGTTGTTTTTGCATCTTTTTCATGATGCTAAATATACTTTTTGGCCTACCAATTATCTCGTACTTTAAGCCCAAAGTTTGAAGTTTATGATCCAAATCTTCAATAAATTTTTTGATGAACCTATTGCGTTCTTGCTTGGTTTCAGAGAGCTTGGCAGCTACCAGTTTATACTGATTACTCTCGGTGAATTTGATTGACAAATCCTCAAGCTCCGTTTTCATGGCATATAGTCCAAGCCTATGGGCAAGTGGTGCATATATATATAATGTTTCGCTGGCAATTTTAAGTTGCGTATTACGACTCATGCTCTCCAGCGTTCGCATATTATGCAATCGGTCAGCAAGTTTTAATATAATAACACGCACGTCATCGCCCAAGGTGAGCAGCATTTTGCGGAAGTTCTCCGCTTGCAAACTATTGGTTTGTTCATTGAAAACCGATGCTGAAATTTTGGTGAGCCCATCTATAATACTTGCTACCTTGGCACCAAATTGCTTTTTGATGGTAGGCAAAGTTATATAAGTATCTTCGACAACATCATGCAACAGAGCACAAACCACACTGGTAGTGCCTAATCCAATTTCTTCGGCAGCAATTTTGGCAACGGCGAGCGGATGGTATATATAAGGCTCACCGCTCTTGCGTCTCATATCTTTGTGTGCCTCCAGAGCCATGTCAAATGCTTTGCGGATGAGTTCCTTGTCGCCTTTTTCTAAGGTCGATTTACAAGCTTTCAGTAATTGCCTGTACCTTTTTAATATCTCCGCTTTCTCGTGTGCGGCCTGATCTATTTTTGCTTGGTCCATAATATAGTGTTCAAAATTAGCAATGATTTGCCAAAAAGCAATTTCTTCCTCCTGTTTGTCGCTTGCAAAATATAAACAATTAGAAGAGAAAGTTAGTTTTAGCGAAGTTCTTCCCTGTGCATAACCTTGAGGCCGCGTAAAAAAAGGAATGGGTATTCTGCAAAAAATAACTGTTATTCGTAGCTTGAAGTGAATTTTCCTCAAAAGCTATATAAAAACCCGTTTACCTATTTAGTTGTGCTTGCTATATCAGTAGCAACCCTCAGCTATTTTGACCCGTATGGAGGTATCACGATGGATGCCCCTTGGTATTTGAGACTGGCAGAGAGTATTAAAGATGGGAATGGGTTTGCGGTAATGACCCCCGATTATATATATTATAATGAGCCTCAGAATTTTTTTATATGGCCACCGCTGTATCCCATGTTGACAGGATACTTGGCTTTGCTAACAAATTTACCAGTATATATTGCTATCAAAATTGTGAATTTGATTTTTGTGGGAATTACGATTATTTTGTTGCAGAAGTATTATAAACAGCAGGCCCCTGTTTATATATTGATAATATTTCATGCAGGATTTTTTGATATGGTTTATCAGGGTTGGAGCGAAGTGCCCTTTACTTGTGTCTTAATATGGTTTTTATTGGCGGTGCAAAAATTCTTGACTAGTAGCAAACCGCTCAAATGGTCTATTGTCATAGCTTTAGCGAGTATGAGTGCAATTGGTTTACGTTATTTAGGTATTATAACTTTGCTGCCGTTTTGTTATTTAATTTACAAAACCTACAAGCAAAAGGACAAACAAAAACTAAATAGTATTGCCGGTGTATTTATTATAATTGCTTTAGCTGAATTATCTTTTATATGGTTTAATTATTTTGCTAAAAATAAATTGAGTGGTTATGATTGGAACCCCAGTATTTCAGAACTTGCAGACTTTGGAATCAGTTTCTTTCTGCAAATAGTTAATTGTTTCGATTTTCTCTTTTGCTATAGTTTGAACAGTTGGTATGAAAAGCTTTTTAGTCTCACGGTAGTAGGAATGATTATATATAGAATTGTTAAATCGAAATTATATATCGAATCCAAAAAATCGGAGGATAAAGCAATATTTATTTCGGCTTTGATATTGGGAATTTCCTATATCGTAATCCCTTTACTGATGCGTAACAGTTACGCCATTGGCCTGAATCAGCCTAGATTTTTTATAGTAGCAACTATTATGCTCTTGTTTGGACTTTTGCATTTTTACCATCTGAGAATTTCGTATAAGTTTTTATTTTATACAGTATGTATTATTTTTGCCATTAACGGCGTCGGCAAAAGTTTATATATGATTCAGTACTTAAAATCGGAAACATTTATAGAACGATATGAGCATTTGGTTAAAAAATACAAAACCTTAGAGCCTGGATCAGCAGTGGCTTTTGCAGATAAGTGGCTAGAGTTTATGCGAACCGATTTATATGTAATCTCACCCTATGAAAATGTGATGAAAAATTTGTCACCTTCATTGCCTCAGTTTGAAAAGCAAATTATGAAACATCCAGGACCTGTATATTTTGAAGTTATTAAAAATGGAGATAATAGAATGTTCCGTTATAATCCTGATATCACAAATTTCCATAAGAAAAATCAAGACAAGGAGTTTGTAAAAATTAAATAATGAGCGAGAAATTATTATATAAATTTGCGATACTATTAACCTTGCTTACTTTGGTGTGCATGGGAGCAAACTATTATATTCATCCACTTCCTACCCACGATGGTGTTTGGACGTTAACGCCTGTATTCTCAGCTATTCAAGGGTATTGGGCTGAGGATATTTTTACAGGATATCGTTTACCCTTACTGCATTATTATTTGAAGATACCGTTCTATTTAATCATGGGGAATAGTATATATGGGCCTTTTATTTTAAATAGCATCATCAATTTATTATATGTATTTGTAATCGTGAAATTAGCGAAGAAATTCGATCTTCCTAGGTTGCAAAGTTGGCTTATTGTAGGATTATTTATTAGTTGTAATACTTTCATTAGTTTACGGCCTGAACATTTGATTAATCTGTTTTTATTATTATACTATGGCTTCCACAGTCGCATCAAAAAGGAGTGGGTGCATATTGTGATTAGTCTATTATTTCTGGCTCTTCACCCTGCGGCGGGATTGTTTGCGATATTATTTAATATCACCAATTCAAAGTACGCCATCAAAAATATTCTGCTCGATTTGGGTGTATTGGCTATAAGTATACTAGCTATTATTTTTATATTTCCTGAGTTTGTACAAACTATGCTTTATACAATGGAATCCAGGTTTGAAGGGAATTTGCACTTGCCTTTGTTTAGCTTTATTAAATCTTGTATTTTTATCAATTTTTATTATATATATCGTTGTGTTGCGGGTAATAATATGAAAAGGGATTTGCTGCAGTGGCTAGTTTTTGTGATACTTGCAACCTTATTGGGCAAAGATTATTATTATGATTATGTAGTAGTGTTTGTATTATATAAATGTATTTCGATGCCACATAAAAATGAGTACAATAGCTTACAAACTGTTTTGACCTTGGTGTCTGTTTGTGTTTTCCCAGTTTGGCATTTGTGTTTGCAGGTTCAGAACAATTCTGCTGAAAGTAATTTGAAACAAATATTATACAAAATAGGTGAAGTTGTTTCACAAAATGATAGGCTTTATGAGGTTCCTATGGAATTTGCCTTGTCAGCAATGGGCAATCAAAATGTGATTCTGGAGTATCATAATTTGGAAAACGGCACCTATGAGCCCTTGCTTAAAAACCGCCATGCGAGTAGACTCGTTACTGAAAAAAAACAAGTTTCGCAAAGTCCTGAAACCCATGCTGTGCAATGGATTCCTATAGAGCCCAACCAAAAATATTGCTTATTTGAAATCCCTTCTTTGCCTCATTAATTTTTCGCCCTATATTAGTACCCCGAAAACGGCGAGGTAGCTCAGTTGGTTAGAGAACAGCCCACCGCGGCGGGCATAACCCTGAGGTCGGCGGATCCCCGTCGTCTACGAAAATATTTATTATCATAGACTACCCACTCTCAGAAGAGGCTGGTCGAAAATATCGCTTAATCGAAATCCTTGCTTTGTGTCATTAAATTTCAGCCTTATATTTGCAGCCCGAAAACGGCGAGGTAGCTCAGTTGGTTAGAGCACAGCCCACCGCGGCGGGCATAACCCTGAGGTCGGCGGATCCCCGTCGTCTACGAAAATATTTATTATCATAGACTACCCACTCTCAGAAGAGGCTGGTCGAAAATATCGCTTAATCGAAATCCTTGCTTTGTGTCATTAAATTTCAGCCTTATATTTGCAGCCCGAAAACGGCGAGGTAGCTCAGTTGGTTAGAGCACAGGATTCATAACCCTGAGGTCGGCGGATCGTTCCCGCTCCTCGCTACTTCTGTTAAGTTAAAAGTGCATAATTAAAAACTAAAAGTTTAGAAAGATGCACTAACCCTGGCTTAACTTTTTTCTTTTTTTTAGCTCCATAGAAATATGGGGCTTTTTTATGAGATGGAATATTGTGTATATATACTAAAATCGTTATCCAATCCCACCAAGAGATACGTGGGTTATACTACTAATTTGATATTAAGAATGCAGGAACATAATATCACAAATAATTATGCAAATGCTTATACTAAAAAGTTTAGGCCTTGGGAGGTTCTTCATCTCGAATTCTATAATACCAAAGCAGAGGCTCTCGCCCGTGAAAAATGGTTGAAATCAGGTGTTGGTAGAGAATGGGTTCATAATAATATATTGGGTTAGAGCACAGCCCGCCGCGGCGGGCATAACCCTGAGGTCGGCGGATCCCCGCCGGGGCGGGCCGCTCCTCGCTACTTCTGTTAAGTTAAAAGTGCATAATTAAAAACTAAAAGTTTAGAAAGATGCACTAACCCTGGCTTAACTTTTTTCTTTTTTTTAGCTCCATAGAAATATGGGGCTTTTTTATG
>Ga0163151_10010070_pt1 | contig 10086 bp, 7 predicted proteins | sample OliLakLV19MP5IB2_FD_145596 | JGI IMG/M metagenome (GOLD analysis project Ga0163151, IMG submission 145596) | Freshwater microbial mat bacterial communities from Lake Vanda, McMurdo Dry Valleys, Antarctica - Oligotrophic Lake LV.19.MP5.IB-2 | ecosystem: Environmental > Aquatic > Freshwater > Lake... | reverse complement strand
CAGCCGAGCCACGGGTGGCCCGGCCGCGGCCGCAGCGAGGGCAGCGGGCCTTCTGGCCGGTCGCGCAGCGCGAGCAGCACGCGCGCCGACAGGTCGGGCGGTTTGCTGCCGTGCACTTCCTGCAGCGCCGCGTCGATCGCGCGATCCTGCCACTCGTCGATCGGACTGGTGTCGTTGGATCCGTCGTTGCCGGTGCCGTTCATGACCGTCCCCCGCTTCGTTCGATGCACTCGCGCAGGATCGCGCGCGTGCGGCGCAGCAGCGACTTGACGCCGTCCTCGCCGATGCCGAGCCGTTCGCCGATGACGGACCGCGAACGCCGTTCTTCGTAGTGCAGCACGATCGCCTGCCGCGCGCGGCCGTCGAGCCGCTCGAGGCACTCGCGCAGGCTCGCGATCGTCGCAGCGCCCGCGTCCTCGCCGGCGAAGTCCTGCCACGCAGTCTCGAGCACCTCGACTTCGGCGAGCACGAACGGCGGGCGGCGGAACGACTTGACGAACAGGTTGCGGGCGACGGTGCGCAGCCAGTTGGCGCGTGCGGCCGGCCCGCGGTCCTCGTACGGCGCGCGCAGCAGCTGCAGGAACGTCTCCTGCGTGAGGTCGTCGGCGAGCTCGGCCGTGGCGCCGAGGAAGCGCAGGTAGCGCCAGACCTCCTTCTGGTGCTGTTGCACGAGGCGGGTCACGTCCTGTTCGTCGATCGTCCGGGCACCGTTCACGCCGCCAGAATCCCCGACCGGCCCGGGAGGGTGCAGGGAAATCCATCGCCGCGCTGTCATGGCCCGCGACCAAGGCGGGGTCCCGTTCCGGGAGCGGCGTGTTCAAGAACACCACAGTGCGGACCGATCCCGGCGCCATGAGCCTGTCGATCCACAAGAGCAGCGACGGCGTGCTGAACGCCATGCAGAAGGTCCGTTCGCGGCAGGAGCGCACCCACAGCCACCTCGCCACCGGCAAGCGCATCGCCAGCGCGAGCGACGATGCGGCGGGCCTCGCGATCAGCAAACGGCTCGAGAGCCGCGTGCGCAGCATGGCGCAGGGCGAACGCAACATCCAAGACGGGGTGAGCATCACGCGCACCGCCGAGTCGTCGCTGCAGACCAGCCACGAATCGCTCGGTCGCATGCGCGAACTGACGGTGCAGGCGCAGAACGGCACGCTGTCGGACGACGATCGCGCGACGATCCAGGCCGAGTACGACCAGCTCGCCGCGGAACTCGACCAGACGGCGGCGGGCACGCGCTTCTCCGACCGGGCGCTGCTCGACGGCTCGTCGGGCGGGGCCGAGGCGCCGGTGATCACCGACGGCGGCGGCGGCGAAACCAAGATCGACATCCCCGACATGCGGGCCGCGGCGCTCGGCGTGGCGGGTCGCAGCGTCAGCGACCCGGCGACGCTCGACGCGATCGACGAGGCCAGTGCGCGCGTGTCGTCGGTGCGCAGCGAGCTCGGCGCGACCGAGAACCGCCTCGGCCACCAGTCCGAGGCGTTGGCGGCGGCGCGCGTGAGCGCCGAGGAAGCACGTTCGCGCATCGAGGACGCCGACGTCGCCCGCGAGGTCGCCGACATGACGCGCGACCGCATCCTGCAGGGCCTGCAGATGTCCGGCCTCAAGATCACCGGACGCAGCAACCACCGCGTGCTCGACCTGCTCGGCTGAGGCCCATGACAGCCGACCTTGCGCCGCGCGCGCCGCGGCTCGTGCCCGGCGGGCACTCGGCAAGACCGCCGCCCTCGGGACGGGCACCAAGGCGGAGTTGACACCGAACGCGAACGGTCAATACTGATCGCGCCTGCCCCGCCGCCCGCCCCGCCAGGTCCCACTGCTCATGCGTATTCTCCTGCTCGGAGCGAGCCTTCTGCTCGCCGTGTCGTCTCTTGCCCAAGCCCCCGACGTTGCGGGCAAGGCGTTCCAGTCCAAGTCGGCCTACCAGACGTTCCTGCGCACCACCGGCGGCGACTGGGTCGCGCAGTGGAACCCCGCGACGCTGACGCCGAGTGCGATCTACGGCACCGGCCTGCCGCTCGCCAACTGGCACGAGAACACGCTCGAGCACGCGCGCAGCCACGCCAACCAGGTGCTGGTCCAGTACCGCGACCTGCTGGGCCTCGGCACGTCCGAGTTCCGCGAGAGCATCGGCGCGCGCATGGGCCGCACGTGGTCGTTCGTGTTCGACCAGTACTTCCGCGGCCTGCCGGTGATCGGCGGTCGCGCCGACGTGCGCATCCACATGACCGGCGCCGTGTCGATGATGGGCAGCACGGCGTTCCCGATCCCGGCCGACTTCAACATCACGCCGGCGCTCACCGAAGAACTCGCGCGCGCGATCGCCTGGGGCGCGCTCGAACAGGCGCCTACCGGCGTGGCCCAGCCCGGCCTGCCGCGCAATCCGCAGCTCGTGATCTGGGGTGACGCCGGCGCCGCCGACATCGCACCGTTCGCGCTCGCATGGGAAGTGCCGATCAGCAACGTCGACCGCCAGGGTGCGGGTCCGATCGGTCGCTACTACGTCGATGCCAAGACCGGCGCGGTCCTGCACTACCGCACCGACAAGCACGAATGCGGCAGCGCCTTCTGCGCGAATGCGCATCACGGCGCGGCCCGCAGCGAAGCGGTCGGCCCCGCGACACCGCTCGCGGCCCCCGTACCGACGACGGTCACCGTGATGGGTTGGACGCGCACCGGCAACGACGCGTTCAGCGCGCTCGTCAACGTTCCTCTGCAGGGCATCGTCGTCAGCGTGCCGGGAATCGGCACGCGCACCACGGACAGCAACGGCGAGTTCACGATCGACATCGCCGCACCGGTGACGATCGCGGTCACCACGCTCGACGGCACTCACCATGCCCCGATCACGGGCGCCAACAACCCGGCCGGCAACTTCCTCGTCAACCCGGGAGTCAACTCGACCATCCAACTGCTGACCGCGGCGGCGACGACCTACGAGGCGGCGCACACGACGACGGCGTACTGGGTCGATCGCACCAACGAGTTCTGCCGCGTCATCCTCGGCAACAGCGCGCAACTGAACACGGCGAGCACGATCACGCCGCGCGTGAACATCGCCTCGACGTGCAACGCCTACTACACCGGCAACACGATCAACTTCTACAGTGCCGGCGGCGGCTGCTCGAACACGGCGTTCTCGACGGTCATCGCGCACGAATGGGGGCACGGACTCGACGAGCGCTACGGCGGCATCGCCAACAGCTATGCCGAGGGTCTCAGCGAGGGCTGGGGCGACATCATCGCGCTCTACCTCGTCGACAGTCCCATTCTCGGCAGCGGCTTCCAGACGGCTGGCGTCGGCATCCGCAATGGCATGAACACGCGCCTGTGGCCGTACTCGAGCGCCACGGCGCCGCACCCCGCCGGCGAAGTCTGGATGGGCTTTGCCTGGCGCCTGCGTGAGAACCTGCGCGCCTCGCTCGGCGCGGCGGTGGCACTGCCGCTGTCGAACGACATCGTGATCGGCAGCATCGTCGCCAACGCCACCACGCGCGTGAATGCAGTGCTCGAGGTGTTCATCGCCGACGACGACGACGCCAACCTCAACAACGGCACGCCCCACTATGCGGAGCTGAGCGCGGCCGCGATCGCGAAGGGCATCGCCTACCCGCCGATCCTGGTCGCCTCGATCGCGCACACGCCGCTCGGCAACACGACCGTGCGCCTGACGCCGCGCAAGGTCGACTGCACCGCCGCCAGCATCGGCGCTGGTTCCGTCACGCAGGTCCGCCTGCACTACAACGCCGGTGCCGGCAACGTGATCCGCAACATGCACCCGAACGGCGGCCCAAACGGCTACCGCGCGATGCTGCCGGGCCTGCTCAGCGGCTCCGTCGCCTACCACATCGAAGCAGTGCACAGCAGCGGCCCGACCGTGCGGTTGCCGGTGACCGGCGAGTACTCGTACATCGTCGATGCGGCGGCGAGCGGTCCGTTCACACAGTTCTGGGCACACAACTTCGACGGCTCCAACGCGGGCTGGACCAGCGCCCAGGTTCTCACGCAGAACGACTGGCAGGTCGGCGACCCGGCCGGCCGTTCCGGTACGAGCGAGGGCGTGACATGGGCCGACCCGCAAACCGCGGCGTCGGCACCGAACTGCTATAGCAACGACCTCGGCAACACGATCGGCACACAGGCCTGGAACGGGTCCTACGCGGCCAACGTGGAGAACTACCTGCGGTCCCCGGTGCTCAACTGCACGGGCCGCACCGGCGTGACGCTGCGCTTCAAGCGCTGGCTGACCGTCGAAGAGGGCCTCTACGACCAGGCGACGATCCGCGTCAACGGCATCCAGGTCTGGCAGAACCCGCAGAGCGGGCACCTGCGTGACACGGTCTGGACGACCGTCGAGTACTCGATCCCGATGGCCGACAACAACGCCGCGGTGCAGATCGAATGGCGCCTGAAGTCGGACCAGGCCCTGCAGCTCGGCGGTTGGAACATCGACGACATCGAAGTCGGGGAACGCTACATCGCGCCGCTCGAAGCCGAACTGCGCATGCTGCCCGAACAGGCCGTGCAACTTGCGCCGCTCACGCTGACCGTGCAGACCCAGGGCGGATCGAAGCCCTTCCTGCTGATCATCGGCGACACCGGCGGCCCAACCTTCATCGCCGGCGTCCCGACGCTGCTGGTCGGCGGCGCGTACGTGACGCTGTTCGACTGGACCGACGCTGCTGGCGCCTTCAACCTCGGGTTCGGCGCGCCGCCCGTGGCGTCGTCGCTCGGCACGATCTGGTACACCCAGGTGCTGACGTTCAATGGCGCCAACACGTCGCTCGTCACGTCGAACCAGTTCCAGAACCTGTTCACGCTGACGCCGTAGTCCGACAGCCGTAATCCGACAGAGAACGCCGGTTCGACCGGCGCGCGGGGCGCCAGGACGAACGTTCTGGCGCCCCGCGTCGTTATCCTGCGGGCGTGCGCACTGCCCTGCTGCTGTTCTGCTTTGGCCTCGCTCTGCGCATCCTGTTCTGGTTCGGTACGGGTGGCTGCGACGAGGCGTGGGACGTCGCGTTCCAAGGGGATGCTGCCGAGTGGCAGCGGCTCGCGGCCGTCGCCGCGGCCGGCGCATCCGACGAACTGCTGCGCCTGCCGCTGCGCCCGCCGGCCATGCACTGGCTCGTGTCGACGCTGTGGGACGGGGCTCCGGCAACGGCGTGGCGCTTGCGCCTGCTGTTCGCCGTGCTTGGCGCACTGCTGGCCCCGCTCGTCTGGTTGCTGCTGAGGCGGCACGTGGCAGCCGGAGTCGCCCTCGCCACCGCGGCGCTGTGCGCCGCCGCCACGAACCTGATCGTGCTCGGCAGCGGCTTGCACGTCGAACTGCCGTACCTGCTGCTCGTGCTCGTGTCGCTGTTCGATCAGGAACGGTTGCGAACGGCGCCCGCGCCATGGATCGCGGTGCGCTGGGGCCTGTTGCACGCGCTGCTCTGCCTGCTGCGCGCCGAACACGTACTGACCTTCGCTTTGTTCGGAGCGTTGCTCGCGCTGCAACGCGCACGCCGCTGGCCGATCACGCTCGCCATCGCGGTGGCCGCGGCCGGCATCGCGCTGCTGCCGTGGCACGTCGTCGCCTGGCGCCAGGTCGACGCCTACAACCGGGAGAACGCACCGCCCCTCCCGGCGCCCGGCACGCGGTCACCCGCCGGACTGCCGTGGAGCGGCGCGGCACTCGAGCGCCTCCGTGCGTTGCCGGCGTTCCAGCAGGGCCCCGTGTTCTTGTTCGTGACCGACACGGTTCGCACACGCGGCGGCAGCTCGGTGCGCGAGGAAGACCTCGAGATCGTGCGCGAAGCGTACGGGGTCTGGCCCGAATCGCTGGGCCGTCCGTTCGTCTGCCTCTACGGCGGCCTCAACTTCTGCCTCGGCAACTCGCCCGAAGCAGACGGAACGTTCTCGAACGCGGCGCTGTTCCGCGTCCCGCCGTTGCTTGGCGGTCTCGAGCGGTATCCACCGGGCCTGCGGGAAGTCCTGCCGCGCGACGGACAGCTCTCGTTGAGCTACCCGCCCCACCTCGACCATCTCGTGCATGGTTATCACAACGGCCTGCACGAACTCGCCGCCGATCCGGGCGGCGCTGCCGCCCGCTGCGCCACGAAACTCTGGTACGGACTGCAAGGCGCCACCTCGGGCCTCGGTGGCTACGCCCTGCCGATCGGACTCTCGGGCCTGCGTCGCCCCGTCGACATGGTCACGACCGAAGGCGCCCTCGCCGTTGCGTTCCGCACGGTCCTGCTGCTGGTTGCCGCAGCCGGGCTGTGGACATTGCGCCGGCAACAGTGGCTGATGCCCTGGCTCGTGTTCGCCGCCACCAAGTTCGCGATCGTGCTGCTGTTCTTCGGCTACGCGCGCCAGGGAGCCCTGTGCGTCCCGGTCGTGATGCTCGGCGTCGCGGCCACGGCGCACCGCTGGCTCGGGCCGCGCTTGCCATTACGTCACCGCACCGCCCTCTTCCTGCTCGGCGCGCTCCTGCTGCTCGACACGGTCCGCCTCGTCACCGTCGACGTGGCCTTCACCGTTCCCGGTGGCACCCCGCTCCAAGCCCTCGATCCCCGCGATCACCGCGCCGTCCAGATCGACTACCGCTGATCACAGCAGGAACGTCAGCAGCAGCAGGATGAACGCGAGCACCATCAACAGTCGGGATTCCCGGTGGTCTTCGCTTGCTCGGGAGAGGAGGGGCTTCTGCATCGGGCCGCGCAAAGCGCATCCCGTCCGCCGATGCTGCACTGCCAGGTAATGCGCGGCCTGGTTAAAACACGATCGTGCCACCGAGCAGCAGGCCCTGCCGCAGAACGTCCGTGCCGCTGCGCCGGCCGTACAGCTCGGTCGACGTGGAACCGAACCAGATCTGGTCGAGTTGGTAGCCGAGGTCGACCTGCAGGCGGCCCAGGTTCGCGCGCAGGCCCGCGCCGACCTGCGCGGCCCACCGCGTCGTCTCGTCGAGGTCGTCGCCGCCGCGGAACTGTTCGCGCAGCCAGGTCGCGCCGAACTCGCCGCCAAACCGGCCGAACAGATCGAGACCGCGCTCCGCGTCGCCGAGCAGATGCCAGGCCGGTTCGAAGACGACGCGCGGACCGACCGAGGTCCATGTACGCGTGGGCCGCGTGTTCGACGTCGATCAGGTCGGCGAACAAGCCGATGCGCATCGGCATGGCGAAGCTGTCGCCCGCGACGAGGTCGTAGCGCAGGTGCGGAAAGACATCGACTCCGCGGACCTCGGCATCGGCCCGGGCCGGAGCCAGGCCGTCGCTGAACATGCGGCCGGAGAACAGGTCGTCGTCGCTGCCGAAGATCTGCACGTGCAGGCCAGCACCGCGCGGCGACGTGACGGAGCTGTCGATGCCGAGGCGCACGAAGGTCGCCTGCGCGCGGTCGTTCAGCGTGGTCCCGGGCGCCTTCACCTCGACGGTTCCCACGCCCGCGGCAACCGAGACGGCCACCGGGGTAACCGAGCCATGGAAGCGCCGGGCGCCATGCCGCAGCGGTTCCTGCTGGTCGATGTGGCGTGCGGCATGGCGCGGCACCGCGCCGGGTTCCTGCGCGCGCACGCGGGCCATCGCCGCCTGCAGATCGAACGGCTCGAAGGATCGGCTCAGCCGTTGCCGCGCGTACTCGGCCGCGTTGGCCGCCGCAGAGGGAGGCGCCGCACAGGCCGTGAGCAGCGCGAGCGTGGTGAGAGGCAGGGCAGCGCGCATGGGGTCGACCCGCGGACGTGACCTCGGGCATGACAGACTAGCTTGCGTCGGCGCGGCGGCTGGGAACGCGCGATGGCGGCGGCGCCACCCATGCAGGCGACCCGACCTTGGCACCGCACCCATCGCCCGGTCCCGCGGCGAGACGTTCGCTCACCACATGACCTGGCCGCCGCAGTGGCTGATCGCCTGCCCGGTCATGCCGCGCGCCGACGCGGAACACAACCAGACGACCAGTTCGCCGATCTCGGCAGGTTGCAGCATGCGCCCCATCGGCACGGCGGCGAGCGCCTGGGCCCGCGCGTCCTCGAACGTCGTCTGCAGCGCCTCGGCCATCGCCGCCATGCCGGCCTTCGCCATCGTCGTGTCGACCCAACCCGGGCAGACCGCGTTGCAGGTGATGCCGCGACCGGCCAGTTCGAGCGCGAGCGCCTTGGTGAAGCCGATCACGCCGTGTTTGCTCGCACAGTAGGCCGTGTAGCCGGGAACACCGAAGCGACCGAGCACCGAACTGATGTTGACCACGCGCCCGCCGTCGGTGAGGTGGGCCAGCGCAGCGCGCGTCGTGAAGAAGACACCATCGAGGTTGGTGCGGACGATCTCGTCCCAGCGGTCCGGACCAGGCAGCGCGCAGCCGTTGGGCCCGCCGATGCCGGCGTTGTTGACCAGCACGTCGAGGCCGCCGAGGGCCTTGTGCGCGCGGTCGACGGCGCGCGCGACCGCGGCGCGGTCGGTGACGTCGGCGGTCACGGCCGTGGCGGTGGCACCCTGGGCGCGCAGCGCCGCGACGGTCTGCTGCAGCGGGGCCCGGCGCCGGCCGAGCACGGCGACCGACGCGCCGTGGGCCGCGAGTGCCCGCGCGATGCCAGCGCCGATGCCGGTGCCGCCGCCCGTGACGAGACAACGCTTGCCGCGCAGCATCTTGCTCATCGGTGTTTCCCTGCGACCATGGCCAGCACCGCGTCGACGAGCTTGCCGATGCCCTGCGCCACTTCGGACACGCGCGCGTCGAACATGTAGGCCGGCGTCGTGACGATGCGGTGGTCGGCGTCGATGACGCAGTCGGTCACGGCGCAGTCGCGGTGTTTGCAACCCATCGCCTGCAGCGCCTGGGCCGTACTGGCGTCGTTGCCGATCGTCAGCGTCGGATGGACCGTGCGGCCGAGCACCAGGGCGACCACCGCCGGCGCGATGCAGATCGCGCCGATCGGCTTGTTCGCCGCGTACATCTCGCGCAACAGGGCCGCGACCTCGGCGTGCGGCGTCGCCGCAGCACCGTTCGCCGCGAAGTCGCTGAGGTTCTTGGCGGCGCCGTAGCCGCCGGGCATCACGACCGCGTCGAGGTCGGCAGCGCGCACGGTGGCGAGGTCGCGGATCTTGCCGCGGGCGATCCGGGCCGATTCGACGAACATGTCCCGCACCGAAGCCTCCGGTTGCCCGCGCGCGTGATCGACGACGTGCTGTTGCGCGCCGCGCGGCGCCATGCAGACCACCTCGGCGCCGTGCCGGTCGAGGTGCATCAGGGTCAACACGGCTTCGTGGATCTCGGAGCCATCGAGGAAGCCGCAACCGGAGAGAACGACACCAACCTTGGGGGACATGCGTTGAGCTACCTTGGGGCGAGGATACGTTCCGCATCATGCACCGACGTCCCTGGCTCGTCACGACGACGCTGATGATCGCAACTTCCTGTTCGTCGCCCGGTGGTCCACCTGCTACTGCCGCGGTCGAACGCTACCGGGCGAGCTTCCACGAATCGGCCGGTAGCCGGCTCGTCGCCACCTGCGATCGCGACGAACTGGCCACGGCCCTGCGGTCGGTGCGGGTGCTCTGGCTCGGCGACCAGCACGGCAGTTCGCGCGTGCACGCGCTGCAGTCCGAGCTGCTGACCGACCTGATGCAACGCGGCTTCCGCCTCGCCCTCGTGCTCGAGGCGATCGGCAAACAGGACGAACCGGCGGTGCGACGCTATCTCGCCGGCGAGACGACGATGAAGGAACTGCGCACGACGGTGAAACAGCGTTGGGACGGCTCGTGGCTCGACGACCCGGAACTCGACCCGTGGTTCTACCGCAGCCTGTTGATGATCGCCCGCTCGCGCCAACCCGATGCGCAGCGTGACGGCATCGTCCTCGCCGAAGACCGGCAGCGGGCCCTCGATGCTGCGTTGCCGGTGCTGGCCCTCGAGCCGACGCCGCGCGCGCCGCTGGCCGAGCGCGACGAGAAGATGGCGGCCGTCGTGCGCGAGGCCGCGGCGATGCACAGCGACCGACTGATCGTCGTGATCGTCGGCCAGACGCATCTGCTCGGTGAGGGCGACCTGGTGGGCCGCACGGGGCTGCCGTCGCTCGCGATCGGCGCCGAACCCCGGCCGGTGCTGCAC
>Ga0163151_10010066_pt1 | contig 10090 bp, 7 predicted proteins | sample OliLakLV19MP5IB2_FD_145596 | JGI IMG/M metagenome (GOLD analysis project Ga0163151, IMG submission 145596) | Freshwater microbial mat bacterial communities from Lake Vanda, McMurdo Dry Valleys, Antarctica - Oligotrophic Lake LV.19.MP5.IB-2 | ecosystem: Environmental > Aquatic > Freshwater > Lake... | reverse complement strand
TATGTCGTCTGTCCGCGGATCGGTTCCGAGGACGACTTCGACAGCGACACCGGCTCCGCGACCGCCGAGACGATGTACCGCGAACTCTCACAGGGGGAGCTGCGCGGCTTCCGCGTCGGCCTGATGCACGGCCAGCAGCCGCGCGACGTCCGCCAGGCGACGATGGACGCCTTCCGCGACGGCGAGCTCGATGTGCTGGTGGCGACGACGGTCATCGAGGTCGGCGTGGATGTCGCCAACGCGACGCTGATGGTGATCTGTCAGGCCGAGCGATTCGGCTTGTCGCAGTTGCATCAGTTGCGGGGCCGGATCGGCCGCGGACAGCATCAGGGATATTGCTTCCTGTGGTCGTACGCCGTCGATCAACCGGATGCGACGCGGCGGCTGGCGGCGCTCGAATCGACCAGCGACGGCTTCCAGATCGCCGAGGTCGATTTCGAGCTGCGCGGCCCGGGAGACGTTCTCGGCACGCGGCAACACGGCGATTTGCCGCTGCGCGTCGCGAGTCTGGTGAAGGACCGCGAGCTGCTGGAGCACGCCCGCACGGTCGCGTTCGGATTGGTGGAGGCGGGACGGATTGATGCGCCGGAGTTCGCCCCGCTGAAGGTCCGCGTGCTGGACCGGTTCCGGAAGCTGATGGATTTGCCGCAGACGGGGTGAGCGCGAAGCCGCAAGCGTCTTTCTCCCCTCGCCCGGCGCTTCGCTGGGAGAGGGGTCGGGGGTGAGGGTGCCTTTAGTTTTCTGCTTTTGTCTTTTCGCGACGAAGAGAAGCCAGAAGCACCCTCACCCTAACCTTCTCCCAGCGAAGCGCCGGGCGAGGGGACAAGGCGGGCTCCCTCGCTGACGCTTCGGGTTGGTGAGAGTTTTTCTTCGGCGGCGCTGGGGCGGATGTAGAGCGGGGTGAGTGTCCACAGGTCGTCCTGCTGGCCGGCCATCAGTCGCGGACGGGCGATGGCGATGATCCCCGCCGCGGTGGGACGGGTGGCCCAGTCGTCACGGATGATGTGGGCCAAAGTGCTGTCGGGGACGATGCGGCTGGTGGCGGGGCCGGCGATGATGTCATCGGCAGTCAACATCGGCAACCATGTCGGCCCGTGGACCACACGGACATCATCGTCGCGTTGCCAGAGTTCGTCAGTTCGCGTGTAATGAGCCGTGAAAAAGTCGCCGCGTTGGGCGTCGCTGATGATCCAAAGCCGCGTGAACTCCGGCGGCGCTTGTTGCGCCACGGCGGCGAGCGTGTCGACGGCGATCACGCGGCAACCGGTGGCGTAGGCGAACGTCTTGGCACAGACGACGCCGACACGCAGCCCGGTGAAGCTGCCGGGGCCGATGCTGACGGCGAGGGCGTTCACATCGGCGGGACGCAGCCCGTGAGCGTGCAGCAGCTCGCGCATCTCGGCGACCAGCGTCTGCGCATGTCGGCGGCCCGCCGTCGCCAATTCGCGCTGTTCGACCGCGCCATCGCGATCGAGGGCGATGGAGCCGGTCAGTCCGCTGGTTTCGAGACCGAGGATGTTCATCAGAGAGGCCAGCATAGCCGAGCGTGGGAGAATGTCGAAGGACGACGCCCGAATGTCGAGGCCATGAAGTTGGTGGTGCTGCTGCTGATTTGCGAGTTGTAGTTCGATTCGATTCTTGACCTCGAAGAGGTCAAATAAAGTAGCCGGGGGTTGAAGCGCTTCGCGAAGACCCCCGGAACATCGCGAAATGGAGTCGAGCATCCCGGAGGGATGCCAGAAAAATGGCTCTGGCATCCCTCCGGGATGCGAAGATCTATTGCCACCATCCGGGGGTCTCCGCAAAGCCTCCGACCCCCGGCTACTTTCTGCGAACCCTTCGGGTTCAAGTCACAAATCACCACGAAGTCAGTGGATACACACCGTCCATGACGAATCGGGCGTATCGGTTGAACTGTGCCGTTTCACCCTTCGGATTCGGGCTTTTCTTCGACATTCGGGCTTCGTCATTCGACCTTTGCGGCTGGCCCGGCAGGAATTGCCGGAGTCACAGCCGTTTTCCGGCTGCGGGCAATTTGGCGCGTCAATGCGGATGCGTCCGTCTTGACGAGTTTTCCGCCGTGTGCAAAATACCCCCGCTTCGCCGACAGCCACCCAAGGCGTTGGAAGTTGCGGCGGTCGTCAGATCGCCGGCAACGCCACCGGTGACTCGTCCCTGCGTTCAGTACGGATGGTCGCTGGACCATCGGCAAGCGATGTCGAGGACGGGGAGGGAACCCCGCTCGCGGCGTCACCCGTCCAGTCACTGCCGTTCTGGAATCACTGTCCTGAAGTCACTGTCCGGCCACGCAAAGGAGTGCCATTGCCGTGAAAAATCTCGTGTTGTCGGCGTCTGCGGTTGCCCTGTTGTCGGTCGTCTTCTGCGGTTCGGAGGTCGCCTGGGGTCAGGCGGCGGCAGGCGGCGGGGCGGCAGCGCCCGCGGCGAGCGCTCCGCACAAGGTGGCCTTAATCGACATGGCCTACGTCTTCAAGAATTACAAGAAGTTCGAGAACCTCCGCGAGGATCTGAAGGCGGAGATCACCCAGAGCGAAGAAGAGGCCAAGTCCAAGGCGATGGCGTTGCAGGAAATGCAGAAGAAGATGAAGACCTTCTCCGAGGGGAGCGCCGAGTTCACCACCGCCGAAGGCAATCTGGCCAAGTCCTCGGCCGAGTTCGAAGCCTTCCGCCGGGCGGCCCAGCGCGAGTTCCTGAAGAAGGAATCACAGATCTATCACACCGTCTACATGGAAACGGCCGACGCGGTCGCCATGTACGCCAATTTCTACAAGTTCACCCTGGTGATGCGGTTCAACCGCGAAGATCTGGACACCGACAACGCCCAGAAGCTGATCGAAGGGATGAACCGCCAGGTGGTCTTCCATCGCCCGGAAGACGACATCACCCTGTCGGTCACCGAGTATCTGAACAAGAAGTTCGACAAGGCCAGCGCCGGCGGCGCTCCCGCGGCGGCTCCTCGCTCGACGCAGGGCGCTCCGAAGTCCGCCACGCGGTAACGAACGTCGTGACGAAATTTCCGTTGTCGTGCGACCCCGGTTTTTGACCGGGGTCCACGCGCATCGGGATGTTTATTTCGCCCCCCGTCTCCTGACGGGGGGCGATCTGCGATCGATGTCGAATGTGCATTCGACCCCCGGTCAGGAGACCGGGGGCTAAGTAAGTGCAGAGCATGATGCGGCAGCAGCGAACTCTGGACCGACCGGCGACCGTGCAGGGCTTCGGCTTCCTCACCGGCGCCGACATCACGCTCCGGTTCCTGCCCGCCGCCGAAGACCACGGCATTGCCTTCCAGCGGACCGATCTCGCCGGCTCGGAGCCGATTCCCGCCCGGCTCGATTACGTCGTTCCGCGACAACGCCGCACGGCGATCACCCGCAACGGTGCGACCGTCGAAATGGTCGAGCACGTCATGGCGGCGCTCGCGGGGTTGCAGATCGACAACTGCCTCGTGCAGCTCGACGGCCCCGAACCCCCCGGCGGCGACGGCAGCAGCCTGCATTGCATCACCGAACTACTCGACGCCGGCATCGTCGAACAATCGGCACCGCGCGACATCCTCGTCGTGCAGGGCGAGCATCGCGTGACCGGCGAACGGGACGGCAGCGAAATCACCGCCCAGGCCGTGCCGCGCCGCACACTGGTCATCACTTACGAACTCGATTACGGTCCCCGTTCGCCGATCCGGCCGCAACTGCTGACGTTCGAGTTCTCGCCGGAACTGTTCGTCACCAACCTGGCCTTCGCTCGGACGTTCGTGCTGGAAGCCGAAGCCCAGGCGCTTAAGGCGCAAGGTTACGGCACTCGCGTGACGGCGCAGGATCTATTGATCTTCGGGTCGCAGGGCGTGATCGGCAACGAGCTGCGCGCCGTGGATGAGTGCGTCCGCCACAAAATCCTCGACTGTGTCGGCGACTTCGCGCTGCTGGGCTGCGACATCCACGGCCACTTCCGCGCGTATCGTTCGGGGCACGCGCTCAATCACGCCATCTGCCGGCAGGTCGCGGCTCACGCCATTCAGGACGAATCGCAACGGAGGGTCGCATGAGCCGCATTCGGATGGGAGTCGTCGGCGTCGGGGCTTTAGGCCGGCATCACGCGCGGATTCTGAGCCAGATGGACGGCGTCGAACTGGTCGCCGTCGCGGAAGCGAACGCCGCCCGCGGACAGGAGATTGCCGCCCAGCACCAGACGCAGTGGGTCGCCGACTATCACGATTTGATGCCGCTGGTCGATGCCGTGTCGATCGTCGTCCCCACGGTCGCCCATCTGGATGTCGCATCGGAATTCCTGTCGCGCGGCATTCCCGTGCTGGTCGAGAAGCCGCTGGCGCACGAACTCGCCGCGGGCGAGGCGCTCGTCGAGCTCGCCGACCGCAAGGGGGTGATGCTGCAGGTCGGGCACGTCGAGCGGTTCAATCCCGCGTGGCAGACCGCCGTGCCGTGGTGCTGCTCGCCGAAGTACATCCGCACCGAACGGTTGAGCACGTTCACGTTCCGCTCGACGGACATCGGCGTGGTGCTGGACCTGATGATTCACGATCTCGATCTCGTGCTGTCGCTGGCCCAGAGCCGCATCCGCCAGGTTGACGCCTTCGGCATCGGCGTGATGGGCTCGCACGAAGATGCCGTGCAGGCCCGGCTGGTGTTCGAGAATGGTTGCATCGCCGACCTCACCGCCAGCCGCATCAGCCCGGAGGCCAAGCGCACCGTCCAGGTCTGGTCGCTCGCCGGCTGCGTGACGGTCGACCTGCATCAACGCAAAGTGTCGCGGTTCGCACCGTCGGCGGCGTTACGCTTCGGCGACAGCCCGGTGACGAAGTCGCAACGCCCCGGCGCAGACGTCGAAGCGCTCAAGGCTGGAGTGTTCGGCGAGCTGATCGAAGTCCACGACCTGCCGGTCCATCAGGGCGATGCGCTGACGAACGAGCTGCGCGACTTTGTCGATTGCGTCACCACCGGCCGTCGTCCGTTGGTGGATGGCGTCCAGGCCCTCGCCGCGATGACCGCCGCCGACCTCGTCCTGAAGCAGGTTGCCGCCCACCGTTGGGAAGGGGCCGCCGCGGGGACGACCGGGCCGCAGATTCTGACGGTTCCGCCGCCGACGCGCAAGGCGGGGTGATTGATTGATGAAGAGGAAGACCGCGAAACCGCAAGCGTATGTTGTGGGACGCTTGCGGTTTCGCGGTCTTTTCGATTCTTCACGCGCGTGACAGCGTGTTGAACCTTACGGGCACGCCCCGTTCCGCGAGATACCGTTTCGTCGCGCCGATGGGGTGCGTGCCGTAGTGGAAAATGCTCGCCGCGAGCGCCGCGTGGGCGTGCCCTTCGGTCAGCACGCGGTACAGGTGCTCGGGGTGTCCGGCCCCGCCGCTGGCGACGACAGGAATCGACACCGCGTCGGCGACCGCCTGCGTCACTGGCAGGTCGTAACCGTTCTGCGTGCCGTCGGCGTCCATCGACGTCAACACGATCTCGCCCGCGCCGAGCCGCTCCATCTCCTTCGCCCACGCGACCGCTTCCAGCCCCGTCGGCACGCGGCCGCCGTTGATGTGGACCTCCCACACTTCGCGGCCGTCTTTTTGCACGCGCTTGGGGTCGATGTTGACCGTGATGCACTGACTGCCGAACTTCAACGCGGCTTCGCGGATGAGTTCCGGCGTTTTGACGGCCGCCGAGTTGATCGACACCTTGTCGCAGCCGGCGCTCAGCAGTTGGCGGATGTCGTCGAGCGTGCGGATGCCGCCGCCGACGGTCAGCGGCATGAAGCAGACCTCCGACGTCCGCCGGACGACGTCGAGAATGATCCCGCGCTGCTCGTGGCTGGCCGTGATGTCGAGGAACACGAGTTCGTCGGCCCCGTCCTCTTCGTACTGGGCGGCGATCTCGACGGGATCCCCGGCGTCGCGCAAGGAGACGAAATTAACGCCCTTGACCACGCGGCCGGCGAGAACGTCGAGGCAGGGAATGATCCGCTTGGCAAGCATGTGAGCATCCAGCAAGTCATGGGCAACACGTCCACGGTAGAGCAGGGGGGAATGTGCGTCAAACGCAGAAGCCCACCCATTGCAATGGGTGGGCGTCGATGGGTGACGCGATCCGACCGGCATCACACGAAGATGTACCCCTCTTCGCCGTGCTCGCCGATGTCGAGGCCCTCGACCTCCGACTTCTGGGTGACGCGGAGGCCCACGACGGCGTCGACGACTTTGATGAGGATCGCCGTCACAACCACGGACCACACAATCGCGGCTCCCGCGCCGACCGCCTGGGCGACGACCTGTTCCGGATTCCCCTCCAGCAGGCCGGGAAAGCCGGGTTTGACCGATTGCGTCGCGAACACGCCGGTGAAGAGCGCGCCGAGCAGACCGCCGATGCCGTGGACCCCGAAGGCGTCCAGAGAATCGTCGTAGCCGAAGTGGTTCTTCACCGTGGTGCAGGCGTAGTAGCACCCGCAGCCGGCGATGAGGCCCAGGCAGACGCCGCCGAACGGACTGCACGAGCCGCACGCCGGCGTCACGCAGACCAGCCCGGCGACCGCGCCCGAGCACGCGCCGAGGATGCTCGGCTTGCCGCGGAACAGCCATTCCATCCCGGCCCACGCGACGGTCCCGGAAGCGGCCGCGAGATGCGTGGCCACGAATGCGTTCACGGCACTGAAGGTCGCTCCCATCGCGCTGCCGGCGTTGAAGCCGAACCAACCCACCCACAGCATTGCCGCCCCGATGCACGTGTATGTCAGGTTATGCGGGGGCATCGGTTCCTGCCCGAAGCCCACGCGGCGTCCGAGCATCAATGCACACACCAGCGCTGAGAACCCCGACGTGATGTGCACCACCGTTCCGCCGGCGAAGTCGAGCGCTTTGTATGTGGCTTTGGCGTTGTATTCCGAGCACCACCCGTAGTCCGACCAGACCCAGTGCGCGATCGGGCAGTACACCAGCGTCCCCCACAGCGCGCTGAACAGCACCATCGACGAGAACTTCATCCGCTCGGCGAACGCTCCGCAAATCAGGCCCGGCGTGATGATGAAGAACATCATCTGGAAGATGAAATGCACCAGCCGCGGCACCGTCGCCAGTTGCGGCACGGATTGCATCGTGCCGTCCCACGTCGCGGAGCCCCCCTGCATGCCGGCGAAGCCGAAGTCGCCGATCATCCCGCCGCCGACATCGCCGCTGAAGACCAGGCTGTACCCGTACGCGGCCCAGACGAGCGACATCAGGCCCATCAGGTACACGCACTGCATCATCACGCTCAGCACGTTCTTCTTGCGGACCAGGCCGCCGTAGAACAACGCGAGTCCGGGCGCGGTCATCATCAGCACGAGCGCCGATGAGACCAGCATCCACGCGATGTCGGCTCCCACGATCGCCACCGGAGCCGCGGCGGGACTGGGTTCAGACATCGCCGCCGGCGTCGCGTCGGAAGCGGCGTCCTGGGCCAGCGCCGTCGCTGACGGCCCGGCGAGCAGCAGCCATCCCAGCATCGACGTGAGCGCGAACGTCCTGAGCATCAAGCGAGAGCCTCTCTGGGGCTGGGGAAGAATAGCATCAAAACGGAAATCTCCGGGCCGCGCGAAGTCGCGCGACCCGGAGTGTATCAATCCGTTGGCAATCCGTTCGTTGACCAACGACGCGGCCGAGACGCATTCGTTGCAACAACGGTTTCAGGGCGTTGCAGCGAAGGGCATCTCGGCGCGGCGTCGACTGTATTCGTCGTCGGCTCTTGGAGCCGCGATCAGTTGAAGCGGTAGGCCGTTTCGCCGTGATCCTTCACGTCGAGACCTTCTTCTTGCGTCTTCTCGTCGACGGTGAAGCCGATGGTGTAGTGGATGATCAGGCCGATCACGAGCGTGCAGACGAAGGCATAGATTCCTGTGACCGCCACGCCCTTGATCTGCAGCATCACCTGTTCGAAGTTGCCCAACGCCGGGCGGATCGCGAAGTAACCAACGAGGATGGCCCCCAACGCGCCCCCGACGCCGTGGACGCCGACCACGTCCAGCGAGTCGTCGTATTTGAAGACCTGCTTCATCTGCACGCCGAGGAAACAGACCACGCCGCCGAGGAGACCGATGATGAGGGCCCCGCTGGGGCTGACGTGACCGGCACAGGGGGTGATCGCCACCAGGCCGGCGACGATGCCCGAACCGAGGCCAAGAGCCGTCGGCTTGCCGACGTACAACCACTCGGCGACCATCCACGAACCGGCGGCAGCGGACCCGGCGATGGCCGTCGTCGCAAAGGCCAGCACCGCGACCGAGGCCGAGACCGGCAGGAAGTCCTTGCCCACGGCGATTGCCGAGCCGGCGTTGAAACCGAACCAGCCGACCATCAGCAATCCGGCTCCCAGCAGCGTCCAGCCGATGCTGTGCGGCAGGAACGGTCCGGTGGGATAGCCGCTCCGCTTGGGCAGAATCAGAATCAAGGCCAACGCCGACACGCCCGCCAGCACGTGAACCACCGTGCCCCCCGCGAAGTCGTACACGCCCGCCTGGAACAGCCAGCCGTTCACGTTCCAGACCCAGTGACACACGGGATCGTAGACGATCGTGGCCCACAGCGGCACGAACACGCACCAGGCGCTGAACTTCACCCGTTCGGCGAGGGCCCCCACAATCAGGGCCGGCGTGATGATGGCGAACATCATCTGGAACATCGCGAACAGCAGTTCGGGCACGCCGGTCGGCGCCTGACCGGTGGTGTCGCCGCTGGTCACGATCTTGCCGTAGAAGCTCACGTTGTCGGGCGCCATTTCGCTGAACGACTGAAAGCCGACCAGTTCCGGATCCCAGCCGAGGTAGCTGAGATCGGGTTTGTCGCTGCCGTCGTCGTTCTTGCCCGCGTCGACCGAGATGGCCGACGGCACCGCGAACGCCAGGCTGTAGCCGAAGCACACCCATTGGATGGCGACGATCGGAATGCAGACCATGACGCACATGAACATGTTGAGCACGTTCTTGGCGCGGACCATGCCGCCGTAGAACAGCGCCAGTCCGGGCATCATGAAGAACACGAGCGCCGCACTGGTCATCAGCCAGGCGATCGAGCCCGTGTCATAAGTGCCGGCGAGATACGGGGCGGAACCGGCCGCCGTCGCCGCCAGGGCCGGTGCCACCACCGGGGCCTCCGAGACTGCCGGGGTCTCCTCCGCCGCCGCGGGGGCTTCCGTGGTCGCTTCCGGGACTGCCGGCTGGGCCTCCTGCGCCGATATCGGAGCTGTGGCCAGGCCGAGGAGCATCGCACTCAACACAGTGGTGAGCGCCAACGGCCGTCGGAGAAGTCTCATGCAGTCACTCATCGCCAGTCACCTCGTTTCTTCTGCCCTGTGAAGAAGTTCTTGCGTCATGCAGCCCGACGGCAACCGGAGAGCCGCTTCCGCAGGGATCCGGGAGGTCGCCGACAGGACCAAGACGAGTTGCGGAGTTTCCGCAACGCCGCCACGGTGATCTCACCGTGGCAGCCTGTCAGGGGCTTCCCGTTCGCAACTGGTGTGCCTTGTGTGAATTGCTGTCTGAGTTTCGCGATACAACTTATTTTCAGATAGCGACTTGCGAGATGAACACTTTTCTGGAGAGCGAGGGGTTGACCTCTCTTGCGGCCGTCTCTGCTTAGAATGCGAGCGAGTCTGCCGCGGTGTTAAGCAAATCAACCCGCTCGGACATTTGGTTTGACCGCGGCTTTGTAGCGTGCAGGCAGGATGTCATGTTTGGGATGAGAGGGATGTCCGCGCAAACTTTCCTCATGCGCACTGGGTAGACGATTTGCCGCCGAGTCTTATCGAATTGCAGGACAGAAAAGCGGATCGACGACTCGGCTGCTCAATTTTCCGCGTCAGCCTTCACAGGACACCTGAGAAGCCTAGTTTTCAGGCATCTCAGTGGCGGACGCTCCGGGTTCATCGGCCTATTCGGCGTTGGGCTTCGGCAACCCGTGTCCGGCGCAGCGTTTTGTAGGGTGCAGTCGAGGCTTTGCGAGGCTCACCCCATCGAGCCCCCAATGGGTGAGCCTCGCAAAGCCTCGACTGCACCCTACAAGAAACCTCACGCTGCTGCGGCCGAGGGGGTATCTGGA
>Ga0163151_10010065_pt1 | contig 10090 bp, 8 predicted proteins | sample OliLakLV19MP5IB2_FD_145596 | JGI IMG/M metagenome (GOLD analysis project Ga0163151, IMG submission 145596) | Freshwater microbial mat bacterial communities from Lake Vanda, McMurdo Dry Valleys, Antarctica - Oligotrophic Lake LV.19.MP5.IB-2 | ecosystem: Environmental > Aquatic > Freshwater > Lake... | reverse complement strand
TGAAAAAAGTCCGCTGCTCGCGGAGTGGCGTTATTATCCGCTGAATTTCGATTTGCAGACCTTGTGGCGGCAGAGGAGTTACAACGACTCAGGCTGGCCTTCGGGTTTCACCCCGCTTGTTTCCTCCCGCAGTGTGGAGCTTCCTTACCCACCCGGAAATGAAATTCCTCCTTCGGGAAAAATCACCCAATATTTCCGGCGCTTTTTCGTTAATCAACAGCCGGTCCCGGACAGCCGCCTGCAACTCACCTACCTGATAAATGACGGCGCTGTGTTTTATCTCAACGGCCAGGAAATCCATCGGTACAATATGCCGACCGGCGCCGTCAACCATGCCACTCCGGCATCTGCTCCGCGTCCTGGAAATCTCGCGGTCACAGTTCGAAACCTTCAGCCGAGAGGGCTTGTGATGGGAACCAACCTTTTTGCGGTGGAAGTCCACCAGGCGTCTGGCGCCGTCAACGACATGATTTTCGCCGGCGCGCTTTCCGTGGAAACCACGGCTCAAATCGCCTCCACGAATTCACTCATTTTAAACGAGGTTTTGGCCGACAACTCCACGGCGTTTCAGACCAACTCCACTCATCCGGATTATATCGAACTTTACAATCCCGGAACCAAGGCGATTTCGTTGGACGGCGTGGCCATAACCGACCAGATATTGAATCCCAAAAGATTTCTCTTCCCGTCAGATTCCACGATCGCCCCGAAAAGTTATCTGCTGGTGTTTTGTGATAATTTAGGCGGGCCCGGCTTTAACACCGGATTTGGTTTGGACAAGGATGGTCAGGCATTATTTCTTCTGAACGTCGCGGGGTCAAATGTCGTCGTCCTCGACTCGGTCAATTTTGGTTTCCAAGTCCGCGATCATTCGATCGGCAGGAATTCCCAAAACAACGCCTGGGAAATTAATACCCCCACCCCGGGATGGGGGAATCGACCGGTTGCACTCGGATCGCTCTCGTTGAAAATAAATGAATGGATGGCGTATCCGGGAAATGGATCTGATTGGTTCGAGATTACAATCCCTCTCAAAAATTAGTGCGACTGGAGGGGATTTCACTTTCCGATTCCATCGATGACTTGGACAAAACGATTCTTCCAAAACTCTCCTTCCTCGGGCCCCGTTCATTCCTGACCTTCAACGCGGACAAATCTGCGGAAGGTCGTCACTCGGTCCGTTTCGGACTTTCCTCCTCCGGTGATTCGATTTATCTCGCTAGTGGAAAACTCGTCCTCGACCAGGTCACCTTCCCGGTTCAGGAAAAAAATGTTTCCCAGGGCCGCCTCCCGGATGGGATGGAAAAAATCGTCTCTTTTTCCGCATCAACCACCAAAGGCCGGAGCAATTACATTCCACTGAACTCCGTCCTGTTCAATGAAGTCCTCTCCGGTGCGGATCATCCGATGGAACCGGCGATCGAGCTCTTCAATCCCGGCGGGGAAATCGTGGACATCGGGGGATGGTTCCTCAGTCACGACGATTCAACTCTGCAGAAATATAGCATTCCCGCCGGAACCCGGATCCAACCCGGACAATTCTCCGTCTTTTACCAGGATGCATTTATTGGCTCCGGATTCAGATTGAATCCTTCCGACCAAAACAAAATCTGGTTGTCCGAAGTCGTCCAGGGCGAAATCACCGGACGCCGGGCGCCGGCTTCATTTGGACCGGTTCCGGCCGGTGTTTCGCTGGGTCGCATGGACACGGGGGAAAGAGTCGATTTTGTGCCGCTGAATGACCCGACATTCGGAGCAGACCAGGCGTTGTCTGTTCAGGGTTTCCGCCTTGGAACAGGAAAACCAAACGCTGCGCCGAAAATCTGGCCGGTGATCATCACGGAAGTGCTGACGTCAGGACCCCTTCAAGGAACGAATGAAAACCGCAATCTGGAATTTATCGAACTTTACAATCAGAGCGGGGCGGCGGTGAAACTTTATGACACTCAACCACCATCCAACACCTGGAGACTTGCGGAGGGAACCTTTTTTTCCTTTCCTCCAGGACTTCAGCTGGAACCTCAAGAGATCCTGCTGGTGGTCGGTTTCGACCTTCAGACCAACGCACCGACGCTGCAAAAGTTCCGCGATTTTTTTCAACTTCCTGAAACCCAAAAAATCACCGGCCCTTTCACCCGCAAGTTGAACAACAAGGATGAAACGCTTGATCTTCTGGTCCCAGGCCATAATGAAAATCCGACGGACACAAACCCCGGTTTCGTCCCCTATTATTTTGCTGATCGCGCGCATTTGCGGACCGGTTCGAACCCGTCATCCAACTTGTTGAGTTTTCACCGGGCGGGTTTTGAAGTTTATGGTGGTCATTCCACCAACTGGACTCAGGCGACTCCGAGCCCGGGAAAAGTTCCAGTGGTCCAGCAGGATGCCGACCTTGACCAGGACGGAATGAGCGATGTTTGGGAAAAACAAAACGGTCTTGATCCCGAAAACAAGAGTGACGCCTTCCAAGATTCGGACGGTGACGGGTTCTCCAACCTGAATGAATTTATGGCGGGCACAAATCCACGGGACGCACGAAGTTCTCTTCGTTTCCAAATCGGCATCCTAAACACCGGTCACCTGATGCTGTCATTCGAAGCGAAACCGGGAAAGATTTACGAGATTCTCTATCGCGAAGGACTGTTGGCACCCGGATGGAATTTGATCAAAACCTTCGGGCCGGAAACCACCTCAAAACTCATTGAGTTTGATCAACCTATTCAACCCGGATCAACACCCAGGCTTTACCGGATCATGATCCGATGAACCCTTCGGCTACCAGGCGCTGTTTTTCTGTTGGCGCAGATGCCAGGCCTGGAACGTATCGATATCCCGTTTGAAATTAATGAAGACCGGCTCGATCGCCTGGAGATCATCTTTGTAACCGTTGTCGTGGGTGTCCGGTATTGCGTCATGCACTTGCAGGAAATGATCCAGGGCCACGAGGATATGCGCGAAAGCCCGGATGGACAGACCTTGATACCGGTCCGCGAGGGTTTCCCTCAGCAGCTCCAAAAGGCAGCGTATCCGTTTTTCCAGGAGCTGGTTTTCGAAACGGGACGGGTCAAGGTCATGAACTTTCTCTGTCAGCATCTGGATCAGCTTGTCGCTGCTCTTGAGTTCCGCGAAGCAAATTGAGTCCAAACCCGACAGACCCTTTTCTTTTTTGAAATCGTTCATATACCCTTTTATTCATCCACCCTGGCTGCGGGAGGATTGCAGGAATTTGTCCATCCGTTCGGTCGCCACCTGGATCTGGTCCAGCGCGGTGGCGAAACAACATCTGAGAAAACCTTCCCCGCTGGCACCGAAGGCGCTTCCCGGAACACAGGCAACCTTATGCCCTTCCAGGAATTTCACAGCAAAATCTTTTGAACTCATCCCGGTCGAACGAATAGAGGGGAAAGCATAAAATGAACCCCGCGGCAAATGACATTGCAGCCCCATTTTGTTGAAGGCATTGACGATAAAATTGCGGCGCAGCCGGTATTGATCCCGCATGGCAATGGTGTCCGGATAACCGTGCTCGATGGCTTCACAAGCCGCTTCCTGGCTAATGATGCTGGCGCAAAGCATGGAATACTGATGGATGCGCATCATGGCGTCGATGATCTCAACCGGCCCGCAAGCATATCCGATCCGGAAGCCAGTCATGGCGTAAGCCTTGGAAAAGCCGTGAAGAAAAATCGTTCGCTCCGCCATCCCCGGAAGAGAGGCTATGCTGACATGCTCCCCTTCAAAGGTCAGTTCCGCATAAATCTCGTCGGTCAAGACCAGCAGATTGTGGCGTATAACCACATCCGCGATTTTGCTCAACTCGGCCCGTGTCATGGTTCCACCCGTCGGGTTGGTGGGAAAATTCAATACCAGAGCCTTGGATTTCGGCGTCACAGCTTTCTCAATCGCCTCGGCGGTGACAGAAAAACCATTCTCTGCGGAACAGGGAACAACCACGGGGACCCCATGCGCCAGCGCGATGCCCGGTGAATAACTCACATAACACGGCTCGTGATAAATCACTTCATCACCAGGATTTAGAATGGCGCGAAAAGCGATGTCCATGGCCTCGCTCACGCCGACCGCGATGATGATCTGATTCTTGGGATCGTAGGAAACGTCAAAATGTTTCTCCAGGCTTTTGCTGATTCCTTGACGAAGCCTGAGCAAACCGAGGTTGGAGGTGTACCCCGTTCGTCCACGTTCCAGAGCGTAAATGGCCGCCTCACGAATATGCCACGGAGTGACAAAATCAGGCTCACCGACACCTAGGGAGATGACATCCTTCATCCCCTGCACGATGTCAAAAAAATCACGGATTCCAGAGCGTGGAATGCTGCGGACATGGTTCGCGATGAACTGTTCAGGTCGGTATTTGTGAGAGTTCAAGATGATCAGGTGGGTTGGATCAGACCATCAAATTACCAGCACCTGCGGCACCTCGCCGCCATGCTGAGAATTTGAAAATCTGAGATTTTCAAATTCTCGTTTTATGCTGCTGCTTTGTCGGTCTTTCTGCGGATCAGCGGCTGGGTTTCACCCAAAACCACCGGCCTCGTTACTTTGACTGCGGCGATGTCGTCACTCGTGGGCGTGTCAAACATCACATCCAGCATGATTTTTTCCAGCAAACTGCGGAGTGCGCGAGCCCCTGTCCCCTTCTTGATGGCCTGTGTAGCCAGCTCACGGAGCGCATCCGGAGTGAACTCCAGTTCAACGCCGTCCATGGCCAGAAGTTTGGAAAATTGCTTGGTCAACGCATTTCGAGTTTCTGTGAGAATGGAGACCAATTGATCCTCGGTCAGTTCCTCAAGAACCGTGACCATCGGCAGGCGACCGATGAATTCGGGTATGAATCCAAAGGCAAGCAGATCTTCCGGTTCAACGTGCTGTACGATTTTATCACGTTCGACAGTTGCGGTTTTTGAACCCTGTTCGCTCGCGTTAAAACCCATGACCCGGTGACCGAGCCTGCGTTGGATGATTTTTTCCAGCCCAACAAAAGCACCGCCACAGATAAAAAGAATCCCGCTGGTATCAACACGAATGTATTCCTGCTGGGGATGTTTGCGTCCACCCTGGGGCGGGACGTTGCAAATCGTGCCTTCGAGAATTTTCAGCAGAGCCTGTTGAACACCTTCGCCCGAAACGTCCCGGGTGATGGAGACGTTCTCGGTTTTGCGGGCGATCTTGTCGATTTCATCAATGTAAACAATGCCCATTTGAGCCCGTTTGACATCGTATTCAGCATTTTGTAGCAGCCGCAGGATGATGTTCTCCACATCTTCGCCGACGTAGCCTGCCTCAGTCAGGGTTGTGGCATCGGCGATGGCAAAAGGAACATCCAAAATCTTCGCCAACGACTTGGCCAGGAGGGTTTTGCCGGAACCGGTCGGTCCCACGAGCACGATGTTGCTCTTCTCAATTTCCACCTCTGCATGACGGGCATTGGATAGTTCGTCACCGCCGACTTTTTCCTGGGTGAAGGCCGACTCCTGTAAAATGCGCTTAAAATGGTTGTGAACAGCAACAGCTAAGGTTCGTTTGGCATGTTCCTGTCCGATGCATTGGCGGTCCAGTTCACGTTTGATTTCCGCCGGCTTGGGAACGTTAAATTTAGGCGGTGTTTTTTTGTTTTCTACCGACAGCTCCTTGTCCAGCACGCTCTTGCAAAGCGTGACGCAATTATCACAAATATAAACACCCGGGCCTGCAATGAGTTTTTTGACTTCCGCGTGAGATTTCCCGCAGAAACTGCAGAGGGTTATATTTGTGGGCCGGGCCATAGCGGATTAGGAAACTACCGAAGTTTTTTCCGGCAGGGTAGTGATTTCTTTGCGCGATTGAACCACTTCATCGACCAGTCCGTAAGCTTTGGCCTCGTCCGAAGACATGAAATTATCCCGGTCACAATCACGTTCCACCTGTTCAATAGGCTTTCCGGTGTGTTTGGAAATGAGGCTGTTGAGGCGATGTTTCAGTTTCAGCATGTATTTCACGCGGATTTCCACGTCGCTGGCCTGCCCCTCTGCGCCTCCGAGCACCTGATGGATCATGATGTTCGCGTTGGGAAGGGCAAATCGTTTTCCCTTGGTGCCACCGCAAAGCAATACCGCACCCATGCTGGCCGCCTGGCCGATGCAATAGGTGTTCACGTCGCATGTCAGGAATTGCATGGTGTCGTAAATCGCCAGTCCTGCGGTCACACTCCCACCGGGCGAGTTGATGTAGAGATGCACGTCCTTTTTCGGATCGCTCATCTGTAGAAACAACAGCTGCGCAATGATCAGATTGGCCACCATGTCATCCACCGGGGTGCCGAGAAAAACGATCCGATCCACCAACAGGCGGGAATAAATATCGTAACCGCGTTCGCCGCGGCCGGTTTGTTCAATGACGTGTGGGACAAGAAAATTTTCCATATGGCGTGGTAAACCCTTAATTGGACGGCAACCTAATAGACACACCTTGGACCGTCAACACCCGAACTGGAACACTGTTGCAACGGGGCGCAACTCACGGTTTCGGGGGAGTGCTGAAGATTTTTGATTTTTATTCGGGACTCTGGTCCTTTGACAAGATGGACGAGCTCTCGTCTCTTGCCCCTTTCGGGGGTACCTTTTGGTATGGTCTCCATACCAAAAGGAAGCCCAAGTGGTATCTTGGGCTAAAACGGCCATGATGCTACCCCAATACCGCGCCGCAAAGGCTGTAGCCTCAACGTTAACCGGAAGTGAAGTCGGATGACTACCACGCATAATGCCACAGCAAATCCCGATATGCGGTTACCACAACCATCATCTGGCACAACGGCAGGTGCCACTTGCCGTACCCACAGATTATTTGCTGGTGGCACAAGAACAAAGTTGAGTGACGCACTGCTTGGTGCTGATGCGACAGTCAGTTTGATTTTTGTGTCGTGGCCAAATGACGGTGACAAGGCGAACCCAAAGTCGACCTGACCGTCATCAAATTCCAGGGTGACCGCCAGCAAACTCCCAGTTGGTTGCAGCCTAGCTACCGATCAAATTCTTGAATGTGGCAACCTTGGCGCACAAACCCCAACTTTAGTGACACGCAGGGTGGCATAGAAAATCACAATTGGATGACCCCGGCCGGCCATTGGACAACAGCAAATCCGGAAGTGGTGCACACAAATCATTTACTGTTGGCAACCAAAGCCAACACTTGGCACACCAGTAAAAATTAACTGACACGCATGGTGTCAGCAACCGGTTGCAAACAATCGGCTCTCACCTGGGTCTGATTACAACAATTGACCGCCAGCAAATTCCCAGTTGGTTGCACCTTGACGCACCTCTAAATGATTTGCTAACGACGTCACGATTGTCGGTGTGAGCAGCCAGTTGAAAACGATCTTCTGCATCTGACGCATCGGTGCCAAGTTGGGGCAATTCTGGAACACCTGTTGCCGTATGGTGGTAACCCCACGGCTTGTGACTGAGGTCAATTGGTTTCAGTCCTTGAATGCCCGGTCACCTGACGTTGGTGCCTATTTCGTTAGTCTTGAGATTTGGGCAACTCTCAAATGCCGGTTCGCCAATGGAGCTTGCAACGGTTCAGCTTGGATCATTGGATCGGCGCTCCACTGATGGAGCATTTGCTGCCCTGGCGCTTGCGCTTGCGTTTAAGCGGCAATGCATTCCGACTTTGGAAGCTGGGGAGCTGTGTGTGCCGCAGTTCGCGCCGGATCCATCGCAGTCCTCAATCGCGCGTAACGTAAGGAGCGGGAAATAAGTCACGCTTTAATTGCAGGTCTGCGGATTTGATTTGCTCAAGAATTGAGATGGCTCAATGGCTTTCCATAAAATTTTTCAGAAGCGACGGATCATCGTCATCTTTAAACCCTCTGAGTCAGCCGGAAATACCACGTTCGGACGCTGGACTTGGCTTGGTGCTCCAAGGAGACGGCAGTGGTAAATTAACTACCCTCTCCAATGACCGGTCCGGGGTGCGCGTTTTTGGTGAGCAAAGATCGGTTGCTCTTGCTGATTTTAATGAGGATGGCCGCGTCGATATGGTGGTGACCCAAAATGCTGCTTCCACCAAACTTTACGAAAACCAGGCGGCCAAACCTGGATTACGGGTGCGATTGACTGGCCCGGAGGGAAATCCCGCCGCAGTGGGGGCGGTGCTCCGGCTTCAATCGGAAGGCAACCTGGGACCGGCTCGGGAAATCCATGGTGGTTCCGGTTATTGGGGGGCTGACAGTCCTGTCACCGTCCTTGGTTCGTCTCGTCAGTTTGAAAAGATTTGGATCCGCTGGCCAGGAGGTTCAACCACCACGGTGTCTTTGGAGGGAGAAAGGAATGCCAGGGAAGTAAGTATAGATTGGAAACGCGGTGTCATATCGCGGCAGTAACCATCCTATCCTTCCGGCCTGAAGGTAGCTCACAGGTTTCCACGCGCACAACATACATGGCGCTAGTGCTCAAGTAAACTTGATCAAGGTTGACTATGTTTTTTGGTTTGCCCGACCAGGTGATGGTTCGGTCGAGGGCAGCTCGCAAGTCGAGTTTGTTGTGGCCAGCCAGCCCGCAACCAACCTCCGTCATAATGATCGAGCATTCAGGGTGGCTTTTTGCGAAGGCGAAAAGTGAGTCAAATTGTGTTTTTACTTCCTCAACTGGAGTTTTAGGCCCTCCTGGTTTGGTTATTTATGTAGAGGCTCCCAACCAGAAAAATTCACTTTTTGTTTGGGAGCGGGATTATGGGTCGTTAGATTAGGGAATTCACCAGTTTAAATGGTCGAAACTCCCCCAAATCCTCCTTTATTTTCGAAAGCGTCCTCCTTTGGTGAGGGTTTGCCTAGAAAACCACCTCCAATTCGGCCAACAATTTTATTTCTAAAAAAGTATCCGGAAATTGCTTGAAGTAAGGTATCGAATGTTATTCTATCCGTGCCACTGCACGTAGCAACACAGTTACACAAGACAGTATATGTACAATCACAAGCTATCTATCTCCGCCGGTTTCGCGGCATTTTTTGGATTAGTCGCTTCTTCACACGGCGCTCTCCTTATTGATGATTTCTCCATAGAACAATCCGTCTTTGGAAATGGAACAGATGAAACTGCTGCCAACGGACGTGGTCTGGGAGTAAATTTGACGAGTGGTGTAGCGGGCTTGATTGTGGGTGGAGGTAATGCCACTTTTAATAGAGGGAGTGGCGGTGCTTACGGCATCATGAACTGGGACGGAATTGTGGGCAGCCGTAATACTACCACAGCATTCGGGCCGAGCGGTTTGGACATCAGCCAGGGCGGACTTAACGACGCTTTCAGTTTCGTTTATTCATCTAGTACCACCATGGATGTCCGTATCCTGGCCGTCGAATTCAACGGCATACGTTATTGGGATCAAACGATCTCCTTGCCAGCCAGCGGCGGTATGACCGAAGCAACATTTTCGTTCGCTGATTTTTCCAATATATTCGGTGCTCCTGGTGGAAGTCCAGACTTTAATAACTTGGGCGGTCTCGTGCTGGAAATATATCCAACCTCAGACAACTTCTCGATGGCGATGGATAACTTCCAAGCTGTGTCCTCCATCTCTCCCGTTCCCGAATTGGAAGATTACGGTTTGATTGCTGGCTTTGGTTGTTTTGCTGTGGTTGTTATTCGCCGCAAGTTGCAAGGAAACACCCCAGTTACCGCCTAGCACTCGTGTCTATCCTCTAGCCTTAATCTAAAAACGGCTCGGTGACCGGTCCGGGGTGCGCGTTTTTGGTGAGCAAAGATCGGTTGCTCTTGCTGATTTTAATGAGGATGGCCGCGTCGATATGGTGGTGACCCAAAATGCTGCTTCCTTCCGGCCTGAAGGTATGTTGTGCGCGTGGAAACCTGTGAGCTACATGGCGCTAGTGCTCAAGTAAACTTGATCAAGGTTGACTATGTTTTTTGGTTTGCCCGACCCGGTGATGGTTCGGTCGAGGGCAGCTCGCAAGTCGGGTTTGTTGTGGCCAGCCAGCCCGCAACCAACCTCCGTCATAATGATCGAGCATTCAGGGTGGCTTTTTGCGAAGGCGAAAAGTGAGTCAAATTGTGTTTTTCCTTCCTCAACTGGAGTTTTA
>Ga0163151_10010064_pt1 | contig 10091 bp, 9 predicted proteins | sample OliLakLV19MP5IB2_FD_145596 | JGI IMG/M metagenome (GOLD analysis project Ga0163151, IMG submission 145596) | Freshwater microbial mat bacterial communities from Lake Vanda, McMurdo Dry Valleys, Antarctica - Oligotrophic Lake LV.19.MP5.IB-2 | ecosystem: Environmental > Aquatic > Freshwater > Lake... | reverse complement strand
CAATGAGTCGGCCAAAAGAAAATTTCAGGCTAGCTCCGCTAAAAAACAAAAAGAACTTATCGATAACGTGTTTGAGGAATTTCAACGCGAAAAAGAATACCTTCGTCCCAAGACCAGTATGTCCTACGTTGATATTCCTGAGGATGAATCACTGAGTCCTACTTCGGTTGGCAGAAACGTAAAGACACTTTTAAAGCATCTGCATTCGGATGATCTCGGCCCACAGATGGGTTCCACCGATAGTGTAAAAGACCAAACTATCCGCAGGCTGCAGGCGGCTAAAATCGCGGCGACTCAAGAATCCCTGAAGAAGCCAGACAACAATATTAAAGAGCTAAATGAAGAGATTTCAAGACTTAAGACAGTCATTGAACAAAGCCAAGGCTCCACAAAAGTTTCCATGTATCCCGGCGCCAATTGGGGCCTGCCTTATGAACTCAGTTATGTTTTTGAGAATCTGACATCTCATGGGATCATTGAGGAATATGCTTTCGAGATGACAGAGATTGTGCAAAAAAATCTCAGTCAACCACAATTAAAGGATCGTGCTCTGACTTTAGGTTGGCTTTATAAATATCTATTAGATCAGATCTCGACGGTTGCAGAACCCGATCAAGGACGCGTGCACATTTTTGTTGGCAACACTGGCGCGGGTAAAACTTCTTCATTGGTCAAGTTTGCTAGCCAGTTGGTGGTTGGAAAAAAGAGGAGTGTCGCAATTCTCACTGCCGACAGTCTTAAAATTGGAGCAGTAGAGCAGCTTCGAATATTTTCAAAAATATTGAATGTACCATTCGCAGTAATTAGATCGGGACAAGACTGGGCCCAATATTTAACCCAATTTAGCAACGTGGATATGATACTTGTGGATTTTCCGGGAATGGCTCTTAAAAATCCACAAGAGTTACAGCTCGCTAAACAGTACCTGCCTCCGCCATCAGTAGTTTCGACCACACACTTTGTGCAGTCATCAGTATATCGTGATAGCGAGGCGTTTGAAGTCGGTAAGCGCTATAGCAGTCTGGGTTTTAACGATGTGATTTTTACTGCTATAGATGAAGCCTGTCATCATGGGATTCTTTATAATTTTCAGAGGCGATTTGCCGTACCACTACATTCCTTCGGTATAGGCCCGCGCATGCCTGAGGATTTTGAGTTAGCAACAAAAGAACGAGTTTTAGATTTAATTTTTAAACTTTCAAAACAGGATTAGGAGTCTCTAAAATATGGCATCTGCGTTTACACAGCCCTTTAAAAGTAGCACCACCAAGACAATTAGCTTTACCTCAGGCAAAGGTGGAGTCGGAAAAACCGTACTCCTTTCAAACATCGCAATTCATATGGCACGACAAGGTAAAAAGATGTTGATTCTAGATGGCGATTTTGCCATGGCAAACGTAGATATTGTATTTGGAGTTCGTGCCAAAGGTACTATTCACGACGTTATATTCGGCAAAAAGTCGGTAGAAGAAATAATGATGGAGGTCCACCCAGGTATTCATCTGATTCCCGGTGGGAGTGGTCTCTATGAGCTACAATATATGAACAAGTTTCAGAAGCGCGCCTTGGTCGATCAGATATCTCGTGTGAATAAAAAATTCGACTTTATGCTGGTTGATACTGCCCCCGGTATTGATGATAACGTTCTGGACCTTAATTCTGCTGCCCAAGAAATCTGCGTGGTAGTTACTCCTGACCCCTCATCTTTGACCGATGCCTATGCTCTTATTAAAGTTCTTAATCAAAGACAAAAAGAGGAGCGCTTCTCAATCATTTGCAATCAAGTGAGTTCAGAGAACGATGGTCTGGCTCTATTTCAAAAATTAAGTGATGTAACGGCAAAGTTTTTAAGTGTTGGACTCGATTATAAAGGCTATATACCCTATGATCCCGATCTCAGTCGAGCCGTGAGAAATCAGCAGCTGTTGTCAGTGTCAAATGTTTTTGCACCTGTCAATCGTCTCATCATGAGACTGGCTGAAAACGTATGTAGGGCCCAGGAACCTAATCAGGCTAAAGGCGGAATCCAGTTCTACTGGGAGCAATTGTTAAATTTAGCATAGGATTCGTTGGCACGAAAAATTATGGACTTTAATTGCGGTTCCCACTTTGATAAACTATATGGAGCCTAGGGGAGTAAATGTCGAATAGCAATTTGCTAAAAAAATATAAAGAAGCACCTAATAAGCTCACACAAGAGCAAAAGGACAAACTCATTTTGGAGTACGCTCCCCTCATTAGGTTTATCGCGCAAAAAATTGCGATTCGACTGCCCTCCAATATTGAGTTGGATGACTTAATTTCAAGTGGAGTTATCGGTCTCATGGATGCGATTGAAAAATATGATCCCACTCGTGATAATAAATTTAAAACTTATGCTGAGTTCAGAGTCCGCGGTTCGATACTTGATGAATTGCGAGCGCAAGACTGGGTGCCTCGATCAGTGCGTGATAAGGCTAAACTTTTAGACCGAACGCTCATTGCACTCGAGACCGAGATCGGTCGGTCGCCGACTGAAGAAGAAGTCGCAGAGAGATTGCAAATGTCGATGAGCCAGTTTTACGATCTTCTCAATGAAGTTCGGCCGGTGAGCATTCTCTCGATCGATGAACAATCGAGCTTTAGTACTGTAGATAAAAAATCAATTCTAAATTTATTAGAAGGTTACAAAACTAGCAACCCTCTTAATGAGTTAAATCTTAAGACTGTTAAAGATGTCGTTGCCAAAGCTATCGAAGACTTGCCCGAGCGACTTCGCTTGGTGCTCTCGCTGTATTATTATGAAGATCTCAATTTAAAAGAGATTGGCCGAGTATTGCGAGTAACAGAGAGCCGTGTTTCTCAGGTTCACGCTCAAGCAATTTCTAGATTACGAGCTAAACTTCAGCAGTATTTTGATAACGCCGAAGTCAGAACAGGCTAACACTGTCCTAATTAGGATAAAACAGTAACACTACAGAATAATTTTTTTCTAAAAGACTTGCCGAATATTTAAATCGAATAGACAGTTTTTTATTTAAATCCTTTTGAACTTCTGACTTAAAGAAGTCCTCAAAATCTACATTTTGTTCGACAAAGAACTTTCTTTGCCAGAAATGATGCGAGCGTATTCCCAAGGGTAAAAAAATACTTGCTCCAATCTTCGGGCCCAAATTGAGATTGAGCTCTCGACCTATGTATTCGGGGGAATATGTTACTTCTGAAGCGGCCAAAAAAAACAAGGCAGGCATCAACGATGAAAGTGAAACATTTACGCCTACACTGGACTCGCCAGCGGTTGCTAGGCAATCAAAACAATTTTGATCTGAAGTTCTCCACATACCAAGTTTTGCCTCCCAAGAGAGTGCCTGTTCAAATCCCAATACCGATTTGAATGACTTAAGATCAAAAAAAGAAAATTCGGTTAAACGAAAACTATGAGTTTTTATATTAGCAGTAAAATCAAAGTTAAACATTGCAAGTCCGATTCCCTCAGGAAATCCGAGCGGAGGATCAATCAGGTCGTGTAAGGCAAAACGGTAACCCAAAGAAACATCTGATGGGCGATGTTCTCGCCAAATATTGCCAACCTGCCAGCGATTAGAGGAATGCGCTAAATGTGGAGCTTCGTTTTCAGGGACTGGGATGATGATTGTAGAGTTATAGTTGCCAATTTTAGAGCGCTCACGCAAAAGTACATGTTTAAATTTTGTAAACTCATTAGAAATTTCGGGCGCCAAATTTGCGGCGTACTCAAAATCCATATAGTCTATAGCCGCGTCAAGCACTCTACCACGAGAACTATTTTGGTCAGGTAGCGAATCAGTAGAGAGATGTTTTACCATTTCTAGAGTAGAAGTGGCTTCGGGTTTTGACAGCTCATAATAACGTGTCAAAAAACGTCTTTGAGCCGAGGGTCGAAATTTCACCTCTTTTAGCATTTCAGGATGATGGAACAGAACTCTGACTGTATCACTGGGAATGGTAGCAAATTGCAGATGTTCGGTGAAGTTTAAATCGGGACGGATGGCTTCGAGCGCCGTCAGCATATGCCACGAACAGTTTTCAAAAAAATAAGTGTAGTCAAACCAGGCGTCGCCAAGTTCCCACAAGTGTTTTACGAAAAACTTTGATTCCTCTTCAGTAAATTTAAATTCATACTCCCATAGGTCGCGTGATTCGAAATCAGAATACTCACGCACTTTGTAGTAAAAAGGCACCAAAGAGAAAACTCCCTTAAAGCCCCCAAAAATACCCTTAATGGTGTAAAGAATGGGGTTATCGGTATCTTGATTAGCGGCAAAGTTAAATCCCATATTTGTTAAGTCAAAATTGGGTCCGTCGTCGTCGCTTTTTCTTTGATTTATACGCACAAATGTATGGCCAAAAAGAGAGCTGGGGCCCCCTGTGTTATAAGAAGAAAAGATAAGTACGATAGACTTGGCTTTGATGCGTTCAAAATATCCTGTAAAAGCGGGGCACCTAACAAGTGGCAGATCAGAAATCCTCAGATTTTTTATGAGCCATGCTGTTCTGGCTGGAAATCGACATTGCGCGTGTTCGTCTAATTTTTGAGGATCCTGCGGAAGGTAAAGTGCTTTAAGTGTAGATCGCAGTTCTGCTTCGGCGTCTTGTTTATTGCCAGAAAGAAAAAAGATTGGACTATCAACTTGGCTCTCTTGTTTTCCAAAAAGAGATGTTTGAAAGTGTAGTAAACGTAACCAGTGCTTACTTTGGGCAAGAGAACTTAATTCCTCGCCAAAAGTCGAGGTGGGGAATATAAAAAAAGGCCATCCAAAGATGGCCCCAATAATAAAATTGAGTATCCTCAGCCTAAATTTGTACAAGAACCCTGAGATACCTTGCTAACGCCGAGAACGTTAAAAATTGATGATTCAATTTCTTTTGTGCTCAGATTGTCGTTCTTAAAAATTTGTTCATAGTTCTTTTTAAGAGTTGACCCCACCTTTTGAGAGTTGCAGCCCAGCATTGCTGATAAGTGGTCTATAGTTTCTCCCTGGCCGCGCGAAATATCGGAAGCTAAAGAGATTCTGTTTACTTCAATAAAGTATCGAATTTGGGCCTCTTCGCTGCTAGCTCCGCTAGCGCCGGGTGCATCAGTGCAGTTAGAAGTGCCGACGGTAATTCCAACCGTTTGAAATCCAGTCGCATTCAATGTTGCTGCTAAAATTTGACTGCCATCAGCACCCATGACAATCGACCCCAAACCACAACCTGCATCACCGTAAGGGCGACTCCATGCAAGAGATCCAAAAACCAATACTGTTAACATAATTATTTTTTTCATATTTATTCTCCCGTATTTGCCGTTTATCCGACGATGTTACAAGTTAAGTTGTCCGAACTTTGATTTTTCAGAGCCTCAAATATAGCTCCGCCAACTTGTTCTGCAGTAACCATTTCGTTGGGGTAAATATTAATGAAGTTTTTTTGTAGAACGGATCCGACTGCCTTACTGTCTGAGCAGTCTAAGATTTTTGATAAGCTTTCAATAGCTTCGCCTTGTCCACGCGAGATTTCACTGGCAAGAGCCACTTTATTTGCCTTAATAAATTCGTAAGCACTGGACTTTCCTCCGCTGCCACAGTTAGAGGTGCCCGTAGTGATGCCAAAAGTCTGGTATCCCGTTCCATTCAATGTCGCGGCCACAACTTGCATAAACCCAGGCTTATCACCAAAAACGATTGAGCCGAGACCACAGCCGGCAGTTCCATAACTGTAACCACCACTACTTGACATAGGGGCCGATTCGGACTTTTCAGTAGTTTCACTCATAGAGTCTTCTGATGGTTTCTTTTTCTTTTTCTTTTTCTTTTTCTTACCTTGAGCTAAAACGATACCGTCTTCAATATCATCTGACAGCGTAGCGTCTTGCGCGGGGTTAACGATATTTAAGTTTTCCTCGGCAAAAGTGGGGGTTGCTCCCCAAAACATCACCAAAGAAACAACGATGCTAGTTACTTTTATCATACTTTTTTCTCCCTAAAAAATGTTGAGCGTTGTTTTATTAATTGTCTGAAATATCTCAAGATTTTGTCAAGCCATTTAATCCGAAGGGCTGTCCAAGAAACCAGCACAAGGTTTTTATTTTTTTTTAAAAAAACAGAGCTTCTATAATTTTAACAAGAGTTGGCGGGACATCGACCGCATTGGTCGCCATACTCTCGACTTTAGTCCCTATCGTCTCCCATTTTTTTTCACAAACACGCACATGCGTAAAGGCGCAAGTCTAGTCGAGTGTCACCAGCTATCTATTAAGAATTCGTTAATTTTATCCGATAGATAGTGTGATGAACACAAAAGAAAAAATGACCATTAAGAGTCGTTTGCTTTTAATTTTTATTATTTTGAGCGCTGTCGCTTGCGGTAATAAAACAACTGTTAAATACGACAACGCATCGGTTGGTGCGGAGTTGGTGTTGACAACTTTTCAAGGAGCCAATGAATCTGCTTGGAAAAAAGACGCCGCCGGCACAATACATACTAATTCGCGAACAGTGGATTTTACGGGTACTTGTTCGCGCACTATCAAGTCAGTAATCATAAAAATTGATGGGTCCACTTCGGCCACGCCTGTCTGCTCTGCCACAGGAAATTTTTCTTGGAGTAATTCATTTGGAACAGATGTCGCTGTCGTTTTAAGTTTTGTGCCCGTGCTACTGGGCGACGGTCTGCCATCGACCAACGGGACGATAACTAAAAATTTAAGGGTTGATACCGTTGCACCTGCAGCGCCGGTAATAACTACCAATGGTGGCGCCAATATGGTCATAACGGTTGCCAACGTCACTATCAATGGGACGACTTCCTCTGATACCTTTAGTCTCACGACTACAGATAATGGAACTCTGTCTTTTACCGCGGTTTCACAGACCTTTCAATTAGACAGCACATTGACCTCGGGACAAACAAAAATACTTTCTTTTACAGCTCTTGATGTTGCGGGTAATGGTTCAACTGCAGACACTATTCAGGTGGCGTATGAGTCATCTTTTACACTTCAAATTTCAGATACCTCTGGCTCGGGATTGGCGGCGCCAATCACTAATAGCGGCGTGAGGCTTGTTTCTGTTTCTACTTCGCCCTTTTTAACTGCGGCGCCAGTTATTTTTTCGGCGCCAGACGGCCACAAACATTATATTGGAGTCACGAATGTGTCAGCCAATAATCAATAATGTTTGGTTTTTATTTTTCACATTAATCTTAAGTGTAGGCACGGCTTTCGCAGCCCCAAACACCATCAACAAGCGTGTTGCCTATCAAGGTTTTTTGACAAATCCATCAGGAGTTCCCTTTCCCGACGGCACATACGGTATGCGATTTTCGGTGAAACAAGATGGCACGTCCGTTTGGCGAAAAGCCTATGGATCGATTACATTGACCAATGGGATATTTAACGTTTCTTTTACGGGTAACGATGATTCGGCAGTGGCCTTTAATCCTGTTTTATTTTCTTTAGCAAGCGGTGCAGTTTCACTTAACGTGGATGTCGAAATCGATGTCGACAATAATTCGAGCTATGACAATACGTTCACATCTGTGCCTATTTCGGCCGTACCCACTGCTATGGTGGCTGAGCTTTGTAATAATGCCGGCACGGATTCTGTCGCGACAGCGTCGCTTCTAAACGGCGCAGTTACAGCGGCTAAAATGACAGCTGGCGATTTTTCAACAGTCATTAATTCTGGAACATACACAATTAACATTACTGGCAATGTAACTGGCAATGTAACAGGAAATGTAACTGGCAGTGTAACTGGAAATGCCGACACCTCAACAACTTCAGGCACCGTCACTGGCACAGTAGCTGTTGCTAATGGTGGAACGGGCGCGGCTAATGCGACCAATGCCCGCACCAATTTAGTGGCTGCTAAATCGGCTGCGAATTCTGACATTACCTCGCTTACCGGCTTAACTACAGCACTGTCAGTAGGTCAGGGCGGAACGGGCGCAACCACCGCGGGTGGAGCTCTAACAAGTTTAGGTGCTGCGGCCTCGGGAGCGAACTCCGACATTACTTCTTTGTCGGGCTTGTCGACAGCACTGTCGATTGGTCAAGGCGGCACCGGGTCTACTACCCAAAACTTCGTCGATCTATCGTCTGTTCAAGCGACTATTGCGGGCGCCAAAACTTTTACGGCAGCAACAACTTTGTCTGCAGCTGGTACCGCACTCTCAGTAACTAATAATGCGACTGTTGGAGGGACGTTAGCCGTCACGGGTACTGCGACCGTTGGCAAACTCTCATATGGCACTCCCACCAACGCAAATATTGCTGCAAATACCAACTATAACGATGCGGGGGCTCTCGTTTATACTACCGCATTTCATACGCTGACCATGGGAGCGTTTACAGTTGCACTTAGGTGCATAGATTCTACCAATGCAGTGGCCGGCAATATTCTTGTTCTGGTTGCAAATCCCAATTTGGGCGCAACAGTCGCTGGTTTTTTTACCGTAATTCACGCTACGGCATGTACAGGAAATAATAAAACTATCTACACAAATAGTTTGGCGACACTCACCTCAGCAAATGCAGCTTCACCCGCAATAGTTACACTTATATATGATGGAACAAGATGGATAGTTCTGTATTTTAGCATCTAGGTCATAGAGGGCCCAGCAGATTAATTTTTTTCTTATTTTTTTAGTGCTAGAATTATTTAGTCAGCCAAGTTGGGCAGAGTTCAACATTTCAGCTCTAAGTTCCACAGCGCAAATTACAATGGCAGAATTAGGCATAGACGGAAAAGTGGCTTCCGAACCTGGTGTGTCCGTGGGTTTGGGGTACGTATATCGAAAAGGTGGCAAAGGTTCATCAAGTCCAGGAGGTAGCAGAGGCACAGCGGGCAGAGGTCAACAAGGGTTGTTGGCACTTTCTCTGGATTACGCCATGAAAACTCTGACCTTTCTTAACCAGGACACTGGGGAGAGAACAATCGCTCAGCAGCCATCGGCGCTCAACTCAATTGAAGGACGCATTTCAATTAACGACAAGCGATTATACGCCGGTCTTATTATTGCGAGTAAAGACTACAGTTTTGTCGAGAGTATTTCGGTCACTGAAATAAATCTGGCGTTTGCGCCGATTCTTCAGACGGGTGTTGAGTTAGGTGTGAGATTTAATCCCTCAAGAAAGTATGACATTGAGATGGCTTTTTATGGACTTCAAACAGCCGGAAGAAAAGTTGGCCAACTCAAACTGAATTCGGGCGATAGCGTGGGCGCAAAAGTGAGTATGCGATTTTTTGCGCGCCGCTGGTTTGAGTTGATTGGCTCCACCGAAAGAAGCAGTTTCAATTTTACCGACTCAAAGCAAACCTCACTTCAAGCGGGTGTTGGAATAGGTATTAGATTTTAGAAAAAAGCAGAGTGACTTGTCTTTTCGATTCATTTCAATTAAAAAAAACAATGATCAGATCTTTTAAAGAGAATTATGTTAGCAGACCCTCAAATTTACCAATATTTGTCGTGCCCGAAGGGCCCGTTGATTTAGAAATTGGTTGCGGAGTGGGACTTCATCCCATCAAATACGCGCAGCAAAATCCCAATAGATTTTTGATCGCGATCGAGAAAACGCGCAATAAGTACGAAAAATTTCAGCGTCGCTTGGAGCACCATTCGCAAATTAATAATCTGCACGCAGTTCACGCCGATGCTGTGGCCTGGGTGACGCATTTTTTAGTTCCAAACAGTATTTCCAGATGTTTTATTCTCTATCCCAATCCTAATCCAAAAAATCAGGCGCGGCGTTGGATTCGAATGCCGTTTATGGAAAAGCTTTTGGAAGTCATAAAACCCGGCGGAGAAATCATTTTTCGTACTAATGAAAAGCCATATATAGATGAAGTACTATTTGGGGCAGAACATCAATGGAGACTTCATATCCTTACTAATCGGATTATCCCGGGTAATGAAACACCACTGACACATTTCGAGAAGAAATACCTCATGCGTAATGAAGTCTGTTATGAGGCTAGATTTCAGAAGCCTTGAAAAATTTTGAGACATCATCGGGTCCAGAAAAATAGCTGGTAATTTCTTTTTTGTATTTTCCCAATGCATATATTGCATGTATCGTTCAACGTAGC
>Ga0163151_10010060_pt1 | contig 10093 bp, 14 predicted proteins | sample OliLakLV19MP5IB2_FD_145596 | JGI IMG/M metagenome (GOLD analysis project Ga0163151, IMG submission 145596) | Freshwater microbial mat bacterial communities from Lake Vanda, McMurdo Dry Valleys, Antarctica - Oligotrophic Lake LV.19.MP5.IB-2 | ecosystem: Environmental > Aquatic > Freshwater >... | reverse complement strand
TTATTGTACATAACAGAAGAAGTTAATCCAACAAAATGGATATTAAGTTGGAAAAGACCAGATTTTCAAGTAGAGAGTGAATATGAGAGCAACGAAATAAGTGAGTTCAGTGCTAAATTACTGCTAGCACAGATGTCTTGTGAATGTAGGCATGATGGAAACACATGGAGTTCTGTATTTTGCGAAGAATGTGGAAAGGGTAAATGTGGAAATTGTATTAGGCAACATCCTTGTCCTATAAAACTTAACTAAAAAAATATGGAAAAAATAATACAAAACTATGCCCACGACTACCGAATGATGAGTATGACAGAATTAGAGTTAAGCAAACTGTTGACTCAGTTTTTAAGGGAAATACAAACGTACAAACCTAAGGCTAGACATAAACTTAGTTGTGATAATTGTTCCTATACAGGAGAAGTATCATTATATAATGGATTAGTAAATCCTATGCTTTGTTCTTGTTTAAATTGTGGTGAGTTTATAATAGGGAACGACCAGTCAGAAGAAACAAAGACATTTATCGGGGGATTCCTATCTAACTAAAAACAAATGATAAGAGAAGTACGAGTAGGAACATTCAAAGGATTGCCGAAACAATGGAGTTATGGTTTTTCTTGGACATTTGACAATTTACGAGGGGAAGGAAAAGTAATAAATGTATGGCTTTTCAGATTGATAAAAATGACAGAGAGAGGTGAACGATTTCAAAGGAAAGTACATTATAACGGTTTTAATTTATCATTCGGTTATTTAATAAGATTTTATATCAACTAAAAACAAATGCCCCACGAAGAAACAATAAAAAAGATATATGTTTAATTCATACAATATAAAACACGAATCAAAAGTAGTTGCAATTACAAAAGAAATAGAAAAAACAATAAGTCCTGATAGGGTTACAGAAATGTATGATGCTGTTAGGGAACAAGCAGAGAACGATATTTTAAGAACAATAATAGTTAAAGACAATCAGATGAATGGGATTATTGTTGAATATTCTACCGACATTTCAACAAATCAAAAAAAAGTCATGTATAGATTTACTTTGAATGGGAAAGAAACAATAGCTAAAGAAACTCTTGACCGTGAAATAAACCCAACATCCCAAAAATTAGTGGAAAATATGTTTAGAATATATAAAGATAAAATAGCTTATCAAATACTATCTGAATCTATTAAAGTGTTACCAAGAATTATTAACTAAGAATTAAACCTATGGAAAACAAAATGGATAAAACAAAAGCATTGGAAATAGTATTAGATTTTGTAGAGAGATACAATAAACAAGATTGTGAGCTGGAAGTAGCTGAAGCAAGAGAATTTTTGAAAAACTCAAAAACAAACACTAGAATATATTTTGCATTGATAGAAATGTACAATGAACACAAATCAATGTTCCCTGGTTTTGGCAACGAAGCAGATTTTGCTAGTTTTGTAGATAATCAAATCTCTTAATAAAGTAATATGGAAAACAAAGACTGGAGAGAAGAAGCAAGAGAGGAATGGCACGTTAGGACATTTAATATAGCTAACGAGGTTTCAGACTATTCTAAAGTTGAGATGTTAATAGCCGACTGGTGGATAGAGAAAATCGAATCTCTATTAAAGTCAAAGCAAGAGGAGATATTAAGTTTAGTCTACGATAAAATGATATTACACACACCATTAAAGGTAGAACAAACCCGAGGCACAGAGTTTGATAAAGGATACATCTATTACCAAGATATGGTTGTAGCTGGATTTGAACTTGTCGAAGACGACCTAAAACCCATTATCAGTAATATATTAAAGTAATGACCCCTACAGAAAAAATCTTAGCGGAGTTTGGTAGGAAGTACACTGGAATATACAAAAGCCCTCATGTAGTTCAAACTTTTGGAGGATGGAATGAAGAGGCGACAGTGTTTAATATTAGACAGTTTCTTAAAAAAGCAATCCAACAAGCCCTAGCAGAAGAAAGAGCGAGGGTGAGGTGTAATTTACCAGAGATAAGGGTATCCAGACTTTCTTTACTATTAGATGACTGCCCTAATTGTGGACAGGTAGTAAACAGAAGTTTTGTAGATGACTTAACGTGCCGAATACAGGACGAGTACAAGCAAAAAATACTTTCCTCACTAGACAAACCATTAACAGATAAATAAAGATATATGAACGAACAACAACTACGAGAGGAGTTTCAAAAGTTTGCCGATAGTATTATCTGGTCAAATGATGACGGCTCTGAAAAATACATAGGAGTGGGAAATGTGGCCGACTGGTGGATAGAGAAAATCGCACAAGCCATAGCAGAGGAGAGGGAGAGGGAGAGGGTGGTGGTAAATGAAAATACATCAGACGGCTATCATACATTCAAGGAATTATACGAGTTTCGAAAGATATATAACGCCGTACTGTTCAACGAGTGGACAATTGCTGGAAAATACGAAATCCATAAGAGTAAAAAACACGGTGATGGTGAAGAATGTTTTGGAGGTGGGTGGTTTATTGTGATGGCTACACTACCAACTGGGCAAATAAGCAACCATTACGAATTAAGGGATTGGGATTTGTTTGATTGTGAGGAGCGAGAATTGGCAGACAAATGGGATGGACACACTTCGCAAGATGTTCTCACTAGACTCTCCGCCCTTAAAAACCCTAAGTCTTCCGAAAAAGCGGAAGACATTAACAACAAAGAATAAATATATATGACCCTACAAGATTGTTTAGAATACTGCCAAAAACAAAACGGATTAGACTATTGTAAAAACTGCGGACTTAATATAGAGATGTTAAATAAAGCCATAGCAGAAGAAAGGGAGAGGGTGAGGGAGGAGATAAACCCATTGATTGAAGAAATTGGCAGCGGTGCATTTTCACGAGACCCGATGACTCACGCAGAGAATACAATAACCAGAGCGAAAGAAATCGGGCAAAAAATACTTTCCTCACTAGACAAACCAGATAAAGGGATATGAAAGAGAAAATCAAAATCTACTGTGTAGAATGTGAAGAAAATGACATTGCCAGAATTGCCAAGTACGAATGTGTCGAGTGTCAGTTTTCTGTGTGTAAAAAATGTGAACATTCCTTGATGGGAGAATGTCCTCGCTGCGGTCCACCTTATTTTATTCCCATACGAGTTAACTAAGGGAAAGATAAAGAATAAAACAAAAAACAGCCTGTTTAGGGCTGTTCTTTGTTCAACTAATCCCCTTAGCCTTGTGCCGAGTTTCGACGCAAAGGCAGAGAGAATAGGGTACTATTTTACCATGTTCAAAAGAAATAACCCTTTTAAAAGGGTTATTAAACATCAGGAGTTATTGCCTCTCTCCTGTATGAGACTTCTCTCCAGGGAAGGGGCTATGAATTGTGAGGTCATGCTTTGCTTTAAGGGTTTTGATTTTTTTCAATTCCCTTTGCAAGAGCCACTCGTCTATCAAGTCCCCTGCAAGCGGTTCACGTTTGAGACGATCTTTTGCTCTTAGGTAGTTATCTGATCTTAAAATCTCCTCCCTGTCGGAAGCTGTTAGGTGCATTGACCCTCCTAAGTGGCGTCTATTGCCGCCTCCTCCTGTTTGCGTTCTTGTTCAAGACGAAGTGTCTCGGCAAGGTCGTCAGTGGTTATAGGTGCGTCTCTATTCAGCCTTGCTCTTGTAAGAGCATACGTTCGACGGCTGGTTAAGAGCTTGAGGTACCAATTCTTACTCTTGGTTTTTGCTTGTCCCAAAGGGTTACTCCTTTATAGAAAAGATTGACACCTATCGGCTCTTCCGATAAGGATTCATTCAATGCGTTTACTGTCGCCTCTGGTTGCTGTTTCAGTAACTCAATCAGAGGTTTCAGTTTACCATTGATTTCTTCCCTCGACAGAATTTTATCAGACATGCTTTCTCCTTTATTAAAAAGAACACCACTCGCGTGAGTAGGTGAGGGGAAGGAAGCTCACTTCTATCCCCACATCTACTTACGTGACCAGCATGGCTTTGAGGCGTTCCATGGTCTTGTACCTTGTGTCTTGTAGAGGTATAGAGCGTACTCCTCATTCCCTTCCGAGGTATATATATCTATTCCCATTTTCTTTGAATCGGCAAGATGCCAGTATTCGTTAATTTGATACCGGCCCGTATCTTTCGGATTTACTATTCCTCTTAAAACTTTCCCGTCTTTTCCAAACTGCCTGTTTCCGCTTTCACACAGGGCAATCTCTTTCATAATGAGCGGGATCTCAACCTGAGTCACTACAGGGGTTTCCTGTGCCTCTGCTATCTTAGTTTCTGCTATTGTTATTTGTAAATTTGTAAGGACACTACTTAATGACAATAATGTTAAAATAAGTGTATTCAATTTTGTAATTCAATCGAGAGTTCTGAAATTCTCTAAGTTACTGCCAGACACGACGAGGGTCTGGTTCACTATTGCCGTAAGGTAGGTATTCCTCACTATCCTATTTTTCCAAACACCAACCCATTCTTATCTGAGAAAAACTGCTTAATTATATACCCAGAGAAGGCTGCAAATCCACCATTTACACCAAGTGAGAGAATTACACTCCAGTTCGCAGTGAGTATGTCAAATCCAGGTGTTTGTACTGCTGCGAGAAGAGGCAATATAAAACCTCCAAGTATAGCAATAACTAATCCTTTTGATAAATCTTTGAGATTGATTGAATATATGTTGCTTGTTTCCATGGTTATAGTATATCACTAATAAAGTAAAGACACTAGAACTTTCAAGTCGGATTGAAGTACCTCGGCTTCATACCCAGTGTCGTACCGTAATAGTGCATTGCGTTTGCAATAAGCCATTTTGCATTCCACATTCCTGTGTCACTGTCGTTTGACATGAGGTGTGTTTTTCCGTAGATAAATACATGACCACGAGTCCCAGGCTTGCCTGTCCCTGTTACAAAGATAAGCACGCAACCTTTCTGCGGTGAAGATATTTCAGTAAAGTTTAGTTTGAGCCAATCGCACAGAGTCGATGTCCCTGATATACCTCCTCTAGGAATCTCGTACCCTGCTTTTTTAAGTACAAACGAAACAGCTTGAGCACAGCCGACACTCTTGTCGATGGTTGGGTTGAGTGTTAGATGTTTATCAATAAGAGAATATGAAAGGTCGTACAATGCTTCGTTTTTGTTTTCTGTAGAAGAAGGTACAGGTGTCGGATCTGCAATAGGCGTAACTTTCTGTTGATTAATGAGTAATTGTAGAGTAATAATAATGTTCTTGTACACATCAATGAGGGCTTCGAGGATAGTCTTCTCTCGTTTTGCGTCAATCTCTGAGGTAGACATCACGGCTGTACCAGATGCCCACGCAGACAGTGCATGGTTAAATACTTCACGAGTCATGTACACCTTATAACCCACGTTCATTTCTACCTGCATCATTGGTACGCCGTTCACCATTTTCCAACCCTCCAAATGGTACGCGTGATAATTTAAAATATTTTCACCTTTTGGTAGGATAGTTTTATTTGACCAATTGGCAAACCACGGAGTCCATATTTCGATTGAGTTTTGCGCCAGTCCTATCGCAGAACGGCAGTTATCGAACGCATCATAGCGACCTGTGTGAGCCTGCCAGTAGGAAGACCACGGCTTCTCCGTCCCACCTGCGAGAAGTTTGAGGTACTCTATGCCTGCCTTGATAGCTTGTTTAGGCTCGGCACCTTCTTTGGTACTCGGTATACGATTGAATAGCTCGACATGGTCATATGTCTTATTAGTCTTGTCAGTAGTGATTTCGCATACAGCGATAGCCGTACACATCACATCACCAATTGGCTGTACAAAGTCTGCAAGAGAAGAGTCAAAGATAAGCTCATCAGGAAGGGAAGTAACTTGTCCAAACTTTTGGAAGAAGTTTAAATTTCTACTGTCTACTTTGAAAGTGAGTTTCATAGTTGAATTAGTTTATACAAAGCTGTTAAAGCTCCTGCGATAGTTGCTCCCCAGATAACGAACTTACCAACACTCGTGATTGTATTTCTGTCATTGACGATAGGGTCTGTATCTTTTTTTAGAGTGTCGAGACGTAGAATGATGTTGTTGTGCAAATCCTGGTTCTCCTTTCTGAAGGCATCTATCTTTCCATTAACAGTGATTTTTATTTGGTTTTCAACAGCAAAACTTACTTCAGTTTTTATCTCGTCTTTGAAGTCCTTGAAAAGAACGTTAAAGGATTGAATCATATCCTCCCTACTTTTCTCAATCAAACTATGCAATCGGTCATCTGTGGTCATATTACATAGGTTTAACATCTCCTACAGGCACAACAGCCTCCATTTCTGCGATACGAGCATCCTTTTCCGCAATCAAAACTCCTTTATCAAAAATCTCATTGTCTTTCTCCTCGATGTCTTGTAGGTTTGCGGTGATAACTGCTTCTTTCTCTGCAATCACTTCTCTTGCTGCCACCAAATCTGCTGTTGGTGTATCTAAGATATTTTTCAGCTGGCTGATTGCTACATTCAATGAGTCAATCTGCATCTGCTCACCTCGCCTGCTGTTCTCCAGTCCGGTTGCGATATTTTGTAAAACGTCTATTGCTTCTTGAGTCTCCATGTTATTTTTTTAGTTTAATAATTTCTCTCTGCTGATAAATAAAACCTATTGCAAGGAAAGCTATGATAAGCCACTGATAGTTTTCCTCTGCCCCACGCTTCACCTGTCCTGCTACGGAGCGGTCTTGGGTGTACTTTGTAAGAAGCGCCGTGTAACGGAGGTAGTCAAATGAGATTACATCACCTTTCTTAAAGAGATGCCCGTCAAGAGTTGTGTCCTCTGTAGCACGTTCAATGAGCTTAGGGTCAATCTTCTCTACTTCTTCTGCGATGAATCCGTAGCGTGTATCACCTTTCTCATTATTCACATACTGAACAGGTTTGAGTTGAGAGATTATTCGCTCCGCTTCTCCGCTCGTGATTTCTTTAATGTCGTGCTTTGTATATTTAGATGAGGTAACACATGTCGTGTTTCCTGCAGTTACTACTTGAAAGTTTGCGAGGATACAGACTGCGTTTCCTGCAGTTGATGAGGTTAGTCCATTGATTGCAACTGTTCCTACTACTGAGAGAGTACGCCATGGGGTGGTGGTGCCTATACCGATGTTGCCATTTGATGAGAGAATGATCTGGTTACTGCCTAAGGCGATATTTTTGTATACCGAAGCGGTTCTGTCATACCCAATTATATACGCAGTGTTGGCATCTGGAGTTCCATACCACATCTCAATTCCAGCCCCTGAGGTAGGTGATCCTCTAATGGATGTTGATCTAATTACCCCATCAACCTCTAACTTACTTCTAGGAGTCGTGGTACCAATGCCGACGTTGCCATTATTTAAGATTGAAAATAAAGTAGTGGTTGTAGCAGCGGTTGAAGAAGCGATAGCAAAGAGTGTCCTATTTGTTTCACCATTATTTGCATGTATAGAAAGCTTTGCGTATGGAGATGTCGTACCTATCCCAACATTATAACCAAAATAGCTTGGAGTATTTGTGGAGTAGACACTCAGTCCCCCGCCGGAGAGAATTCCGCCGACTCCGACATTGAGACCATTTCGTACAAACAAACTGTTTCCCACATCACCATTCTCAGTGATGGTGATTGCGTTTGTTTGGATATTTCCTGCATAGAGAGATGGGGTTTCGATACCGTTGATATCGATGATCTGGAGGCCGGAAGCTTGATCAGCCACATAAGCATATTTGCCGGAGATGTAAACGTCATAAGCATTTCCAGTGGTGTCGTATGTGCCAGCGAGAGTTGGGGATGCTGGATTTGAAATGTCGATGATATGGAGTCCGGAGGCAAGATCAGCCACATAGGCATATTTGCCGGAGATGTAAACGTCATAAGCATTTCCAGTGGTGTCGTATGTGCCAGCGAGAGTTGGGGATGCTGGGTTGGAAATGTTGATGATTTGGAGGCCGGAAGTATTATCTGCAACGTAGGCATATTTGCCGGAGATGTAGACGTCGTAAGCAAATCCAGTGGTGTCGTAGGTGCTGGTGAGAGTTGGGGATGCTGGGTTGGAAATGTCGATGATCTGGAGTCCGGAAGTAAGATCAGCCACATAAGCATATTTACCGGAGATGTAGACGCCGTAAGCAAATCCAGTGGTGTTGTAGGTGCCGGTGAGAGTTGGGGATGCTGGGTTGGAAATGTCGATGATCTGGAGTCCGGAAGTATCATCAGCCACATAAGCATATTTACCGGAGATGTAGACGACGTAAGCACTTCCAGTGGTGTTGTATGTGCCGGTGAGAGTTGGGGATGCTGGGTTGGAAATGTCGATGATTTGGAGGCCGGAGGCAAGATCAGCCACATAAGCATATTTGCCGGAGATGTAGACGTCATAAGCAAGTCCAGTGGTGTTGTAGGTGCCGGTGAGAGTTGGGGATGCTGGGTTGGAAATGTCGATGATTTGGAGGCCGGAAGCATCATCAGCCACATAAGCATATTTACCGGAGATGTAGACGCCACGAGAATTTCCAGTAGTGTCGTACGCGCCTTTCAAAGTTGGATTACCCGATGCGTTATGGAGAAAATCCCCTCCCGCAAGGTGAAATTTCTCGGTTGGGGAGGTGGTGCCGATACCAACATTCTGGTTTGTCGCCAAGAAGATCGAAGAGGTAGCGGTAAGAGTAGTACCTGCTCCTGCATAGTATGGAAACTGTCCGATGCTGCCTGAACCAACTGTTCCAGAACCTGAACCTATGCACGTATTGCCAATTGAGAAACATCCAGCTGCAAGATTAATACCATTGCTGAATGTTGATGATGCGGAAGAAGTATTGAGGAGTGAGCCACCGGTTATGGTCAAGCCGTTTGATGAAGAGAGGCCGGCTGATGCAATGCCTCCGGTGAAGGTTGAAGTTGCTGTAGCTGTACCAGTGAAATACTCAGCTACAACTTGGCCTACTACTGAGAGTTTTGCGTATGGGGAGGTAGTGCCGATACCGACGTTGCCAGTGTTTTGAATCACAAATCTACTCGTCCCACTTACCTGAGCCTGCATCAAATACTGTGCTCCAGAACCAAGAGCTGTTTCGATTCTATTAATCAGAAAATCAGTATTACCAGCCGTTCCAGTTTGATTATAGGTAATATTCACGCCAAGACCGATAGCATTAGAAGCGTTAGTCGCAAAAGTAGCAGTCATAGGTACAAAAGTTGTATCCTGAATAGAATATGAAAAGGGGGAAGCAGCCAGCATAGAGATACCGGAAGTCCAACCTCCACCGCTCGCTGTCCAAGAAGATCGGTAGCCACCAACCAAAGCCAAATCTTGGTTAGTTGTCTGTAAAGTAAATCCTGACGCATTACTTGATAAAGTGCTGTAATAGTATTCATTAAAATCACCATTCATTTTTAGACTACTACTCCCCCCAGGCGTTCCAATTACTACTCCGCCTGTAGAATTTACCAAAAACTGATTATTATTCCCCACAGTCAATAGCTGACTTGGACTCGTTGTCCCAATCCCCACTTTCCCATTTTGTAACACTGTGAGTCCCGTTGTTCCTCCTGCAGTAAGTCCCCCCGCAAAGGTTGAAGTCGCAGTCGTTGAAGTGGCGGTAAAATACTCAGCTACGACTTGCCCAACGACAGAAAGTTTTGCGTATGGGGAGGTTGTGCCGATGCCGAAATTACCATTAGAGGTAATACGCGCTGATTCTGATTCATCAGCTGTCAAAAATCTAATGATTCCGGTCGTATTTAGCGTACTCACATTCAAAAACTTGTTTGTATAGTCCCAACCAATAGATGCCCCCGAAGAATCAGAGGGAGAACCATACAACACCCTGGATAATCTATTATCAGGAGTATATATTGTAATTCCCGCATGATCATCGTCCTCGAGAACTAATTCATCATAATTTATATCCGAAAAAGTCAAACCTGGAGAGCCTAGAGATACATGTAATTTTGCTCGAGGCGTCGTAGTACCGATTCCGACGTTGCCTGAGAAATACCCATTTCCAATAACTTCTAACATTGCAGATGAGGTAGTTGCGGTTGCACCGATGAGGACTGAATTAGTAGAGGTCGCAGGGCGGATGCCTGAGCCACCGAAGAAGGTCCAGTTGGAGATGG
>Ga0163151_10010059_pt1 | contig 10094 bp, 10 predicted proteins | sample OliLakLV19MP5IB2_FD_145596 | JGI IMG/M metagenome (GOLD analysis project Ga0163151, IMG submission 145596) | Freshwater microbial mat bacterial communities from Lake Vanda, McMurdo Dry Valleys, Antarctica - Oligotrophic Lake LV.19.MP5.IB-2 | ecosystem: Environmental > Aquatic > Freshwater >... | reverse complement strand
GCGCGCTTGCAGGCGGTCAAGACCTGTGGACCGATGTTGCTAAGGCCGAGTCAAATGCGTTCGCGGTGACAGCCCAAAACGTGGCCGATAACCGGCGCGTCAGTAATCAAAGTCCGGGAGTCAAAGTTCAAGTCGCAGTCACTGCGCCTGTAGCGCCAGCTACGCCAGGAAAGGTTGTGGTGGATGGAACCATCCAGGTACGAAATATTCTGGGGGGGATCCTCGGCCGCCACTATGATACGGTCACCGCGCATGCTGCGGCAGGCACGGTGGGCAAGATCCAGACTGTTAATGCTGATCAGGCATTTCCTCTTGCGGTTAGCTACGATAGTGTCCCTGCTAATTTTGGCGCACCAGGCAAACCGCTCTCAGCGATGCAGGTCGGTGACATTATGTATTTGCACTTCAATGCGCAGAAGTATAAGAATGCGGCCTGGACCTCTTTAACTCACCCTAAGACAAGTCCTTCTTATATCGACCCTGGCATCAATCAGGCCATCGGTCTCGAACCAGTGATTCCAGGCTATTTACCGTCGGTCTCAATAGGTGACCAGATAAATTTGACGAACGGAGTGATCGGCGAAAAGGACCTGGCTAAGTCGCCGCGCTACAACGCGTTAATTGATCCTGATAGGCCACCATTCGTACTGCCTGTGATCGAAGGTGAGCCTCCATTCAATCAAAGCAGGAAGGTCATTGGCTTCATCGCCTTCAAACCAACCGGCGTTATTTTGGGTAAAGGTGGCGGCCCGGTCGAAACGCTAATTGGAACTCTTGAGCGTTCGCAGATCCGCGGTGTCAGTGGACCAGGCTCCACAACTCCTGGCGCAACATCACTGCTTCCTGGGCCGATTCAATTGATCGAATAACGAAATCTGGTGGTATCACTTTTGGTTGCATCGACTCCTGTTTACATCGTTTTCACGCCACTTTAGGCAGGATAGATGTGTACTAAGCAATTCGGTCGCAGGTGAACATCATGTATCAAACTTACCGAACACCCAGAGGAAGGGGCGTCTTTCAGCGTACGAGACGAGGACAAGGCATCGTGGAGTATGGCGCTGTTCTGTCGTTTGTTGCCTTGTTGATTGCAGTCGTATTCGGAACTGCCCAAGGGTCACTAGCAAATGCACTATCGCAATCATTTAGCAGCATTTCAGGTGCCCTCACCACGCTCAATAGAGCATCGTTAAATCCCTGATGTGGTCAGTTTGTTTTGATTGCGAAGCACCGGATATGGTGCAAACAAAAGAGCCCGGGGTTACCCCCGGGCTCTTGTATCAACTATTGTTCCTTAGTAGTTGTCGTCGTAAGGCACAACGTATTGTCTGCCTTGGAAAAGGCTGACATGGCTGCCGTTGTGTGGGCTCGGATAGCCCATGAAACCGTGCCATGCACCGTAGCCGAATCCGTGGAGAACGCCGTAGGCGGCACCACTAACTAGGCCGACCGGACCACCGGTCAATGCACCAGCAACAACTTCGTAGGGACCATCTTCATTGCCCAAATTACGAGCGACCATTTTGGTACCACCAATCGCGCCTTTGATGGCGTCTTGGAATGTAGCCGTAGGCACATCCCAAATGACGGCAGTAGCCATACTGATCAATCGGACAGGGAAATAGTAGATTTCGTACTGAACGCGCCAGTCTTCTGGACGTTCAGGATAAGCAAAGCAAGCACTGACGGTGGACATCATCGCCATAGTTGCTAATAGGGCACTCAAGAAAATTTTGTTCCGCATAGTATTTTCCTATCTTTCCGGGGATTTGACGTTAAACGTCGAAACCGTTAAGACTATTTCTCCTCCATTGTGATGAAGGACCAACGGCTAAACGGCTTTTCGTATCCCCGTTTGAATCCACCAAGGAATCCATAGGGAACACCATGCGCAGCGCCTAGAACGAGGCCAACAGAACCGCCGATTGGAGCGCCTGCAGCTAACTGGGCTTGACCTTTTTCGTCGCCGAATTTCCCGGCAACGTGTTGGGTACCTTTCAACGACCAGTGGTAACCGTCGGCAAGCGGCTGGGCTACAGCGCCTGAGACAATTCCACCAGCCAAACCGCCGATTAAGCGGACTGGGGATTGGATGACCCAATTAACAGGCTTCGCTTCATAGTCCAGAGCAAAAACAGGACTCGCAGCAGAAGCCAAAAGAGCAGCCGAACACATAACTCGGAACAATGTTGACTTTTTCATCTACCTCACCGATCTTTCTAGCGTCTGACATCACTGCCAGCCGCAAAGGAACAGACTCTTATTTGTCTTCGTATTGAAGGACTAGGAATGATTCGGTGCTGAACGGTTTTTCCCAACCGGTGCCAATGCCGTGCTTAGCACCGCGAAGAGCGCCTTCCGGGATGCCCCAGACCATACCTACTGGAACGCCGATAACGGCGCCAACTACGTTTTGCTCAAACCCGTGCTCATCGCCGAAATGTGTGGCGAGTGAACGCGTGGTCCGGCGTGGCATGTGCCACAACGAGTCAACGATGATTCCTTGTGGAACATCGACTATCATCGCCGCGGTTGAGCCTAGGAAGCTGGCGACGCCGCCCAACGTATCGTTAGCGAAGCACGGCGTGGCCGTACCAAGCGCGATAAATGAGGCTAGTGTCAGAACAACTGATTTTTTCATTTTGGTTTTCCCACCTTGGAACCGAGGACAGTATTCCCGTCCTCGGTTAAGTGACAGCTAGTTTGTATTCGTCGACTCCACAATTACTCTTCTTTGAAAGTAAAAGCATCCTTGGAGAACGGCTTTTCGTATCCTGTTGCAAGGCCATGCCAGCCACCATCGAAGGTGCCATAGGCAGCGCCGCCCAGGATGCCGAATGGAGCGCCCACCAGAGCACCCGCCCAGTTTTGGTAAACACCATCCTCGCTACCGAGTTTGCCGGCTACCCATTTGGTACTCATTTGAGCTCCCTTGACACCATCTTTGACGGCACCAAGAGGAACACCAACGACTAACCCAACGGATGAACCAACTACGCGTACCGGGAAGAAAACGATATTTTGGAAGGTATCGTCGCTCGAGGTCGCGGTATCGGCTGCGAAAGTAGGAAGAACCAAAGCGCCGACGAGAGCCGAGGCTAGCATGAAAGAGGTCGCTAACTTTTTAAACACTGTTGTACTCCATCATCTCTTAGCAATCTTTTTGAACTATCCCTGGACCTAGCTCGGCCCTAAAGACAGTCCAATTTTACTGATTTTCTTCGCAAGGTCCACAATTGTTTTTGTTGACAAAGGTGGGGCAAAGATGTCGTATTCCTCTACACTGCAACGTTTCAGCCTAAACTACACCCTATAAAAAGATTTTGTTTTTTCCGCAACGTCTAAGGAGTAGGTTAATACAACATACTTCTTGTATATCTAATCGCTGTGAAACTGTCTACAGCGCTGGGGCTCAGCGGATGACCTTATTCTACAAAATCACATAAAATCACAATAAAAAAAGTTGTCAGCAACAGATAAAGCTCGAAATTGTCAAAAAATGGCAAATTTAATCCGGAGAAATGACGATGATATCAAGCGGAAAACAGGCCACGGTGCGGGTTGCTCTTGTCGGCTATGGACTTGCCGGATCCGTTTTCCATGCACCACTGATAGGGTCAACACCGCATATGGTGCTCAAGGCTATCGTTACCAGCAATCCTGAGCGAAGCAAGAACGCAGTGGCGGATAATCCTGAGGCGAAAATCGTCACCAGTATCGACGATATTCTTTCAAATGCCGGGGATTTTGACCTGGTGGTTATCGCGAGTCCCAATAACACTCACTTTTCGATGGCTACGCAATGTTTGGAAGCTGGTCTTGCGGTGGTCATCGACAAGCCGATGGCAACCACATACGAAGAATGCATGCTGCTTGTCAACATGGCGAGAGAAAAAAATCTACCGTTATCGGTTTTTCAAAACAGGCGTTGGGACGGCGATTTCTTGACGGTAAAGTACCTGATCGAGTCGGAGCAGCTCGGCGAAGTTACGCGTTTCGAGTCGCGATTCGAGCGTTGGCGCCCAACTATCAGACCTGGACATTGGCGAGAGTCAGGCGGGCCAGAAGATGCCGGCGGCTTGCTCTATGACATTGGGAGCCATCTTATAGATCAAGTGACCTATCTATTTGGCAAACCGCATTCTATTTATGCAGAAGTCGATTTCCGAAGACCAGGCGCGAGGGTCGATGACGACGTGTTTGTAGCACTTTCATTTCCGAACAACCTTCATGCGCATTTGTGGACAAGTGTCATCGCATGTAGTGGCGGTCCAAGGTTTCAAATCTTCGGTACCAAAGGCACTTACGTGAAGTATGGTCTTGACTCGCAGGAAGCAGCGCTTCGCAATGGACATACTCCCACTGAATCTACTTGGGGCAGTGAACTTTCCGAATCGTGGGGCAATCTGACGACCGAGGAAGGTGGTCAGAAAGTGGTTAAGGTCATTCAGACCGTTCGTGGCGATTACCCGGCGTTCTACACCGCAATGAGGGATGCCATCATCCATGGTGCCAACCTTCCTGTGAATCCAGAAGAATCGGCCGAAGTCATCCGTATTATTGAGCAGAGCAGAAAATTTGCTTCTGAAAAAGCTGCGGCAGTTAGCGTCTTGTAAGGGGTTTTGTAAGAGGGGAGGGGCTTGTCCCCTCCCGTGGACTGACGCGTAAGTACACCACCCACCGGCCGGAACGGTCGCAGAAAGCGGGCCAGACGTCCGCGCTCCCCGGACATAGAATGGGACGGTCAGCGCCTCCACCAGCGGAACAAACGACTATTTACGAACTTGTTGTACTGAGGCTGACTTGCTCTGTGCTGAGTCCAGCGTGCTCGGTGCGGTGCCACTTAGAGGCGCCACGACCAGAAAGGATGCGCAGGAACGAGATTGTCACAACGGGCACCCAATGGACGTACAAATATGTGTTCACTTCCAACGTGTGGACAATGGCTCTGAAAACTGGAAGTTTGCGGTAAATGCGGACAGCGATGAAAAGGTTCACTGCGGAAATCGCGCTTACTGAGAAGGCGATCAATATCAATAGCCGAGCGTGCGTTTCGCCGCCGGTAAGGAAACTGATGGTTTCGCTGATAATCTCCAGCGTCATCATCGCCGGTACGGCAAATTCAGATACGAAGGCCAGGATGTCCAACCGCTCCACAAGCGAAAGTCGCGTGGGTGAGTTGAGCGGGAAGATGTAGTCCAGATAACGGCGAATGCTTCCTTCGGCCCAGCGTTTGCGCTGACGCAACAAGCCTTTGACTGTCGGGACGGCTTCCTCAAATACGTGTGCATGCGGTACGAAACGGACGTCCCATTTCGCAACGAGCAGCCTCATTGTCAAATCAAGGTCATCTGTAATCGATAGATTGTTCCAACCACCGACGTCGATGAGCGCTTCGCGCTTCATCAGTTCGCCATTTCCTCTTAGTTCGACGGCACCCCCGATACAGTCCCGACCCATTTGGAAGTAGGTGTCAAGAGCGTATTCGGAAGCCTGGCATTCGACCAAGAAACCGCTTTGATTCTCATAAATACGTTTTTGGGCCTGGACGGCACCAATGCCATCCGGCTGAAGGACCGGTAGGACTTTTTTGAAGAAGTCAGGTTCCACGAATGCGTCAGCATCAAAAACCGCTACAACTTCCCCTCTGACCACAGCTAAAGCTTCGTTGAGCGCGGCTGACTTGCCAGGGCGTGAGCCGGGAGTGCGGGTTATAACTTTGAGTCTTGGAAACTCCTGCCGCAAGTTTTGCAGAATTGAGGGCATGGCATCGTCGGAGCAGTCATCGACTATCCAGAGGTAAAACTTGGAGTAATCCACTTCAAAGAAATTTCTGATGGTCTTTTCGATGACGCGAGATTCGTTCTTGGCCGAAATTACGATATCAACCCATGGCTCCCAAGAGTCAGTTTCGTTAGGTGGCTGCTGACCCTGTTTGGCAATCCGTTTACGCCATTTTCTCTGGGCCATAAGCAACCAGATGGAGTGAGCAACCATGATCGCAATCGTCACGCACAGCAAAAAGATCAGCGCTGGCCAGGGAATAACCACGTCGATGACTTTCAATGCAATCCAAGCTGCGATTGTCAGTCCGGCTAATAAGATACGATTTCGCATATTTTCGGCTAATACTCAGCCATACCAACGCTAATTTCCGGGGATTCGGCGCAGAGCTTTTCTCACACCATAACCGGTACTACTTAAGTGTAATCGAAACCGCCAGTTGTCATCCAAGCGCAATAATTAATTTGAATCTTGGAAAAAATCCGGGAACCCGGTCTTTTCTAAGCCACTGAGTCAGTATTGGGCTGCTTTTCGACCCTTTTTGCCCGCTCCAAATAATAGCAACCGGCAAGCATCGTCGGAATACCTATGATAAATAAAGTCGTCGACACGCCCCCCGGCAGGTTGTCAATCAACACTCCGGCCAAAATTACCGGAATTGTGGATGCTGCAGACATGGCAGTGTTTTGCGCTCCGAACACCTTGCCACGTAAGTCTTCCGGCACAACTGCCTGAAGGGCTGCTTGAGTCGGTACAGCGACCAGAGCGCAGGATCCTCCGGTCAGCATAGCCAAAATCAGAGGCACGCTCATCCAGGCGCCGTGCCAGGAAAGGTCGGGGCGTCCGATCGCGGGCCAAACAAAGTGTTGAATGAATCCTAGACCACCGAGCGAACACATAAACAGCCCAAGTAGCGTGAAGCCGGTATACACCAAAACATTAGTGTTTTTCTTCTGCCCATAATGACCCACCCAGAAATTGCCGATGCCCATGCCCACACCTGCAGCGGCAACGATGTAACCGAACTGAAAGGGTTGAATCTGGAGAACCTGCTGCGCCAAACCGACGGCAATGATATTCAAAGTAATAATGGTGCTGAACAGGATAGTGATCTTCATGATGGCGCGGAAGACCATGGCATTGCCCGAAATATAAGCCAGGCCGAAACGCAGTTCTTCCCACCACGCTTCTCGTTCTGTGGTCTTTACGTGGGTGTCTTTGATGAAGACAAGCAATAGCGCGGCAATCCCGAACAGAGCTCCCACCGCCCACGGTGCGTTGTTGACGCCGACGTGCGTGATGATCGGCTCGCCGATAGCGAATCCGAATCCCAGGGCAATCATCATGGTTGTGAAAAACAACGAGTTGGCAGCATACAGCTCGTTGCGTGACACTAATCTAGGAATTGATGCTGTCTCTGCAGGACCAAAAAATTGCGTACTAACGGACGATAGAAAGGCGAGGCCGAAGCAAAGCCATACGTTGTGAGCGACCTGAGGAAAGGCAACCAGGCCAATGGCTAGACCACGTAAGACATTGGAAATTACCATCACCCATTTCTGCGACCAGCGATCTACATAAACTCCAGCTATGGGACTTAGCAGTATTGCCGGAATGGTAAAGGCTACATAAAGCAAGCTTGTCATAGCGGCAGCGCCAATCTCAGCTAGCCGACTTTGCAGCTGGGCGGCAGTTAGAACCGCAACAAACAGGACGAAAACTGCGCGGTCCCCGAACTGAGAAAAAACCTGAGCAATCCACAGCGTCATAAACTGCTTATTGCGAAATAAGGTCGAGAACCCGGCTTCGCCTTGTTCTTCAGGTGGTTGATGTACTGGTGTTTCCACGAACTTGGTTAGATCGTGTCTACCGGAACTTCTTCCGCCATGACACTGGTCTCTCCTGCGTCAGTGAAAGCTTCCGCCACTCCTCGCTTACTGTTAGCGAAGAAGTCAGTAATTTCTTTGATTTCCGGCAATGGCGGAACTTCTTCTTCGATGCGGGTGATCGCTTGGGTCGTATTGAGACCGTAACGATAGAGAATCTTGTACGCTAACTTGATCGCGGCTCTCGTTTCAGGTTTCATCTTCTGGCGACGAAGTCCAATCACATTGACTCCACGGACCACTGCCGGCCTGCCGTCGCAAATCGTAAATGGTGGCAGATCAACGCGAGAACCGGTCATGCCACCAACCATCACGGAGCGCCCGACTCGGACGAACTGGTGGAAGATGCAAAATCCAGAAAACACTGCATAGTCACCAACTTCGACATGTCCGGCAAAGCAGGTATTGTTAGTGAGAATGACACCCTTACCGATTTTGCAATCGTGGGCGACGTGCACGTAATTCATCAAAAAGCTCTCAGCACCAATCAAAGTTGACCGTTCGCCAGTGCCTCGGTGTACGGTTACGTATTCGCGAATCGTGACGTTATCGCCGATGATGACGCCGGTCGGCTCGTTTTTGTATTTGAGATCTTGGGGTTCAAGACCGACTGCTGCGCCGGCGTATATACGGCAATTTGAGCCCACAATCGTGTGTCCGTCGAGAACTACGTGAGCACCAATTTTGGTGCCTTCTCCCACAGTTACATTTGGTCCGATAACGGCGTAAGGCCCAATTTCTGCCGCTTCGTGGATTATGGCTCCATCTTCGACAAGGGCGGTTTTATGAATGGTCATAAGTCACCTTCAAGTGAATTAGGTTGGGTCAACCATCGCGAATGAAATCTCACCTTCGCAAACTAGCTTGTCACCAATTCTGGCGATTGCGTGCAGCTTTCCAATTGGTCCGCGGATCTTGAGCAATTCAACTTCCATATCAAGTCGATCGCCAGGCTGTGCCATAGATTTGAACTTGAATCCATCGATGCCAGTGAAGACACCGAGTTTTCCCTTGTACTCATCTTTGACTAGAATTGCGATGCAGGCAAGCTGGGCCAAGGCCTCCACCATCAAAACACCCGGCATGATTGGCTTGAACGGGAAATGCCCTTCGAAAAATTGTTCGTTTGCAGTCAGGTTCTTGTAGCCTTTTGCGGCTTTACCCGGTTCAATTGAAGTGACGCGATCGACGAGCAAGAAAGGGTACCTGTGTGGCAAGATTTTCTTGATTTCGCTGATGTCGAGTCCAGCCATCGTTGCGGTCATACGAAAGGACCTCTTGGAAATGTCAAATGCAGTGAAAAGATTATCAACAAACCGCACTGCCATTCTTTCAATTCGGCTCATCTTGAACAAATCAAGACAATCTACACTATGCTGACGATCTTTGGAGCACTCATGGAAACCTTACCTGCAAGCCAGTCTTCGAATTTCGCGCCTACCAAGAACAATTTCGATCGGCGATTTTCAAATGCCAATGCCACCTCACAAAAAATGGCGGCCCGGCCAATGGACCTGGAAAAAATTGCCGCTGGGGTTCGGCTGCTCTTGGAAGGCATCGGTGAGGATTTGGATCGGGAAGGATTGCTTGAGACACCTGACCGCGTTGCCCGGATGTACGAGGAGCTAGTTTACGGAACCGGAATCAGCCCTGGCACAGAAATTACCTGTCGTTTCTCAGAAAGTACCGATGAGCTTGTTTTGGTCAGAGACATCCCCTTCGCCAGCTTGTGTGAGCATCATTTAGTTCCGTTTATCGGAATGGCGCATGTTGGATACATCCCCAGTGGAGGTGTAATAACCGGACTTTCAAAGCTGGCACGCGTGGTAGAGCTGGCGTCCAAGCGCCTGCAGGTGCAGGAGCGCATGACCACTCAAATAGCCGATGCTATTGTCGAGCAACTCAAACCGCGCGGCACTGTTGTTGTGCTTGAAGCAGAGCACCTCTGTATGTCGATCCGCGGGATCAAAAAGCCTGGAAGCAAGACTGTGACTTCTGCTGTACGTGGTATTGTGGCTACTGATCAGGCGACCAGAGCCGAGGTAATGGCTCTTATAAATCGAGGGTAATACATGGGCACGGATGAGTCCGACAAGCTGAACAGGCGCACGTTCTTGCTTGGCTTAACAGGACTCGGACTCCTCTCTTGGAACTTCGATACAGTACTTGCCTTTCAACCTTTTCAGCCGTTTACTTTCGCCTATGTCACCGATATCCACTTGTGTAATGACGTTGCTGATTCGTATAAGTTGACCCGTGAAAGCCAACTGTTCCTGCAACAACTGGTCAAAGAACTAAACGCCGAAAAGCTCGATTTCGTAGTGTTCGGTGGGGACCAGGTTGAAACCATCGGTAAGGACGAAGTCAATTGGCAACTGTTTTTGGACGTCCTTCTAGGGCTTAACGCACCGTGGACCTTCATTC
>Ga0163151_10010057_pt1 | contig 10096 bp, 17 predicted proteins | sample OliLakLV19MP5IB2_FD_145596 | JGI IMG/M metagenome (GOLD analysis project Ga0163151, IMG submission 145596) | Freshwater microbial mat bacterial communities from Lake Vanda, McMurdo Dry Valleys, Antarctica - Oligotrophic Lake LV.19.MP5.IB-2 | ecosystem: Environmental > Aquatic > Freshwater >... | reverse complement strand
GGGTCAAGGCGCGCCGCAGTACAACAGCGTCGTCGAGCCGTTCGAAGGCTACGCGTCGCGGTGGGCTTCGAAGAAGGCGCTGGCGCTCACGCGATGCCGCATGGATTCGAGCGTGCAGACGTGGCCGCAGATGCTCGTATGTGCCTTGACGTATACGTTCCCCGAACAAAGCGACTGGTCGTCGGTATCCGACGTTGCGTGGATGCGTGCTGCTCACACGCTCGTGCAGAAGGACCTACAGGCCGAGGTCGAGGCGACCTATCCAGGGGTCAGCAACGGTTGGCGTGTCGCGTTGTGGCTACAAGGCACTCGTGTGGCGCAGGACTGCCGCACGGACTCGCCGGCCCAGACGGCGCTCTGTGTGGCGCAGACGCTCTACCCGGCGATGAAGTGGCCGCCCAAGTCCGACGCCGATCCATGGCAGCGCGAGTTCTACGGCGCCATCCGTACACTCGTCGGTTTTCCTCGACCCGGTCCCATCGGAACAAGCGCGTCATGAGCATGATCCCCATTGGAACTTTTGGTAACGTAAATCCGATCATTTACGGCGGCGGCATTCTGTACAAGGACGGCGACAGTTATCGTGCTGTCCACTTCGACCCAACCTACGAGTCGGATTTATATGACGAGCGTTACGAGGATGGATACGTAGACCGCAATGACAACGGTCGTCTGCTGATCGAAGTGCGCTCGTTCGACGTCAAGGACAACGTCCTCGCTGATCTGAGTTGGTTGGATAATAAAGACTTGGACAAAATCACCGACAGAATCAGCGGCATCGACGCAGATGATTTGCGCGAACTTTCCACTGATCCGGACCCGAGAGTAAGGTTAAAGCTCTATCTGATCGTGGCGAGACATTTGGGATGGCATTATTTCCACATCTACTATCCAGAAACAACGCGCGCTGACGAGCTGAATAAGCAGTACGGCGCCGACATCGAAGCCGCGCACGCCTACCAAGCCAACCGTCGTCACTCCGCCGCTGAGAATCCGACACTTGCGATCGACACGACGCCACTCCGAATGAGAGCGGCGCTCATCGCAGCGCGGCTCGCACGAGGAGAGTCATGAGCTGTCGTCGCGAGCCACTGGTCGGATTCCCTCAACCCGGTCCCATCGGAGCAAGCGCGTCATGAGCATGATCCCTATCGGAACTTTTGGTGACGTCAATCCGATCAAGTACGGCGGCGGCATTCTGTACAAGGACGGCGACAGTTATCGTGCGGTCCACTTCGACCCGACCGACGAGCCGGATCCCGATGACGAGGATGATGAAGACGCAGACTGCAATGGCGACGGTCGTCTGATCGTCGAAGTGCGCTCGTTCGACGTCAAGGACAACGTCCTCGCTGATCTGATTTGGTTGGATAATAAAGACTTGGACAAAATCACCGACAATCTCTTCGGCATCGACGTAGATGATTTGCGCGAACTTTCCACTGATCCGGACCCGAGAGTACGGTTAAAGCTCTATCTGATCGTGGCGAGACATTTGGGATGGCATTATTTCCACATCTACTACCCAGAAACAATGCGCGCTGACGAGCTGAAGAAGCAGTACGGCGCCGACATCGAAGCCGCGCACGCCTACCAAGCCAACCGTCGTCACTCCGCCGCAGAGAATCCAACCCTTACGATCGACACGATGCCACGACGAACGAGAGCGGCGCTCATCGCAGCGCGGCTCGCACGAGGAGAGTCATGAGCTGTCGTCGCGAGCTACGCAGGCCGTCGCGAGCGCGAGCACAGACTCTCACGGTCGAGGTCGTCGACCTTCATTTCGACCAACACATCGACGCGCAAAGCGGTCATGTCACTGGCATGTGGGGATCATATCAATTCCGTTACGCACCGGAGACATCGTCGTTTAGATCGATCAGTATCGCCCGCTACCTCAGCGGCGACGGTCAAGTTGTTTTTTTCTGAAAGGTGCCGTATGAGCCTATCGATCCCTATCGCTCCACTCTTCGCCGATCCTGCGCTGTGGAAGCAGGCTGCCAACAACCTCGTCAATCGTGCCGAGGGCTTGCTGCGCGACGAACTAGCGTGGCGCCGTGCACATGCGTGCCTGATGGCGGAGTACTTCCGACTCGGCTTGCTCGAAAACCGTCGCGTGCTCAACCCGTGGCGCCGTGCTCGGTACAGCCACTGGAAGCGTCGCTGCCTCGCCGAGCACGCGACGGGTGCTGCTCTGTGCCCGGGCACTGCGCAAGATCCTACGGAGTAGAAGCTTGAAGACTAAGGGAAAGGACAAGGTCTTGCTGCCAGATGGCAGGATCATGACTCTGTCCGAAGTCTTCGACCTTGGACTGGTCCACCCGAGCATGTCACCGGGCGATCCGCCGCGGTACTTCGCGCTATCCGTCCACGGTGACGTAAAGTGGGAGATCGGGAAGACCTTCTACGAGTCCAGGGCCAAGGAGGGTGTATCGCTTGCAGGCGGAAAGCCTTCTGCGAAGAAGGATTCTGCCTCACGGACAATCCCGGTCGCACGCAAGTCAATGTGGCACGAGTATGACAGCCCTGGCATGTTCGGCATCGCCAGGATCTGGGCACTCATGAGTCCATGGGATTTCACCCTTGGCGAAGTCAAGCTCTCCGAAGAAGACGGAAGTTACTGGTGGAGAGTCTTGAAAAAGAGCGGAATGACCGAATGGGACGAGACTGAGTCGTTCGAAGCTGCCAAGGACAGCGTCGAACGTGAGTCTCGAATCGACAACCCTGGCGACCGACAGGCTCAGCTTGCAGAGCGACTGTCGCGCGCGGAGTGAGACGGCGATGCGCTGGGAGCAGATTCATGCGGCGCTCTCGAACCCGGTCGTCGCGGCGCTCGCCGTAGTAACCACTGGCACGGCGACGTTCCTGGTTGCGCGTAGCGTCGTCGCAAGTCGCATCGTCGCTGCCGAGCCGGCCTTGCAGATGCGACTTGCGCCTGGCGTCATTCCGCCACGCAATATTGGCCCTGCCTTCGCGCAGATCCGCGGCGGACTTACCTGGCCTGTGGCCACCAGCGACAAGCGTTTGGGTCAGGTCGCGTACAAGGACATCTACGGCGACGTGCACGGCCGCTCTGCCCGGCGCTTCGGTGCGTCACGAGACGGTCGGCGTCATGTCGGCGTTGACTTATTCGGCAGCCCTGGCGACCCGGTACTCGCGGTGGCCGATGGCGTCGTTGTCGACACACAGAGCTTCCACCTGGGCACCGACGCGATCGTAGTGCAGCACGACGGCGCCACAGCGCTGTACGGCGAAGTCCAGTCGGACTCATGGAAGAACTTCGGCGTAGGTGTCGGATCACGCGTTGTCCGCGGCCAACCGATCGCCCGGATCGGCTGCATGGTGCGCGACAGTTCGGGCAGCTGCGAATCTCACATGCTGCACTTCGAGACGTACCAGCCCGGCGTGCAGAAAAACGTCCGTTGGTACGCAGGCCAGAGTCCTCCGCCAGAGATCCTCGACCCGACGCTATTGTTACTCGTGGCATCGCCGAACGTCAACGCGCACTAGAAGGATCAGTGCTCATGGTTACAAGATTACCCCCACCACCCTTCCCGATCGTCCCGTCTGGATCCTCGCGCGGCGTGATCAGTGAGACAGTTTCTCCGTATGCAGATGTGACATGGGTGAAGAAGATACTTGCAGCGAAGCTCGGACCCATGACGGAGGATGAGATTCAGATATCTCCAACGCCTCCGCCGTGGCCATCTCGGATCAATGGTCCGTGGATAAATGTAACCGAAATGCCAGGGAGTGTCACTGGGAGTGGTTTCGTTTTTGATTCCTTGGAACCAAATCGAAGAGGTCTCGAAGTTGACGTGTTCGATGTTAGGCAAGTTTTTCCTGGACAGGGACTTCCATACATCGTGGCAGACGTCTTTGTTCAAACTCATATCTGGCAGCAGTGGCTAAGAGGTACTGAGTTCTGGTACGCCGCTACGAAGTCGAGCATAAGTCCGTCGAACTCCACCGATCGATGGGTGAGGATAATATCCGACCCGTCGCCAGGTCCGACGATCGGCGGCAAGCCGACGACGAGAGGTCGTGGAATCGTCTATGAACAGGACGGCGCCCAGTGGAGAGAAGTTGGTCGTGTAAACGTCTGGGAAGTGATCAGTGGTAGCAGTGCGAACCGGGTGCGGTTCGGGATAATAGCGCGGCTGGGCGATATGATAGCGAAGGTATCGTTCGTCGATGACGACGGCCCTAATCCCTTTGCGCCGCCACGCGCGATACCAGTGTGCGATGACCAGATGATGGCTCTGTACAAACGTGCAGATTCAGATATGTGGCCATCTGACGTCGGTGAATACACTTGCGGATTTCCATATCCAAACGGTGATAATGGCAGGTTCACACAGGTGAAACTTGGATCCGGGGGATCATCCGGAGGGCCAGTGACTGCTCCATTTTCTGGTGAACTTGTGAAAGATCCAAAGGGAATCGTCGTGCGCGCGTCGCTCGGTCCGATCCTTGGCGGCTCTACGCAGTGGGTGAATATAACACGTCAGCCGAACGCCGACGGTCAGCACTTCGGACTTGGTACGCTATACAGACTCGTTATCGCTGATGGCCTCCGCGTCTGGCGATGGAAACCTGTACTCGTTATCAACTACGTAGGATCACAAGGAGTTCTTACAGCTCGCATTGTCGACAACGGCATATCTTTCAAAGAGATGCCAAAAGGTCAAGAAGACCAAAGTTCAGAGGTCGGCCTAAGTCCACTTAGTACGCCGAGCGCCACCGTTCGCCCGAGTAGACTGCGACGTCGCCGAGGGCCGATTTAGGCAATCCGTAGCCATGCACGACGCAGTAGTAGACGCAACCTGTCGAACAGTTTCGGCTTTGCGTTCGCGGCGATGCGTAAGTACGGATACGGTTCGACTATTGGCATTGTGATGTGCGGGCTGCCGTCGTATATCTCTTGCCGGATCTGCTCGGACGTCTCGCGTTCCGACCTCGTCGTGCTGAGGTACACCTGTGCAAATAGACGGAGATGATCTTTGTCTTCAGACACCGGCGGGCTCTCCGATCGTGTAGCGACGACTCTCGTAAGCCGGCGTCTGCGTGCCGCGCACGAATGGCAGGACCCACTTGCGGATCGGAACCGCTCTGCCGCGGCCGGTGAGGTACGTGTGCCAGTGCCCGCGCACGATGTGTTGACGCGTGCCATCGCTGTTGACCCTGTTGCGCAGCGCAGACGAGAGCTGCTGCTCGTAGGATCCGCCGATCCTCGTGACGGTCGAGGTCGACAGCTGCGCGAGGCGTCGCTCGATGACCTTGGCCTTGCCGGGGTTCTTCTTGCGCCGCAGCTCGGCCTCCAGCGGCGCGCGTCGCTGCGCAGGCGTCGTCGTGGTGGTCTGTGCAGCCTCGGACTGCAGGTATAGGCACAGGTTGATGGCGACGCGCACCGCGTTGACGATCGCAGCCTGCTGGTTGTCGTCATCCAGCGGAACCGTAAGACCGCTGTCAACAGGGCCTCCTCCTAATACTTGTGTGAGTACGTATTCCAACGAAGCATCGCCTTCGAGCGAATCTAGTCGGATCCACGCTTGCGCGTCATCCCCGAGACTGGTGCTTTTCTCGTTTTCAGGACCCCAGATCGCAACGTCGATGGAGCCCGGTGAACGGGCGACGTACATCCCCGTAACAACGTGCCATTCCGTTGGTCCTCCCCAGATCATCCAATCACAGTCGGGCAAGCAGATGTAGAAGGCGTCGTACGGCAGACGGAGATCGCGGTGAGAGATACCGTCGAGCATCGTGTTCTGGAATGCCGTGCGCATGCCGGGACCCACGATGAACGCTTGCTGCCCGGCGAGCTGGTAACGCGCCATCGCTTCGAGGATGACGGACTGACTCTGCATCATGCCGAAGACGTCGTAGTAACGCTTGGATATGCTCGCCTCGTCGAACGACAGGCCGGTGCTCTTGATCGCAAGTACGCCGAACTCGACAAGATCTGCGATGTGAGGCTGCGGCAAGCAGTGCTCGTAGTGGAGCTTCGGATCAGTCGTCATGATGCGCATTCCTGCGACGGAGAAGCGTATAAAGATGGTTCACGAATTTTCTTTCGAGTCGATCGTCTCATCGAGGATCGCATTCGCCTTCTCGACAACCTCTTCGAGGAACGACTTATTGTTGGATAACTTGAGTTTCAGTGTTTCTGCCAACGCACGCATCTCGCCAGCCTCTAGTACGAGCATGCGTATGTTGTCGGTAGCATACTTGCACTGTGCAAGAAGGGCGCGAACCCTCACAACGAGGACCTCTCGCGAGACATTACCCCGCTTACCGTCATCGATGATCTCGCCGAGCCACAGCTTAACGCCACATCCCTTACGCGAGCATTTGCGGACATACACGCCACTACTTGCAGATATGCGATAGTCACCGACCATGACGAAATCGTCACTGAACCGCCTACCGCCGCACTTAGGGCACTTACTGATTTCGGTCATAGGGAATCCATTCCTCGCGGATGATCTCGTCTGCGAGGTCGGGCTCGACGTGTACGTAGCGCGTGCTCGTATGGACTCGCGTCTCCGAGTAGTCGCCCTCGTCGGGATCGACCGCAGTCTGCTGCGTCAGTCCCACGTCGCCTCACTTATTCGCCAGTCCTCGGGGACCGGTACGCCGGCCGCTCGGAACACGTAGATGCCCCGCGATCCGCTGCTCGGCCGCATGCTCTCGCCCCGGGTGTGGACGTGGGTACCAAGCGCCGCTGACAGCAAGATCTGGTCCTCGATCGTCAAGTAGCCGAATGCACCGCGTCGCTTGGGTACCGCGTGGATCTGCATCCAACTCCACGCGGTACCGAGGCTATGCGTGACCGACCAGTCGCGGCCAGTGCGCTCGCGTAGCAGCCGTCGCAGGATCTTACATGCCTCGCCACACTGATCGCGCTCGACGCTCGTAGCCATCTCGCGCAGAGCAGCGAGATCGATGGTCAGCGGCGCCAGGCGAAGCTTGCCTAGCTCCAGTGCTGCAGCGCGCAGGGCCTGTTCGAGCGTCGCGTACTGCTGCGCGTAGATGATCTCGTCGACGCTGTACGCCGTGCCCGAGCCGTAGCGCGAAGGCTCAGGGCGGATCGTCGCCGTAGTGCCGCAGGTGAACGTCGCGAGCATGCAGCCGTCTGCGAGCGGGCGAAGCCTCGGCTTTGCCGACGGCTGCTTGATAGTGTCGTTCACGGTCACGTTGCTCCCCCCCCAGGCTCCTCGCCTCTGGCACCGTTCTGGACGCCCGTAGGCGCGGCAGTATTGCACCTCCTGGTGCGCTAGATCAACCACGACGTGCAAGAGGCACAGGAGGAGCCCACGGGGAGCCGCACGGGGAGCCGCACGGGGAGCCGCACGGGGAGCCGCACGGGGAGCCGCACGGGGAGCCGCACGGGGAGCGCACGAGGAGCGCACGAGGAGCGCACGAGGAGCGCACGAGGAGCGCACGAGGAACTTGATCCGCGCCTCCCGGTGCGCTACACCGGACTCCCCGTGCGCTGCTGACGAAGGTCGAGCGCACCAGGAGGGAAATGGACTTGCGAGGCGGGGCGTCGGAACAAGTGCCCGAGGCGAGGAGCCTGGGGCGGAGAGAGGAGAAGATGGCCAAGAAGAAAATGGGCAGAGGTGGTGTCGAGTTCGTTGTCGAGAACTCGAAATCGCACGTCTTCTACGATGACGCCGTCATGGCGGCGGTCGCGAGATCCTTAATGCGCAATGGATCTCCGGTGCGGATCTCTGTCTACGCCCACACCAGGGCGGGTGCGGTGTGGTGGGAGCGCAACTTCGGCGGAGATCCTGTCATCCTCAGGAGATTCGAGAGGGACGCCGAAAAACCAATCGACACGCTCGTGATTCGAGCACGATAGGGGTGCATGACATTCAAGTTCAACAAGGCTCAAAAAAAGTTGTGCGAAGAGTTGCGCGTCGCATACAGCGAAGCGAGGGCCGACCTCGAAGCGAGGGCCGAAGAGCTGCACAGCTTCCTCAATGAGGTCCACGACTCGATGTCGGCGGGCTTCGAAGAGAAGTCCGAGAAGTGGCAGGAGGGTGAGAGCGGCGAGGCCGCTCGCGAGTGGATCGAGTCGCTCGAAGAAAAATGCGACGAGCTGGGGAATATCGAGATCCCTGAGATTGACGAGATCCCCGAAGGGGCGGCGGTCTGACCCGCCCCCGTTCCATCCCCGCCCCGTAGCTCTCGCGAGCACGGGGCTTTCCCGGTGACCACCGCCACCATGACCACCGCCACCATGACCACCGCCGCCGCCATCGACACCCACCCACTGTTCGCGCTGGCCACCGCCACCGCAGCCGCCGTCCGAGCGACCGATCCGGCGCTCGTCGTCGAGATCGAATTCCCCACCGTGCGCGACGCCATCCTGGTGGTGAGCGAGGGGGCGTCCGCGCGTATGCGGATCCACACTAGAGCCGGACTATTCTTCCTGTGCGGAGACACGGGCGATGTCCCGCGCCGCATCCTTGACGCCGTACGTGCCGCCGTACGTGACGCGGGCGCCGGCTACTAACCCTCACCCGCCCCCTATCCCCGCCCCGTAGCTCTCACGAGCACGGGGCTTTCCCAGTGAATGGCCATCTATCTCAGTAACGCCCTCAGCCTCGGCATGCTCGACGATGTTGAAACTGCGGGTTTCGCAACCATCTACATCATCGGCATGTCCTCCCACGAGGTAGCAGCCAATCTGCGGTGCGCGAACGAATGGGAGTCGTGTGTGGGACACAGTGACACAGCACTGCTGTTCACCTCCTTGCTCGGGGTCGATGTACCGCTGCGGCGCGTGACCACGTCACTCCGCTTCGGTGACGTGATGTATGTCGGGCAGTATACAGGCCCGCGACTCCCAGAGGGAGCCGTGAGTCTCCCCGAGGGGGCACATGTCAGATGGCTCTGTGCCCGCGTAACAGCGTCACGACCGTTGGAGGAGTCCAACAGGGACGACGTCCTGCGCTGTGCGGCGACCTTGGCCGCCGACTGACCCTCACCCGCCCCCATTCCCGCCCCGCCGACGAAGGTCCGGCGGGGCTTCGGCGGTAAATGACCAGCCACAACACTTTAACTGACAAGGCCATCGTCTTCGGTACCGCAGGCGATCACAGCACCGTGATCGTGGGCGATTACGGCACCGCGATCGTGGGCGACCAGGGCACCGCGACCGCGGGCAAGCGCGGCACCGCGACCGCAGGCGACACTGGCACCGCTACCGCGGGCTACCAGGGCACCGCGACCGCAGGCGAGGGCGGCACCGCGACTGCTGGCGACCACGGAACCGCGATCGCTAGTGACCTCGGCACCGCGACCGCGGGTAAGTGTGGTACCGCGACCGCGGGCGAGTACGGCACCGCGATCGCGGGCGACCAGGGCACCGCGATCGCGGGCGACCAGGGCACCGCGACCGCGGGCGATGGTGGTACCGCGACTACTGGCGATGGTGGCACCGCGATCGTGGGCGACCAGGGCACCGCGACCGCGGGCAAGCGCGGCACCGCAACCGCGGGTGAGTACGGCACCGCGACCGCGGGCGAGGGCGGTATGATTTTGGTACGGTACTTGGACCCCCTGCTCAGTCGATACCGCGTCGCCGTCGGCGACGTAGGGATCGACGGCATCGAAGCGAACGCCGCGTATGCGGTGGTAGACGGCAAGCTCACGCGCAAGGAGACGCCGTAGTCCCAGCATATGCGCCCATTCCCGCCCCGCCGACGAAGGTCGCGCGGGGCTTCGGCGGTGAATGACCCACGACACTCTAACTGACAAAGCTATCGTCTTCGGTACCGTGATCGCGAGCGAGGGTGGTACCGCGACCGCGGGCTACCGCGGCACCGCGACCGCAGGCGACACTGGCACCGCGACCGTGGGCGACCAGGGCACCGCGACCGCGGGCTACCACGGTACCGCGACTGCAGGCGACGCCGGTACCGCGACCGCAGGCGACCGCGGCACCGCGACCGCGGGTAATCACGGCACTGCGACCGCGGGCGATGGCGGCACCGCGACCGCGGGCTACCGCGGAACCGCGACCGCGGGTAAGTGTGGTACCGCGACCGCGGGCGAGTACGGCACCGCGACCGCGGGTGAGTACGGC
>Ga0163151_10010055_pt1 | contig 10097 bp, 7 predicted proteins | sample OliLakLV19MP5IB2_FD_145596 | JGI IMG/M metagenome (GOLD analysis project Ga0163151, IMG submission 145596) | Freshwater microbial mat bacterial communities from Lake Vanda, McMurdo Dry Valleys, Antarctica - Oligotrophic Lake LV.19.MP5.IB-2 | ecosystem: Environmental > Aquatic > Freshwater > Lake... | reverse complement strand
CGGCGTGAACCAGTGCGGCGACAATCGAATCGCTCCCTCGCGAAGCGAGTGCGTCACGCCTAACGCCGTGAGCCGCTCGGACGCTCGCACGGGGTCGCGGGGGACTACCGCCACGATACCGCCACGCCGCGACGGGCAGGCAGGGGTGACGAGTCGCATGTCGTGGCGCATGTCGTGGCGCGTGTCGTGGCGAGACTGCGCCCACTCGATTATGCGCGTGGTGAGGGCGGCGACTCGCTGGAACACAGCATCGGGACCAACTTCGAAGAACAGGTCGAGCGAGGCATTGAGGCCGGCAAACTCCTGGAACGGAAGCGTGATCACTTCGAAGCGTCGCGCGTCGTCGCGGTACACGAAGTTGTACTCGAGCATGCGCGTGAAGTCGTCCGAATCGCGCACCGCCATCCACGAAACGTCGGCCGGCTCGAGGCGCGCTATCAACTCCTGCCGTACGTACACAAACCCCGTGCCCCACGGCGAGTGGAGCCACTTCTGCGCGCCGCAGGCGAGGATGTCGACCTCGAGGTCAGCCAGATCGAGCGGGACCGTTCCCACCCCCTGAATCGCGTCGACAATGAACCAGATGCCGCGAGCGCGACACGCGCGTCCAAGGCGACCCAGGTCGACGCGGTATCCGGTCGCGAAGGACACCCAGGACAGCACGAGGGCACGCACCTTCGGACGGTCGAGTGCCGCGAGAATGGCCTCTTCGTCAACTAATCGCCCCATGCAGGGAATGCGATCGAAGTGGATTCCCCGATGCCGCTCGATTGCCATCCACGGATAGATGTTCGCCGGATACTCGCGGTCGCTGGTGAGTACCACATCGCCCGGGGCAAATGGGAGGGCCCGCGCGGCCAGGTTGAGCCCGTAGCTCGTGTTCGTCATGAGGGCGATTTCGTTGGCGGATGCCCCCACAAGTCGAGCGATCAACGCGCGCGACCGTGCCACGGTCCCGAACTGCCTCTCCTGCGAAATCTTCCACGGCTCAGCGCGCAGATCGTTGAACTCGGCCAGCGCGCGAAGCGCACTTTCGGGAAGGGGGCCGGTGGAGGCGCTGTTGAGGTACGACACGCCATCGCACCTAACGCGCGGAAATTCGCGATCGGCAATGGTCTCGAGCGACGACGCCGAATGGGCAGCGGGTGCAAAGTCGGTCATGTATGATGTGCGGTGGCGGGATGACGGAATGACGGGATGACGGTTTGACGGAGTGGCGGTATGAAGGAGTGGCGGTATGACGGAGTGGCGGTATGACGGGAGCGCGGCAATGGCGTAAAGCGGTGGTGTGGGCCCCGGCTACACTGGCTCGCGCAGCTCGGGGGGGGTGTCCGGGGGTTGACGTTTCCATCGCCGGTGATGCCAGAGGTACTGATCAGGGTACTGCCGCACCAAACGTTCGAGTGCCGCAGTGAAGCGCGCGACGGTGTCATCCACATCCTCGTCGCGACTGCCGGTGTCGGCGACGGGAATCTCTTCCGCGTGGAATCGGTACTTTCCACTGGGTTGCAGCAATGCGGCAACGAACACGATCGGAACCTTGTAGCGAAGGGCGAAGACCGCCGGACCGCGGGGAGTCTTGGCGGGTCGGCCGAAGAATGTCACGAAGGTCGAGGCGAGACCCATCACCCCCTGGTCGGCGACGAGTCCCACCAGGCGCCCTTCCTTCAGCGAGCGTGGGATGCGGCGCACGGCATCGGAATCGAAGATCACGTTCATTCCGACGGCGGTGCGCGCGTTGTTGAGGTAGTCGTCGACGAGCGGGTTGTTCATGTGTCGGGCGACCGCGTCGGTGGGAACACCGCGCGTAGCGAGGTAGGCGCCGGCCAGTTCCCAACTCCCCACGTGCCCCGAGAAGGCGATGACCCCCTTCCCTTCGGCCAGGCGCTTCTGCACCACGGCGAAGTCGCCGTCGGTTTCGAACAGCGACAACACGCCTTCGGGCCCGAGGCGCGAGACGAGGATGGTCTCGATGGATAGTCGTCCGAGATTGGCATAGGCGCGTTTGGCCAGCCGCCGCACCTCGTCGTCGCGCAACTCGGGAAAGGCCGCGGCAATCTGCCGCACGACCACGCGTTTTCGGATGCCTAACGGGAAATACCCAAGCAACCCGATGCGCTCGCCCACGCGCCGCGCCCGGTCGAGCGGGAGCGTAGACAACACGGCCACCATGCCGCGCAGCAGGGCGAACTGCAGCCGGTGAACCAAGGTCGGCGTGTCGGTCATGCCGGGCGGTAGTGGGCCATGCGGTAGTGGGCCATGCGGTCGTGCGCAAAGGCGAGCGTCTCGCGCGCGACGCGATCCCAATTGTAGTGTGTCTCCACTGCGGTTCGGCCGACCACACCCATGCGTCGGCGAAGCGCGCCGTCGCTCAGCAGTCGTCCGATCGCGGAGGCCACGGCGTCGACGTCGCTGGGAGAAACGACGAAGCCGGTCTCGCCATCGCGCACCGCCGAGCGCACGCCCCCCGAATCGCCGGCAACGCATGGGGTGCCACTGGCCGACGCTTCCACGAACGAGATCCCGAACCCTTCGACGTTTATACCGTTATCCACCCGCGACAACCCGGCATAGACGTCGGCAGTGGCGTAGGCCTCGACCACGTCATGGTCCGACAAGGGGCCGGCTAGGATGACCCGTTCACCCACGCCTAACGCACTCGCGAGTGCTCGCAGCCGGGGCGCGTCGCTGCCGTCACCCACGATGAGGTAGCGCGCGTCAGGTTGGGCCTGGCTCAGCTTGGCGAGGGCCTGGATCACAATGTCCTGCCCCTTGTGTGGCACCAGACGCGCCACGGTGAGCAGGAGTGGCGCCTCGTCGATACCCAGCCTGCACCGCAGCAGGCGACCGTCCTTGTCGGGCGAGAACTGGACCGGGTCGGTTCCCAGGTCGATGGTCGCGACTGGGGGAAGGTTGTTCACACCGACGAAGGCCATGACTTCGCGGGCGAGGTCGGCGGTCCACGCCGAGTTGGCGACCACGCCTAACGAGCCACCGAAGATGAGGCGCGCCGACCAGCGTTTGAGCCGTCGGGTCTCGCTCTTCTGCCGTTCCCGAAGCAGGTCGCCACCGTTGACGTAGACCAGGTACGGCGTGGAGGCGCGGCGAGCGGCGAGCAGCACCGCATAGCCGCAGGGCCGGACGTTGCCCAGATGCATGACGTCCACTCCGGCGCGACACGTCCCGGCCAGGTCCATGCCCCAGGCCAGCTGGTTGCTGAATCGCTTGGCCTGGCCAAAGGGAAAGGGTTGGCGCGAGATGTGATAGTGTTCGTTGCGGTCGAAGTCCTGGGACTGCGGTGAGGCGACGGTCGAGACGATGATTTCGTCGGGCGCGAAGCGGCGGCACAGCTCGACATGACGGCGCGCCATGCCGCCTAAGTCTGGGGCGTAGTCCTGCGTGACGAAGAGGTGACGCATACGCCTTAGATTTTCTTTTCGGGGGGGGCCCCCCGCTCGAGCGCCCAGAGTTGTGCGTACTTGGCCGCAACACTCATGGCCGCCAACGACGCCAACACCACCCCGTGCATCCCATCGCGCCACCCGCCGCGCCACAGGAGCATGCTCACCATCCGGACAGCCGGGCGCAGCACGACATCGGCGAGCGCGGTACGCCGACCGCGCGCCGCATGCTGCTCGGCCCAGTGGCGGGAGTAGCGCCCCAACTTCTCGAAGTATTCGCTCAGTGTGGCGTACGGCGTATGCAGCAGTGGCTCGTGAAGGGTTCCCGCCGTGCCCCTCGTGATCACATGCTCGTGCACCGGCCGTTCGTCATAGCGCAGGTCGGCCCGAAAGAGTCGCACCGGGCGATCGCGCTCCCACCCACCATGCAGAATCTCGCGCCCGAAAAAGAAGTTGCGCCGCGGCGCGCGGTACGCGCCGGGCTCTCCGTCGTTTGCGGCCACGAGGCGCGCCACTTCGGCGCCTAACGCGGGGCTCGCACGCTCATCCGCATCGACCACGAGAATCCACGGCTGTGTGGCGCGCGCGATGGCGGCGTTGCGTTGCGCGCCGATCGTCACGAACGGATGGCTGAACACCGTCGCCCCCGCGGCGCGGGCGCGCACCACGGTCTCATCGGTCGAGTCGTTTTCGACCACGAGGACTTCCCGCGCCCACGTGACGCTGGCAATGCAGTCGGCGATCTCGTCACCCTCGTTGCGCGCCGCGATTACGACCGTGACCGGTATTTCGTGCCGACTCACGCGGGGCCGGCCGTGCGCTCGCGCGATGACCGCACCGCCTGCTCGAAGCCGGCCAGCATGTCTCGCAGTGAAAATTCACGCTCCACCCGCATGCGACCAGCCGCGCCCATCGCCGTTCTTCGATCTCTGTCGGCCAGCAGCACGGCGGTTTCGGCCGCCATGAGCGCGGGATCGAGGTGTTCCATAAGCGTTCCGTGAATCCCGTGAGACACGTAGCGGTGGGCGATCGACGACCGTTCCGATAGTACCACCACCCCGTGGGCCATGAGGTCCAGTGCGCCTAACGCGGCGTCGTCGCCGTCGGCCACCACCCATCCCGCAGTCGCACCGTGGAGCGCAGCCGACGTATCCGGCGGATGGCCGAGCCATTCGACACGACGTCCCAACCCCAGTGCTGCCGCCAGCAATTTGAGATCGCCGTCCAGTGCCACCGATCCAATCACGCGAAGCGTCAATGCTCGGTGGCGCTGGGCCAAGAGGGCCGCCGCTCGCACGACGTTGGTCGCCCGTCGCAGTGACTCGCGGGTGGCGATGCACACGAGCACCGTGGCGCCGCCCGGCCCCGTCCCGCTGCTGGCCTCGGCCACACCGACTCCAAGTTCTGCTCGCAGGGGCACCGGCGTACCACTGGGTGCCGCGTGGCCGGAGGGAGGCGATTCACTGGTGTAGAGGTATCGCGTGGTCGCCAGCCGTTGGGCGCGCCGACCGCGCCAGGTCGGTTGGATCTTGCCGCCAGCCGCAATGCGCCGTACTACCGAGCCGTGCTTCGCGCCCCGAATGGCGAGGGCGGCGGCGAGGTGCTCGGCATCGTCGTGCACGAATACGACGTCCACGAAATCACGGGGAAGCACCTCGCGCACGCGGGCCGCGTCGGCGCGCGCGCCACGACGCTCCGAAAGGGCGAGTACCTGAGCCCCACGGTCCACCGCCTGCACGGCAGCTTCGCTTCCCGCCGGTGCCGCGAACCATGTCTCGTAACCGCGCGACGCGAGCGCGTGCGCTACCGTGGCGAAGACCCTCGCCCCTCCGTCCCATGCCCCTCCGCCGTGCAGGAAGAGTGCGCGCATGGCTCAGGCCGTGACAGCCATCGCACGATCGGCGAACTGCAGGGTGTGCAGCCGTCGGTACACGCCGCCCAACGCGTTCAACTGCTCGTGCGTCCCGCGCTCCACGACCTGCCCGCGGTCGAGCACCAGTATCTGCGTGGCGTGCTGGATGGTGGACAGGCGATGCGCGATCACGAACACGGTGCGTCCGGCAAGCAACCGGTCAATCGCCTCTTGTACCAGCCGTTCCGACTCGGTGTCGAGGGCCGATGTGGCTTCGTCAAGAATGAGAATCGGCGGGTCAATGAGGAGTGCGCGGGCGATGGCGATGCGTTGCCGTTGCCCGCCGGAGAGTCGGGACCCGCGCTCTCCCAGCAGGGTGGCGTATCCCTCGGGCAGCTCGGCGATAAAGGCGTGGGCGTTGGCTGCACGCGCCGCCGCTTCGACCTGCGCGTCGGTAAACGTACCCGAAGCGGCATACGCGATGTTGTTGCGCACCGAGTCGTTGAACAGCACGGTATCCTGCGACACGATGCCGGTGAGGGCCCGCAGCGAGCCTAACGTGATGTCCCTGGTGTCGATGCCATCGAGGAGGATGCGGCCGGTGGTGCACTCGTAGAAGCGGGGGATGAGGTCCACCAGCGTACTCTTCCCCGCGCCGCTGGGTCCCACCAAGGCCACGATCTCCCCACGTCTGGCGGTAAAGGTCACGTCGCGCAGTACCGGCTCGCGCTCGTAGGCGAAGCCAACATGGTCGAAGTCGATGGTTCCCTGTAACGCAGCCACCTCACGCGTTCCCCGGTCGAGGGCCGTCTCGGCGGGACGGTCGAGGACTTCGAATACTCGCTCGGCGGCGGCGAGTGACTGCTGCGCGACGGTCGGAACTTGCGAAAGCTGCTTGAGCGGCTGCAGCATGCGCATGACAATCGCCAGGAAGGCGATCAGCTCGGAGCCGCTCATGGTCCCCTCCACTTGCACCTGTCGGGCGCCGATGAGGAGGATCAGCATGGCGATGCCGGTCGCCACCGTCTCGGTAATGGGCTGCGCCAGGAAGGCCAACCGATTGACCCGCACCATGCCCATCGCGTAGCGATCGCTTGCTGCCCTGAACCGCGCCTCCTCGTACGCCTCACCACGATACGATTTCACGAGACGGATGCCAGTCACCGTTTCCTGCACCACGCTCGTCATGTCCCCGTACTGGTTGCCCAGTCGCCGATGCCCCTTTCGCAGCTTGCGCAGAATGGGCTGGAGCAGGCCGATGAGCACCGGCGCTACCACAAGCGCCAGCAGCGACAGCCGCCAGGAGATGGCGAACATGGCACCGATTGCGGTGAGGACCATTGCCGCACTCTGAATCGATCGGGTGACCGCCTCGGTGATGACCTGCTTGGTCTGTTGCGTGTCGGTAAGCACGCGGGCCAGCATCTGTCCCGCTTGTGTGCGGGTGAAGTAGGCCAGCGGGAGGCGCTGCAGGTGCGCGTAAAGCGTGTTGCGCAGGTCTCGCGTCACGAATTCCTGGAGCGACGCACCGAACTGCCCGCTCAGCCACACCAGTAGGTTCTTGAGGGCGACGGCAACGAGAATGACGACGATGATGTTGCGCAGCGACACCATATTGTCGCCGGAATCGAGAAAACTCCCAACGATCCGCTTCTGAAATTGGGTGACCCGGCCAATCGTCGTGGTCCCGAACAGTGCATCGAGGAACGGGATGAGGAGGGTGAACGAGAACACGTCGAGCAGCGCCGCGCCGATGTTGCACGCAATGGTGGCCGACATGCGCCAGGCGTGCGGACGAAGGAAGGTCAGCAGCCGCCGATGCATCGCCACGCTCCGTTCAACACCCAGGCGCACTCTCGCATTCCGAGACCGTTCCGTTCAACCGCGCCCATTCGACCGACATGCACGACCCTCATCGCTTTGGCGTGAGCAGCGCGAGGGGAACGATGACTTCTTCCGGCGTCACGCCGCCGTGCAGAAACGATCCACGATAGCGGCTCTGGTACTCGCGCAGCTTGGTGGGATAGACAAAGAAGGTATTGCCTACCGCGAGCAGCGTGTTGGCGCCCAACCCGCGGCGCGGGAGCCGGAGTGAATCTTCTTTCGGGAAGAGCAGCGCCTGCTCCGGGCGCTCGGCGCGCAGGTCTTCGCCGAACTTGTAGCGCAGATTCTGCGTGGCGTCACGTTTGGCAAACACCGTCGCCGGCGTGGTGCAGTGAATCGAGCCATGATCGCTGGTGAGCACCACGCTGATATTCCGGCGGGCTGCTTCCCTAAGCACAGAAAGCAACGCCGAGCGCTGGAACCACTGCAGCGTGAGCTGACGCAGGGCGATTTCGTCCTTCGCCACTTCGAAGAGGATGGCCGACTCCGAGCGCCCATGGGTCAGGAGGTCCACGAAGTTGAACACGAAGGCGCTCACACCGTCAGGCGCAATAGCGGTCGACATGTGGCGCTCGAGTTCATCCGAGTCGTGCGGCGTGGAAATCTTGTGATAGCGCACCGGCGTCGCCACCTTCATCTCGCGGAACTGCGCCTCGAGCAGGTCGCGCTCGTGCGCATTGAGCGTCTCGTCGTCGCGCTCACCCCACCAATCGGGAAAACGGGCGGCAATCTCTCCGGGGAAGAGCCCGCTAAAAATGGAGTTTCGCGAATACGGCGTGGCGGTGGGAAGCACCGCGTAGTAGTGCGTCGTTTCCACCTCAAACAACGAGGCCAGGGTGGGCTCGAGCACCCGCCACTGATCCACGCGCATGCAGTCCACCACGATCATGACTACCCGGTGCTCGCGCTGCAGCACGGGCAGCACGAATTCGCTCACCACGTCGATCGAGAGCGGGGGACGATCTCCGTCGAGATCCTTGAGCCAGCGGGGGTATTCGCGCTGCATGAAGCCGGCGAATTCGCGTTGCAGGTCGGGATAGAGCCCGCGCAGCGATTCATACAATCCCGTCTCGCCCGCTTCGGAAAGATCCACGTCCCAGCGCATGAGTTCGTCGAAACGCTCGATCCAACCGCGCCAGTCCAGATGGCCGTGGCGTTCATGCTCGATGGCTCGAAAACGATCGACGAACGAGCGGGCGACCGCTTGCCGCCTGATGGTGGTTCCTTCCAGGATCTTGGTGACGGCGGACAGCACCTGGCGGGGCGAGACGGGCTTGACGAGGTAGTCACGCACGTCGGCGCCTAACGCTTCGCGCAGCGTCGCGTCGTCTTCGCTTTTGGTGACCATGACGACGGGCATGGCGGGCGCCACCTCGCGCACCTCGCGATACGCCTCTAGGCCGCGCTTCCCCGGCATCTGCTCGTCGAGCAGCAGCACATCGAAGGGGCGCCGACGCAGCAGCTCGACGGCATCGTCGGCGTTGGTGGCGACGGTGACTTCGTATCCCTTGTCGGCGAGGAAGAGACGGTGCGGCTCTAGGAGCTCGGCTTCGTCATCCACCCACAGCACGTGCTTGATGGGCTGGCCGATTTTCGGCAGCGGCGGCATAATAGAATGTATTGGAGGGTATTTCGTTTGCCGAGTGACGCGACGGACCTAGATTCACCGCGTGCTCTCACAACCGCCATACGCCCTCGCTGCCGTATCGTTCCGCTTCCGAGCCCTGGCAGCTCTCGCCGGTCGACTTCCCTTGGGAGGTGAGCGGGAAGTGGCCATGGCGCTCTTCGTCGGCGCACGACTCGCAGACGCCTGCCACGGGACGACGCCGCTTTCGTCCGCCGCACGATCGGAGCGCGCCGGTGGCGCTCGCCATTGGCTGGGCGCCATGACCCTTCCCGCCAACGCGCGCAGTGCGGTATTGCAGCTCGTTGACGCCAGCGCGTCGAATGATCGTGGAACGATCGCGACGGCGTTCGAACGCGTGGTGACCATCGCCGCGCCCCTCCTCGATCCGCCATCGCGCGCCGAAGTGAAGCAACTCCTGTCCGCGCTCGAAGCCGCGCATCACGCTGTCAGAGTCGCTTTACCCGCCCCGCGACCCTCATGACCTCACCCCTCTCCGACGACGACCGTTCCGACGCCCCCCAGCAGCCCCCACCGCCGCGCGTGCTCGACGCCGCAGCGTACCTGGAGGGCATGCTGGATGCCGGTGGCGCGGGCGATACCGTACCCACCGAATTCCCGTCCGTGGACAACTTGTTAGGCGGCGGGTTCCGCAGGGGCGATCTGGTGGTCCTCGGCGGCGACGTGGGGAGTGGAAAGTCGGCGCTCGCGCTGGCCATCGCGCTGCGTGCAGCCGCCGCCGGGCGCAGCGCTGCCCTCTTCTCCGGTGAACTATCTGCCCCGCGATTGTTGGAGCGCGCGCTCGCGATGCAGGGTCGCGTGCGCGTGGATGAGCTGCGCCACGCCCGGTTGGACGAGGAACAGCAGGTGGCCGTCGGTGCCGCTGCCCTGGTTATGCGCCGCAGCGCGCCGATGCTCAGCTATCTCCCGCCTAACGGGTTCCCGGGACTCTCCGACTTGCTCATCGAGCACCTCGGGCTGGATCTATTGGTGATCGATCCGCTGCAGTCGTTGGCCATGGGTAGCCGTGGCACCGAGGAAGAACTCGCCCAGGCCGTACGCGACCTCAAAGGGCTTGCGGTACGGCGTGACTGCGCCGTGCTGCTCGTGTCGCATCTGGCGCACTCGGTGCGCGAACGCAGCGATCCGCGACCACAGCTCGACGACTTCGGCGCGTTAGGCACGATGCGACAGCTGGGCGACGTCGTGCTGGCCCTGTACCGGGAAGAGATGTACGACGCGTCGCATGACGTGGACGGCGCCGCCGAAGTGCACGTGCTCAAGCAGAAGGGGGGCGCGCTCGGCTACGCGGACCTGTACTTCTACAAGCGGTGGC
>Ga0163151_10010053_pt1 | contig 10099 bp, 10 predicted proteins | sample OliLakLV19MP5IB2_FD_145596 | JGI IMG/M metagenome (GOLD analysis project Ga0163151, IMG submission 145596) | Freshwater microbial mat bacterial communities from Lake Vanda, McMurdo Dry Valleys, Antarctica - Oligotrophic Lake LV.19.MP5.IB-2 | ecosystem: Environmental > Aquatic > Freshwater >... | reverse complement strand
GTAGGAAGCACCACGTACGCAACATTACCACCGAGTGAATTCCACCAATTTCTCCCTTAGGAGAAACCCTTCCCTCGCCACACCATGCTCATACCGAAAAAAGAAAATCAGAATCGCGCAAAAACAAAAGATGTATGGGTAAGGTGTAGGCGAGGGGCGAGCCAGCAGAAGCGAAGGAACATGCCTTGTGGCGTGTTCTGGAGTGGATACTGAGTCGTGACGGAATTGAGATAACTCACCGAACTTTATTTTGGAAATAGGTTCTAGCTTGGTACAATAAATGAACACGTACAAAAAAACCACCGTCTGGTGGTTTTTTGTTTTATCCCCTCTTTATCATTGCGCTGATTCTTGATTTCTTTCGAGAAGCTGTGTTTGCTTTAAGCAATCCTGTCTTCACTGACTTGTCTAGAATTTTTTGAACTTGTGGCATTAGCTCACGAGCTTCTTTAAGTTTCTTTTCGGAAACAAGTTTTTTAACTTGCTTTATGGTTTTGTTTATAAGCTCTTTTTTAGCAATATTAAAACCTCTTTTTGTTTTAGAAGATCTTAGGGCTTTTTTAGCTGATGTTGTTATTGGCATAAGGGCAATACTATACCATAGTATGAAATTTGTAAATAGGTTACTATGTATCCATGATAGGTTACCTAAAAGGCTCAGTCCTCCATACAGACGAAAAGTTCATCATCCTACTCGTCTCTGGCGTGGGCTACAAAATATACACCAACACTGCTTTTGTTAATACTGAAAAAGAGCTCTCTTTTTGGACATACCTAGCCGTGAGAGAAACGGCCTTGGACCTGTATGGTTTCCAAACCAAAGAAGAGATGGATTTTTTTGAACTACTTATCACCGTCTCTGGCATAGGACCAAAATCAGCATTAGGAATTATGACACTGGCGACTCTAAAAAACTTGCGTCAGGCTATTAAAACCGGCGACGTCGGTCACCTTGTTAAAGTATCTGGAGTTGGAAAAAAGAATGCTGAAAAAATCGTTCTAGAACTGAAGGATAAAGTTGGAGAGGTAGAATTGGATGGAGAAGAAACGTCTGATATGGATGCATTAGAAGCGTTGAAGTCCCTGGGATACAACGAAAAGGATGCTCGTGAAGCTTTGAAGAAAGTCTCTGACATCACTGACACAGGTGACAAAGTTCGTAAGGCATTGAAGTTAATGTCTTGATAATAGTAGGCAGTAGTCAGTATATAGTATTTAGGTGTTTGCATTTTACCTATATTCTATCTACTATATTCTAAACACTATCCCCCATGCCTGAACTACCAGAAGTTGAAAACCTGCGCCGAGGGTTAGAAAAATATATTCTTGGACAGAAAATACTCACAATAAAAATATCCAAACCAAAACTGGTGTCCGGAAAAGGTACTTTGCGAACCTCTTCAGAAAAGAAAGTGTTGGAGTTTATAAAAAATATCACAAACGAGCGCTTTGTGGATGTAGACAGACGCGCAAAGAATCTAGTTTTTAGATTGACCAACAACAAAATAATCCTGGCTCATCTAAAAATGACCGGGCAGTTTATATACAAAAGTAAAACCAGCAACAAAAGTGTGGTGGGTGGGCATCCCATAGAACTATCTGAAACTGTCCTACCCAACAAACACAGTCATATTATATTTGAACTAGAAAACGGGACTTTGTATTACAACGATACTAGGATGTTTGGGTATGTGCTCTTTTATCCAAGTATGTCCGCATTGGAAAAAGAAGGACATTTTGAAAATCTAGGAGTTGAGCCTGTTCACACATCGTTTACACTAAAATATTTCATTGAATCACTTAAAAAGAAAAAAGGTAAAATAAAAACAGTTTTAATGTCTCAAGATATCGTAACTGGAATAGGAAACATTTACGCTGACGAAAGTCTTTTTGAATCAGGAATACTTCCCCACAGACCTGCAACAGAACTTAAAACAGAAGAAGTTACTAGACTGTATAAAGCGATAAAAAGAATAATAGCCAAAGCTATAAAAGTTGGTGGTTCGTCGGTTGCCACCTACCGACTAATAGACGACTCTCAGGGAAACTATGCCAGAGAACATAAGGTGTATGGAAAAAACGGTAAAAGATGTGTTGAGTGCGACACCCTGCTCATAAAAACATTGATCAACAATCGTACTACAATATTTTGTCCTACATGCCAAAGCTGAGTCGGATAGGTTTCTAGGTTTTTTGTTGTACAATATATAACATGAAAGACGACATGACAGGATTACTCCTTATACTAGGCATAGTAGCCATAGCTCTCTATGGTGGTGTTAATAATACAAAAAAAGTTCAGGAAGATGTAGATGCCCCCAACCAACCTAAAAAAATTGTAGTTCAAAATAAATCAGAAGCAGAAAAGCAAATAATAGAACTGAAAAAACAGATACAAACTGAACAAGATAAAAAAAACCAAAGTAAGTATACAAACCTAGTGACATTGTCTCTCCTTGCAAAATCAAACGATCCAAACAAGGAATATCTAGCTATACGAGTTAGTGGTCGGGCAACAACCACTATATCTGTAACTGGGTGGACATTGAGAACTAACTATCAAGGAGTGGATGTTGTAGTGCCGAAAGCTGCTTATCTATTTTTTTCAGGAATGTCTAATGTTGAGGAAAATATAGTGTTAAAAAGCAATGATATTTTGTACCTAATAACAGGACATTCTCCTATAGGTGTTGGTTTTAGAACAAATAAATGTAGCGGTTACCTTGATCAGTTTCAAAGCTATACTCCGTATCTCAAAGACAACTGCCCTCTTCCAGAAGACGAAGCTCCTTTATATATACCTAACAATCCATCAAACTACGACTGTCTGAAACATATAGATTTGTTACGCAGATGCCAAATAAATACAAAAAACCTACCAGTAAGCTGGGGTGCGGAATGTAAAAATTTTATAAATGACAAAATCAGTTACCCTGCTTGCGTCCAGACATACAAGAACGATCCTGATTTTTATGAAAACGAATGGAGAGCGTACCTGAAACGAAGCGATAGCATCTGGACTGCAAGAAATTTGATGATTACTTTGTATGATAATGAGGGTAAAGTAGTGGATACGTTAGAAAGATAATTAAACGTCCAGCATTCTAAACATAGCCACCCCAAAGGCCACCGACACATTGAGAGATTCTTTTGTGCCGAGCATGGGTATCTCTACAACTTGATCACACAAAGATAGGGTTTTTTTATCTATTCCGTCTACCTCGTTCCCCACCACAAAAAGCACTGGTTTTTTTATTTTTACTTTTTTATAATCCACCGCTTTTTTATCCTGTTCTATTCCTACTACCCTAAATCCTTCTTTTTTTAAATTCTTTATAACTTTTTCTGGGTTATCTAGATATTCCCACGAGATACTCTGTTCTGCCCCAAGAGCCACTTTAGCTATATCTTTTCTTGGTTTATTAAACCTATCTAAAGGAGTTGGGGTGTAGCCTGACAAATATATCTTAGATACACCCAGTGCGTCTGCGGTGCGGAAAATAGACCCCACATTGTGAGTACTGCGAATGTTGTGTAACAAAACAAATACTTCTTCCATACCTAGAATATACATTAAAGCGTGGAATTTGAAAGCTTTGTGTTATATAATATAAACATGAATACACTTTCAATTTTTCCAGACCTTCTTACTTTTAGCATGGTTGGTCCATTTTTAGTTAGATTTGGTATTGCTTTGTTTGTTTTATATCTGGGTAGAGAAAGACTCCAAAAACCCTACAGTTTCGTTGCGGTGCTATATTTTGCTTGTGGCGTACTTTTGTTAGTTGGTTTGTATACACAAATAGCTGCTCTGCTAGGCATAGTTATTTTAAAACTTGAGTTTTATGGAAAACAAAACGGAATATTCAGTGATATGCCTATGTTTTTCCTTTATACAATCTCCATCCTGTCTCTCCTTTCACTACTCTTCACCGGTCCTGGATTCTTGGCTTTTGATTTGCCTTTGTAACCAAGAGGAATGCTTTATTTTATAAACATAAAATAAAGCATTGGACTTTTTGTGTTTTTCTGATATATTTTGAAGGTGTAAAAGTAATCAAAGCAGTTTGATTTATTAAGACATTTTGCGCCCGTAGCTCAGTCGGTAGAGCAGCTCCCTTTTAAGGAGATGGTCGCAGGTTCGATTCCTGCCGGGCGCACAAAATTTAGGTTACGATATTTTGTCGCCTCGGAAAAAGCTCTGGGAGAGCTTTTGTCAGGAATCGAAGGGATTTCCGGTTTACGCTCGCAATTGCGAGTGTCGTGAATCTGCGTTCTTGATTTTTATTTTTGACGAATAATCAAAATCAGGAAAGATTACCCTGCCGGGCTGACCAGAATAAGGTTTACCTCCCCAAAATCCACTTCTCCAACATCACTTCTATCTCCCCTTCCCCCCGCCTTACTTTGTGGGTTATTTCTACCAACTCAGAAGACATTTGTTGCAACTCTTCTATTTTGTATTTTCTGCTACCAGTCAAAGCATTTTTATACGGAAAAGGAGCAAGACCTGTTTCGGTCTGACTCGTAGAGCGACTTGCCAGTATCATGTTTTTTATTTGCCAGAAAAATATTCCATGAATTTCCTCTGCTACAGCACCTTTGGACAAAGCCTCCAGATACGACACCCAAAGACTTTTTTTATCTTTTTGTAGCAAACCATCTGCAACCCAAAATATATTGAATTTATCTTTCTTCTCTATTTTCTCAAATTTCTGAACCTTCTCTGAATACTTTTCAAATTTTTTTACCACGTCTGCATTGACAGCACTCTCTAGAACAAGAAATATTTGTTCTGATTTTTGCATATCTTCCAGTTTATCCAAAACAACTTCTTTCGCATTCTCTTTTTCAAAAACGTTGTCCAGAACCACTGTATACTTTTTTTCAAACAAACCTTGGGATTTTATCAGCTCATCCAAATCATTTTCATCCCACCTTTCGCTGTTGATTTTGAACAGCTCTGCGTTTGGTCTTTTCTTTTGCGCCAAATCAAGAAGCTCGTGAAGTTTTTTTCTAGCACTATGAGTATCCGTTCCATATAGAAGATATATCATTTTTTTTCCATTTCCCCCCAATTGTCTCCTACGGCTGACTCAGCTACACACACTATCCCGCTTATTTTTTTTGGTTCTATTATTCCTTCCATTATTCTTTTTACTTCTGGAACAATACTCTCAACCAAGTTCTCTTTGATCTCAAAAACAAGCTCGTCATGAACTTGAAGAAGTAGTCGTGCATCAGAAAGCAACCCTTTGCTTAAAAGAAACTTGTTTATCTCTATCATAGCTAGTTTGATAATATCCGCCTCTGTTCCTTGGATTGGGGCGTTCACCGCCATTCTCTCTGCTTGAGCCTTCATGAAAGGAAGTCGGGAGTTTATATCTGGAAAATATCTTCTTCTTCCAAAAAAAGTTTCGGTGTATCCTTTTTGCGATGTTTCTCTTTTGATTTTTTCCAAATACTCAGCAAGTCCAGAAAAAGAAATGAAATAATCGTCCAAGAACTTTTGAGCTTCTTCTCTGTTTGTTCCTATATTTTTCTGCAAAGCTGTCACACCCATTCCATACATAACTCCAAAGTTGATAACTTTTGCACGACTTCTCATTTCCTTTGTTACGTCTTTTGCATCCACGTTGAAAACCTCCTTAGCCACGGCTGTGTGAATATCCTCACCTTTTTTAAACACTTGTATCATTTTCTCATCTTTTGACAGAAAAGCTGCGATACGAAGTTCTATTTGTGAGTAGTCGAAAGAAACTAGCTGCCATCCTTTTTCTGCAATAAAAGATTTTCTTATTTCTCTACCCAAATCTGACTTATTTGGGATGTTTTGGAGGTTTGGATTTTCGCAACCCATGCGACCTGTAGTTGTGCCGGATTGTAGGAAATCAGCATGCAAACGGTTGTTTGTATCCACTTGGGTTGGTATAGTGTCTATATACGTTCCGAGAAGTTTTGCTAATTCTCGGTAATCCAAAACCAGTCCTGCGATAGGATTTTCGTCTTTTAATTTTTCTAGTTCCGATTCTTTGGTAGAAAAACCTCCACTTGCTGTCTTCTTTTGGTTCTTGGGTTTTAGCCCCATTTTTACAAACAGCATTTCACCCAGCTGTTTTGGTGATCCCACATTGAACTCTTCTCCTACTATCTTCCAAATCTTTTTTTCTAGACCGGACAGTTCTTTGTGATAATCTTTTGAAAGTTTGTTTAGTCTTTCTGTGTCTATTCTTATTCCAAACTCTTTCATTTTTTTTACAATCGGTATCAAAGGCATTTCTATCTCATCTACCACAAAAGTCAGGTTCTGATCTTTTATGATTTTCTCCAGCGAAGCTTTTGCATCCTTCAGGTTGTGAGTTCTGGTATACGCCAAAATATCATCCAAACTAGGATTTGTTTTGTTGGAATCAATAGCCCATAGCAGAATCCCTACTCTAAACACCTCCTCTGGGTCCTCGTCAGATAAAACTTGTGCTGGCATCTCTAGAGACAACACTTCCCTAAACTTGTTTGCCAAAGACCGAAACTCAAACTCTAAAAATAAATCCTCTACTTTTTTCATATCCATACCATCTGTAAAATTTTTCTCGGGAATAGAAAAATGAATAGGTGCATCCCGTCTAATAGTTGCCAACATTTTTGAAAACACAGCTTCTTCTTCCCCTTCCTTTAACAACTCTATGATTCTTTTTTTTATTCCAGCTTTTAGAAAAGCTTCTTCTCCCTCTTTTAATTTTAATTTTTTATAGATATCTTCTATGGAGCCGAAGTTTACTATGAGTTCTTCGGCGGTCTTTTCTCCAATACCTTTTATACCTATAATGTTGTCGGACGGGTCACCTCGCAAGCCTTTGTAATCTGGCAACAACTCCGGACCAAACTTGAATCTTTCTATTACAGCTTTTTCATTATATATAATAGTGTCTTTTATTCCTTTTTTAAGGGTGTAGACCCGGACCTTGTCTCCGTCAATCAACTGCATCGTATCCATATCACCAGAAGTTATAATAACGTCAACATCTTTGTTTGACTTGAGTTTTTCAACTATAGTGCCGAGCATGTCGTCCGCTTCAAAACCAGGAGAAGAATACATCGGAATATTAAGAGCAGAGAAAACATCTTTTGAACGTTCTAACTGAACAATAAGAGCACTGTCTATTTCTTTTCTTCCTGCCTTATATGCACCATATACTTCGTGTCTCAGGGTCGGCTCTGGGAGGTCGTAGCACGCCACAATATAATCAGGACTGACATCCTTTATGAGTTTTATAAGCATTGTGCACAAACCATACAGAGCACCTGTAGGCTCTCCTTTGCTTGAAGCAAACTCTGGCAGGGCATGATACGCCCTATGCAAAATAGCGTGAACGTCCAACAAAGCTAGGGTTTTTTTATTTTTATTTTTTACCATTTATTTTAAACAGTCCACTAAGATATCGTTTACTCACACTGTTTTTAGAGGCCCCGCAGGCGACGGCCGAGGAACAGAGCTTTTTTGTACAACAAAAGAAGCGTACTCTAAAAACTGTGTGAGTAAAAAGATATCTGCCAACATTATATCACTATTTCAATTTCCCTTTCCTCGTCTCTTTCTAAGGTCTTGAATCTTACCTGTATATGTTCCGGCATCGCGTCCATAACTATCTCAGGCCATTCTATCAAAATGAGGTTATTTCTATCAGCTATAATTTCTTTCCACCCAAGATGTAGCAACTCGGATGAGTCTTTGAGCCTATATGCATCTATGTGTATCAAGTGTGTAAACTTTTGATTCGAAAGTTCGTATATTTTTTCTATAACAAAAGTTGGGCTGGTTATGGTTTCTTCAATTCCTAAAATACTTGCAATATATTTCGTAAAAGCAGTTTTACCAGCACCCAAATTTCCATACAAGCCAACAACAGTAGAGCCGTCAGTTTTAGGAACAAGAGAATTCACCAAACCTTCTGCGACTTTTCTCGTCTCTCCTAAACTTTTAACCTCGTATAACATAACCAAATAATAGCATATTTTAAAAGCTATTCACTACCAGTTTTTTGGGCAAAAAAAACGACCGAGGGACATTCCCTCGGTCGGTGTGTAGAAAATCATTCATCATCACGAGCTACCCTAAAACTCGTGATTTCCCAAAACTGAGACTGGTATCCGTATCGCGACTGACGCGACCGAAACTGGGCGGTAGCAATCTCGAGTAGTGTATTTTTTCCAAACTTTCTACAAGAGACGCTCATTTCGTGACTCATGGCTCCAAAAAAAAGTCTTACGTCGTCTCCGCTACCCAGAATTCCTTTTTCCTTGCCATCTTGAAAAAGCTGACAAGATTCCTGAGTTGCGTTGGTCACTAGGACTGACCCTGATGACCCCGCCCACCTGATCGTGCTGGCGCAGGCGGTCGAACCCGCGACCAACACACACAAAACCAGCAAAAGACGAATTTGTCTCATTTTTTACTCCCATATATATTATACAGTAGTAGAATCATTTTGTCAAAAAAATCATTTTTGTTCTAGGTGTTTAGTTTGATTTTTTAGAATTTAGAATTTAAAATTTAAAATTATGGTATTATATCCTTATATGGTGATATTTGACGAAGAAAATCAGCAGAAAAAAATAAGTGAGCTTAGGAAACGAGAGGAAGAGGATTTGGCTCAAGTGCTCTCATCAAAATACGGACTTCCTTATCTTGATTTAACTTCTGTCCCAATAAACATAGATGCGCTACGTATCGTGGGAGAACTAGAAGCCAGAGAGTCTCAGCTCGCTGTTTTTAACGAGATAAACAAAATCGTTAGTGTGGGTGTGTTGTCCCCCAACAACCCAAAGAGTATTGAATCCTTGAACAAAATCAAGGAAAACGGTTATGAAGTAGAATTGTTTATGGTGTCACACGTCAGTCTGAATAAAGTATGGGACAGATACAAAGACCTATCCTACTCTTTTGAAACCAAATCAGGTGCGTTGGATATTTCCAACGAACAAATAACCGAATTTTTGTCGCAAGTACAGGCAATTCCTGACGTCCAAAAACTCATAGGCGACGTGTTGCAAATGAAAAAAAGCTACAGGATATCTAGAATAATGGAAATTATTCTAGCTGGAGCTATGGCGACAGGTTCTTCTGATATCCACCTAGAACCAGAAGAAGATTATGTTCGTTTACGATACCGACTGGATGGAATACTGACCGAGATACTACAGTTTGATTTGGAAACATATAAATTACTTCTTTCTCGTCTGAAACTAGTTTCAAATATGAAACTCAACGTAACAGGTGCCCAGGATGGTAGATTTAGTATAAAAGTAAAAGATAGTGAAATAGAAATACGAGCATCTATCCTCCCTGGAGCATATAGTGAATCTGTTGTGCTTAGAGTATTGAACCCAAACGCAATATCAGTTCCTATTGAGGAACTCAACATCCATCCCAAACTTTTGCAAAAAATATTTCATGAAATACAAAAACCCAATGGAATGATACTTATCACTGGACCAACAGGTAGCGGAAAAACAACAACGCTATACGCCTTTTTGAGAAAAATACACACCCCAGAAGTAAAAATAATTACTATAGAAAATCCTATTGAATACCATCTGCCAGGAGTTGTGCAGACACAAACTGATGAAAAAAAGAATTATGGATTCGCTGAGGGTTTACGAAGTGCTTTGCGACAAGATCCTGATGTGATAATGGTTGGAGAAATTAGAGACAAGGAAACAGCAGAAATAGCTATCAACTCTGCTCTTACAGGACACTTGGTATTCTCTACCTTACACACAAACAACGCAGCAGGTACATTTCCTAGACTTATAGATTTGGACATAAATCCCAAAATACTTTCCTCCTCTATTAACATGGCGATGGCTCAAAGATTGGTGAGAAAACTTTGTGCCAATTGTAAAAAAGAAGTTGTTATAGAGGGAGATGACAAAAAAATAGTTTCTGGAATACTAGAAACTATTGTTGATAAAAGCTATTTGGATGAATTAGACCAGAATAAAATGTTTGTTTCTGTTGGATGTGAAAAATGTAATATGACTGGATACAAAGGACGTGTTGGTGTACACGAAGCAATATTAATGGATAAAAATATAGAAG
>Ga0163151_10010047_pt1 | contig 10104 bp, 3 predicted proteins | sample OliLakLV19MP5IB2_FD_145596 | JGI IMG/M metagenome (GOLD analysis project Ga0163151, IMG submission 145596) | Freshwater microbial mat bacterial communities from Lake Vanda, McMurdo Dry Valleys, Antarctica - Oligotrophic Lake LV.19.MP5.IB-2 | ecosystem: Environmental > Aquatic > Freshwater > Lake... | reverse complement strand
CTGAATGTCACGCAGCGAAGGAATCTTCCGCATCTGCTCAATAATTTTGTCCGCGTAAGCTTTGCTGATCGGCAGGGCGGATCCGCTGATCGCGATCTCAACCGGCGTGGCCGAACCGAAGCTCATGACGCGTGACACGATGTCCTGCGGCTCGAACGAGAAACGCACGTCCGCCAACTCACGGGCAAACACCGCGCGAAGCTTTTCCTTGAATTCTTCGATGCGGATCCCGGTGTCCGGCTTGAACTGCACCGCGAGCCAGCCTTCTTCGGGGCCGCCGTTCCACAAGTGCACCAAATTCACCGGGAAGCTCGAATTGTGGACGCCGACCATGCCGATCGAGACATCGACTTTGTCCGCCCCACCCGCTTCGCGCCCGATGACGTCCAGAACCTTACGGGATAATTCCTCCGTAAGCCCCACCTGCGTGCCGCTGGGCGCGCGAAACCGAAGCGCGAATTGACCGTTGTCAGTCTTCGGAAAAATCTCCGTGCCGAGCTGGCGGCCGATCGTCCAAATCACAGCGCCGCAGACGACCAGGTAAATGATCGCGAGGAGCCAACGCACCGCAATAATACCGCGCAGCATCCCGCCGTAACCGCGCTGCATTTTGGCGAAGAAAGACGATTCGTGAATCGTGGAGGAATGCCCCCGCAGCAGCCAGACCGACAGGATCGGCACGAGCGTACTCGACAATAGATACGAAGCGATCATCGCAAATCCGACCGCGAGCGCCATCGGCACAAATAGCGCTTTCGCCGCGCCGACCATGAAGAACGCCGGGATGAACACCGCGAGAATACACAACATCGCGAGTAACCGCGGTAAGGCCGTTTCACGCGTGCCCTCCAGCGCGGCCCGCGACACCGATGATCCCCGGGCAATATGAGCGTGGATGTTTTCCACCGCGACCGTGGCTTCGTCGACGAGAATACCGACCGCCAACGCGAGCCCACCCAGCGTCATCAGATGGATGGATTGTCCCGTGATCCACAACGCAAACAGGGCGGCGAGCAGCGAGAGCGGGATGTTGATCACAACCACGATCGCGCTCCGCCAATCGCGCAGGAACAACAACACCATCAGGCCGGTGAGAATCGCCCCGAGCCCGCCTTCCTTGATCAAGTCACGAATGGAGCGGTTAACCACCGGGGATTGATCGAAGACGTAACTGACCTTGATATCCTCCGGCAGAATTTTCTGAAATTCGGGAAGGTTCTTTTTGACGAGGTTAACCACGTCCAGCGTCGACGCATCGCCGCGTTTGGTCACCGGCAGGTACACCGTGCGCCGGCCGTTCGCGAGCGCGTAAGCGGTGGTGACGTCCGCTGCATCCTCGATCGTCGCCACATCGCGGATGAAGACCGCGCCCTGCTCGTTGTTGCGCAACGGCACCGCCTCGAGGTCTTTGATGTTGGTGACGATCGCGTTCATCTGCACGATCGGATACTTGTCACCCAGGTTCATGTTACCGGATGGGCTGATCGTATTCGACTCCGCCAGCGCCTTCACGATCTGGTCCGGCGACAAGCCATAAGCGCGCATGCGCTCGGGGTTCACGTTGACGATGATGCCGCGCGAGCTGCCGCCGAAGGGCGGAGGCGCTGACACCCCGGGCAACGTGGCAAATGCGGGACGCACGCGGTTCAACGCCTGATCCTGCATTTCGCCGAGCGTGCGGTTGGGGTTGTCGGTGGAAAATACGAGGTACCCAACGGCCACGCTGCCAGCGTCGAAACGCATGATAAACGGCGCCGCGGTGTTCGCCGGCATGAACGCGCGGGAGCGATTCACCTGCGCAACCGTCTCCGACATCGCCTGCGACATGTCAGTCCCGGGATGGAACTGCAGCTTCATGATCGAGGCGCCCTGAATCGATTTCGATTCAACGTGCTCGATGCCCGCGATGTACAGGAAGTGGTACTCGTAACGATAAGTTAGATACCCCTCCATCTGCGCCGGATCCATGCCGCCAAACGGTTGCGCCACATAGATCGTCGGAATACCGAGGGGCGGAAAAATATCGCGGGACATGCGCTGCACGCCGAGTCCGGCGGCCAGCGACACAGCGATCACCATGACAATGACTGTGAGGGGGCGTCGCAGAGCGATTTGGAGGAAATTCATGCAGGGAACCGGGGTCTTCAACGTGACACGGCCAGAGCCGCGTCAACTGAATGGATACGCGAAAGCGATCCACTAGAAAGGCGCCCGATTCAGATGCAAGCCTCCGCTCCGCCCCTCGTGAAAAACGCAGCGGCCTTGCGCAATAATTGCGCAAGGCCGGAAGCGGCCGTAACCGCGGGCGGTAAAAACAGGACGGATGCGGCCGGGGGCGGCCGCGGTCCCAGCGAGCCCGCCGACTCGCCAGCGATCAATCGACTTCGTACACTTCCACAATCGCCACGCCGGTGGCCGTGCCCTTGCCCTTCACCTGCACAGTGTAAGCTCCCGGTTCGAGATTGAGCACGAGCGCCGCATCCAGGCTGCCCGCCTGCAGCGCGAACGCGCCGACCTGCGCCGACAGCGATGTCACCTGCGCACCCGACCAGTTGTCATTCGTAACAAAGGGCGTCGCGGCCCCGGCGCGATACACTTCCAACACCGGATCATTCAGCACGCCGCCCACCCCGAATAAACCCAGGGTCGGACCGACGCCGCGAATCAGCACCGATTGCGCCTGACCCGCCGGAACCACGAACCCAGCCGTCAGCACCTGCTCGCCCGTGCCGGCAAACCCGCGCGTCGAGATGTTCACGAACTTGTTGGTCGAGCCCGCGATGATCACCGTGTCACTGCCCGTACCGGCGCTCGCGAGGGAAAAATATCCCTCGGTCCAGAGCTTGGTCCAACCCGCGGCCCAATTAGTCTCCCCAAAGGCGCCTTTGTAGTTAACCGGCGTCAGACCAGTCCCCGACACTGGCTGCACGGGGCCCGTCAGCGCGGGACTCCCCGCCGCCGGCCGGGGATCGAGCAGGCGATTCGCACCGTAGGAAATCGCGCGCAGCTGCGGGTCGGCGATGATGTTGCCCAAATCCATATTGGTCCAATACGCACCGGCCGCCACGGCACCCGCCGGACGGGCGTTCAAGCCGGCCGCGGTGTTGTTGGCGGAGACATGGCTCCACCACAGGTTGTTGCGGATATCCGGAATCGGCGTGCCGACATCGTCCTCGACATCGAGGCCGCGCGTGAAGTTCACAAACACCGAATTGTAGAGTTTGGCTTCAACGTTATCGCGGATGTTCACCGCGGTATTGGCACCACCGCTCGGGCCGACGCCAATCATGGTGACGTTCGAAATCGTCACCACGGCCTTGGGGCTCGCATCGAGCGGCGCGGTGGCGCCGTCCCATTCGATGCCTTTGTCGCCGCGGTCCGTCGTGATGTCGGACTGAATCGAGAAAACAAACTGGATGTTGCCGCGGAACCCTTGGTCGAAATCGATCCCGTCATCGTTGCCGAAAGCGGAAACGAGATAGCGGGCGTTGACCGTGCCGCCGAACCACTCGAAGCCGTCGTCCTTGTTCGCGAAGACTTCCACGTACTCGACAGTGGTACCGGAGCCGACGCCGCCGAACGTGAGACCATTGATCTCGTTGTCGCCGCCGATCTGCGCGCCGCCGTGACGAATCGAAACGTAACGAATCACGCCCGAGTTGTCGGTATCATCGGTGCCGCCAAAAGTGGCAAACGCGATTTCCGGACCTGTCACCGACAGGCCTTCGATCTGATCCTGAGCCGGCGTGCCGGCCGGCTGGCTGTTGGCGCGGGAATTGATGCGCGCATTGCCGAGTACAATCACACCGCCCCAGAGCCCGGTGTCGCTGATACCGAGGTTACCATCGAGGTTATCCAACTCCGAGGTAAAGATGATCGGCGCGCTCGCCGTGCCGTTCGCCATGAGCTTCGAGCCGCGCGTGACGATCAATGCCGCCGCGCCGGCGCCGGTGGAGACCTTGCCCTTGACCAACGTGCCAGGCTCGATGGTGAGCGTGGCGTTGTTGGTCACGAAGGTGTACCCTTGGAGGAAATACGTGTTGTCCTTGGTCCACGTCGTATTCGCCGTGATGGTACGTGAGACATTGATGTTGGCAGCGAACAGTGGGCCGGCGCTCCAGGCCAGCGCCGCAAGTGTCGCGGTGAGTTTGAGACGATTCATCATAGGTAATTGGTTTTCAGGGTTCAGGGATCAGGAACGAATCAGTTGAAGTCGTAGCTCAGACTCAGGCTGAACCGCCGACCGCGCGTGGATTGTTCGTAAAAGTAAGTTTTGCCGGCGTGCTCGAGGGTCTTTTCCCGGGCCGAATCGAGCAGGTTCTTCGCGGCGAATTTGAATTTCCAGGACGCGGACAAGCGTTGGGACCAGATGAAGTCGAGGGCTGGAGCCGGCTGCTCGTAAACATCCGGCAGCGCCCCCGAGGCGACGAGGTCAAGCCGCTTGCCGGCCACGCCGTAGACGACGGTGAAGGCCGAGGAGCGAGCCGGGATCCGCCAGGTGGCATCGACGTTGAGCAGATAGGGTGATTGACCAAACAGCGCCCGTTTAGCGGCGGCACCGGGAAACACCGCCCGAATCAGCGCCAGTTCGGAGGCGGAAATCGCGACTTCCGATTTGATCAACGAGGCGTTGAACCCGACCGAAACGTTGGCGAGCGCCGGGCTGAACGCATCGAGTTTTCGCCGGGCCTCGAACTCGATGCCGTAGGCGATCCCTTCATCCACATTGTTCGGAAAGATGCGGCCGGATTCGAAGACCTGTTCAATCGGACGATCGAGTTTCTTGTAGAACACACTCGCCGCGATCACTTCGCCACCCCGCGGAAACCACTCCCACCGCAGATCCAGATTATCGATCACCGTGAGATCGAGCTGCGGATTGCCGCCAATGAAATCATCGGTGAACGCCTCGTAGTTCACGACGTCGGCGAGTTCCCGAAACGTGGGCCGCGCGAGGGTTCGTCCGTACGAGAACCGCACGTTCTGGCGCTGGAACGGAGACCAAATCACCGCGAACGCCGGGAGCGCGTCCGTCTGGGCAATGTCACCCGCTTGCACCGTCAACCCCACGGCCGGCAACGGGGACGTCTGAATTTCCGTGCGCTCCAAACGCGCGCCACCAATGAACCGCCAGGCATCGTTCATCCGCAAATCGGCCATCACATAACCGGCACTGAATGTCTGTTCACCGTCGTAGTTCAGGTTCGCGGTGATTTCACGCATAACCGTGCCGAACGAGACGGAGTTGGCGGTTTGCGCGGTTATGCCCACGGCACCCGGAAAGGCCTCGATGCCCGCCCGCGTGCGGATGGACGGACTCTGAATCACAAAGGCCCGCTCCCGGTTGGTGCGTTCGCCGCCGAAATAGGCGCCGCCCGTTTTCAGCGTGAGTTCGCGACCATTTGCCAGCGCAAAGGTCCGGCTGAAGTCGATTCCGTAGTCCGCCGAATCCTCGCGGAGATCGCGGAAGTAACGATAATTATTGAGCCCCGACGGATCGAATTCCTGCAGAATGAAACTCCACTTGAACTCCAGGCTGCGATAGTCGGGCTGATCCTGCGTGCTGCGGCTGAACGCGGCCCGCCACTCCAACGTTGCATCATTCCATTGCGGGAAATTCGTGCGGCCCGCCACCTGCAGAGAGCGCACCGCCCGCTCCGTGTAGAGCAGGTCATAGTTCTCGCGAAACTCGCCGCCGGAGTCCGAACGTGTGGCCTCCCCAATTCCCCGCTTCACCTGATCCTGCGCGGATTGATTGTGAAACACGGTCGCCGTCAGCTCCTGATTCAACGTTGGCCGCCAGGCCAGCTGCAGGTACGCGCCCCAGTCGACATTCTCCGAACTCCGCGTCACGCCAAAGGCCGGTGCGCCGCCCGGCACCACCGGATTGGCCGCATAGAGTGCGGCAAATTTGTATGCCTCCAGGGAGGGCGTGAAAACCCGTGAAACCTCCACGAACCGGCTGCTCTGCGGATCGACACTCCCTTGAACATAGCGGCCCGTGATGCCGTCATCAAAGTGCTCCGTCGTGCGATCGTACGTCACGCTCGCGATGTATCCAAAAACCTGATCCTGACCAAAACGCCGGCTGTCGCCGAAGGACGTGCTGAAGCCGAAATCGGGTCGGCCCGTTTTCGCCCGGGGAAAAAACGGGGCGTTGTTGAAGCCGTGACTGATGGCATCCAATGCCTGCGCCGGACCGAAGTCTCCCTGCCGCGCCGCCAGCTGCGCCGACGTGGTCGTCAGGTTCGACGGCATCGGATTCGGCACGGCGGTGGAAAGTGAGCGCGTGCCATCATCCCGGCCCAGGCGGTCCGCGCCGCCACCCGGAACGCTGAGGATTGCCTTGCCGGTGACGTTGGAGTTGTAGCTCGAGCTAATCGTGCTGGTGAAGAAAAACGCCTCCGGAAATGACTTGGTCTTGAGGTTGACGCTCCCGCCCGAAAACGCCCCGGGCTGGTCTGGCGTAAACGACTTCAGCGTCGTGATGCTATCGAGCAGATCGCTCGGAAACTGATCGAGCTGCACCGCGCGCCGATCCGGATCGGCACTGGGTAACGCGCTGCCGTTCATCTGCGTGTTCGTGTAGCGGTCGCCAAGCCCGCGAATGACGACATATTTTCCGTCAACCAGACTCGTACCGGTCACCTTCGCCAGCGCGTCCGCGGCCGTACCGAGAGACAGGGCGGAAAATTGCTCGCCTCCGATGGAGTCGCTGACCGCAACCGACTTTTGCCGCTGGGCAAGCAGTCCGAGATTCGAGCTCGCGACAACTTCGGCGGCGACTTTGAACGCCTCCATCTTCAGCACCGGTCCCGCGCCGCCTGCGACGGGCACATTGACCCGGGTGATCCCTCCGGCGGCAATGATCACCTCCGAAACGACTTTCGGCTGAAACTCAGCTTTCGTAACGGTGAGGTCGCGTACGCTCGGAGGAATGCCATCGAGCCGATAGACCCCATTGAGATCGCTCGTGGTTGTTCGCGCCACGCCCTGAATTGACACCGTTGCTCCCGGCAGGGCCTGCCCCGAATCCGCGTTGATCACCATTCCTGTGACCGTGCCGGTATCGGCCTGCGCCGCGCCCAGCACGCTGGAAACCATCACTGCGAGTAAGCAGGACCCTGCCGAGCGCAGCGCCCGCAGAGGCGAGATATAAAACATACGCGAAGAACCGGTCACGGCCAAACGCTCTCGCAACGAAAATACTCGCCCTTAACGGAGACGTCACCCGCCCGTAACGTTCCTGACACAAATGAAGCCGAAACGGCGGGATCGCCTTGGTGCGCCGCGATGGAGACTTGGTCTCGGGCTCGGTCGGCGGCACGCCGCACCCGGATAAAACAAAGGCCGCTCCAACCCCTTGGAGCGGCCCCTAACCTGCCAACTGACTACCGTGAACAAAGGGAAAGACGCGGCCCGTCGCGAAACGTTCAACCTTCGTTCGAGTTTAGGAAAAATTTCTACGTCACCCGCGCACGCTCAAAGGATCGTTTCGCTGGGACCGCGGTCGCCCTCGGCCGCTCTGCGATCCCTGCAGCCATTACCCAGACGTTCTTTTCTGTCGGTCCGACTGCTTCGTTCGCAGCTTCTACTCTTTAGTCCCGGCGCCTGCTTTTCCACCCGACGAGTTTCCGGGCGTGGGTGGAGCGTGAGCGGGAACCACCGCAGAGAGATCCGCGGGAGCGGCCCTCAAAGTAGCCGACGCCATGAAGTACTTTTGCGCACGGAATGATTCCTCCCCTTCAGCCCGCGCTGGCGGAATATAGGTTCCGTCGGGTTGGAGTTCACGCGCGTCTTCGTTGTCGCGCAATTCCATCGGGAGGATGTCCTCGATGATGCGGCGACGCAGTTCGGGGTCTTCGATGGGAAACACGGTCTCAACGCGGCGGAAAAAATTCCGCGGCATCCAATCAGCACTGCTCGCGTACACCAACGGAGTCCCGCCATTTTCGAAATAAAAGATCCGCGCGTGCTCGAGGAAGCGGCCCACAATATTCCGCAGACGGATGTTCTCGCTGAGCCCTTTAACGCCCGGCACGAGACAGCAGGTAGCCCGCACGATCAGATCGATCTTCACGCCCGCTTGCGAGGCGGCGTAAAGGTTCTCGATTGTCACCGGATCGACCAGCTTGTTCATCTTCGCAATGATCCGCGCCGGCCGACCGGCTTTAGCCTGCGCCACCTCGGCTGCAATGAGATCCTGGATACTTGAATGTAGGTTGAAGGGGGCCACCAGCAGGTGTTTGAACTCCGGTTTGCGCCCTAGACCGGTCAACGTGTTGAACAGCTGCGCGACTTCCGCCGCGAGGTGTTCGCGACAGGTGAGCAAACTCAAATCGGTGTAAAGTCGCGCCGTCTTCGGATTGTAATTTCCCGTGCCGAGGTGGACGTAGCGCCGCAGCACCTCGCCTTCGCGGCGGACGACGAGACAGCATTTGCAGTGCGTTTTGCTGCCAACGAGGCCGTACACGACATGGACTCCGGCTTCCTCCAGTTCCCGCGCCCACTTGATGTTGTTGGCCTCGTCGAACCGCGCCATGAGTTCGACGAGCGCCGTGACCTGCTTCCCGGCTAACGCTGCATCGATCAACGCCCGCACAATTGGCGAATCGCCACTCGTGCGATAAAGCGTCTGCTTGATCGCCAGCACGTTCTCATCGCGCGCCGCCTGCTCGACAAAATCCACCACCGGCGTGAAGGACTCATACGGATGATGCAGCAACAGGTCGCGATCACGCAGGAGATCGAACATGTCCTTGTGCGGGAGTTGCTCGGTGACGACCGTCGGCACGAACGGTGGGAATTTCAGGTCCGGCCGGTCGATCATTTCATACAGGCTCATCAACCGGTAGAAATTCAGCGGACCCTTTAACCGAAAGGTGTGCTCTGCGGTGATCGAAAGATGCCCGCAGAGGCTGGTCAGCAGATCCTCATCCACTCCGTCTTCAATCTCAAGTCGCACCGCCGCGCCGCGCCGGAGGTTGCGCAACTCGTCTTCGATTTTCTTCAGCAGGTTTTCCGCTTCCTCATCGTCAATGTAGAGATCGCTGTTGCGGGTGACGCGAAACGCCTGCGTCCCCTTGACGTGATAGCCCGGAAACAACCGTTCCGAACACATCTTCACGATCTCGCTCAGAAACATATGCCGAAGCGGACCCTCCCCGCGTGGCGCGATCTGCACGATCCGCGGCAAACTGCGCGGCACCGGCAGCAAAACCATGAGTTTGTCATCGACCGTAGTTTCCGGGTGATCGATTGAGACGAGAACGTTGAGCGTTTTGTTGCCCAGCAGCGGAAACGGGTGAGCTTGATCGACCGCGAGCGGAGTGAGAACGGGGAAGATTTGGGTTTCGAAATACTTGATCACCCAAGCACGTTCCGTGTCGGTCAACTGGGCAGCGTTCCGAAATTGGATGCCTTGCTCGGCCAGGGCCGGCACCAACTCGGTATGCCAGCAGGCGTACTGGTCGGCGACCAGTGCAGTAACCTCTTTGCGAATACGCTTCAGCTGTTCCCGCGGCGTGAGTCCATCGATGCTGAGTCCGCCGGACTCTGAATCCGCCTGTTGCAACAAGCCGGCGACGCGAATCTCGAAAAACTCGTCCAGATTCGAGCTTACGATGGCCAGAAACTTAACCCGCTCAAGCAAGGGGTTGTCGGCATTACTCGCCTGCTCCAGCACGCGTCGATTAAAGGCCAGCCAACTCTGCTCGCGGTTGCCGAAGACCACCCGCTTGGATTCGTCGCGTGGGGTGGGCACCGGCACGGGCAGTCGAGGGAGGGCGGAGGGGCGTTTGGGGCGAGTCACGGAAAGGGACGGGTGGAAAAGGGCTAGGATGACATCCGCCCCGACACGAGGCGAGACGGATAGCGTAACCAATTTGTCACCGTCGTGAGGTCAAGGGCGGCATCACCCCGGTTCCGGCGCGACTATTCCACGCGCACATACAACACCGACGGCTTCCGGACCCCCGATTTGGTCTCGCCCGGAAAGAATTTCCCGGGGGAAGTCGATGCGGCCGGGGGCGGCCGCGGTCCCAGGTCGAGCCAGTCCAGGTTCGAACCGTTCGTCGTCTCGACCTCCATCCGAACCTGGGACCG
>Ga0163151_10010041_pt1 | contig 10109 bp, 9 predicted proteins | sample OliLakLV19MP5IB2_FD_145596 | JGI IMG/M metagenome (GOLD analysis project Ga0163151, IMG submission 145596) | Freshwater microbial mat bacterial communities from Lake Vanda, McMurdo Dry Valleys, Antarctica - Oligotrophic Lake LV.19.MP5.IB-2 | ecosystem: Environmental > Aquatic > Freshwater > Lake... | reverse complement strand
AGCATAATTGGCAGTTTCAGGCGATTGCAGCTCAAACGCTTCTTTGGTGGCTTCATCCTCTTTTAGAACGTCATTAGTTTGAAAAAGCCTGGCGATCGCTTCTTCCTGCCCATTCGGACAACTTACCAATCGGTCAATCAAATCAGAGTATGCCTGCAAGCTTTGTTCGTTCATACTTTCAGATCAATGCGTTTTTCTCATTCTACGCCATCCATTCTTAAAAGCAAGCCCTCTCACTAAATCTCACTTTTTCTCCCATTTTCATTCTCACCAAAACTCACCCTCTTCCTTTCTTTCTTGTAATGCTTATCAGGCAAGGCTTTTGCGTCATCAAACCAACTCACTTTTCTTCACACTTAACTAACACCAAACCACACAGACGATCGAAGAGATTAATGAAAATATGTTTTACATGAGAGCGACATCCAACCTCTGGAAATCATCTCACACGCAAACCTTATCCCTAATCTCAACCAGTATGCAAACTCAATATCTAAAAGTAAAAAGATCCGCCAAGTCGCCCACATCAAGATCCAAATTCATCGGACTTGCGATTTTCGCTCTCACCACGTTCGGCATCTCTTTAGCTCAAGCACACGCTGTCATGGCAGCGACATGGAAATTTCCATGGAAGGCATCAGTCACCAGCGTGATTAATCAAGGCTGGCATAATGACGGCTACGGCATGAATTCTCTCGACTTCGGTTTAAGAGGAGGCGAGGATGTTCTCGCCCCAGTCGATGCCACCGTAGTTTCTCAATGCAACGCTGGCAACAATCACCGCGCCGCTAAGTTCCGTGCCGCAAATGGTCAGTTCTTCTCTCTCATTCACATTACAACTAGCGATATTTTTGTTGGCAAGACATACAAGCTAGGCGACAAAATCGGTACCGTTGCCTCAGACAGACCTTGGAACAATTGCGCTAAGTCCACAGGGCCTCACTTACACATGGGATTTCCCAGTCGGAACTTCAATATCGACGGGTACAACTTTACCCCATCGTCGGTAAATGCTGGAGTTACCTTGCGATCGACTAATGGTGCTTCCACTGGTGGCAACATCATCTCCGTCAACTTCTCCGCCAGAACCGCTTCTGGTGGTGTGAATGTGCGTTCTGCCCCAACTACCGCTTCCTCTATTGTCCGCACCATCGGCGGCAACCAAACCGTTAACTTTGATGCCTGGACTTACGGACAACCGATTAACGATCTCTGGGCTGGCAAACCCGATGCCCGTTGGTATCGCATTTCAGGCACAAACACTTGGATTGCCAGTGCCGTTGTCTGGGGTAATGCTCCTGGCTCTAACCCCATGCCATAACCCTTAAAAGTCAGCGCAGTGAGATCGCACCCTGCTCCACTGCGCTTTCCCTTTCGATCATTCATTATTTCGAGGAAAAGTCTATGTCACGCCTGAAATCGATCTCGATCGCCGCAATTTCTCTAGCACTTCCACTCAGTGCCTTCAATCCACTGATCGCCCAAGCTTCGACCGCTCAAGAGAGCAACCCACTCTGCTACTTTCACACCAAAGACGGTAGAACGATCAACCTCACATCAATGTGCGGCTACCAACCACCCGAAATCTGTCAGTTTATCGGCGATGACAAATCTGAAAAGACAGTTTTAATCCAGAATTTCTGCAAAAAACACGAAAAATGCAAACTCGACAACTCTTGCAATTCGCAACCAATTCCCAACTTCGATCCCACCCTAACTGGGCCGCAAGGAGTTCTAGCTCCATCCATTCTGGCACGTCGTTAAATCTCTTATTTTTACAGGTTAATAAGCTATGAAATCTCCGATCGATCCTCCTCCATCTGTCAGACCGCAACAACTGCTGCTTCAAGGCAAGATTTCTCCCATGGAAGCCATTCCTCTATTAATAGATCCAGCAGGAACGATAGACTTCGCCGCAATCGATCCTCAGGTCATCGATCGCTTCTGGAAATCGCTCGCCAACATCCGCGAACAATTCCAGCTAATTCCGCTATTCCTCTGGCAGGGAACCTACTACATTGCCAGCCCAAACGTTCTAACCGAAGAATCGATCGAACTTCTTGTCGATCGGCTAGATTCTAAAATCTATATCATCAATATCAGTACAGAAAGCTATCGCGAATATCTCCGTCAGCAAAATCTCAAGGCAGCGACAACTATTTCCACCAAAATTGACATTCGCAACTCCGATCTCGGAGGGAACGTTGGCAACGTGGCAAAGTTGCATCTTGCCAATGCTTCAGACCAAGAAGAGCGGATCGTCGTTCTTCTCACTAATGCCTTGCGTTCCCGTACCAGCGATATCCACTTAGAACCAACATTAGAAGGACTTCGTGTCCGTTATCGCATTGATGGCGTGTTACAACCTGTGATTTTCTTGCCCGTAGAAATTGGTCGCAAAGTTATTGTGGCACTAAAGGTAATGGCAGAATTGGATATTGCGGAAAGCCGCCGCCCTCAAGATGGTCGAATTGCTAAGCAATACATGTCAGATAACGATCGATCTGCCAAATTGGATATGCGGGTCAGCACCATGCCCTGTGTAAATGGTGAAAAAATTGTGATTCGTCTCTTACCACAGGACAATCCATTTTCCACTCTTGACAAGTTGGGATTCATGCCAGACGCGCTTGAACTCTATACATCTTGGCTCAATCAACCCCAAGGCATGATCGTCCTGACTGGCCCAACAGGATCGGGTAAGACCAGCACTCTCTACACCAGTTTGCAAGCGATCGCCACAGATGGCGTTAACGTCGCGACTGTTGAAGATCCTGTAGAGTATGTCCTCCGCAACATTACGCAAACGCAGGTCAATCCCTTAGCAGGCATGACTTTTGAGTCAGCTTTGCGAGCACTTATGCGTCAAGATCCAGATATCATTCTTGTGGGCGAAACAAGAGACAAAGAAACGGCTGAGACTGCTGTTCGGGCTGCCTTAACAGGTCACTTAGTATTAACCACACTACACACTAATGATGCCGCAGGAGCAATTCCTCGCTTGCGAAATATCGGTCCCGATCCTGCAATGATTGTAGATGCTTTGTTAGGCGTAGTCGCACAACGCCTAGTGCGACGGGTCTGCCCTCACTGTGCCGAACCCCATATCCCCTCATCTAAAGAATTGCAAGTGCTGGGATTATCTGTCGATCGAGTCGATCTTTCCGCCTATCGCAAAGGACGGGGCTGCCATAAGTGTTCTAATACAGGCTTTTTGGGGCGTGAAGCGATCGTTGAGGTGATGGAGATAGATCCCAAAATCAAACAAATGATCCATGAAGGAACATTCTCACAACTCAAACCCTATCTGCAAGAAACTAATTTTTCTTCTTTTAGGATCTCAGCGATCGATAAAGTCACCAGAGGCATCACAACTATCGAAGAAATCGTCCGCATTCTACCCAAAAGCGCTCTTTCCGAAGAGAGTTTTGCCAAGAAAACCTAAATTTAGGTGCTAGGAAGATTATTAGTTTGGGTCTGCTATTAGTCAGCAGACCTTTTGGATTTGATTTTTGTTTTTAACTACCTTGTTTGTCGCCATAGGCGCGATCGACACATCACAGACCTATGGATACGAAATCCCAGTTGCAGTTATCTAGTTGCGATCGACACGTCTCTCATTAGTTGCGTTCAGCCGTGCGCTGTTTCTGTAATGTCGATCGGCTTCGCTCGGTTGAGGGTAAGTTCAAGCAGTTGGCTGGTTGATGTTCTAGGGGATAATTTGCAATGTATACTCAGCTAATCACATAACCACATATCGGCAAACAAGCTGAAATTAGTTGGTTATTTTCGATCTGGTGATTCGAGCAAAGATTTTTTAGATGAACATTTCTGGCAAGGCTACTCCACATGGCTAAGTCAGTCGGTTGCAGTGTGGGTTTGGCATAGTCCATAGAATCGCTCACCTGCTAGTGACCATCCAAGCCCATAATTACCAACTTTGCAAAAGTGCTTTTTTACGATCGCTACTATCTAAAACTTGAGTGCAGGACTCCCAGTTAACTTTAGTTTGAATTTGGTTGTATTTCATTTCAAAGGGATGCTGGTCAGGAAGTTTATCGATGGTCTGTTTCGCTTCTGCCCGATCGCCTAATGCTTCATCTACCCAAATCGTTTGGAGGGTGTCAGGGATTTGTCCAAACATTTGATGAATCGATTGCAGTCGATCGCTTAGGAGGTCGCGCACTCGATCTTCGACTGAGCCTTTGTAGCGCATATTGTAGACAAGGACTGTCTCGCGGGTTTGACCGATCCGTTGAATTCTACCTTTACGTTGTTCGAGGCGGGTGGGGTTCCAAGGTAAATCGAGATTGATTAGACTACCTAGTTTTTGCAGGTTTAACCCTTCACTGGCAGCATCCGTGCCAAGGATGAGTCGAATTTCACCTGACTGCACCATTTTTTTGAGGACATTGCGATCGCAACGGGTATATTCACCGTTACAAATATGTCCAGATTTTTGTCCACCTGCATAAATACCGATTACTTCTTGGTTTGGTAGATCGCGGGTAAGTTGATTGGCAAGCCACCATACAGAGTCAAAATATTGCGAAAAGATAATACAGCCTAGATCCAGCCAATTGCGATCTAGTAGAAGTTCTTTGACTACGTTATATTTGGGGTCATTGTCCTGTTCGACTTTGAGATGTTGGATAAATTTTTCGAGAAGAATTGATTCTTCAGATGTAATTTTGTCGGCAAATTCACTGGTTTTTGCCCTCACCCTAAATCCCTCTCCCAGAACGTGAGAGGGACTTAAAGAGTCCTGTCCCTCCTCGCCCTTCATGGGAGAGGGGGCTAGGGGGTGAGGGTCTTCATCTTCATTTTCTTCATCCCAATCATCTTGTTTACCTAGCAGCTTTTGAGCGGTAATCATGCCTGCATTAATAGAACTACCAACACGGCGTAGCAACAGGGTTTTTAAAAATCCCGATCCTTTCATGCGCTGGCTGACGGACTGACAAAATTCTTCAGCGATCGCATAGGCATCTCGCAGATAAGGAGTAAGGGCGATCGCATCAGTATCATTTTCGCCTAATAGCTGGACACGGACGGGTTGGAGATAGGGTTCGCCTGTTTCTGGATCGTAGGTATTTTCGAGATATTCGCGGGTGCGGCGGATGATATGGCGAATGAAGGGATTGTATTGCTTGCCATAGCTATCGGCTAAGCTACGAATTTCTTGTTTTTCACCAAGGCGAAGTTTGTCCCACTTGTTCATCCCTGCATTGAAATCGGTGTCCTTGAGTTGGAGGGTGCGGCGAATTTTAGAGAATGTTTTGTGTTCGGATGAAGCAGGAATCGGATTGCAGACCCATAACCAAAGTTGGCGATCGCGTTCGGGGTCTGTTTCTGAAAAAGTTTTGTCACCTCTTGCCATGAGTAATGAGCCTTCAGCATTGCGCCAGTTGCTCCATGTGTTGCCTAGAACCATGTCATTGCCTTGAGCGAGTACGCGCAGTAAGTCAAATGCTTCGATGGGATTTAGTTGGACTGGTGTGGCGGTGGCTAGGAGTAAGCTTTTAGTGCGATCGGCGATATCAAATAGAAATTGCAATAAGTTGTTGGGTTTGCATTCTTCTTTTTCGCAACCTACGCCTAAATTTTCTCGACGGGCGCGATGTGCTTCATCGACAATTACACATTCATACTGGATTTGTTTGAGATATTCTCCTGCTTCCGATTTGCTGGTGATGATGCCCTGTGAAACTAAGCCAATGCGACGGGGACAGGTTTTAATTCCCTCTGCACCGATCGCGGGATAATCTAATCCATTTTCATCGACCCATTGCTTGCCATTCCACACCGCAGAAGGTAGATCGAGCAGGGTTTTCATTTCTTCTTGCCATTGCCAGAGTAGAGGTTTGGGCGCGAGGATCAGGATCGGCTTATCGCCATAGAGTGCCATCAACATTGCTGACATCGCTAGTTGGATGGTTTTGCCTAAGCCCACCATATCGGCAAGGATATAACGCGCTCCATGTGGGGTTTTGTGTGCTTGAAATGCGATGTTGACAAAATATTTTTGATGTTCCCAGAGTCCATATTCTTGACGATAGACTGGGGTTTCGATGATGGTTGCCCCTGCTTGGGCGATCGCATCAGGAATTTCGCGCCAAGCTTCGATGCTAGGAATGACGGTGCGTTGCGAGATCCGTCCGATGTCTTCGATCACAAAATCGGCAAGGGGTAAAGCAAGGGGATGATTCCAGAGGCTATTAAATTCTTCTTGTACCCATTCAATTGCTTCGGGGTCATCGTCTTCCCAGAGTAGTTCGTAATGCAGTTTCCAAGCGTGATAGGTTTCGTTGGTGCTACCCATAAATGAGGTTTGCGTACCATCAGCGAGGGTGATTACACCTGCTTTGCCATGCACGAGTCCAAATTTGTCGCGGGGTAAGACTTTGACTTGCATTTTGCCCGATCGCAATACTTGGTAGAGCTTCGCAAAGCGATCTTTGCCGTTTTCTTTGCCATCTAAGATTTTTTGTTCGGGTTCGGATGCACACCATTCGCGGCGCAGGGCATAGTTAGCGGCGGATTTGGCGGCTTCGACATCGCGCACGTTCAGGTCAGAGTTGCAGACAATCCTGACAATGCCTGTCATGGAGGCGATCGCTTCGCCAGCAACTTCGAGCATCGATGAACTAAAGTAACCTGCGATGCGATCGTAGGCTTGTGCGCCTTGCAATTTTTCACAGAGAAAGGTGCGATCGAGTTTCTGACGGCGTGATGAGAAGCGATGGATGGTCAAGGGATACAATGAGGTTGTAAGTTTGTCTTGATTTTACATCGCTAGACATGGTGAGCTAGATATTCACAGCTTTTAGGAGTACAAAATTATGATTGTTCTTACAGCTACTTGCAAAAATGGCGCGATCGCTTTAAATGATCCGTTACTTAATCAGTTAGAAGGAAAGCAAGTCGAGATTTTTATTCGCGAAGTTTCTAGTAATCCAAATGTCAATCGTCGTGCTTTTATGCGACTGCCGATGGCTGAACGGCGGTTGATTTTGGCACAGCAAGCTGAGGTAATGGTCGATCATTATCAGCAAGATTTGGCATGGCGAGACTGGACGAGTTTTAATGTAGAGGCAAATTATGAGTCCTAAACGGGGTGAAATTTGGTTAGTTAATCTAGACCCTACGCTTGGGGCTGAAATCAAGAAAACTCGTCCTGCAATTGTTGTGAGTTCCGATGTGATTGGTAAACTACCACTCAAATTAGTTGTACCACTGACAGATTGGAAATCAGCTTTTGGAGCAAATCTCTGGCACGTTTATGTTGAGCCAAGTCAAGATAATGGATTAAATAAGATTTCGGCGGCTGATGTTCTGCAAATGCGAAGTGTGGATACGCAGCGATTTGTACGAAAGATGGGGGTATTGTCAGATGTTGATTTAACAGAGGTTTCCATCGCGATCGCTTTGATTGTTGAATATCAAGAAAGTGAAACCTGAAATTGTAGATTTATCCCCCTCATCCCCTTCTCCCCTTCTCCCACTAGGGGAGAAGGGGAGCAAGAGAAAGGAGCTTTGCTCCTTCTAAATCTTTTCCCCCTCGCCCTTGATGGGAGAGGGGCTAGGGGTGAGGGTTTATTCATAAAGTAACTCAATCGATTTCATCGGTAAGTAAAGCTTCATTGGTTCTTGTTTAAATCTCTGGAATCCATACTTGATATAGAAGTTGGCGGCTTCTTCATCTAAAGCTTCGGCAATTACGGCGAGAGAGGCAATTTGCATTGATACCTCAAGGGATTTTTTTAGGGCATCGACTAGCATTAGCTCACCTAATCTTTTACCTTTTTGAAGCCGATCGCATCCAAGGCGACCTAGTAAAGTGGCTGGTAGTAGTGGATAACGGGGCAAAGTTTTGGCAAAGGAAACATCTAGAACCGTCACATCAACAATGTATGAAGAGAGGGTGTAGTAGGCTAAAACTTCTGTTTCTGGATCGTTAACTAAGACGAATACTGTCGCTACTCTTTTTTTAATATCTTGAGATGCTTGCTTTTTGATGTAACTATCTAGGCTGTCTTTTCCACAAGAGAAGTTTGAGCGAGAATGCTTTTTGCTATCTAGTGGCTCGATTTTGAGAACCATTAAGCCCTCATGGTTTGTTTATATCGCGAAGCTGCTGCCTTGAGTGCGGCATTTGGTAAGGGTGGATTTAGGAGCGCATTGATAAAGGCTTCACTGTCTTGAAGGTTAAGTTTGAGGGATTGATGTTTTTCGATCGCATTGCAAGCGGCTACTTGAACACTGGCAATTACAAAGTCAGTTAAGGTGCGCCCTTCTAGGTCAGCCGCTTTTTGCCAAAGGGCTTTTATTTCTGGGCTGACACGGGCTTCTAGTCGGGCGACTGTTTTTGAAGGCGTTGCGGGAGTCATGGCATTGGGTTTATAAAAGTATAAGACGCAATTATCATGTTTATTTTATACGGCTAATTGCCGTATGTCAATATGCTTATAGACTATCATTATCCACTGCTCCTGCAAGCAGGGTGGCGGCTTTTGCGTCCTTTTCCCAATGGGGGATTTTGTATTCCATTGTGCCTAGATATTTGAGAATTTCGATAATGAGGCGGCGTTGTTGCCAATAGTCGCGGACTTCGCTACGCAGGAGCATTTTGCCTTTTTGAGCCTCTTCACTGGTGACGACTTCGCGGATGGCATAGAGGGCGGTGCGGGTGAGGGATGAGCCGAAGCCGAGATCGCCGAGATTTTTATTCGCAAATTCGCTGGCAGTTTTGAGGCGGTTTTCGTTGGCTTTGCTGGTTTCTAGGCAAAATTTGTAGTCTTTGAGTCCGAAGCCTCGCGCTAGTTCTTGATATACGCTAGAGCGATATTCGCCATGACTTTCGATGTCTAATCCTTTGAGATAGAAGCGTTCTTCGGGGGTGATGCTTTTCCAGATGAAGCTGTCAAAATTGGCGGGTACGAGGTAATCACAGGCGATTTTGACAGCATTATCGATGATTTCTACTATGGGAGATTTATCGCCTTTTTTACGAGTTTTTGAGAGTTCGTATTGAATGTCAATATCTTCAATAGTTTTGTATTGGGTGAGGACGCGCAGGGCGGCGGCGTAGGCGGCGAGTTGATAGTCGGTATCGCCAAAGTTTGGTTCTTCTTTATCTTCTAGTCGCAACATTTCATCGAGTTGGCGCTTTACTTCGAGTTCTACTTTTGGATAAATCTCATCGAGAAAGGCGGTTTCATCGCTGGTTTGTTTGCGAAGGATGAGTAAGACTGTGCCTTGGACATAGTTTCCTGCTTTGAGGGCGGAGTCAGTTTCGGTGGCGATGCACCATGCGGCGGTGACTCTCAGCCCTGAGGCCCAAAGGATGAGGGCGAGGTCTGCCCATACGTTTGCGTCTTGATGGGTAAACATGACGACTTGCATTCCATCTTCGGGCATGTTGTTGGCGAGGTTGCGATAACATTCGCTCATGCTTTCCCGAAAGTGTGAGTCTTTGCCTGTAATGGCTAACGCGCGTTTGGTGTCTGCATACCAGTCTGGAAATAGTTTCGGAATATGTTTTTCATACCAAGCTAAAAAGAACTCTGAGAGTTCGTGATAATTGATCGCATCAGCATAGGGCGGATCGGTAACCCAAAAATCACATTCTTTTTTAACTCCTCTACTATCATGAGTTTGAATACTGAAGTTAGGAGAAACCTTATAAATATTGCCTAGAAATGGAATTGTCAGAATCCCTCTAGTTCCCCTGCAAGCAATGATTGTAGATGTGTTCAGAGCTTGATTTGTAAAAACATGAGAAGTGTTTTCTACGCTTGCTGAAGCATCCCAGCCAACTAAACGAGAATATCTTTCTTCTAATTTTCCAAGTAATACCAACAAAATAGCTTTGTTTTGTATCCCACATTCCGCTCGTAAAGGAAGGGTAAAATAAATAGCGAAAGGTAGAGTAGAAGCGGAAAAGCAGGAGAAAGTTATTAATAGTAAAAGTACAGAGATGAAAGTAGAGAATCTAGATCATCTAGGAATCGTGGCAGGGATAATCGACGAGATAGGAATCGTAGAATATATAAACGAAAAAATCGGGAGAAGCTCAAGAGAAAAAGTAAGCGCAGGGATAATGGTCA
>Ga0163151_10010031_pt1 | contig 10117 bp, 6 predicted proteins | sample OliLakLV19MP5IB2_FD_145596 | JGI IMG/M metagenome (GOLD analysis project Ga0163151, IMG submission 145596) | Freshwater microbial mat bacterial communities from Lake Vanda, McMurdo Dry Valleys, Antarctica - Oligotrophic Lake LV.19.MP5.IB-2 | ecosystem: Environmental > Aquatic > Freshwater > Lake... | reverse complement strand
GGGGATGTCCCGTTCGATGTTGAAATTCTGAAGGGGGCGGCGTTGCCCGCCTTGAGCCGTTAGGCTCGGGGTGTCGATTCCACTCAGGAGAGCAACGCCATGAAGAAAGATATCACACTGCCGGGGGCTCCGTTCATCGGGGCTGTGGAAGAAGCGTTCGCCGACGTACAGCAGAGTTTCGAGCGGCTGTGCCTTGCGGCGGGAATGGAGGCGCTGGGCGCAATGATGGAGGCCGATGTCGAAGCGGCCTGCGGTCCTCGCCACGGTCGTATCGAAGATCGCGCAGCGCATCGCTGGGGCTCGACGCGCGGCCGGATCGGGTTCCACGGCGGCAAGGTGGCGGTCGAGCGTCCCCGGGTTCGGGCTGTCGATGGGCGGGAGGTTTCGATCCCGAGTTGGGATCGCGCGGTTTCGGAGGACTGGCTCGGCCGCTGGGCGATGAACCTGATGCTGATCAACGTCTCGACGCGGCGGTTCGGCCGGGCGGTGCGGCTTCCGGAGGGCGACATGCCGGCGGGACGTGGCAGCGGGGTGTCGAAATCGGCGGCGTCGCGACGCTTCGTGGCCCTGTCGACAGAGAAGCTGGACGCCTTCATGAATTCCGATCTGTCCAAGCTCGACCTCCTGGTCATTCAGATCGACGGGCTGCATGTGAGCGACGACCTCGTGCTCGTGGCCGCGATCGGCATCGACGGCGAAGGCGGCAAGCATCCGCTGGCGCTGGTGGAGGGCGCGACCGAGAACGCCGCCACCGTGCAGGCGCTTCTCGACAACCTGGTGGATCGCGGGCTCGATCCCGCCGTCTCGCGACTGTTCATCGTCGACGGCGCCAAGGCGCTTTCCAAGGCAATCCGCGCGACTTTCGGCAAGAACAGCCTGATCCAGCGATGCCAGGTTCACAAGTCGCGCAACATCATGGATCGGCTGCCAAAGGAGCTTCACGCCGCGACGCGCCGGGCGCTGCGCCAGGCATGGGAGCTCAACGATGCGGCCAAGGCCGAAAAGCTGATCCGGAACCTGGCTCGCCGGCTCGATCAGGAGCGCCCGGGTGTGGCCGCCAGCATCCTGGAAGGGTTGGACGAGATCCTCACAGTCGTTCGCCTGAAGCTGCCCATGGAGCTTCGTCGTTCACTGGCGTGCACCAACATCGCCGAAAACATGATGGGCACGATCCGCCGCGTCACCGGCAACGTCAAGCGATGGCGCAACGGCAAGATGGCGCTGAGGTGGGTCGCCGCCGGCATGATCGAAGCCGCCAAGGGCTTCCGCAACCTCAAGGCTCACAAGCAACTGCCGATCCTTCGGGCGGCACTGATCGCCCATCAGAACCACTTGGCTGAAACGGGCATTGCCCCGACATCCAGGGTCGCGTAACTAGAACAAGGCAGCGTCGCTCAGACGAAGTTCAACAGAACTCGGGACATCCCCCTCTGGGCGCCCGACTGAAGAAAGCGCCAAGTACGCCTTGCTCCTGTCCGATGTTGAGGTACGTCGGCGCCGGTCAGCGTGGATCTGCCGACCGCGTCGTTTTGGCAATTATCTTCGTTCGCCATATCATTTGATCGGTGCAAGTCAGCCCGAAGGCGAGTGCGAGAGGCGAGCCCGGCGCCGCCGTCACGGCCGAATCGTCACGGCGGGGTCGTCATCGCATCCCGGTCGAACTGGGCCACCTCGGACAGCCGCGTCGGGTCGGGTATGTGGATGGCGCCCCGGCTCAGCGACACAAGTCCCTCGTGCTTCAGCAGACGCATCGTCCGGTTCAGATGCACACCGCTCAGACCAAGAATTTCAGCAAGTATCTGTTGCTTGAGAGGCGTCACGAACGTGTTGGCGCGCACGAGGCCCACCTGATCCAGCCTGACATAAAGCTCCATCAGAAAATGGGCGACCCGGCAGAACGCATTCTGCCCTCCGAGCCTCGATATCTGGTTGAGCGCATAGATCTGCTCCAGCCAGGCGGCCTTCCGGCAGGCCTCGATCAGCTTGGCGTGAACGGGCGAGCGCAGCCGGACGAGCTGCCGGAGGACGGTGGCGTCGACCAGGACGCAGGGCGACAAAGCGTAAACCGGCAACCGGTCACCCGCCCACGGCGCTGCGCCGATGCCGAAGCCGTCACCCGGCAGGAGGATCGTGGTGATCTGCCTGTGAGTCGCGGCTCCCGACGACATTCGGGCGCACCAGCCTGAAAGGACCATCCAGCCGGTTTCATTGGGCTCAGACGGGTCTTCGATGGTGGCGCCGGGGTCAAAGCTACGTCCCCTCATGCTGTTCAGCAGTCTCAGGTCATCGGGCGTCAGCGGACCCAGCGCGCCCAGTCGTCGCGCGGCTACGCTCCCGCCCAATTGGCGCACGCCGACGGTGTCGACAGGGGCAACCTTTGTGCTCGTTAGGAAGGACATGCTTGTCGAGGTCTTCATCGATGCGACTTGTCTTTTTGGGTACGTCCCGCCGCGGGACGTGGATTTCCCCCAGCTGCAAGAGGTGCGGGCATGGATCAGCTTGCGTTCAACAGCATTTCATTGCAGCCGAATAAACTGATCTAATTCAATGTTGTAAAAAGCAAAGACATTAGCTTGTCGGCAAATGCCTTCACGTGAGGCCGGACAGCCGACGGGCGCCTAAGTCCCGAAATACCCTGTGTGGCGCCGATTGGACCCACATTGCCTTGTCTCGATCAGGGACGGGAGGTTGCTTGAGGGCGGACCTATCTCGATTGCGCTCGACCGGTGACCCGCCTCGGCGCGTCAGCGCGGTTACGGCCTGTCAGGCGAGATTCACCCAGCCGCCTGGATTGCGGAAAAGGGGCTGTCGTCGCGTCGCCCGACAGTCCCCGGGGGCGCCGGCGTGCCCGGGCCCCGGTCCTGCGGCTCGGAGTTCAGGACTTGCCCCTTGTCGTCGCCGGCCAGCAGGCGGTCGATCACGGCGCGCATGCGCAGCTTGAAGAAGTCGCCATGAAAACCGCTTGCGTGTTCGGCGATCTTCAGCGGATCGAAAATGTGCTGGCAGGCTTCGAAGCGGGTGATGGCCGACACCATGTCCGATACGGTCTGCTTGTGGAAAAACAGCCCCGTCCGGTCCGGGACGACGAAGTCCCGGGATCCTCCCCGGGCGAACGCGATGACCGGCGCGCCCGAGGCCATGGCCTCGACCGGAACGATGCCGAAATCCTCCTCGGCCGGAAAGAGAAAAGCGCGGCATCGGGCATAATGTTCGGCGAGGATGTCGAAGGGAACCCGTCCGAGAAATTCAATCGTCGGCCCGGCGATCCTGCGCAGGGATGCCATCTCCGGACCATCCCCGATCACGATCAGCCGGCGCGACATCAGTGTGCAGGCTCGGATCGCCAGATCGGCGCGCTTGTAGGGAACCAGTTCGCCGACAAACAGGAAGAAATCTTCCCGGGGTTCGCGCGCCGAGAAGCGTTCGACATCGACCGGCGGGGCGATCACCTCGGAGGGTCGGCGCCAGTATTTGTTGATGCGCGCGGCCACGGCGTTCGAGTTGGCGACGAAATGATCGACCCGCGCCGCAGAGGTGACGTCCCACTGGCGAAGGCCGCCCATCAGGAACGGCATCACCAGTTTCTTGAAGGCGCCGGCGGTTCGGCGATACTGCGGATACTGATCCCATAGGTATCGCATCGGCGAGTGGCAGTAACAGACATGTACGGCGTCGGGACGGGCGATCACGCCCTTCGCCGGACCGGATTCGCTCGAGATGATGAGATCGTACTCGCTCATGTCGAGCTGCTCGAGCGCCATCGGCATCAGTGGCAGGTAGGACTTGTAAAGCTTCTTCGCCATCGGCAGCCTGCCGATGAACGTTTCCCTCACCGTGTGCTTGCGGATTTCGGCGGACATGTCCTTGGGTGAGTAGACATGGGTGAAAATGTCCGCCTGGGGATACATCTCGCACAGCGACTGGAGCACCTTCTCGCCGCCGCGCATCTTGAGCATCCAGTAGTGGATGATCGCGACTTTCAGCGGGTCGCCGCCCCTGACCTCTGGGCTCACAACGCGCCTCGTCGCAACAGGACGGTGGGGATGGTGCGCGCCAGAATGACGAGGTCTCCCGACAGCGACCAGTTGAGCGCGTAGGATTTGTCCAGGGCGACCCGGCGATCATAGGTCGTGAGAGAGCGTCCGCTGACCTGCCACAGCCCCGTCAGGCCAGGCCGGGCGCGCAGATAATGCACCCTGTCCAGCCCATACCGGTTCAGTTCATCCGCGACGATCGGTCGGGGTCCCACAAGGCTCATGTCGCCGCGCAGGACGTTCAGCAATTGTGGAAGTTCGTCGAGGCTGCGCTTGCGCAATACCTGTCCCACCCGGGTGACCCGGGGGTCATTCATGAGCTTTCTCGTGCGGGACCATTCATCGAGTGCTGCGGGATTGGACGCGAACAGGGCGGCGAGACGGGCCTCGCCATCCGTCACCATCGAGCGGAATTTGAAGCAGCGGAACGGCCGCCCTCCCGCCCCGACCCGCAAGTGCGCGAATATGGGCGAGCCGCCGTCCTGCACGAAGATGGTGAGGGCGATGACCGCCAGGACAGGCGCCAGAAAAATCAGCAAGACCATCGCGACGATGCAATCGAACGCGCGCTTGGCAGGGCCGCCGACAACCTGCTCCGGCCAGTCGCGCGACGTCCAGTCCTGATACAGGGGATGATCCGAATGCGCAGGATCGATGCTGACCTGGCCAGACCCCTCGATTGCCTGAGACTTGAAGGCGCCTGCGTGCACGAAAGACCCCGCTTGCGGCGGAGCGGAGCCAGCGGCTTCGAGACGCTTTGCGCGCGCTGCGCCTGCGCTCTGTGACATCAGCTTCTTCAGCCACCAACTAGAGTGAGGGGAGTCCGGCCGGCTATTCTTAGACCGTTAAATAATGCGTAATCTGCCAAATCAAGGGACAGCAGAGGTGGTCCCTCGCAAAGTTCATTCCTGCTTCGGAACCAGTCTTTAAAGTCATAAAAGGTTCAGGCGTCGCCCGCGCCGCCAGCAGTGCTGGTCAAAACCGTCGTTCGACAGGGCGCCGGAATGACGCACGCCCGATCCCGGCGCAGCTTGTTTGCAGCGACAGCAACGTGACGATTGAATCAGGTCAATGATGAACAGGCCCGGTACGACTTATAGCATCTTCAAAGCGCAGGGCCTATGCGCAAAGTTGACGGCTGCCATATTTTCTTGCGCTGCGGCCTTGATCGCCGCATTTGCGCACGGTCGGCCTTGTCTCGGGCCGGTACAAATTTAGTTTCCTTCCGACGTTCGAAATGCGGCTGCTGAATTCACTCGCCTGTCGCGTGCGGCGGCGGAACAGAGTTCGCCTGAAAGGCAAGGCCAGCGAAGGGATTAACTGTCGTTTCGAATCGACTATACGCGCCAGAGGCGACAAGCCGAGTATTCATGGATCGGATTTTGCATTCGGTTTGACCCAGAAACTTAATCGGGCGACGGTAAGCACGCCTGTCATCTGGTTCCAGTCGGCTGACGCCTGCGGGCGGCGGATGGCCCATGGTGGAGCGAATGTTGTGAATCAGACGGCAGGTAGGCCGGTCGATGAAAGCAGTGACGCATCAATGAACCAGGCCTTGCCTAGAACTCTCGTGATCGACGACTTCGCCGGGGAGCCGCCCGCGCCGGTGCGGGATGAGGCTGGATTCGGGTTCGAAGACCTGCTGTCAATCATTCTCAGTCAGCGTCTCTTCATTCTGGCGGTCGTTGCGATGGTGATGGTCGCCGGCGCAGTCTATCTGCAATTCCGCCCCCCCGTCTATTCCGCCACGGCTCTCGTCGCGCTGGGCAACCCGCGAGGCGAGGAGGTCAACAAGAACCCATCGCCGGCATTCAATCCGGATACGGCGCTGATCCAGTCCGAGATCGAGGTTCTCGTGTCCAGCGACATGCTGGGCCGGCTGATAAACGAGCTGGGCGGGGATCTCGTCGCCGAACGGCTCGGCATTCCGGACGCTGCGGCCTTTAAGGACGCCGATCCCGACAGTCTCAAGATGAGGGACCTCGTCCAGGCGCTGCAGGAGCGCTTCTCGGCGACGCGCCAGCAGACCAGCAATGTTATCGCGATCAGCTTCAGGAGCGGTGCGCCCGATACATCCGTGCTGTTCGCCAACAGCCTGGTCGATGTCTATCTCAATTCAAAGATCGACGAGCGGCTCGGCGCCTCGAAACGCGCCAGCGACTGGTTGACCCAGCGCGTCGAGCAGTTGCGCGGCGAAGTCGAGACCAAGGAGGCGGCGGTCGCCCGCTATCGCGCCGACATGAAGCTGCTGTCTGTTGACGGCGCGACCATCACGGAACAACAGTTTTTCCAGCTTCAGAGCGAGGTTCTGACCGCACGCGCCGATCTGGCCGAGAAACAGGCGCGCATGAGCCAGCTGCGGCAGGTGACCGACAGCGACGGCGACACGGAAGCGGTCGCCGACGCCTTGAATTCGCCCAGCATCCAGGCCCTTCGCGCCCGCGAGTCCGAGATCGCGGGCCGGCAGGCCGAACTGTCGATCCGCTATGGCGACAAGCACCCCTCGACACTTCAGGTCCGCCGCGAGCATGCCGAGGTGCTCGATCAGATCACGGCCGAAATCCGGCGCATCAAGGCCAGCCAGGTCAATGAGGTCGAGATTTCACGTATTCGCCTGCGGTCGCTGGAAGGTAGTTTGTCCCAGCTAGAGGGCAGTCTCGTTGCTGGCAACCGGGCGATCGTGCGGCTCAACGAGCTGGAGCGCGACGCGCTTGCGTCCACGTCCGTCTATCAGGATTTTCTGCTGCGGGCGCGGGAGATCGCCGAGCAGGAATCTCTCAAGGTCGTCGATGCACGCGGCGTGTCCCGCGCGCTCGAGCCAAGCGCCCCGACGACCACGTCGCCCAAGCTCTGGATGGCGTTCACCTTCGCGGCGGGCCTGTTCATCGGACTGCTCGCGGCCATCGTCCGGGCCTTCCTGAACGATCGCATCGTCCGCCCCGAGGACATCACCCGCAAGCTCGGGGCGACGGCCCTTGTTACTGTACCGCTTATCCTGCGCCGTCAGTTGCGGCGCATGCCGCCCGACGAACGGACCCCCGAGGATTATCTCGTCAACCAGCCGATGACGGCGTTCGCCGAATCCATGCGAGTGCTTGGCGCGACCCTGCTCTCGGACTTCGAAAAGGGACCGGGGATGGCCGTCGCGGTGACGTCGGCCGTTGCGGCGGAAGGAAAGACGACGCTCTCGCTCTCGCTCGGCCGCGCCGCAGCCATGAGCGGCCTTCGCGTCCTCATTATCGATTGCGACGCACGCCGTCCGTCGCTGAGCGCCGGCCTGTCGGACAAGCCGTCTCTCTCGCTTACCGACGTCATCCGCAATGGCGTGGACTGGAAGACCGTGGCGATGCCCGATCCGCTGACGCCCGCCCTGGTGCTGCCGATCAACGAGGCCCCCGGCGAGCTCCATACCCTGTTCAGGCCGGAATCGGTGCGCAAGCTGATCAATCAGGTCAGGCCGGAGTTTGATCTCATCGTGCTGGACTGCCCGCCGATTCTCGCAGTCGCGGAAACGCGCTGGCTGACGGCGGTGGCGGACGCGACCGTGATTGTTACGCAGTGGAACAAGACGCGCATGTCGGCGGTGAGAACGGCGCTTCGTGAAGTGCGGCGCGCCAAGGGGCATGTGGCGGGCATCGTGCTGAACCGCACCGATGTGTCGGTCACCAAGAGCTTCTCCTTCAGCGATTCGCTTTATTACGGCAATGCCGGCAAGGGCTATTACACGCGCTGAGGGGTCGCCGACGCGTGCGCGACCCGCGCCTGCTGTCGATGCTCGTGCAGGCGCCAGGAACGACATGCCGCCGCCGAAATGGCCAGGTGCGCGACGCCAGTTGGCCCGCGCAGCGCAGAGGTGCGGAAACGGGGAGACAAAGGTTGAGCGGCCCAGGAGGTTGGATTGTCGCGGTTGATTTCGGCACCGCCTTTTCGAAGGCGGCGGCCGTTCCGCGTTCCGCCACAGGTCCCGACGCGATATTGCGGGCGCGACCGCTGCGCGTTGGACAGGTTGCTGGCGCTTCACGTCCCCATTTCGTGCCCTCGGCGCTCTACCTTGCGGACCGTTCGATCCATTTTGGGCCCGACGCCCTCGACCGCGTCCAGCGCAGCACGGTCGGCAAGCGCGAAGCCCTGCAGTCGTTCAAGCTGCTTCTGGGGACGAACGACCTTGAAGCCTTCCTGCCGACCCGCCCCTCGCGCCGGATCGATCCCGAAGGCGTTTTCAGCTATCGCGATCTGATCGTTCTTTATCTTGCCTACTTCCTCGCGCTCATCGACCACGCATTCCGCGAGGATATCGTGATCGATGGCGGCTCGGCGGAAGTCTGGCGTTACACGCGGCCCGGCTGGTTCACCGACCGCACACAGAACGATCACGCGCTGACGGTCGATCTCTTCGAGCGCGCCGAAGCGGTCAGACTGGCGCTTCCCGACAAGTTCTGGCTGTCGCCGCTCAGCTACGAAGCCGCACAGACGGCGCTTCTTGCGCCTTCTTCGGCCGAGCGCCTGAACATCGAGGCCGGGGTGTTCGAGGCAAGTGCGGCCGCCGCCGCCTACCTTCCGGACGTGGTGGACAAGGCCTGGAGTATGATCGTCGTCGATATGGGCGCCGGAACCACGGACTTCGGATCCTACATGCGTTTTCCCGACGCTTGCGGCGAGTCGAAGCTCGTCTCGCTCGACCACACGATCGCTGTCGCTGGCGACGACATCGACCGGTCGCTGCTGAACGTCATCATCAAGAAAGCCAAGAGTTTCCAGACGAGCCGCGAACGGGGGGGGCTCTGGCGGCATCTGCTGCCGTCGATCCGTGCCCGCAAGGAAGAAATCTTTGCCCGCGGCCATCTCGATATCGAGTTCTTCGGCTACAGGGTCAACTGCTCGGTCAGGGACCTCCAGCGCAGCCGGGACTATCGCGCGATCGTCAGGCTGATCCGCAAGGATTTCGCGGCTGTCGTGTCGCGAACGGCCAGGAACGCCAAACAGCACAACCTTGCGGAAACCATCGTTGTGGCTACGGGCGGCGGGGCCGAACTTCCTTTCATGTCCGACATGCTCCGCAGGGCGACGGCGAGGCGCTCGGGGGTTCCCGTTCGGCTGGCGCCGTCGGCTCCGCGCTGGATCGCCCAGTCCGACTTCAGGGAAGAGGTTTCGCCGATCTTTCACCAGCTGGCGATCGCCATCGGCGGCGCGATGGCGCCCAGGGAGCTGCTTATCCGTTCCGTGGGGGTTGCATGACCGGGCCGGCGCATCATGCGTAAAGTGCGCACCAGCTGGTCAGCGGGAGACGTGCTCCAGTCGTCAGGCGAGCCGCGCAGAAGCCTGGCCGACTTTGGACGTCGCACCCTCCGCCATGCGCCAGTCGCCGTGTTGATCTTCGTTCTGGCCGCCGTCGGATTGCTGGGCGCGTCGCGCTTGCTTTCCCCGTTCTATGAATCGACCGTGCGGTTCGCATTGACGCCGCCGCTTGCCGCGGTCGGGCAGACAGGCCCTCCACTTTCGTCCGCCCGGGTCGATGCCGAAGTTGCGGCCCTGAATTCCGATGCGTTCACACAGATGCTGATTGGCGAGCTTGGAAGGGCAGGCGGACCATCCGGCGCTCTCGCCGACGGATCGACTGAAAGGCTTGTACAGGCTCGGCGCGAGGGTGAGCTGCGTCAGGTCAGGCTGACCGCGCGTGGGGATACCGCTTCGGAAGCTTTCGAGACCGCCAAGGTCGCCGTCGAACTCTATCGATCGCGGCAGCTTGAATTGTTCGTCGAACCCGGAGATGGCCGGGAGAATGCGACAGCCGACGGCCTCGCGGAAGCGCGCGCCGCTCTCGTCGATCTCGAAACGGAACGCGAGGCCGTGCTCGCCAGCGATAGGGCCAGGCCGCGCGCCCCCCGGGGAGCGCCGATTCCGAGCGCGGGGCAGCGCGAACTCGACACGGCGACCAGGCTTCTGGCCGCGACCCGAACCCTGCTGGAGTCCGAGGTGCTGTCCGGCGACATCGCCCGGGTCCGGACATCCGGCGTCTTCGAAGAGGCAGGTCCCCTGGGCCAAAGGCTCGCTGTTGAGGTCGCCGCCCGCGAACAGGCGGAGGC
>Ga0163151_10010026_pt1 | contig 10120 bp, 9 predicted proteins | sample OliLakLV19MP5IB2_FD_145596 | JGI IMG/M metagenome (GOLD analysis project Ga0163151, IMG submission 145596) | Freshwater microbial mat bacterial communities from Lake Vanda, McMurdo Dry Valleys, Antarctica - Oligotrophic Lake LV.19.MP5.IB-2 | ecosystem: Environmental > Aquatic > Freshwater > Lake... | reverse complement strand
GAGAACGGTTGGAGCATCAAGTGGCTGCATCGTCAAATCCTGAAATCTGAAGCCTATCGCCGAAGTTCGAGCATGCATGAAGCGTCGTTCGCTGCCGATGCGGACAACCGGATGGTGTGGCGGATGCCGCTCAAGCGGATGGACGCGGAGATGCTTCGAGACTCAGTGTTGCAGGCGAGCGGCCAATTGAGGATGGATCAGGTTGGCGGGCCGAGTTTCTTTCTCCAGAAGAAGAAGGAACGTGGGGCTTATATCTACGAGACGCTGGACAACGATGGGCCAGAAGTTTGGCGGCGGGCGATTTACCGGTTTGTGGTGAGGGGCGGTGAGCGAATCATGATGGATAGTTTTGATTGTCCTGATCCTGCTGTGGCCACACCGCAACGCACCGTATCCAATACTCCGGTGCAGGCGTTGACTCTATTGAACAATGCCTTTGTGATTCGTCAATCGGAGTTGCTGGCCGAACGGCTTCGCAAGCAGTCGGGGGCAGATATCAAAGCGCAGGTCGCGCGCGCCTACGAATTGCTCTACGGGCGGCGGCCAAATGCGACTGAGCTTTCGCGCGGCGAGGAGTTTATCGGTAAGCAGTCGTTGACGCTCTATGTACGAGCGCTTTTCAATACGAATGAGTTTCTATATGTCCCCTAAAAAGTACAGTCGACGAGAAGCGCTTTGGGAAATGGGCGGGGGCCTTGCGGGGATCGCTTTGGCACAAATGTTGGCGCAAGATTCATTGTCTGCCGCGGTGAAGCTGCGCGAGCCCAAGCCGGACTTTGCGCCCAAGGCGAAGAACATCATCATGATCTTTCTGCCTGGGGGGTTTAGCGCGATCGATTCCTTCGATTACAAGCCGGAACTGGTCAAACATCACGGCAAGGAGACTCAAGGGGCTAACGCGGTGACTCCGTTCTTTGGTCAGCGGGGAACCGTCATGAAGTCGCCGTGGAAGTTTGCTCCCAAAGGCAAGAGCGGCAAGTATGTCTCGGATTTGTTGCCGCAAATGGGTGAGCTGGCCGATGACATGACCTTTGTACACTCGATGGTTTCGCGCAGCAACGCGCATGGGCCGGCGTTATTTCAGATGTCGACTGGATTCATTTTCCAGGGTTTTCCCTCGATTGGGTCGTGGGTGAGTTATGGCCTTGGACCGGAGAACCGAAACCTTCCGTCGTTTGTCGTATTGCCGGATCGTCGAGGGTTGCCACCGTGCGGAGTTGCGAACTGGGGCAATGGATTTTTGCCTGCTTCGCATCAAGGAGTCATTTTTGGGGACCAGCGTGCGCCAATTGCCGATCTGCGGCCCGGCCCAAAGGTGACAGCTCAGGCGCAGGCTGCTTCCTACGATCTGCTGAGCGCGCTCAACGAGGAACATTTGAAGCAGAATCCGGGTGAGGATGCGCTGGTTTCTCGAATCAAAGCTTATGAGCTGGCTGCGAAGATGCAGGTCAGCGCGCCGGATGTGACGGACATCAGTGGCGAATCGGAAGCTACCCGCGAGAGCTATGGATTGAACAACCGTGTGACGCGAGACTACGGATACAACTGCCTGCTGGCCCGAAGGCTGGTTGAGAAAGGCGTGCGGTGTGTGCAGCTTTACAATGGCGGACACTTCGGCGAGCCCCGCGTGAATTGGGACGCACACGAGGATCTGGTGGCCAACCACAACAACAATGCGGCAATTCTGGATCAGCCCACGGCAGCGCTATTGAAGGACCTGAAGCAGCGGGGCTTGCTGGACGAGACACTGGTTGTGTTCACAACCGAATTTGGACGATTGCCGATCAGCCAGGGTTTGGGCGAAGGTGGCCGGGATCATAACCCGGAGGGCTTTACTTCGTTTCTGGCGGGGCCTGGGCTGAAGCATGGATTCAGCTACGGGGCGACGGACGAGATGGGTTACAAGGCGGTTGAGAACCCGGTTACGATTTACGACTTTCACGCGACAATCCTGCATTTGTTGGGCCTGGATCACAAGAGCCTGACCTGGTATCACAATGGGCTGCAACGCAGGTTGACTGACGTCCATGGGCATGTCCTCGAGGGGATGCTGACCTAGGGACGATAATGGAGAGGTGATGGATTTCATCGGGATGGAGCTTCGCGATATGGAAGCTGCATTCGCTCCTCAAGTTTCGAAGTTTCACGCCAGGCGTGTTTTTGATTCCGTGTATGCGCAACGGAATTTTGATGCCGAATGTGTGCCCGCACCGATTCGCGGCCAGTATCAACTTGGGAGGCTGAAGGAAGCGGCTCGATATACCAGCAGCGACGGCACTGTGCGGTACCTGATGCAACTTGCCGACGGCAAGACGGTTGAAACAGTATTTATGACCGAGGGGAGCCGGGATACGATTTGCGTTTCGTCGCAAGTGGGTTGCCCAGTAGATTGCAAATTTTGTCTCACCGCATTGATGGGACTGGAGCGGAATCTGACTGCCGGTGAGATTGTCGGTCAAGTGCTACATGTGATGCAGCAACACGACCTCGCGCCGAAGAACCGCACCATGAACATCGTGATGATGGGGCAGGGCGAGCCGCTGATGAATCTCGATAACGTTCTTAAGGCGACGAGGATTCTGGTGGACCAACGCGGTATTGGAATGGGCGAGAGACGGATTTGCCTCTCAACTTCAGGCTTGATCCCGAAGATCGACGAACTGGCGTTGGCTGAAGTGAGGCCGAGGCTGGCGATCAGCCTGAATGCATCCAGCGAGGAGCAGCGGCAAGAGATCATGCCGATCACGAAGAAATGGCACCTTGCAGATTTGCTTGAGGCTTGCAGGCGCTTTCCGTTGAAGCCGAAAGAGCATATCTTTTTTGAGTATGTGGTGCTCGGGGGCGTGAATGATAGCGATGCAGATGCCGAGCGGGTGGTCGAGTTGCTCCAAGGTTTGACTTGCAAGGTAAATCTGATCCCGCTCAATCCTGGACCCGGGATTCCTTTTGAGACTCCGAGCGAGGAACGAGTGGACGCTTTTCAGCGAATCATCATGCGATCGGTCCCCTGTTACGTGCGCAAGCCGCGCGGGCGCGACATCTATGCGGCTTGCGGGCAGTTGAACCGGATGAATCAATCGACCGATCTGGTTTCTATTGGGTAGTTAGCGAGCGGACCATCTCTTCGAGCGCCTTACGATTGATCTCGTCCGGGGCCTGTGCGAGCGCCTTTTTGGCGTGTTCGAGAGCAGTCTTCTTGTCGCCATTGGCGGCGAGTCCTCTTGCGAGGCCGACGTGCACGGGCCATGCGATTCTGACCGGCTGCCATCAATTGGCGGCCCACCTGGTGGATTTGGATGGAGGTGGTCCCGGGAAATTCAATCGCGGCCAGCAGGCTCTGCCTGGCTTCTTCCTTGCGTCCGAGAGCAGCGAGCACTTGTGACTTCGTGCTCAATGTTGCAAAGTTCTTCTGGCCGACAAAGGGCATTGAGATCGAGGCTTCAGACCACTGTAGTGCTTCCTCAAGATTGGTCTTCTCTTGAAGGCAATAGTTGATGGCAGCCAGATACCCTTGCCAACCGAAGCCGGCGACGCTTTGAAGGCCTTTGCGGATCGATGAGAGGTAGAACTCATTCGTATTCTGCACGCTGATGGTGAAGCCGACTGCGAGGTCTTCCCACTGGAGTTCCACTGTCGATTCAGTCGGCTTTCGAGTCACGAAATCATAAGTGAGCCATTCGCGGTATTCATGCTTTTGAGGCTTGAGCGCTACTCGCAAAGCGTCCTCGCCGGGTTCGTAGAAGAAGCTACCCCAAGCCTTTGAGTTGCTCGAAAGAATTAGGGTCCATTCGTCCGCGCCGGCGATCACGTGAAGGCCATAGCGCCCGGCACGCAGCGGTTTGCCTTCGATCAGCGCATCGTGGGAAATCTCGAGCACGGTGTTCTCATTTGCGCCCGCGCGCCATGGATTCAATTTGCCGTTGCCGAAGCCGAGGTTAGTGAGGCCATAAGGCACCAGCTTGCCCCAGATCTGACCACGGCGATCTTTGCCGTCCGGGCCGTGTACGGCGGGGCTCGAGTACTCAATCGCAACCTTGACAGGACCCATGTGCTGGATAACGGTGGCCTGCTGGTTATTTCCGCTTGGTGGGAGGTTCAGGCCAGGATATTGGGCAAAGGCGGTTGTGGCAACAAGCGCGAGAAGTAGCAGCTTCATTCGTCTATAGCAGCACTGAGAAGTTACGAAAACAACAGTCTTGGGACGAAACGGTCGTTATGCTTGAGTTATGCAGAAGTTTGCCTGGGCCTTTGTTGGGTATCTGATCTTTGTAATCCTGTTTGGGGCCTGGGTTCGTATATCGGGATCTGGCGCTGGATGTGGCAATCACTGGCCGACCTGTCAGGGAGTTGTGTTGCCTGTTGAGCCGAGTGTGAAGACGATAATCGAATTTACTCATCGAATCACGAGCGGGCTGTCTGGAATTGTGGGGCTCTGGATCCTGTTGTGGGCGTGGAGGAAGAAGTCCGCGGCGCTCGGGTGGGCGGCAGGATTGTTCTTCTTTCTTTTGGTTGAAGGATTCATTGGGGCGGTGCTGGTGAAGAAGGAACTGGTGGCGGATGACGCGTCTCTGAGCCGAGCCATCGTGATTTCGCTACATCTTGTAAATACGATGTTGCTGATGTTGTGCGCGGTAGGAACAGCGATCCGGCTGGGAGCGGAGCGATATCGCGATCGATCCTCCAGCACGCTTCTTTATGCGGCAATGGCTGCCTTGGTAGTGACGAATGCAACAGGCGCCATCACGGCGCTTGGCGATACGCTTTTCCCTGTGCAACCGGCAATGGGGCCGGAGTTGTTGGCCAAGATCAAGGATGAGTTGTCCCCAAGCCATCATTTTTTGGTTCGGATGCGAATCCTGCATCCGGTGATCGCCGGCATTGCAGCTACGTTTGTGTTTGCTGAGTTTGTTTCAGCGGCGCGGGGGGAGCCAGTGGGTGGTGGCAGGTATGGGTTTGATTGGAGTGCAGGTCATGTTGGGGATTGCAAACATTTGGCTCGCGGCGCCAGCAGTGTTGCAGTTGGGGCATCTGCTGACAGCCCAACTGGTGTGGATCTGTATTGTCGCGGTCTGGCTCGATTGAATATTACTTCTTGGTGGAGCGGCTGACTTCGATCACATTCTTTACGCTGAATACGCCTGCGATGCCGTTGGCCAGAATGTTGGCCCGGTCAGAATCGGCTTTATTGTCCACGACACCAACCAGGATCACGTTACCGTTCTTGACGATAATGTGAATCGGGAATGTGCCCAGGGGCTGAAGGGTTCCGGCAGGCATGTTCCATCGTTCGAACGGGCCACCGAAGAATGCTCCACCAAAGTTTCGGTTGAATGGGCCGACCACACCTCCGCCTGGAGCATATCGGGAAAGCGATGGATCACGATAGATGGCGCCAAAAACCGACCAGCGGATCTGATCGTCACTGGGCGACAAGGGGAGAACCTCGATTTCGTTTTCGATTTTCTCGATGCGCTCGATGGATTTCAGGACGCGTTCGGCATCGTCTTTGAGGGTTCTGCCTTCGAGCTTGAAACTGAGCAAGTCGAAGCAGCCATAGTACGGGAGAGTGAGTAGTTCCTTACGGACCTTCTTGAGAAGTTCCGCTTCGGTTTTTTGCGCGAACAAAGGGGATGCCGCACCAGCGAGAAATAACTGTCTGCGTGTCATGACATCCCCATTTTATTGCTTAATTTAGGGCTGCGGGTAGCGGGTGGTCTGGCGGGCAGTGAGTACCCAATTGCCTTTTTCCTTGACCCAGACCATGAGAACGCTTAGGGGGATGGTTTGCGCTACGCCCTTGTTGGCGTTCTTGACTGTCATTTTGGTCTGCACGATGCCGACGTTGCCGAAGAAGCGATAGGTGGTGTTTTCCATATCGAGGGCTTTGTAGACCATATCAGGCGAGGTCATGGCGGCGATCATTTGATCTCGATTCTCCATCAGCGCGTTCGAGTGTGAGTAGGTGACGTTGGGCGAGGTGTACTTCTCGAGAGTCGCCTTATCCTTGGCTATTGCCGCCGTCTTCCACTTTTCGATCGTCGCCTTGAGGTCCTCTTCCGGGGAGGCAGCGAATACATGGCATGCCGCGATGAGGGCAAGCAGGAGTAATCTGGTTTTCATGCCGTTTAGCATATCGCAGGGAAACAGGTATTGGACACGGAGGGGGATGATTGCCTCGCTGGGTACGGCGTTGGCGTCCGGGGAGCGGCCGGCGCGCGGCGATTATGAGTGGACAGGGATGCCTGCCGACATGCCTGGCCTCATCGATCGATATCGGGCCGATTTACGAGCGGTGGAGCAGTTCTATCCGCTGGTTTTTTCCGCTGAGCGAATCGAGGCGTTGAATGGATTTCATCGAACTTGGCTGAAAGGGATCGAGGCGGTTGATTTTTCGAAGTTGGATGAGGAAGGGCGGATCGACTGGCTTCTTTTGCGCAATCAGAACCAACGTTCGCTAGCGGACCTCGAACTTGAGACGCGGCGCTGGAAAGAGATGGAGGGGCTGGTTGGGTTCGCTCCTGCACTTTGGAGACTGGAAGCCAAACGGCAGCGTGTCGATCCAATCGAAGGCAATGAAGCCGCAGGTATTCTTGTGAATGTCACCAAGCAGATTCGGGAATTGGATACCTGGTTGAAGAAGCCTGAAACCGCAAAGCCTCAACAGACGGTGGCGCTGCGGGCCCACCGGTTAACGCTGGAGATGGAGAAGAACCTGAAGAGCTGGTTTGCGTTTTATAAAGGTTACGACCCGGTGTTTGAGTGGTGGTTGAAGGATCCGGTTGAGAAGTTGTCGAAGAGCCTGGTAGATTATGCGGCGGTGTTGCGAGAACGTGGGGCGGGCTTGAAGAAGGACGACAAGGACACTATTGTTGGTGATCCGGTGGGCCGGGAAGCGATACTTTCGGACCTGCGTTTTGAAATGATTGCGTATACTCCTGAGGAGTTGATTGCCATCGCCGAGCGGGAGTTTGCCTGGTGCGAAACCGAATTGAAGAAGGCCGCCAAAGAGATGGGGTTCGGCGATGATTGGCATGCGGCGCTGGAGCGCGTGAAGGGGCTGCATCGCGACCCTGGCGGACAGCCGAAGATGATCGTCGACATGGCAGTGGAGGCGATCGAGTATGTAACCAAGCGGGACCTGGTGACAGTGCCTCAATTGGCGAGAGACAGTTGGCGGATGTTGATGATGTCGCCGGAGCGGCAGCGGGTGAGCCCTTTCTTTTTGGGCGGCGAGAGCATCATCGTTTCGTTTCCAACCGAGGCGATGACCCACGAAGAGAAGCTGATGAGTATGCGCGGAAACAATGAGCATTTTTCGCGGGCAACGGTGCATCACGAATTGATACCAGGGCATAACCTGCAGCGCTTCTATCAGCAACGCTACCGCCAGTATCGAGCTGTTTTCAGCACGCCATTCTGGATTGAAGGTTGGGCACTGTGGTGGGAAATGCTGTTGTGGGATCTGGGGTTTGCACGCAATGCGGAAGATCGAATGGGCATGCTGTTCTGGCGGACGCACCGCTGTGCCCGCATCGTGTTCTCGCTGCGATTCCATTTGGGCTTGATGAAGGCGCAGGAATGCGTAGATTTTCTGGTGGACCGGGTGGGGCATGAGCGGGAAAACGCGGCGGCAGAGGTGCGGCGGAGTTTTGAGGGTACTTATCCGCCCTTATATCAGGCTGCGTATATGCTGGGGGGATTGCAAATCCGGTCGCTGTATCGTGACCTGGTTGCGAGTGAGAAAATGAAGGCTCGTGATTTTCATGACCACATCCTCAAAGGCAATTTCATGCCGATTGAGATGCTGCGGGCCAGCCTCACCGCGACGAAGCTGGAACGCGACTTTGTACCCAATTGGAGATTTTGATGAACGTAAATTGGCAAGGGGTATTCCCCGCCCTGACCACGCAGTTTCGCGAAGACGAAAGCATCGATATCGACGCGACTGCGGCGCATCTGGAGAAGATGATCGCCAGCGGCATTCACGGCGTGATTCTGCTCGGCAGCGTTGGCGAGAATACGGCGCTCACCTACGAAGAGAAACTGACGGTGCTGCGGGAGCTGAAGCCTGTGGCCAAGGGCAAGATCCCTGTGATGTCAGGTGTCGCAGAGAACACGTCCCGCACGGCATGCCAGTATGCGCGTGACTGTGAGGCGATTGGCATTGACGGGCTGATGGTGTTGCCCGCCATGATTTATAAGGCTGACCGGCGGGAGGCGATTGCGCACTTTCGTGCCGTGGCGCGCGCCAGTGGATTGCCGATCATGGTTTACAACAATCCTCCCAGCTACTTTGTAGATCTTACTCCTGACTGCTTTGTGGAACTGGCTGATGAGAAGACGCTGGTGGCGATCAAAGAATCCGCTGGCGATCCACGCCGGATTACCGATCTGGTGAACACTTTGGGGGACCGTTACATCCTGTTCTCTGGGGTGGATGACCTGGTGGTGGAAAGCGCAATGCTGGGCGCTGTAGGTTGGGTATCGGGACTGGTGAACGCGTTCCCGGATGAGAACCGCGTTTTGTGGGAACACTGCATGGCCGGCCGCTGGGCCGAAGCCATTGAACTCTACCGTTGGTACACACCGCTGTTGCACCTGGATACGAAGATCAAGCTGGTTCAATACATCAAGATGTGCATGGCCGAAGTGGGTATGGGCTCTGAGGTAACTCGTGCTCCGAGGTTGAAGGTGGAAGGAGCGGAGCGGAAAGAAGTTCTGCAAGTGATCCGCCACGCGATTGCGACGAGGCCCAAATTGTGAAGCGAGTCCGGGTAATCGATTCGCACACCGGCGGCGAGCCCACCAGAGTGGTCGTGGAAGGTGGCCCGGACCTTGGTTCCGGGCCAATCGCCGAGAGGCTGGAGCGATTTCGGGCCGAGCATGATGGGTTCCGCAGTGCGGTTGTGAATGAGCCGCGTGGCAGCGATGTGATGGTAGGGGCACTGCTGCTGGCCCCAATGGATTCAGCCTCGACAGCGGCGGTGATTTTCTTCAACAATGTGGGTTATCTGGGCATGTGCGGCCACGGTGCGATCGGGGTCGTGACGGTGTTGGACTATCTGAATCTGATTCAGCCCGGTGAGCAACAGCTCGAGACGCCGGTAGGTGTGGTGAGTGCGAAATTGCTGGGAACGGGCGAGGTGACGATCGGCAATGTGGCGAGTTACCGATACCGGAAGTCGGTTGCGCTTGAGGTCGAAGACCTGGGTTTGATCCATGGCGATATTGCCTGGGGAGGCAATTGGTTCTTTCTGGTGGATGGGCTCACGAAAGCGTTGCGGGTGGAAGATGCAGAGCACTGGACTCAAGTAACCACGCGCATCAAGCAAGCTCTGGAGCGCGAGGGCGTGACTGTGGAAAACGGCGCGGAGATCGACCACATCGAGATTTTCGCTCCCGGGTCGAATGGTGGGGATAGCAGGAACTTTGTACTGTGTCCGGGGAACGCCTATGATCGCTCCCCTTGCGGCACAGGGACCAGCGCGAAGCTGGCTTGCCTGGCTGCGGACGGGAAGCTGGCGCCCGGCGAAACATGGCGGCAGGAGAGCATCGTAGGGAGTTGCTTTGAAGGTTCCTATGCGTGGGAAGGCGAGCAAGTGCGACCGTCGATTACGGGACGTGCATGGGTGAATGCCGAGGCGTGGCTGGTACTGGACCCCAGGGATCCGTTTTGTTGGGGGATTCGCAGGTGACCTCTGACGTTGTGGTCGTCGGAGGGGGCATTGTGGGGGCTGCTTGCGCAAAGGCGTTCTTGAAGCAAGGTCTATCGGTAACGATTGTGGAGCGGGACTTGATTGGTGGCGGGGCAACCGCTGCGGGCATGGGCCACATTGTGGTGATGGATGACAGCGAGGCACAATTTGCGCTTACCAAACGGTCGATCGAACTTTGGGATGAACTTGTCGCGACGATGCCGGACGAGGTGGAATACGAACGTAGTGGGACGTTGTGGGTTGCAGCGAATGAGAGGGAATTGAGAGCAGTTGAGCCCAAGCTGGAGTATTACCTTGAGCGTGGCGTTGAGGCTGAGTTGCTGGATGGAAGGCAGTTGTATGAGGCGGAGCCCGGGTTGAAACCCGGCATGGCGGGTGGATTTCTGGTGCCTGGGGATGCGGTG
>Ga0163151_10010018_pt1 | contig 10128 bp, 9 predicted proteins | sample OliLakLV19MP5IB2_FD_145596 | JGI IMG/M metagenome (GOLD analysis project Ga0163151, IMG submission 145596) | Freshwater microbial mat bacterial communities from Lake Vanda, McMurdo Dry Valleys, Antarctica - Oligotrophic Lake LV.19.MP5.IB-2 | ecosystem: Environmental > Aquatic > Freshwater > Lake... | reverse complement strand
ATACTCCTCGAGATAAAACAGACAAAAATATTTCCGCAAAAATTAAAATCTAAAAAAAAATACGGTTACATTTGTTAAAATCAATTAATAGAACCTCCCTTTATTAAAACTTATCATATGCCAGAAGAATTTGAGGATCATATCAATAACGAAATAGTTAATATATACTTTAAGGATAGGGTTATTTATGCCTCTTATCAGCCTAAATTGGCTATTGATTTAGAGATTGCGAAAAAGACTTCTATGTACCGTAAACAGATTTCACAAAAAAGAGGCGATATGCCAGTTCTTGCAGACATTCGTAATCTTGGAAAAGTTAGTGATGAAGCAAGAGAATGGCTGGCTACTGATGAAGCTAATGAATTAATACCAGCTATGGCCATCTTAACTAATAATCCCATCCAGAAATTATTGGCTAATTTTTATTTAATGCTTAGCAAGCCTTCGATGCCAACAAGATTATTTACAGATAAGGATAAAGCTCTCCGCTGGCTGAAATTATATTTACAACAGAATTGATGTTGTTTATTAAAAGTGACGTTTGTTACTTTACTCCCATCCCATGGCAATTTTAATTGAAACCGATGTATTGACCCTTGAATCTATTGAAGATTCAAAGATTATTTTTGGTACAATAAAAGATGGGGCTGTAATTATACTTGAGGTAGCACAAAAGATAAAAGATGACCGTTTAAGTGTTTGGGGAGATAGCTCAAAACCATTGATCATTGATGTAAACGGATTAGTATCCCTAGATGGCCAGTCCCGTGACTATTGGGCAACAGCAGAGTCCATGAAACACTTAAGTTCTGTTGCAATAATAACAAACAAAAAATTTCAAGTGCTGCTTGCTAATTTTTTTATTCTTTTCAGCAAACCGGCCGTGCCTACAAGGCTATTTTCCAATTACGAAGATGCTTTAAATTGGTCCAAAAAATTCGGATAATTATTTTATTTCGGGGAGCGTGACAAGAAAAGAACTTCCTTCACCGTATTGACTTGTTACTTCTATTTTACCACCCAGTTTTTGGATGGCCTGAGTAACTATATACAAACCAAGACCCTTGCCTTCCGCCTGGAATGAAGCCCTAAAATGCGGCTTAAAGATGGACTCCAGATTTTCCGGTTTAATACCAATTCCATTATCAGATATTTCAATCACACAGCTATTATCACTCTCTCGCCTAACTCTGATACCTACGTAACTTTGCTGATTGTTATTTTGTTTGGAATATTTAAGCGCGTTGGAAATAAGATTTTGAAGAATGGAATTGACTAATTTTCTATTTGAACGCAATACAATATTGGACGGCATGCTTATATTAAATCCAACAGATCTATAATCCTGATTAAGCGAAAAGCCATTGGTTATGGAATTAATGAGTTCCTCAAGATCTATGTTTTCATACGTTAACACACTGGACTTAAGAAATATCATATCAAACAAATCGGTGAAATGGGCCTCTATGGCTTGTCTGCATTTTTCGATTATTTCAAATAATTTCAGCGCCTCTTTATCGTTGGCATTTATTTTACCTATTGTCACGACCCCCTTGAGGTTGCGTATAGGACCAGATATATCGTGATGAACGCGATTAAAATCCAATGGGTTGTTTTCTTCGATTTTATCGATATCCTTTATAGAGTTTGGATGGGAATCCGGCTCTACATAGCCATAATAGATACATCCCATTATCACTCCATCATCATTCTTTAATTCATAGTAAGAAAAATCAGTGGGAGTTAATTCTCCATTGCTCTTTTTAAACTCTGCCTTGATTTTGTTATAGCCAGTTTTTAATGATTCTGAATCTTTTTTCAAAACCTCATCAACGTGATGCAAATACAAATCCCGTATATCAATGCCTATTTTATTTTGTGCGGCATTATTTAAAAGCAATATACGGCTCTTAGAATCTGTAACTATTATTGGCTCTTTTACAGACTCAAAAAATGTCCGTAATAATTTCATTGGCTCTATTTGCTTTGCCAATTGATAACTAAGCAAATTAAGTCCGATGGCAATATAATCCAGATGGTTCTCCGAACCCTCTACTGTGGCTCTTTTAGAGAAATCCAACGACGCCAACGATGTCATTACATCTGTAAGCTCATCCAATCTGTCATGCGAACTCGGAGAAACAAGTTTATGATTATAAATATTGATCGTAAGTTTTTTTACTCCTTCAAGTATTTTATCATACTGTTCATCCGAAAGATAGGACAATGAATCATCAACCAACACCTCAGAATTCAGTTTGGCTATCAACTCAATAATTTTTTCCGCTTCACTATTGTTTTTCAATTCCAAAAGAATTAATTCATTTTAACACTAACCTTCTACTGCAATTTGCCTAGAATTACAAATAACAACTCTAAATTAATAATGATTTGTATAAAAAAACATTAAAAGTTTACTCATTTCTTACATATGAATGATTGTAGTGCATTTTTGATTGAGTGTCGTTGATAACTTGTTTAACTTTGAGCCGTATAATTAGATCAGATTTAAGAAACTTACATTATTAATCATACCGTTTGCCTTAACAATTTATTAACTTGTAGTTATGTTACTGAAAAAGCCCTCAAAAAAGTATTCGAGCGTAATGTTGATCGACGACAGCGAAGTTGATAATTTTATTAATGGAAAAATGCTGGAGGGATGTAATTTTGCGGAACACGTTTTTGTTCACACCAGCAGTAAAAGTGCCTTGGAGTTTATTCAAAATATCGACCAGCTTAAGGAGATATCTGAGAAAATTTTACCTCAGGTCATTTTTCTTGACGTGAACATGCCCTTGATGGATGGATTACAGTTTTTAGATGAGCTTGCGAAAACAACGCCTACGATTTCTCTATCGTGTAAAATTTATTTGCTCACAGCATCTCAAAACCCATCAGATATGGAGAGGGCAAAGAAAAACAAATTGATCACAAGCATCATACAAAAACCGTTGAGCGAATCTATGCTTGGTACATTATAGTATTACAAAGCTACTCTTCTTCTTCTTTTAGATTCTTTGGTTAATTGCAGTAGTACCTCTTCCTGAATGGGAAGATATTCGAGCATTTTTGAAGCGCCTTGGTTATGTAGAAGAAATTCCTGCTTAAGATTTATTATTTTTTCCTCTGATCTTGGTGTTTGTTTGTCAAATAACAACAACAATATTTTCACAAAAACTGATGCATTCTCATATGTTGCAGGATTTTCCATTTCGCGTATTTTACGAAGAGCGCTTTTTATCAGTGTATGTGCAGTTTCATAATTATGAACAATACAATAACAATAAGCGTGAAATAGTTTTATTTCAATTTCGGCATGCGGACACAATCTCAAGCTAACCGTATTAATCAATGTGTTGAGTAAATTAATTGAATCGAAATATTTTTTTGAGTGTAAAGCCCCAATAGCAAGGTGTTTCATATACAAAATATAATTGGGCACATCTACAGGGTCGGGAGAATATGCTTTGGATAATTTTTGATTTTCAGGAAAAAGTTGTTCTTCTTTTTTCATCAAAACATAATGCTCAACCTTTGACTTCAGAAAATGGCCGCCAAATGATGAGAAATTGCAGAGTAATAATTTATCCAAGTCTGAATTTATTTCTTCTAAAAATTTTGCAGCTTTTTTATGCAGTTTAAGGCTGTGATAATATTCGAAGGATAATAAAGAATGTGTTTTACAAAGAAAACGATATGAAGAATTGTTATCATGCTCCAACAATATCTTGTCCATTTTATCAAGCATATCTTCCACGGGCTCGGCCTCCTGATCCTGCTGATTAGTCGGAACAAATAGTGAAAAAGAAATATTAATAATGTATTGGTAAAGGAACAAATGATGAGAATTATAAAGTTTGGTATGATTCGCAACCTGATCCTTTACCACAGTCAAATACTGCAACCAAACAGGGTCCCTGGTTATAGAATAATTGCCAAGGTATTTAAAAAAATCACCCATTATATCTTCAACTTTCTCAATTGCCATTGCATACGCCACCTGCTTATTGTAATCTTGGGAGTACAAATAGTATTTAGGCGTATGAACGTGCAATTTTTTTAATGCGCTGTAAACTTTTGTCAGTTCAAGAGGCATATCATACCTGCGCAAATCTTCTTCCATCTTTTTTAATACCACGATTGCTGTTTCTTTAGGTGTATCGTAAAGCAACTGCGGAATATTATCTACTCGTTTCAGAATATCTTCCTTCGCTCCCAAAATGGTTGACAGCTGATATTCCTGAATTTTATCATGCAGCCTTGACTTCAGCGTATAATATGCGCCGCTGCCAATACGCAATGATTGAGATATTTCATTATCATTTAACACATCCTGACGCATATGTGTTAATAACATAAGATATTTGTCTGCCCTTGTAGTACGAAATTGCGATGAGAGCGACTGATAATCGGGTTCACGCATTTGTGCAACAACATTTTTTAATTTAAGCATGGCTTTATGTTTGGGTAAATATTACAACAATCTTACAAAGCAAGTGCTTTTTATTCACTTTTTATAGCAAAAATCGCGGTTCTTCATACCTATGTAAGATTTTAGGCCATTTTGCAACAGCTTGAAGCCCATTTTTAAGCACTTTGCAGGTATTTAGTTTTATAGTAGGTTTGCAAAAAAATAACATATGAGCTTAGTTGTTGTAGGTACGGTAGCATTTGATGCCATTGAAACACCATTCGGAAAAACTGATAAAATTATTGGGGGCGCAGCTACTTATGCCGGCCTTGCTGCATCTTATTTTACAAAACAGGTAAATCTTGTATCCGTTGTTGGGAGCGATTTTCCAAAGGATGCAATAGAAAATCTGAATAAACATTTTATTGATACAAGCGGACTGCAAATAAAACAAGGGGAAAAAAGTTTTTTCTGGTCAGGCAAATATCATAACGACATGAATTCGCGCGATACCCTTGCGACCGAACTAAATGTGCTTGAAAAATTTGATCCTATTATACCTGAATCCTACCAGGATTGCGAATTTTTAATGCTTGGCAATCTTACACCATCGGTTCAACAAACTGTAATAAAACGTTTAAATAAAAGGCCAAAGCTGATTGTATTGGATACCATGAACTTTTGGATGGATATTGCTTTGGAAGAATTAAAAGCGACATTAAAAATGGTGGACGTATTAACCATTAATGATGCAGAAGCAAGACAACTTTCCGGAGAATATTCCTTGGTTAAAGCGGCACAAAAAATATTGAGAATGGGCCCTTCAACACTTATTATTAAAAAAGGAGAACATGGTGCATTGTTATTTAATAAAGACCAGGTTTTCTTTGCGCCGGCACTTCCTTTGGAGGATGTTTTTGATCCGACAGGTGCGGGCGATAGTTTTGCCGGAGGATTCATTGGATACCTTGCTGCGACAAAAGATATTTCTTTCGACAATATGAAACGTGCAATTATTTTTGGATCGGCCATGGCATCTTTCTGTGTTGAAAAATTTGGAACAGAAAAATTGATTGGTTTAAAACAGGAACAACTTGATGAACGCGTTCAGGAATTTGTTGATCTTGTACAGTTTGATATCGCGCTTGTATAATAAAATTAAAACAGAGCATCCTCCCCAAGATGCTCTGTTTTTCTTCTTAACTATACCCCTATCGATAAGAAGAAATCTTTACCATCCAAAACCAATTTTTAATCCTAGAGGAATATGTAATGATGGCCCTTCATAATAGCTTTTTGAGCTTCCTGATTGGGTAAAAGTTTGTGAATTCATTACACTGTATTTCACGCCAAGTCCGGTATATAAATCAAGTGTTAAGCCTTTCCTGCTGATCACCTGTTTTCCTACCAAAAAATTTGCGCCAACATCCATCGCTTTTGATCGGTAACTATAAAACGAACCTGTTGACCAATCAGAATTATAATCATATCGTGAATTTGAAAAAGTTAATTGTGTTTCTAAATACATTCCTTCAAGCGGGCCCTTTTTTTTGCTTAGGTATTGCCTAATGCCCATATTAGCAGCAAATGTTGTTTCTACTCTAGGTTTAAGGAAAATAGAACTACTTGTTGAGGCACCAACAGTAATGGAGCGACACCCTCCCAGATATCTTTCGTAACTTATATTAGCATTCCCATACCTAACACCTATTGGGTTAAACTTCAGAATATTTTTAACTGTGTCTTCGGTTTTTTTTGGGAATAACATCCCTACAGTTTGCGCTTTAATATCTGTATCCATAACAATTAATCCCAGCACCAAACAAACGAATATTGACTTCATATTTTAAAATGTTTAGAGGTAAGACGGGCGCATGCCATAAAAGTTACAGCCCCTAAAAATTTTAACTTCGTTTAACAAATGAAGGGGATGGGTGTGAGGTGTATTCGATAATAGGGAGATGGGGAAAGAAGGGAATAAGGAAATAGGGTGTCTATATTGAACTACTTCATCCCCAATAAAAAAAGTTCATTCGCCTTTTCCCAGTTCACAACATTCCACCAGGCAGTAATATAATCGACACGTCGGTTTTGATTTTTTAAATAGTAGGCATGCTCCCAAACATCAAGCGCGAGAACAGGTGTTCCTTTAAATTCAGATACGTCCATCAAAGGATTATCCTGATTAGCTGTTGAACCTATTTGTAATTTTTTATTTGCATCAACAACAAGCCATGCCCAACCTGAACCAAAAACTTTTGTTGCAGCATCATTGAACTTTGTTTTAAAATTTTCGAATGACCCAAAAGAGTCATTGATCGCTTCAGCTATTTTCCCTGATGGCACACCTCCGCCATTTGGTTTCATTAAAGACCAGAAGAGAGAATGATTGTAATGGCCGCCAGCATTATTCCTAATTGTCATATTGTATTTTGAAACGTTGGCACATAATCGACCTAATGTAAGTTTGTCCACGTTTATCCCCACCAATGCTTTATTAAGATTGTTCACATAGCCCTGGTGGTGTTTGCCATAATGCAGCTCCATGGTAACCTTATCAATATATGGCTCAAGTGCATCGTAAGCATAAGGGAGGGGATCACAACTGAAAAAAGATTGGTCTTGTAAAAATATGTTTCCTGCAGGTAAAATTCCGGGTAATGATGTAAGTGCAATTCCTCCAAAACCTGCAAGGGTTGTTTGTTTTATAAATTCTCTTCTTGATTTTTTTTCTATCATTTTCTGTTCTTGATTTTTCTCCCTCTCTAGGGAGGATTAGCCTGTCCTGAGCGAAGTCGAAGTAGGGTGAGGCCTTTATTCGAAGGAAATAAGTACCTGATTTTTTTCTACTGCCATTTTTTTACTGACGTTGATTTTTTTAATTATCGCATCGACGGGCGCTTTCAATACATTTTCCATTTTCATGGCTTCAAGTATCAATAAAGAGTCCCCTTGTTTTATTTGCATGCCCTCAGTAACCAGTACGTCCAAAACTAATCCGGGCATAGGGGCTTTCATTTCATTCACTTTACTTGCAGATAAATTATCCATGCCAAGGTTCTTCAACAACTCATCGTATTTATCCTTTACATTAAGTTCATACTTATTGCCATTCACCCTTACTAAAAATGATTTCTCTTTTGCATCAGCAGTTAATACTTCCACAGTGTATGATTTATTATTATAAAGCACGTGTAGTACATTTTCCTTTACTGTGATCACATCCCAAGCAAACTCTTTTCCATTAAGCTTTCCGGAAGTATTGTTGTTCCCATCCAACTCAACCGAATGTTCATTTTTACCGTTTACAATAACCTTATGCATATACAAATTTACATAACAATATGGCAAATACCTTAAAGTTTGAAAAGTATATATTTTTCACGTCCTTTGGTAGTGCTATTCCCATCCATGTATAATCGTTTAATCACAATATTTATTCTGGCTTCGCTATTTAGCGCCTGTGATGTAAACAAAAAGCATAAAAAAACATCCGGGAAAAATCCGGGCATAACACTCGACACCGTTTCTGTCGGACCTCAAAAAACCAGAGAGTACCAGGCTTCTGAAACACGAAAATATGACATCCTTCATACAAAGCTGAATGTAAAATTCAATTATGATTCGGCACAAATGAGCGGGGAAGCTACATTAACTATTAAACCATATTTTTATTCGATACGCAGTATTGATCTTAACGCACGAGGATTTACCATCAGGAAAGTTGCTTTATCCAAGAAGGATGATCTGTATGATTTGAAATACCGATACGAAAAAGATGTTATATCCATTGCCCTGGACAAACAATATTCCAAAAATGATTCTTTCAACATATTTATAAGTTATATATCTAACCCAAATAAATTAGAAAAAGGTGGGAGCGCGGCGATCAACAACGATAAAGGATTGTACTTTATTAATCCCGATGGAAAAGACAGCCTGAAGCCCATACAAATATGGACACAGGGTGAAACACAATCTAACTCAGCATGGTTTCCCACTTTCGATCATCCGAATGAAAGAATGACAGAGGAAATTTGCATGAGGGTAAAAGACAAATATACTACCCTCTCGAATGGTGAATTATATTTTCAGCTGCACAATACGGATAGCACCCGTACGGACTGCTGGAAAATGGATTTTCCCATTGCGCCTTATCTTGTTATGATGGCTGTTGGTGATTACGCTATTGTAAAAGACAAATGGAGAGACAAAGAAGTAAATTATTATGTTGAGAAAAAATATTTGCCAGATGCAAAACAAATTTTTGGAAAAACTCCCGCGATGATCGAATTCTTTTCGAAAACACTTGGAGTGGCTTATCCATGGAATAAATATTCCCAAATAGTAGTGAGGGATTATGTTTCCGGAGCAATGGAAAACACAACTGCAACTATCCATGGTGAATTTTTACAACAAACCCGTAGGGAAATGATCGATGGAGATCACGAAGATATAATTGCCCATGAACTTTTTCATCAATGGTTTGGAGATTATGTTACGTGCGAGTCATGGTCCAATCTTCCATTGAATGAATCCTTTGCAACCTATGGAGAATATCTTTGGTTTGAATACAGTGAAGGTAGAGACATGGCCGACGATCATCTCTGGTCTGACCTTATTCGATATCAACAGGAATCCAGGACCAAACAAGAAAACCTCATTCGCTTTTATTATGACGACAGGGAAGATATGTTCGACGGACATTCCTACCAAAAAGGCGGACGAGTGCTTCACATGCTGCGTAAGTACGTTGGCGATGAAGCATTCTTTGCATCGCTGAAACTATATCTTGAAAAAAATAAATTCAATTCAGTTGAAATGCACCAGCTACGTCTTGCCTTTGAAGAAGTAACCGGCGAAGACCTTAACTGGTTCTTTAATCAGTGGTGTTATTCAAGCGGGCATCCGAAACTTACTTTTAGTTATTCATTTGATGATGTAAATAAAAAACAGCACATAACTATCGCGCAACAGCAAGACCTTACCTCATCACCGTTATTTAAACTTCCCATACTTGTTGATCTTTATTTTCCTGACACAGTAATACGACATAAGATCACTATTAGTAAAACAAATGAGGAATTTACCTTTGATGCAAATACAAAACCATTGTTGGTAAATGTGGATGCTGAAAAAATGTTGTTGTGCGATAAGGAAGAATATAAGACAACAAATGAATGGATTTACCAATACAAACATGCGCCATTGTACCTGGACCGGGCAGAAGCCATTTACGCTCTGGGAAAAAATGAACAGCAAAAAGAAGGCAACAACACACTTATTAAATACAGCAATGAGCCTTCCTTCCTAATTATTGAAACGAGATCGAATAGGTTAAAGAAAACAGCTGTTGATTCTCTTGCCGCATTAACGCTTTTGGATGCGCTTAGCGATCGTTCACCAGATGCGCGGCAAACAGCGCTTGAATTACTGGACAAAAACACCTCACCCGTTAAAGGGTTAAAAGAAAAATTAATTTTACTTGTCGAAAGTGATAAGAAATCAAGAGTGCGCGCGCTTGCATTGGAAGTGTTGGTGAAAAAATTTCCGTCTGATGAACTGCTCCCGTTACTGAATAAAGGAATGCAGGACTCTTCTTATGCTGTTATATCAAAAGCATTGAAAGGCCTTGTTAAATTAAATAAAGAAGAGGCATTGAAGCGGGCTGCGGTATTAGAAAAAGAAGAAAACCAAACACTATTGTTATCTGT
>Ga0163151_10010016_pt1 | contig 10129 bp, 5 predicted proteins | sample OliLakLV19MP5IB2_FD_145596 | JGI IMG/M metagenome (GOLD analysis project Ga0163151, IMG submission 145596) | Freshwater microbial mat bacterial communities from Lake Vanda, McMurdo Dry Valleys, Antarctica - Oligotrophic Lake LV.19.MP5.IB-2 | ecosystem: Environmental > Aquatic > Freshwater > Lake... | reverse complement strand
CAAAATAGAACTCACAGGAGAATCCCTGCGCAGAGAAAAATCAAACAAAAAAATATAACTTTATACACGCAAATCAGGGTGGCTCAGTTTGCGCCAGAATGGTGGCTCAGTTTCACCGGAATATTCATCGTAGTCGCAAACGTAAACAACTACTTTCAGCATTGTCTATGCCATTACGAGGCTTCAATCACTGGTTTAAGTTCTTCAGCTCCGTATAAAATATCTACAGGAATCATTGTTCCCATTTTTCTTGATCCCTGCCTGCCGGTAGGCAGGGCTCTCCACAAGAAAATTTTCATTCTCTCGCGGCATAAGGTGACTTGCAAACTCCTCCTACTAGGCGTTTGCGGAAGGCCATTCAATTGCCATTATAGTATGCCGACCATTCTGTTCGCTCGAACTTCGCGCATAGTATTCTACTACTTCAATTGTCTTCCATCTTTTGTAAAGCATTCAATGTTGGTTGAGGACATTGATTCAAGACACACACGTTTTGCAGCTACAAGAAGTTGGCGATTTCCCTGCCTGACTGCCTCAAGCAGGCAGGGAAGCACAAAACTGTCTGCCACCACAAAACTTGATACCATGCCCGACTGCGTCATTCAGGCGGGGAAGCACAATCCCGATAGCTATCGGGATCATTTAACCACTGAACCGCCAATTTTTTGTAGGTGCTGTTATCGGTTCGGTGTTCTTCTTCGTCCGCTGGTTTGTCGGTCGTTTTGGTCGTGCGGTTGGACAGACACACTCTTTGCCAAGCTTGGGTTTGAGCGTTGGCTGGTGCGGCTTGGCAATGTGTGTGGCTGTGAAGGGTTGGCTGTATTTTTATTCTGTCCATTTTAAAAATCGACTTCTAATGACTGCCCATTTTTCTTTAACCAATTCTTTGCTTTTTCGTAATTGGGTACTTGAATAGATAGTATGTTCCAAAAACGTGGTGTATGGTTATCTTCCATTAAATGAACTAACTCGTGAGCCACTAAATATTCTAAAACATACATTGGTGCTTTGATAATACGCCAATTGAAAATGATGTTGTTTGCAGGTGTGCAAGAACCCCATCTGTATTTCATTTCAGAAGTTTTAAATTGATTGTATTCTACCCCTAAACTCTTTGCGTATTTAGTTGCTAAAGGCTCAATCTTCTTTAATGCCTGACTTAAGTACCATTTCTTAAATAGCTCATTTGCATTAGCTTGGTTTGTTTTTGATATTCTAAATCTTTGGTCAAACTCAATGCCTTCAATTTCTTCTTCAACTACTAACAACTGATAGTTTTTGCCTAAATACATTAAGGTTTCACCAGAGACAAACTCTTTACTGTCTGAAACAATAGGGTATTTTTGGGTATGGTTTAGTTTCTCTTTTAGCCATTGCCTTTTTGACTGAACAATTTTATCAATTTTATCTGCCGTAAGATAATGAGGAGCACGTACAATAATACTTCTATCCCTTTCAACTGAAATGTTGAGGGTTTTACGATTAGAATATTTTATTTGGTACTCGAAAGTCATTAGTCGTTTACAATTTTGAAATGATTGGTTTTTGCTAATTCCATTATTCTCGAAATGATTTCATTACGCTTGGTAATGATGTTAGGCAAATCCTTAAACTCTGGTGATAAGAGCATTTTTTGTATTTCTGCTTTTAATTTTAATTGAGCTGGTGTACTATCCCAAAAACCTGTTAGCTTTATTTCGGTGGCAACCAAGTTGAAAATGTGCTGCGTCAAATTTACATTTCGGGCAATTTCATCTTCCGTCAAATCACGATTATCAAATAGCTCTGCTTTGAAAATTCGGAAAAACGGCATTTGCTTTTTGCGGTCTAAACCATAGGTTTCTTCCTTTTCTCGGTTTCTTATTTTCTCTCTTAGCTTTTCTAATTCTTCATAAATAGCTTTCCAATTGCCTTTGAAATTTTTCAAAATTTCTTCTAATGCTTTAGCAAAAGACGCAAACAATTCCGGATCTTCATCAATGTTTACATCAATGAAATGACGAATAGCGTGTTCCACTTCTGCTGCTTTCGTCTTTGTTCTTTTTTTAGTTTTTACTTTATCAAAGAAATCATCTGCAATGATTGAAATAGGAGCAACTTGTTGCTCTATACCTTTTGAAATTAAATACTCGTCTGCTATGCTTCTTAATTTTGGAGGAATACCTTTCATACTGAACCTGCCATCCCTAAAGTGTTTGTTTGCTAAGGCGTTTATTTCTGTAAATGCTTTCCAATCATTAAAAAACTCCAAGGCTTCCTTTCGAGGTAAAACATTATTGAAACAACTTGTTAGCTTATTGTAGAGCTTTGTGTATTCAAACCGAATATCTTCATCATAAAACACATCAAAGAAAGCGTCTGAGTCTGTCAAATCTTCTAAATCGTATACTTTTAGGAAGTTCCAAATGTCTTGATGGGCTTTGATTAATTCGTTTAGCTCTGCATCATCATCTGAAATACAATCTATAATTTCCTGTAATTCTTTTTCTGCATAGGTATCTAAGGCTCTTTTTAAATGATGGCCTACGCCTACATAATCTACCACAAAACCTTTGTCTTTACCTTCTGGACCTACACGGTTTACTCTTGCAATAGTTTGTAAAAGGTTGTGTGCAACAATTACCCTATCCAAATACAAAACCTGCTCAATAGGAGCATCAAAACCAGTTAGAAGCATATTGTTTACTATTACAATACCTACGTTACCGTTTATGTTTTTGTCTTCTTCATCTGTTTTGTCAAAAGGTAATTTAAAACGCTTTATGCTCTTTTTGTGATAATCGCTATTGGTATATGCTTTAATTTCCAACGCATCATTATGGCTTCCAGAGATTACTACTGCTGTTTCTAAAATCTTGAGTTGCTCTATTTGCTCGGGTTTTAAACACATTATATTTTCTGTATCCAAGTCCGCAATTTTATTTTTAATAGCTTCATCAATAGTTGCTTTATATCGAACTGCTGCAATACGAGAATTGGCAACAATTTGAGCCTTAAAACCACCAGAGAAGATGTGCTCTACATAATGATTTACCATACTTTTAGCTTTCTCCCTAATGGTATTTATATTATCTAAATACGCATCTCGTGAACCATAGCCCAATATTTGCAAACGTTCGGTTAATTGATAATCGCTAAATACATCAGCAAATTTATCATCCATACCTTTTTTGTCTTCTACCTCTGCATTATGGGTAAAGCCTTCATAAACTATCTCTAAAGTAACACCATCATCTATTGCCTGACGCATAGTGTATTTATCAATGTAGTCTTTGTATTTCTTTTCTGTTTTACTTGTTGGTGTGCCAGTAAAACCAATAGAAGTAGCATTTGGCATTGCTCGGTCTAAATTGGCTGCTAAAAGAGAGTATTGCGACCTGTGAGCCTCATCTGTCATTACCAAGATGTTGCTACTCTTATTTAATTCAGGGAAGATTTCTAATCCTGTCAAATCTCCGTTCTCTTGAAACTTATGAATCATAGCCATTACCAAATCAGAATTATCATTGCTTAATAACTCTTTTAGACTTTGACCATTTGCAGGTTTTTGGGGGTTGATATAATTGGCTGACTTAATAGTGAAACCTATGCTTTGTCCAGTTTCAGATAATTGTTCTTCTAATTGTGTTCTATCGGTTACAAAAATAATTTTCCAAGACATTAATTCGGGTCTTAGTTTCATTTCACGAACCATAAACATCATAGTAAGTGATTTACCCGACCCTTGCGTATGCCAAATAATACCCCCTCTTTCTATTGGGTTTTTACCATCAATTAATCTTTGTGTTGCAATTTTTGTGGCTCTAAATTGTTGATAACGACCAACTATTTTAATCTTTTGACCTTTGTCATTTGTTGCAAAAACTGTAAAAACCCTTACAATATCTAATAAGTTGCGAGGGTCTAACATTCCTGCAACTAAACGCTGTTGGTCGTTGGGTGATGATTTGCCGTGAACTAAATCATTTAATGTTTTTGGATAAGGATCTGTCCATCTGTAGAAATGTTTTTCTATTTGTGTGGTTATTGTTCCAAACTTTGCTTCTGTTCGGCAAGTAGTGACTAATATTTGATTGTAAAAGAACAATTCTTTGTTTCCTTCTCCTGTATCGCCTCTTTGTTCCGAATACCGCATTAATTGGTCTATGGCTTCAGGAATAGGCTCTTTTACTTTTGATGATTTTGCTTCTACTACCACTAAAGGCAAGCCATTGACAAACAAAACCATATCTGGAATAATATGATGGTCTGTACCTGTGACCACTACTTTAAATTGAGAGATGGCTGTAAAACTGTTGTTTTCTAAATTATCAAAGTCAATAAACCGAACGGTAGGGCTCAACTCTCCTGTTTGTTCGTTTTTTGAAACTGTGGTATTCTCTAACAAGTAATGCAATACTTGTTGATTGTTTTCTAACAGGCTACTTTTTTGAAATGTAGTTATTTTACGTTCCAATTCATCTACCTGAACATCTGTAAGGAAAGGATTGATTTTAACTAATGCTTCTCTTAGTTTGGGCTTTAAAACTACTTCTGAAAAAGAAGTCCTAAAACTTTGCCCTGGTTGTTGTTGCATTTGCAATTCCAATACATCCCAACCTAAGCCAGCTAATTGTTCTAAAAAAGGCTTTTCTACGTGGCTATACTCGTCTAACTTTAGGGTAGAACCTAAGTTGCCTCTGTATTTATTGTCGTTGCTTAGTATCATTGTTTAGGCTTTAGTTTTTTAATATCGGCTTCAATTTCTTTAAGCGATTGCTCTTTTTCAATTACTTTTTGAGCCGTTTTAAATTTTATATATTCTTTACTGGATTTATTCAAAGCCATTTGATGGCTTATATTACCTGCGTGAGTTAACAATTCTCTTCCGTTGAGTTGAAGAATACTATCCAAGCGTTGAATCCAATCTGCCATATACATTGGTGTTTGCTGTTGTGCCATTGTTTCGGCAAAAGCCAAATATTGCTCCACCAATAAGCCTAAAAGTTTTATTTCATCTTCGTTTAAATAGTTTTTGGCAGTGCTTACATCTGCTTTATGAACACTGTTTTTTTTATCTAAAGAAAGCATCCCCATTAATGGCAAAGTAGCATCTACACGCCTGTACACCAATTCTGCTGCCGTTTGTGTACTAATAGCCCAAAGCAATTTATTTTGTATGATTTTAAAAAACTCAATTGTTCTTTCGTCTTTCGGGTCGTAATCATTACTGGTGGCGTAGATGTCTTTAATTTTTTGGTAGAAGAACTTTTCTGAAATCCGTATTTCTCTAATACGGTTTTGAAGTTCGTTGAAATAGTTCATTGATGTACCCGACTTAAAACGGTCATCATTTAAGGTAAAGCCTTTTACTATATATTCTCTCAGGCGTTGCGTAGCCCAAATTCGGAATTGTGTGCCTTGTTGCGATTTTACCCGGTAGCCAACGGATATTACTACATCAAGATTATAATGTTTTACTTCTTTTTCTTGCGTTTTCCCTTCAATAGCACCGTGCGGAGTGGTTAGTCGGAAATTCCGACAGACCACTTCTTCATTCACTTCTCCTTCTTTAAAAACATTAAGTATATGTTCTGTGATGGTGCTTCTACCTTTACCAAACAACGTTGCCATCTGTTCTTGCGTTAACCAAACAGTTTCTTCTTCTAAACGAACATCTATTTTGATGTTACCTTCTTGGTTTTGATATATCAGTATTTCGCTGTTCATACGCTTGCTGTTTCTTTAATGAGGTGGTTTACTCTTACCTTACCGCTTAATAAATCTTGCATCAAGCCTGTTTTGAGTGATTGAAGTTTTTTGTATTTTATCTTTTCTGAAATAACTCCCTCATTCAGTTTATTTAATTTTGATGTAATTCTCTCACGTTCTGCTGGTAGAGGAGTCAAGATATTTATATCCCTTATTTTTTGCATACCAAATGCAGGTTGGGAAGTTGAATGTATAGCAAGTTGAACTTGGTCTTCAACATAATTTGAAATTAAACTCCAATAAATAAAATCAGGAGATTCGTGTGGCTTGATTAATATAATATTTGCACTAAGTGTAAAATGATGATTTGAAAAATTTGGCAAAACCGTAGGTTTACCAATAGTGCCAATTTTGCCAAATATCAAATCACCTAATTCAACTTTAAAAAGTCTTTGTTGCTTTTCGAGAACATTAAAACCTACTTTTCTACAAGATTTTAAATCTATTTCCCCATTTTCTAAAAAATCACTAATACCCACATATGGAACACCATCTGTTACTGCTGATGGTGTTCTATGGTCAGGCTGAGGGTCAACAGCAAACATTAAGTCTCCTAGTTTTTTCACTTCCCACTCCTTTGGAATCCTACCCAAAGCACTATCCTTAAATTCGTGGGTTTCCTCACTACGGATATTGCCGTTTTCGTCTATGCCTTTGGTTAATAAATCTTGCATTAAACCCGTTTTTATGCGGGTGTATTTGGCTATTAGTTGCTCGGTTTTGGTAATGGCTTCATCTACTTTGGAGAGGATGGTGGCTATTTGGGTTTGTTCGGTTTTTGATTTGGGAAGAAACCTATGAAAAGAATGCAACTCTTTTCTTGTAATATGCTGCATTGTTGAACCCTGAGCATTTTTCATCAAATCCAGAATACTGCTATCAAGCAAGTATTTTAAAAAAAGCTTATCCACACCTCCGAATGGAATCACCTTGAATAAGTGTTGATTTAATGCAGCTTCTTGTCTATCCCATATTTTTAAAAATAGAGAAGCACTCCAAGAAAAAATTAAATCCCCTTCATTAATCGTGTTTTTTTCAGGTATCGTAAAGTTGCAATAATCATATTCAGTATTAGGGTTTTTTAATTGTTCTATTCTGATAATTGGTATTCCTTCCTTACTCCAATCATCGGGTTTAAAACCATATCCATTTATATAATCGGCAAGTTGTATTAATGATTTATTTTCCCACCCATCAGGAATATGTGCTTGATTTTCTTCCATTAGTTGAGATAGTTTAATTGGGTTAGAAAATCGTTTAATTCTGCCATAGTTGTTTCTCGTTTTTGCTCTATGGCTTTGGCAGAGGTAAAGTATTTGTCATATAGGTTTTCAAACGCATTTACCAAGCCTCTTTTTTCGGCATTCAGGTAGCGTTGCAATTGGTCGTTTATAATATCGAAATGTTTTTTTAATATTAGTTTCTGACTTTCTTCGGTAGTTATCATACCGCCAATTTCTTTTAAAAGTGCATCTAAACTATTCAATTTGGCTTGCAGAATACCGCCATCTTTTATTCGAGCATTGTAGGTTTTGGTAATCTCTTTAAACTGCTTTTGAGCATCTAATACCAAGTTTAGTTTGGCATCATCATTTTTAGCTGCTTTCAGTTCCGTTTCTAAGGTTTTGGTAGAAGTCTTGATTTTATCATAATCAGACACCTCTTTTAAATCTGCTTTGAAGCCCTTTATTAAACCTTGAATATCAGTATCTAATTTTTCAATTTCTTTTTTTGTTGCCAATAAAAGAGCATTGCTTTCTGCTTTTACCTCTTCACTTCCGTAGCGTTTTAGTTCAATTTTCAATTCGAGTACTGCCTGTTTTTCTTTTAATAATGCCTTGCAATCCTTTATTGATTTTTCAAGGTCTTTGATTTTGGTGTCTTGTACTTGATAAGGTTTGGCTTCTTTAGGTTTGTTTTTCTCTTTAAGGTAATAATCTATTTGCGATTTTAATTGGCTTTTGGCTAAAGTGGGAGTTTGCTTTACTTCGCCTTCTTCTTCGTCTGGTTCGTATTCTGTTAAATTCAAAGCTTCTTCAACCGCTTCTTCGAGTTGTGATTCAAAGTCAGCTTGTTCAATTTCTATTTTTTCTATTTTAGCTTTTTCTGATTTGAAAAATTCTTCAATCAAATATTCATCAGGAATAAGACCTGCATCCCAACCGTTTTGCATAATGGTTTTAAGGTCGTACTTAATGTTATCCCACCAGTTTACAAAAACTCCTGCAACTTGAAATTTGTCTAATACTCCAACAGGCACAAACTTTTCTTTGATAGTGTCGAGTAATTCTTTTCTCACTCTTGGGAATTTATCACCACCAAGACTAAGATAAATCCCCATTGGCTCAGCTACAACGCCATTTTTAACGTCTTTTGATTTAGGAGCAAGCGTTGAAAAATCTTCTTTGGCTAATTGCCACCAATCAGCTAAGTGCAAGCCTAATTCAGTAAGGGTTTCAATTACCTTATCATCATCCTCAACCGTTTGTTTGATACTTGCTTTTTGGTCTATTTTAAAATCTTTGTATGTTTCGTCTTTATCTTGAAACAATTGATACCCATCAAACTCAAATTTTGGAGAAAGGGTATTTTGAACCTTTTCAATTTCGCTAATTGGAATACCACCAACTAAATGAGCTTTTACATCTTCCGGTTCGGGTAGTGGCGTATTATCTACATATCTTCTAATATTTAACGTCCAATCATTCCCTTCAATACTCACTACTTTCTCGTCAGCATGTTTACGTATATCAATTAATTTTGAATAACTATCTTCTTCAATTTTATTTGTAAAAACGTAATCTATTTTCTCTACATCTTCGGGTCTTAGAGTGTTTTGTTTTTTGCCTTCTGCAAAGTCTTTATCTGCATTTATAATAAACACCTTGTTTTTTAGAGTATCGGGTTTGTTCTTATTGAACACCATTATACAAGCTGGAATACCTGTACCATAAAACAATTGTGGTGGTAAACTGATGATACCTTCCAAGACATCTGCTTTTAGCATATTCTCACGGATTTCCTTTTCTTTTCCACCTCTAAACAATACTCCGTGAGGCATCACAACAACTACTTTACCTGTCTTTTTACAACTGGCAAGCATATGTTGAACAAACATTAAATCTGCTTTTTTACCATCTTCAGGAGCAAAACCATAGCTAAAGCGAGAGGCGTATTGCATTGTAGCCTTGTTGTAGTTTTGTGAAAATGGTGGATTGGCAATTACCCTATCAAACTGGATAATTTGACCATCTTTTTCATTTAATGGTTCGGCAATAGTATCACCATACTCAATATTGTATTTTGTTATATTGTGTAGAATGATGTTCATCTTACAAATAGCAACCACAGTAGGATCGCTTTCTTGTCCGAATAATTCTAAATCGTCAGCATTTTGTCCTTGTTCTTCAATGTATTGGTGTGCTTGAATCAACATACCACCAGACCCAACCGTAGGATCATAAATTGACATACCTGCTTCGGGTTTCATTAATTGCACCAATAAACGAACGACTTGATTAGGTGTATAGAATTGACCGCCTTTTTTACCACTTTCATCAGCAAAATGTTTTAGTAAATATTCATAGGCTGCACCTAATAAATCAGGGAACTCAAAGTTTTCATTTATAAGTTTCGGAAATTCATTGAAGTGGTCAATCATCTTTTTCAGGTCAGCATTTTTTACAATCTGCTTTCCATCTACTTCTTTATTAAAGTTGATACGACCTTTAAAAATACCCGAAAGGGTATCAGGATTAGATTCTTCAATGGCATCTAAAGCCTTATTAAGCATTTGCCCAATATTGTTTTGAAGATGTTTTATTTCAGGTTGTTGAATACCATTTTCATCAATAAATTTTTCATTCCATCTGGCTCTTGGAGGAACAAAGAACGTGTCGCCAAAAGTTAATTTGTCTTCCAGAATTTCGTTTAACGTAGTTGCATCTAAATGCTTGTAATCATTCTTTCTTAAATGCTCTCTTTTTTGGTCGAACACATCAGACATTCTTTTAAGAAATAGCATACCAAAAATGAACTCTTTGTATTCTGAGGCATCCATTTTACCCCTTAATATATCGGCTGCTTTCATTAAGAAGCCTTCTAGTTTGGATAATTTTATTTTGTCGGTTTTCATTTATCTTCTTTATTCCTGTTCGTTCTTTTTATTTTGTTCGTTTTTGTCGAGCGTTGGCAAAAATTCAAGCTCTTTTGGTTTTTTGTTTGGGCTTTGCGTGTCTGCAAAAACTAAATGTGCAGTCAATTAGTTCTTGGTGGTGGCCGATCAACGAGAGAAAAATAATCCCTCACCCCGCCCAACCGTCTCTGTCCAAACCTCTATATTGAATCGCTTCCGCGAGATTTCCTCGCCAACATACTT
>Ga0163151_10010012_pt1 | contig 10134 bp, 10 predicted proteins | sample OliLakLV19MP5IB2_FD_145596 | JGI IMG/M metagenome (GOLD analysis project Ga0163151, IMG submission 145596) | Freshwater microbial mat bacterial communities from Lake Vanda, McMurdo Dry Valleys, Antarctica - Oligotrophic Lake LV.19.MP5.IB-2 | ecosystem: Environmental > Aquatic > Freshwater >... | reverse complement strand
GGCCACCGACGCCGTCGCGACGCCGCTCCATGGCCTCAAGCGCGTCGCCCACCTCGCCCCGGGTGAGACGCTGGTCGTGCTCGGCGTCGGTGGCCTGGGCTCCAACGCCGTCCAGATCGGCAAGGCGATGGGCGCCCGGGTCATCGCCGTCACGCGATCCGAGGCCAAGTTGCGCCTGGCCCGCGAGCTGGGCGCCGACGAGACGGTCCCGGCCGACGAGGGCGACCCGGTCGCCGCGGTCAAGGCCCTGACCGGCGGCTACGGGCCGGACGTCGTCATCCAGTGCGTCGGCTCCGCGACCGTCGACGAGCAGGCCATCGCGATGGGCGGACCGGGTGGTCGGGTCGTGCTCATCGGCTCGTCGCTGGACCACTTCCGGGCGCGCGCCGTGGACATCTTCTGGCGCGAACTATCCGTGCTCGGGTCGCGCGGCTTCATCCCCGACGACATCCGGGACGCCATCGACCTGTACCTGGACGGCCGCCTGGCGGTCGATCACCTGGTCGAGACGGTCCGGCCGCTCGAGGAGGCCGACGCGGCCCTCGAGGACCTCAAGGCCGGCCGCGGTTTCCGCTCTGTGCTGACCCCCTAGCCGGGTGCTGATGGACGCGAACCACCTGGGCACGGCCCACATCGTCAAGGCGGCCCTGCCAGGCATGCTCGACCGCGGGCGCGGCGACGTCATCGCCATCGCCTCGGCGGGCGGGACCAGGGCAGCACGACGCGCGCCGGGCTGATGCAGCCGGACGACGTCGCCGAGATGGTGATGCTCCAGCTGCGCCTGCCACGGTCGGTGCTGCTCAAGCGCGCCCTGTTTTTTCCCACCAGCGAATGGCATTGAGGAGGAGCGGGACCGGCATGGATCCGACCAACACGCGCACCGTGGGCACGACCGCCGCCACGGTCACGGAACTCGGCTTCGGCGGCGCCTCGATCGGCGAGTTGTTCGTGCGCGTCAGCGAACACGACGCCCTGGCCACGATCGACCTCGCCTGGGATGCCGGCGTGCGCTACTTCGACACGGCGCCGTGGTACGGCCGGGGCCTGTCCGAGTTGCGCACCGGCGGCGGCCTGCGCGACCACGCCCGGTCCGAGTACGCCCTCTCGACGAAGGTCGGGCGCTACCTGCGGCCCGCTTCGGTCGAGGGCTACGACGGCTCACCGTGGCTCGGGGGCGCCCCCAACGAGGTCGTCTTCGACTACACCTACGACGGGATCATGCGCTCGGTCGAGCAGAGCCGGTTACGCCTGGGTATCACCCGCTTCGACATCGCGTTCATCCACGACCTGGACCGGCTGTACTTCGACCAGGACACGATGGACGCCCACTTCCGGGACCTGGCCACGTCCGGCTGGCGGGCCCTCGAGGAGCTGCGCTCGAGCGGCCAGATCGGTGGCTTCGGGGCGGGTATCAACGACCTCGGGCTCATCCCGCGCTTCCTGGATGTCGGCGATATCGATGCGTTTCTGATCGCGATGCCCTACACGCTCCTGGACCAGGACGTCCTCGACGAGGAGTTCCCGGCGTGCGCGGCCCGTGGCGTCGGGTTCGTGATCGGAGCGGTCTTCGCGTCGGGGATCCTGGCCAAGGGCCCGGTGCCCGGCGGCCGCTACGCGTATGCCGAGGCATCGCCGGAGATCATGGCCCGGACGGCGGCCATCCAGGCCGTCTGCGAGCGGCATGGCGTGCCCCTGCCGGCGGCCGCCCTGCAGTTCCCCCTGGGCCACCCATCGGTCGCGTCGGTGATCCCGGGCGCGTCGTCACCGGCCCAACAGGCACGCAACGTGGAGTGGTTCCGCCACCCCATCCCCGCCGACATGTGGGCCGAGCTCAAGCACGAGGGCCTGCTCCGAGAGGACGCACCGGTGCCGACGTGACGACCGAGGCCGGCGCCACGACTGATCTCGTCGGCGTGGCCGCCCACCCGCTCGTCGGCGGCTGGCGCCTGCGGAGCTGGCTATCGATCGCCGACGACGGCGCCGAGGTCCACCCGATGGGCGACGCTCCGGACGGCCTGCTGGCCTACAGCGCGGGCGGCACGATGATCGGGATCATGGGTCCGGGCGGTCGGCCGCGGTTCGCGACCGACGACGTGACCGGTGGCTCGGCCGAGGAGCAGGCCGGCGCCTTCGCCACGTTCATCGCCTACGGCGGGCGCTACGAGGTCGACGGCGAGACCGTCACCCACCACGTGGAGACGAGTCTGTTCCCCAACTGGATCGGCACGCAGCAGCGCCGGCGCTGGTCGCTCGATGCGAGCGGGCGGTCGCTGACCCTCACCTCGCCGCCGCTGGTGCTCGGCGGCACGACACGCATCCAGCGGCTGGTCTGGGAGCGGGTGGACGCCGGGTAGCTCCGCGAGATCCAGCGTAGTCCGCGCGTCAGGTCGCGGGCATCCCGCCTCGTGCGGCCGCGGGCACCGATCCCGCCCAGGCCGGCCCGGCCGCGATCCGCTCGCGGGCGACCGCCTCGTCCACCGGCGCATGAGTGATCGCGACCGGCCGCCAGGCGCGCGACACGAAGCCCATGGGGATCGTCTCGTCGACGCCGGGCACCCGCGCCATGTCCGGGAACGCGCGCCACAGGCCGCCGACCGTCTCGGTGGCTTCCATCCTCGCGAGGTGCGCACCCGCGCAATGCCGCGGCCCGACGTTGAACGCGAGATGGCCCCACAGCCGCGGGCGGTCGGGGTCAAGCTCGGCCGGGCGCTCCCAGCGGTCCGGGTCGCGGTTGGCGGCGGCATTGATGGCGATGACCCGTTCCCCGGCCAGGACCGTGACGCCACCGAGTTCCACGTCCTGCGTGGCTCGCCGCGCGCGCAGGTGCACGACGGTCGAATGCCGCAGCACCTCCTCCAGGAAGCGCGCGAACATGGCCGGGTCGGCGAGGGTCGCCGCGCGTCGGTCCGCGGGCAGCTCCAGCAGCCGGTGCATGGACGTACAGATGAGGAAGGCCGTCGTCTCCGATCCGCCTTCGAACAGGAACTTGGCGTTGTCCATGACGTCCTGCTCGCCCCAGTCCGCGGCGACCTCGCGCCCGGTCTCCCAGAGCAGGCTGATGGCGTCCGCCTCGGGCCGGTCGCGGCGGGCGCGAACCGTGTCGAGCAACAGGGGGTCCAGGCGTTTGGTGGCCGCGATGGCCGCGTCGCGAAGCTCGGGATCCTCGCCGTACGTGTGGCGCCAGGCCAGGACCGCCTCCATCCAGCCCTTGGCCTCCTCCAGCGTGGCCACGTCGCGATCGGGCAAGCCGAGCACGCGCCCGATGACGGCGATGGGCAGGAATCGGGCGAGGTCCTCGTACAGCTCGAACGTCGGGCGCTCAGCCAGCCGGGCGAGGCGGTCGGCGACGATCGGTCGGACCGCGGCCATCGCCAGCGGGCCGATGGGGTCCGGACGCCAGGCGTGCGACAGCGACCGATGGAGGGTCTCGTGTTCGCCGCCGACGAGCGACCGGAAGTCGCGCCGGCCGACGATCTGGGCGGCGCCCGGCAGGGTCCCGGTCGGCTCCTCGAACAGGTCCTCGCGGCGCTCCACGAACGTGCAGCCGTCGTGGCTGAGCACCAGCCAGGCGGTCATCCCCTCGTCCCAGACGACCGGCCCGATGGCCCGTATCGCCTCGTACGCCGGGTACGGGTCCACGTCGCGCAGGTCGCGCAGGGAGATGGGGGCAAGGGGCCGCGGAGCCGTGGCCAGGGCACTCATACGATCACTGCCTCGATGCCGAGGTGCCGAGCCACGCTCGCGACCTCACGGGATAGGTCGCCCGGCGTCGCCGAGCTGTGGTGGTTGACCCCGGCAGCCGCCCAGCGGGCCCAGGCCTCCTGGACCGTGCCGTCACGGAAGCGGAAGGCGCCATTGACCGTGCCGGTCTCGGGGAAGGTGCGCTCGGTCAGCTCGCCGCGGGCGACGACGTATCGGAATCCGCCGCGAGCCTGCGGGTGTGGGGTGAATCCGACGAGCGTGGCAGGGCCGGGCGCGGGCTCCAGGACGGCGCACACCCCGCAGTGGGCGTCGCGGCCACAGAACCAACCGTTCGGCCGCAGCCTCGGACGCGCGCCCGGGGCCAGCCAGGCCAGGTCGTGCTCGCCGGAGTTGGCGATGACGACCTCGCCTGTCGCGTAGTCGATGGCCTCGATCTCGTGGTAGACGGCCGCCCCGCCGAGGCGCTTCGTGGTCAGCATCGCGACCGCAGTGACGATGTCGCCGGTACACGTGAACGGCCGACCGGCACTCGTCAGGCGACCGAGCGCCCAGCACGGAGCGATGCCGATCGGCTCGCCGAAGCGGAACTGCGGGACGTGGCAGTTGAACGCGCCGCCGTCCAGGTCGTGCGCGTCGACGACGGTCTCGAGGGCGAGCGCGGCCCGCAGTGAGCGGGCCAGGTCGTCAGGGAGTGGCTCCTCCTCGAACGTCCAGTCGCGGCGCACGTCAGTCTCCAGCGCCGCCACGTCCTCGTCGGCGACCTCCAGGAAGCGGGCGACGACCTCGTCGGGATCCACGAACACGAGCTCGATGCCGGTCGCGGCGCGCAGCGCTCCGTCATCGACATCGACGTGGGCGTAGCCATCGAGCGGATGGCCGATCCGCCCAAGCCGCGCGCGGGCGATGCCGCGGGCCAGGCCGGCCAGCCGGATCGCGTCGGCGACGCGACCGACCGTTTGCGGATCCGAACGACGGCCCAGGATGAGCTCGAACGGCCGATCGGCCCGCGACAGCAGATTGGACAGCATCGGCGCGCCGACCGTCGCGCCCTGGGTCGTGATCGACCCGTGGTCGAAGGCACCGTCGACGAGGCCGGTCTCGTGCAGCGCCCAGATGATGACCGGGGTACCGGGCAGGGCATCAAGCGCGGCCATCGTCCATGCCGCCGGGACGGCCATCGTCTGGATGACCAGGACGGCATCGAGGCGTTCGTCGGCGAAGCGCCGGCCGACGGCCAGGCCGTCATCACCGGACGCGATCTCCACGACGGCCATCGCCTCGAGCGCGCCACGCGCGGCCAGGTCGTCGGCGACCGCTCCGGCCAGCGCCAGCCGGTCGGCCCGGAACGTCGGGCCGGCGGTGTGCTCCCAGAGCGTCCAGTACGGGGAGATGACGCCGACGCGCGGTCGGGCGGCGCCGGTCGGGGGCATGGGTCAGTCCTGGTGGTAGATCTCGTCGGCCGTCAGCAGCTGGCCGTCGGCGTCGGTGATCGTGGTGATGATCCCTTCGAATGCCGCGCCCCAGCGCGCGTTGACTTCGTGCTCGGCCATCCTGCCGAAGACGGTCGCCATGTCTGGGTAGAACTCGCCGTAGTAGACGACGTGCGCGCCGCGCCGGAAGCCCTGGTACTTGCGGAAGCCGGACGCCTGGATGGCCTCCATGAGGTCCGGCCACGGGTTCGCATGGAGGGCCTCGTAGTCGTCGGCGCGATCGGGGTCGATGACCAGGCCGAACAGGCCGCGCTCATACGGGCCGTCCAGGGCGGGACCGTCGGACTCGAAGACCTTGTCGTACCAGAGCAGGCCGCCGCTGTCGTCGGTGATGTGGGCGATGACGTCGCGGAAGTAGTGGTTCCAGCGGGCGTTGGCGGGTTTGGGCCCGTGGATCGCGAAGGCGTCCTCCACGGACAGGCCGGGCTCGGCCTCCGTGTAGTACCAGACGTCCGTCCCGCGCCGGAAGCCGGAGAAGTTGCGCAGGCCGGATTCGCGGATCTCTGTGACCAGCTCAGGCCAGATCTCGGCGTGACGCCGGTCGTACTCGGCCTCCGTGCCCGGGAAGATGCGCAGATAGAAGACGGCCTGGTCCATGAGCTGGCCTCCCGAGTGGTCCGATGGTGGCGTGGCGACATTGCGAGGTGGTGCCTGGCGGCGCTGCAAACGGTACCAGCCAATGACGCGAGCTTCCAGCCGAACTCGGTGGGCGCCCGGCCTGTTCCCGCTTTGGCTGTTCGCGCTCCTGATCATCACTGTGCCAGGGTTCATGGATCCGGTCTTCTCCAACCCACCGGCGGTCCTTGGCCTGCCAGCGGGCCTCGTCTTGGCACTCATCGCCGTGGTCTGGATGACCATGGGCTTGGTGGTGCTGTATCGAACATCGACGACCGTCAGCGCACTGATCGCGTTCCTCGTGTTCACGGCTCCGGCAGCGATGGGGGTCGTCCTCATCCCCGCGTCGATCCTCGTCATCCTGAACCTGGTCGTGTAGGGCCTCAGCCCGCGAGCAGGATGAACCCCACGCCGACGGTGGCCAGGACCGCAGCCCCGATCAGGCGCAGCGACGGCCGTCGACGGGTCACGGTGGCCTGGATGCCGAGGCTCCACAGCGGCGCGGTGGCGACCGCGGTCTGGACGACGGCCGGGTTGCCGTCCTGGACAGCCACGAGGATGAGCACGAAGTGGAGGGTGATGAAGGCGGCCCGCGGCAGCATCCCGGGGAGTGCCCGGAGCGGCACATCCCGCGGCGGGACCAGGATCGTGCACACGACGGCCGCCAACGCGGCACGCACGAGGTAGGCCTCCACGACCCCGACGTCGCGGTCCGCGAGCAGCCGGCCCATGACCGTCACGAGCCCGGTGCCCACGGCCGCGACCAGGACGGTCACCATGCCCCGCCGACGGCCCAGCACCCCGAACGAATCGGATAGCCCGAGCAGCACGGCGAGCACGACGACGACCGCCGCCACGGCTTGGGCAGGCTGAAGCGTGCCCGGCAGCAGCAGCGCCACCGCGAACGCTGCCGGCAGGGGACTGATGGATTGGGCGGTGACGGTCGCGGCCGCAGACCCGTGGTCGTACAGGTCCCAGATCGCCAGCGAGGTCATCACCAGCAGCCCCACCGAGACCAGATGCAGCACCACGATCTCCGGCGACCACGTCCAGTCCACGAACGGCGCCGCGGGCACCACCAGCAGGGCGTTCAGGAAGAACAGCGGGCCGATGAGTTGTCTCGCCGGGAAGCGCAGGGTCAGCCCCTTGCTCAGTTCGCCGCCGATCGCGTTGGCGACCGCCGACAGCAACCCGAACAGGACGTCGGTCATGCCACGAGGATGAGGGCGACGCCGGCCGCGACGATCCCCGCCGCGACGACGGCCCGGGCGGGCGGCGCCGAGCGCCGGCGGACGGACTCGACGACGAGGACCACCAACGGCGTCGTCGCGACCAGGGTCTGGACCACGAGCGGGCTGCCGGCCTGCGCGCCGAGGATGACGAACACGAAGTACAGCGTGACGACGATCGACCGCCCGAACAGCCTTGGGATGTCACTGCGCGGGACGTCCCGCGGCGGGAAGAGCGCGATGCTGATGACGGCGGCGAGGGCGGTGCGCACGACGTACGTCTCGACGAGGCCAGCCCCCTCGTCCCCGATGAGCCGGCTCACGACGGTCAGCAGCCCGGTCCCGGTCGCGGCACCGACGATCCGCCACGTCCGGCCCCATCGATCGAGGCCGGCGAAGGCGTTCGAAAGCGCCAGGAGGACGCCAACGACCACGACCACGGCCGCCACCACCTGAAGCAGCGACACGGCCCCCGGCAGCACGATCGACAGCGCGATCGCCGCCGGGATCGGGCTCATCGCCGTGGCCGTCGTGGCCGCCGATGCGGCCCCATGATCCAGCAGGTCCCAGACGCAGATCGCCGTGACGACCATGAGGGCCACCGACACGAGGTGCAGTGCCACGATCTCCGGGCTCCAGGCCCAGGTAACGAATGGGGCGAAGGGCAACAGCACCAGGCAGTTGCCGACGTACAGCACGCCGATGAGCTGACGCGCCGGGGCGCGCAAGGTCAGCTCCTTGCTGATGAGGGCCTGTCCGGCATTCGCGACGGCCGCCAAGGACCCGAACAGGACGGCGATCACCTGCCCGACGGACCTCCGTGGTGCGCGCTGTGGGTTCCGGGACCGGAACGCCAGGGTCGCGCCGTGGTATCGTGGCGCAACCGGACTGCAAACGGTACCGGTATCGTCAAGCACCCAGCCGGCGCGACAAGCGGGGAGGCCCGAGCGGTGGTCGAGACCAAGATCGAGTTCACGGAGCTCCTCGGACGGCGCGTGCGCATGGGCCCGTGGGAAGACCAGAAGATCTCCACCTACCGCAAGATCATCGACGCCATCGATGGCGGGCGCTGGGACGAGGCCGCCAAGCTCGGCTCGTACTTCGTCGACGAAGCGAACGTGTGCTTCACCCTCTACCGCCAGTGGATCGGCGACCTCAACGGGTTCCTCCGCGACAAGGGCGTCGACGAGGGCCCGATCAAGGCCCGCAATGACCAGGCCATCGCCGTCGCGACGCTCCCCGATGGCTCGCCGTGGCTCCCGCGCAAGCACTGGGACCGCTTCCTGTCGGAAGTCCAGGATTTCACCGCCGCGACCTACCGCGAGCAGGCCGAGGACGCCAAGGCCAAGCTCGAGGTCATGAAGGAGACGTGGCGCCAGTGCCACGATCGCGACGTCGACCACACCTACGCGCTCATGTCGCTGGTCAAGGAGCAGCTTGGCGAGGACGCCATCCGCGACATGTACGACCGCGTGCTGTTGCCCCTGTTCGTGTGGCGCTACGAGAAGTTCGACGTCGACAAGTACCCCTGGGACGAGTCGCTGGAGATCCTGATGCTCGTCGCCTTCGAGGCGATGCGCGGGCATCTGGTCGGGCCGGAGCGGACCGGCGACATGGAGCTCATCGAGCTCGAGGACCGTTACGTCCTGCGCTTCGACCCGTGCGGTTCCGGCGGACGGACGCTGCGCGGCGACCCCATCGAGGGCACGCCGCCGCGCATGCAGCCGCCCTACGACTGGACCGTCACCGAAGAGCCGCACACCTGGAACCACAACACGCCGGGCGTGTGCCTGTACTGCACCCACTGCATCATCCTCATGGAGGAGATGCCGATGGACCGCTTCGGCTACCCGGTCCGGGTCATCGATCCACCCGTCTACGACGCCGCGAACACGGCCGTCGGGGTCGCCCAGAAGTGTCAGTGGCAGATGTTCAAGGACCCGACCCAGGTGCCCGAGGAGTACTACACGCGAGTCGGCCGGACCAAGCCGACCTCCTTCGGCAGCAAGGCGCACGGCGCGCGTGAGTTGCCGGTCATGAACGCGGGGCTGCCTGGCGCCGGCTGACCGGCCCGACGAACCCCTTCCCTCGACCACATCCCTCCCACCAGGGGCGCCGCCGGAGTCTCCTCCCCGGCGGCGCCCCGCTCCATCTCCAGGAGGCGGATCCGTGGCCATCGACCCGGTGGACCTGCACACGCAGGCCTACTTCCAGGATCCGTTCCCGGTCTGGGAGCGCCTGCGCCACGATCAGCCGTTGCTCCACGACACGGTCGACGACCGCTGGCTGCTCACGCGCTACGACGACGTCGCCACGGTCTTTCGCGAGCACACCATCTACTCGACGCGGCCGTATGAGCGCATCTTCACCGACGTCATCGGGCCGACCATGGTCCAGATGGACGGTGACGACCATGACATCCGACGAGCCATCGTCGCCCCGGTCCTCGTGGGCCGCCAGCTGACCACGAATCACGGCGGGCTCGTCCAGGCCGTTGTCGACCGGCTGGTCGACGCGATGCCGGCGTCCTCGACCGTCGATCTCATGGCCGCGCTGACCCAGCCGCTGCCGCTCAAGGTCGTGGCCACGATCCTGGGTATGGGCGACGACGACGATGCCTACCTCGCCGACGTGACGACCAAGGTCATCGCCGCGCTGTCCGGCGAGCAGCCCGGACGCGACATCGGCATCGAGGCGCACACGGCGTTCACGGCGCATGTCGATGGCCTCATCGAGGCGCGCTCCAGGACGCCCGGCACCGACCTCATCTCGGGCATCTCCCAGGGCCGGACCGAGGCCGGCGAGCGCCTGTCGCGCCAGGAGATCGCCTCGTTCATCGCGCTCATGATGGTCGCCGGTGGCGAGACCACGGATCGCGGGCTGGCCAACTTCCTGGCCATCCTGTTCCAGCATCCCGAGGTGCTTGCCGCGGTGCGCGCCGACCCTTCGCTGCTGGACGCGGCCTTCTCGGAGTTCATGCGTCGTGACGGCGTGGTCGTCTACGAGGACCGCGAGTTGAACGAGGCGGTCACCTGGTACGGGACGACCATCCCGGCCGGGGCGATCGTGCGGGTGGCCATGATCTCGGCCAACAACGA
>Ga0163151_10010003_pt1 | contig 10140 bp, 20 predicted proteins | sample OliLakLV19MP5IB2_FD_145596 | JGI IMG/M metagenome (GOLD analysis project Ga0163151, IMG submission 145596) | Freshwater microbial mat bacterial communities from Lake Vanda, McMurdo Dry Valleys, Antarctica - Oligotrophic Lake LV.19.MP5.IB-2 | ecosystem: Environmental > Aquatic > Freshwater >... | reverse complement strand
ACTGTTGCCCCGTTACCCCCCCCTTGTGTACTCTTGTTACAGGGGTTTTTCGTAAAACACTAAAAAACACACTTAAGATATTGTTATGTAAAGTAAAAACACCATTTAAGGTCGGTTCGTACACGAGCACTTCTAAAGTCTAACACAGCATGTCTTTGTTGACTATTGTGATCCGGTGTTTGTCGCGATTCACGGTTATGGCCCTCTGCGCCCAAAGTGAATCCAGCGCGTCATTGAATTCGCGCAGCGTCATGTTTCTAGCTACACGCTTCAGAAGTGTGGCTATGCTGATCGATTCCTTTTTGTGCCCCAAGAGGAGCGCAGAGATCAGTTGCATATTTCGGTCGTAATCTGAATTAGCCGACGCCTGTACAATCAACTCACTTGCATTGACCAGAAGCGTCTTAACTAAGCTATGCGCTCGCTCTACGATTTCAATGGTCACCCCCGAGTCATCACTCACAGCAAAGATAAGCGCCACGCGCTGCACTTGTTGGCACACGCGGGAATAATACATCTTAAGTGTGGGGTCTGAGGTCTCCTCAGACTTGTCGTCGTACTCCCCCCATAAGGTAGCGAATACGCCACTAGGACCGGCCAAGGCTGGGTCAAAGCCGATCTCTTTGGGGTCAGCTCCCATGCGCCCGTTGCTCGCGTCTATGCGCCCTCCCATGACGTCGGGATTAGGGAACCGAGCGAGTAGGCCTTCAATGATCGATTCAGGTATGGCGCGGGTAGACACATCAAAAAAATCAGTGTTTTTGGCGGCCCGACTTCGCACGTTCCAAAACAAGAACCGAGGAAGAAACCCAAGCGACATTAAGTTCCCGTTAGCGACCGCCGTTACACGTTCAGGCTGAGCGAACGCTAGCAGGTTGATCGCAGGCCCCATGCAGGCTCCAGAACGGCATTCTCTTTTAGCCGCGAGTGACTTAAGCCCCCCGTAGTAGCCCCCGCTGACATCCCAGATCCCAATCAGCTCGGTTGCCGTCGCGTAACACATCTTGCCGTCTTTTGAGGCCGAGTCGTTCAGGAATCTCGAAAACTCGTTATGAATATCTAGCCTACATCTCTGTGCGACTAGGTCCGCCACTGCCGCCTGAGAGGACTCATACGTGTCCATGCCGATCAGGTTATATTTAGCCAGCCTTTCGTCTGCCATGAGCTTATTGAAGAACTTGCGAGTAGAGTCCTTCCCAGAGGTTGACGAGCCCAAGCAAAGCGAATAAAGGGCAGGCCATATTCCCATCATGGAATACCTGCCACACGCGAACGCAGCCAAAATAGACATCGCCCCGGCGAGAGCAAACACAGGTTGATGCTTTGGAGACTGGGCCAAGATGGCGTTTCGCATTTCGAGGAGCAATCCGGTGGGCTCAGAGAGAGGCAATTGCTCCCTGTGCGCGGTTTCCAGCTCCCTAAGCTCTGCCATGACGTCGAAAGCCTCAATCACCGGCTTGTTTAGTGTGAGCTGTCCGCGCTGAGCCATTGTCCGGCTTACGCCCAGGACCATGCGGAACGCGTTGCGCTCTGCGTCTAGTATGGTTGTCCCAGGGTTCCCCTCAGACGCGTCCAAGAAGAGAGGGACGGTGTGGGTTGCTAAATCAAAATCGACGACTTCGCGCACAGTCTCTTGATCTGATTTCCCCTTATGCCGGATAGCCTGGATCATCTGGCAGAGTTTGTTATTCCTACCCTCAACGAAAGCCTCAGCCTTAGGGCCCTCTCCAATCCTAGGGAGGTCATGAATGAACGCGGCTAAATTAAACTCAGGCAAGTCCGATGCTTTGAATTCTGGGAACGTATCCGGCGTCAACCACTCATAGCGCTTACCAGACTTAGGATGCAAAGACGGCGGCAACACCGTCTGTGTCCCAGTGCTGAGTATCTCGATCCCGAACACAGTGCGCAGATCGCGCCGGGTGTCATAGGCCGGGTTGTATTTGAAAAACCTAGTTTCTCCGACGAGCCCACGCTTGCGCACGGGACTCAGCGGGCATACGGCAAGTGTCCCTGGATGATCAGTGTCAATATCTAGCGCCATGATCCCAGACGACGGGCCAAGCGCTAGACCGAAGTTGTAAGACGCATTACTGAGAGCCCTGTCCCAGGATTCCACATCTGAGTCTAAAGGCAGCGTTACACAATAGCGTGACCATCCAGCCTGAATAGGCTTCTTATCGCTTGGATGGAGTTGAATGAGAGGGAGACCGTATTCGCTATAGCGTGTGAAAATGCCTTGCGTAGATATCGTCGATTCAGTATTATGCACGAACGTGGCCTTTCTGTTTTCTGGCAGGTGTGGAGTTGGATGCTCCCCCTGCCTTTTTTATTTAGAAAAGAGACATTAAGGTTTGTCCGAGCGCGCAGTCAAGACGTGCTTTACATTTTAAACGGCAGCACGTAACACAACCTCATCTGGAGATAGTCTCCACTTCTAAACGAGGTTGTATGAAGATTCAAAGCACCGCAAACGTCGCGATTGGGCCGCTAAAAATGCTGATTTTTGGCGAGTCAGGCGCTGGGAAAACAACTCTCGCGCGCACATTGAAAGAGCCTACACTCATTATCTCCGCAGAGAGCGGACTCCTCTCGTTGCATGGGTCAAACATTGACGTCGTCGATATCGCGCAAGACGACTTGGGTAATCCGATCCCGAAAGAGAAACGGATCGCGCGCCTTGGAGATGTTTATAAATTCCTCCTGACAAAAGAGGCGCAGGATAAATACAAGTGCGTGTTCATCGATTCGCTAAGCGAGATCAATCAGAACACCTTAGAAAGTCTTCAGGCAGAATTCATCGATGCCAAAGACACTTTGAAAGTGTACGGCGAGTTGGCTAAAAAGATGCGCGCCATGGTCAAGATGTTTAGGGATCTCCCGCACTACTCTGTAGTGTTCACTGCCCTCGCAGAAGTTGAAAAAGACGAGGATTCCAGGCGATTTATGGGCATCAAGCTGATCGGAAAATTCTCATCCGAGATCGCGGCCTATTTTGATGAGGTGTTTTTCCTCCACGTTGACGCTGAGACCGGAGACCGAAAATTCATCACCCAGAAATCAGACAAGGTCGTTGCGAAGGACCGTAGCGGTCGCCTCGACAAAGTCGAACCCGCAGACTTAGGACACATATTTAAGAAGATCCGGCTGGCAGCAAAGCCAGCTGAAACGAAGGCCGCTGTGACGGCCACAGAAAAGGCAAAACCATGAGCTTACTCGACTTGACCAGCGTAAAAACAAATAGCTTCGCGCCGATCCCAGAGGGGAAGTATCTCGTCGTCTCAGACGAGGCCGAAATCAAGAGCAATAAGGCCGGAACCGGCGAGATGATCGCGGTTAAATTTCGCGTGATTCAGGGCGAACACGAGGGGAAAATGCTCTTTGAAAACTACAACATCAAGCACGAGAACCAGCGAGCAGTTGAGATCGCGCTCAGCAAGGTTAAGGATTTCATGCTCTCAGCGGGGGCTAAGTCTTTTGTTTTGAACACTGCGACCGACCTAGTCGGGCTCAAGGCCGTTGCCGTGGTTAAGCACCGCAAGGACCAAAACGGCGAGACGAGAGCGTCTATTTCCTACTTTAAACCCGTGGGCGACGCACCGGAACCCGCGAAAGACTTTGGCGATCTTCCGTTTTAAATGAAATTACGCCCTTACCAATCGGCTGCAATTAGAATGATCCGCTCGGCCTTAGCGGCTGAGCGGACTGCTCTTTGCGTGTTACCGACCGGGAGCGGGAAGAGTTTAATCATGGCCGAGCTGATTAGATCAGCCATGGAAAAGAACCCATCCGCAAGGATACTGGTCCTTCAGAACAACGTAGATTTAATCCAGCAAACTGCGCGCATACTCCCGGGCTATGTAACCACCTACTGCGCGGGGCTTGGCGAGAAGATCCAGGCGCACGCAGGGACCACCGTTGCTAGTGTTGCTAGCATGGTGAGAGCGCCTGAGCTTAAGGACTTCGACGGCATCCTTATTGATGAGGTGCACGCGCTCGGCGATAGCGACTATTCTACTTATAAAAAGATCCTCTCCCGTTTCGGCAACGCTAAGGTCGTAGGGTTTACGGCGACGCCTTTTAGATCCAGCGGGAAGATTTACGGCGAGGGTAAATTCTTCTCTCGGGTATGCTTTCAGAGATCTTTGCTCGATATGATCGACGAGGGTTATCTCGTTAAACCAAGCCTAAAGCACACAGCCGAGCAGTTTGAAACTAAGGGCCTGAAAGTGCGCATGGGCGAGTACGCCATGGACGATCTCGCAAAACTTGCCGCCGATACTGTGAAAGTGAAAAAGCAAATAGCTGAAGCAATCCCTAGACTAGCAGACAGAAGGTCTCGAATATGGGCATGCGTAAACATCGAGCACTGCGAGCTTGTAGCGCGAGAGATCCCTGCGTCTAAAGTTGTCCATTCGAATTTATCCCGCGAGGAACGCGATGAGACCATGCGGGCGTTCCGCGCGGGCGAGGTGCGGGATCTGGTTTTTGTCTCTGTGATCAAAGAGGGGATAGACATCCCAAGAATTGACGCCGTGGTTTTCATGAGACCCACGCGGTCCCCGACCCTTTATGTACAGGTAGCAGGGCGTGGGCTTAGGCCAGCAGAGAATAAAAAAGACTGCCTACTGTTAGACTTTGGGGGCGTAGTCGCTAACCTTGGGCCGCTAGATAACCCAAGGGTCAGAGAGCCGGGAGAGACGAAAGCTCAAGCCGAACGTGAGAAACCTCAATTTAAGTTCTGCCCGAAGTGTCTAGAATATATTCCAATTCAGTCCGTGAAGTGCTCAGCGTGTGGTGAGGGGTTTATTGATGAGCGCCTAAAAAACCTTACGGTCAAAGCAGCTACTGGAGGGGGGTTACTGTCTAACGATCCAGTGAGAAATAAGGTTACAGCAGTTCAGATTGAGCTCCACATGAGTCAGGCTGGAAACGAGTGCTTAAGGGTGACCTATCAATGCGGGATTATACGCTTGCATGAATATTTCAGTTACCAACATGATTTCGCAATTAAGAACTGGGTCAAGCGCGCCCACGAGTTAGGCGTGCCCTATCGTGATAATCTAGACGACCAGGCGAGGCAGACCGTTACGCGGGTGCCGAGAGAGATTGAGACTGTTCTAGACGGAAAGTACACAAAAGTAAGGAAGCTTTTCTTTGAAGGAAATTGAAATCACACGGGCGATACTCCACGCGCTTAATCAGATACCGGGATGTTTTGCTTATGAGAATTTAAGCACTGGGAATGTCGTCAATGGTCGAGTGATTAAGCGGTCTGGGTTTCAGGTCAAGGGCTCGTCAGACATACTATGTTGTTACCACGGGCGGTTTATTGCGCTTGAGTGTAAGACCCCTGAGCGGCGTGGGAACACGAGCCAAGCGCAGGAGGCTTTTATTGCGAAGATCCGCAAGTGCGGCGGTCTTGCTAAGGTCGTAACGAGTGTGGAAGAGGCTGTCCGCGTGATCTCTAGCTTAACACCCAAGCCGCCAATAATCCCCAACCCACCGATATCTGCCAAAGAGTAGACATGCAGTGGTGTGTAGCAAAGATTATGCCCGCCCCTCAGCCTCCGGGGCGGCAGCGATGAGAGTAGCGTTTGCTCTCTAGCAATTCCCCTCCCAGCCATACGCAACCGCCAGGTTATCTTTGAACGTGTATCTAAGCGTGCACCAGCGCGTATGACTCCGTGTGTGCCCAGACACGACGCCAAAGAACCCACTCGAATAGGAACCTGTAGAAGTAGTCCCGAGGTCATTCATTGTCCACTCAGCTATGAATTCATGCTCGGACAGGGACTCTTTGCGCGTAGGGATGCCTTCAGCACGCACAATCTCCGCGTAGGTTTCGCCCATGTTCCCTTGCATGATCGCGTTCAAATCGTATCTTCGTTTCTTAGGGGGCGTGTCGCACGCTGTGACCGCAAGAGACATAACAACCAGAAAAACAGTGCTAATTGCTTTCATTCTTAAACTATAACACCAAGCACCAATAATAGCAACCCAATAATGGTTATTGACCGGCGCGTACTAGCCGACTATAAATGGGTGTATATATGGAAGAGATGGGTCTATGCAGGACATGCGGGGGCGGCGGCACGGTTTGCGATGAATTCGGGGATGAGACGCGTTGCAAGTCGTGCCTGGGCAATGGAGACAACGACAGGTGCCGCGTGCCGCTCTTGACACAAGACGGGCTTAAGATCGCAAGGGAAGTCGTGGCCGAGCACGAGAGGAAAAAAAATGAGCGAGGATGAGCGTAAAATGATGAAAGCTGACCTGGTGTTAGAAATGATCGCCGGAATATCAAAACCGGACGTGCACATTTCCGAGCGGTCTAGCCGCGTGTACATGGGGTTTGAGATTATGACTGTAGCGTTCGCAGATCTCCTAGGCTCAACCTGGACGCTTACAAAAACGGTTCGCACCGTAAAGACGGGCCTATGACATTAAAAATGTACCAACGTAAACAGCTCGAACTTGAGGAAGAGTTTCTGCGCGCAGCACTAGAAACGTCAGACTGGAGCGCCACGAAGGCCGCGAAGAGAACTGGCACTCCCAACACGACTTTCGGTCGGTTGATCAGGAAACACAAAGAGCTATTCGCAGAGTGGCGCGCTAAGCGCCCAGTGAATCGGTTTATGTGATGGACGAGTTTCTCATGTTGTGTTGGCTGCAACTTATATTCGCGAGCTACGTGCTCTGGGGGATTTATGGCAAAGAAAAAGAACCGGAAGAACCCGCTAAAGAGAGACCCGATTGGTCGAGTCTATGAATGACCTCCCAATTCCATTCACAATGCTTGAGTACGAAACCTGGCGACGCGACGAGCGCGAGCCCTCCCCCGAGCGCCCCTATATATCCGTTAATGGAATGACAATGTCCCCCAAGGTATTCGAGCAATGGATCGGTTCTCTGGGATGAAACTCTACGAACTAGCAGCTAACGACGAGTTCCCCTCTGAAGAATACACGGCAGCTCAGCATGGATTTGACTGCGGAGTCCAGTGGGCCATAGAGCAGCTCAAAAGCCGAAGCGCAGAGTTCACGTACAATGCGCCGCCGTTCAGCATGAGCCATCAAGCGATGTTGACGCCTAAACAGTGGGCGGAGTGGCTGGATCGCGAGCAGGAGGGGGAGAAGTGAACGGCATAGGCGACGGACTCGGAGCACTATTCATCGGCCTTCTGATCTTCTTTCCGCTCGGGATATGGAAAGCGGTCGAAATAGTTTTGTGGGTATTTAAACATTTGCATTGGCAATGATTCCATCTCACCGCTCCAGGGATTCCGGTCGCGAGTGCGATCTTACTCTGGGAATGCCGTGGGGTTGATAGGACGGATGGGCTCTAGTTAGTTGTTTGGGCACGCTCAAGCATAGCGGATTAAAGATGAGGTCACAGCTCATCGCCCGTTCGTCTGATTTTACACAGAGAGGGATGAGATGAAGATAGCTTACAAGTGCAGATACTGCGGCGCGTGCTTTGACAATCGCGGGGAGCAAGCACCGGACCAGTGTACGTGTGGCAGTGACGATTGGGTTGGCCTGAGTAAAGCCGCGTACATCAAGGCTCTTGAAAAACAGCTTGAAGAGCTAAGGGAATCCCCATGACCCCCGTCGATCTCGCGAAACTGAAGCAAGTGGCAGAGGCTGCGACAAAGGAGTCGTGGGCGTTTGAACGTGTCGGATTCGACGACGGAAATTTTGCTTATGAGCGCAATACAAAAAATACGTTCATACAAATTAGCGAAGAAAACTACACGTCGCCCATGTACGCTAAGTTTGACGCCGAACACATCGCCGCTTTCAACCCTGTCGTGGCGCTTGAATTGCTCTCGCGGCTTGAGATGGCGGTTTCAAAAAAGGTAGACCTCACTGATGCGGACCTCACTGATGCGAACCTCACTGATGCGGACCTCACTGATGCGAACCTCACTGATGCGGACCTCACTGATGCGAACCTACGTGCTCTGGGGGATCTATGAAGAAAATAGAAATTAAATGCGGAACTAGGGTTGTTTTTGAGTGCGAAGCGGAAAGCTTAAAGATCGCGGTTGAGATGGCGGTTTCAAAAAAGGTAGACCTCACTGGTGCGGACCTCACTGGTGCGGACCTCGCTCATGCGAACCTCGCTGATGCGAACTTCGCTTATGCGGACCTGACTCGTGCGGACCTCGCTTATGCGAACCTCGCTGGTGCGCACCTCACTGGTGCGAACCTGACTCGTGCGGACCTGACTCGTGCGAAACTCGCTGGTGCGGACCTCGCTGGTGCGAACCTCGCTTATGCGAACCTCACTGGTGCGGACCTGACTCGTGCGGACCTGACTCGTGCGGACCTCGCTTATGCGAACCTCACTGGTGCGGACCTCGCTTATGCGAACCTCGCTTATGCGAACCTCGCTTATGCGAACCTCACTGATGCGGACCTCACTGGTGCGAACCTCACTCGTGCGAACCTCACTCGTGCGGACCTCACTGGTGCGAAACTCACTGGTGCGAAACTCACTGATGCGAACCTCGCTCATGCGGACCTCGCTTATGCGAACCTCGCTGGTGCGGACCTCACTGGTGTGGACCTCGCTGGTAGAACTGGAGTGACGTCCACGCTCACGCAAGTCATTCGGGATGAGGATGTGGGCCTTTGGGTCGGAGGTTTGGGTTAGAGATGAGAAAAAACGCAGCCGAAGTGCCTGACAAAGAAGCCTGCAAAGGCTGCGGTAAAGTCGTCAACAATCGAACAGGAGTATGCAGGGCTTGCCAACGTAAGCACTCGAATAGCGTGTGCAACCTGTGCGGTCGCCCGATTCAAAGCTTCGCGGACACGCTATGTCCGCTGTGTAAGAAAATGATCGTCAGACGGGAGAAGAGTCTTTGACTTCAAAGTGGGGCGGATCGGAGAAGTTTTTCCAGTCCAGGCCGCAGATAACCCCCAGGGGCCTTAGGATCTCCGCACATGCCCGGAAGAACAGAGGGGACCAGCTCGCTATGCCGTCCGGCCTGATCTCGAAAAGATCCATAGCGAGGGACAACGGCTTGTTGTGCTTGGAATCGGGCCATCGGACACGAGAGGCCCCTCTTGCGTGGGCTTCGTTCTGCTCCTTCTCACCACGGTGAGTCCAGGATACGTGCGTGGTCGGATAGACCGCTTTGACCGCTCGGTAGCCCTTCACTAGATCAGCGTGCGCGTCTCTTAACTTAAGCTCGCAGAGCGTGCATTCCATACCGGCTACGTGTTTTATGGCCTGACTCCCGCCTTCAAGCACTTATTGATGAACCCGTTAACCCGCTGGGCATTCTCTACTGAAAAAGCCGTATAATTCATCAATTCGACAGCGGTCTTTTTTTTAGGGTCTTGAACGCCTGGGTAGAAGCAGTCTGCGGTGCCATCGGTATTTAAAAAGCACACCTCAGTCACACCGAGCTTGCCGGCGGACCCGCAGCCGGTGAGAGCGATGCTACTTATTAAGCCAATTGTCAGCCACGCGCTTTTTAGCGGCATTTGTCTCCTCAGGGTTTTTAGCAGCGAGGAGTGCGCCGTATGCGCGGAAGCCCTCCTCTGCTATTTTTTCCCAGTTCGCCGCGTCCTTAGCTTTAGCAGACGCGATCAACGCTTCGATCACGTCCCAAACCTTCAGAATCAGCTTAATTACAGCGAAGAATCCCATTATTTCTTTGCGATAGGCGAGAAGGCTGCGATTGCTTTGAGGATAGGACCAAGAATTGGGATGCCCATCACCTTTTCATATGCGGCATCATCGGACTTAGATGGGGTGAGTGCAACTACAGCGGCACCGAGAACGACGAGAGCGCCGAGTCCGCCGAGCACTAGTCCAGCGATTGGAAACTTATCAACCAAGAGAGCCAAAATTACTGAAACGTCCATGTAACCCCCCTTATGAGTTACATAGAAGTTTAAACTACAGCTATTTAAAAATCAATTATTTGGAGTCGTCACGTTTCTTGTTTCGCGGCTGTCCAAGTAGCCCTTGCGCAGAAACGCCGGTCCCGACAGGGAATCGTGATGCTGCGTTGCCAGCAGTCTCGGCTAAGGAACCAACACGCCCACCTAAGTCGAGCAGCCCTCCAGCAGCACGCGCGCCTTGGGTAGCGACCGGGAGCGCATACTTCCTCCCCAGCTTGGC
>Ga0163151_10010000_pt1 | contig 10144 bp, 11 predicted proteins | sample OliLakLV19MP5IB2_FD_145596 | JGI IMG/M metagenome (GOLD analysis project Ga0163151, IMG submission 145596) | Freshwater microbial mat bacterial communities from Lake Vanda, McMurdo Dry Valleys, Antarctica - Oligotrophic Lake LV.19.MP5.IB-2 | ecosystem: Environmental > Aquatic > Freshwater >... | reverse complement strand
CCACAGCGCACTCGGGCGGAGCGAGCTAGGCGGCGAGCTAGGCGGCGAGGGAGGCGGCGAGGGAGGCTGCGTCGAGGATTGTGTACGAGTAGCCCTGCTCGGCGAGGAACCGCTGGCGGTTCTGCGCAAAGTCCTGATCAACGGTGTCGCGAGCGACGAGTGTGTAGAAGTTCGCCGGAAGCCCACTCTCCTTCGGGCGCAGCAGCCGGCCGAGGCGTTGCGCCTCCTCCTGGCGCGATCCGAATGAGCCGCTGACCTGAATCGCGACCGTCGCTTCCGGCAGATCGACGGAAAAGTTCGCGACCTTCGAGACCACGAGCACCGTGATCGATCCCTCACGGAAGGCTTGGTAGAGCCGCTCGCGCTCGTCGACCGGGGTCGCGCCCGTCAGCTTCTGGGCACCGAGGGCATCCGCCAGTTCGTCGATCTGGTCGAGGTACTGACCGATCACGAGAATGCGCTCGCCAGCGTGCTTCGCGACGAGTTCCTTGACGACCCCGAGCTTCGCGGGCGCGGTGGCCGCCAGCCGGTAGCGCTCGCTATCTGCGGATGCCGCATACTCGAGCCGCTCGTGCTCCGGCAGGTCGATACGCACTTCGTAGCAGGACGCTGGCGAGATGAAGCCTTGCGCCTCGATCTCCTTCCACGGAGCATCAAAGCGCTTCGGGCCAATGAGCGAGAACACGTCACCCTCGCGCCCGTCCTCGCGGACAAGTGTCGCGGTCAGCCCGAGCCGGCGTCGCGCCTGCAGCTCGGCGGTGAGTTTGAACACGGGTGCTGGCAACAGGTGCACCTCGTCGTAGATCACGAGGCCCCAGTCGAGCGCGTTGAGCAGCGCGAGGTGGGCATACTGGCCCTGCCGCTTCGCCGTCAGGATCTGATACGTCGCGATCGTCACCGGGCGGACTTCCTTCACCTGACCGGAGTACTCGCCGACCTCATCCGCCGTGAGAGTGGTGCGCGCCAGAAGCTCGGTCCGCCACTGCCGCGCCGACACCGTGTTTGTGACGAGGATGAGCGTGGTCGTTTTGACGGCCGCCATCGCGCCAAGCCCGACCAGAGTTTTGCCAGCGCCACAGGGGAGCACGACAACTCCTGAGCCATTGGCGATGAAGTTCGAAACCGCCTTGTTCTGATAGTCGCGCAGAGCCCATCCGGAGGTAAGGAGGTCGATGTCGTGCGGGGTGCCAGGCGTGTAGCCGGCGAGATCTTCTGCGGGCCAGCCGAGCTTGAGCAACTCCTGTTTGAGTTCGCCGCGCGCCCAGGCTTGCACAACGAAGCTATGCTCCCCGCGCTTCTCGAGCAAGAGCGCCGCAACTTTACGTGCGCGTGTGATCTCGTTGAGCACGGCTGCATCGGTTGCCGTGAGCGTGAGTGCACCGTCATCCGCCCGCTCGATTCGCAGTCGACCGTAGCGGCCGACGGTTTCGGTGATGTCGACCACGACGCTCTGCGGGATTGCGAACTTTGAGTAGCGTTCGAGCGTTGCGAGCATGTCCGCCGCGTCATGGCCGGCAGCCCGCGCGTTCCAGAGCCCGAGCCGCGTGATGCGATAGGTGTGGATGTGCTCGGGTGCACGCTCCAACTCCGCGAAGACCGCAAGGTCGTGGCGGGCATCGTTTGCCTCAGGATGCGCGACTTCCAGCAGGACTGTTCGGTCACTTTGCACGATGAGCGGACCGTGTTGTGGCATCCGATAAGCCTACGTTGCCGCGGCTCGCGCGCTGCTCAGCCGACCACTACTGTGCCGGCCCGACCGCCGTGATGCTCGCGAGCGGCAGCGTGCGCTCAATGTCTGACTTGCGATCCTTCGCGCGCAGTCGCCCGCCGCCGACGCTCGCCGGTTCGAGTTGGTAGTTCGCGCTCGACCCGTCTGGCAGCTGAACCGTCACGGTGATGGCGAGCTTTCCGCGGATTGCAACATCGAGCTGCCGCGACAGCCAAGCTTTGCCGGTGATCTCCGGGTCGCCCGAACTGCCGATGCGTAACTTTTCGATGAGCGCGACGCCGGGGGAGGTGCGCGGGGCGCTTGCCGGTGCCGGCGACTCGCGACGCCCAATGTGCACGACCTCGGCAAACGCGTCTTCGGCAGCGACCGGGTAGCGCGCGTTGCTGATGGCCCAGAACACGACATCACGGTCGGTGCGGCTGAGCAGCCGCGTGCCGTCGACCGTGAGCCCGAGGCTATTCAGTGCTTGATCGACGTGCAAGGTTCGCAACAGCCCGGCATCGCTCGAACGAACATAGCTGCGGCCATCCGGTGTGGAGCCGACTCGCACGAGTCCATACCGCGACGCGGCCTCGCTCAGCAGATAATCCAATGGCTGCGGGATACCGGTGATCGCGATTTCGCCGAGGAACTGCCGAATGGATTCCTCGGTTTCGCCGGTTGCCAGCGCTCGATAGACGCTCGGCGTCGAAATGCGGTATCTGGATGCGAGAGCCCGGCCCTCGACGTCCGCAATGCGGCGCAGTCGAGCATCGATCGCCGGCGCAAGCGGGCCGGGCGAGACAATCGAGAGGTCGTGCTGCAGATAAACCGACTCAACCTCGGTCGGGAAGAGGGCGGTCATTGTGGTGACCGCAGCATCGACGCCGTCCGCGAGTAGCGCGCGTCCAGGAGCGCTCGCTACGTGCTCTGTTGTGATGCCGAGCGATTCGGCACTGCGAGTGTAGGCGGCGAGTCGACCGAGCATCCACACGCCGCCCGCCGGGAACAACCAGTTGACGTAGTCATCGAGTTGCCCGCCCCATGCCGCGCCTGGCCGAGACACGAGTATCTCGCGAATATCGTCTGGCAGACGCTTGGCCCAGGCTTCCGCCAAGAGCCCCCATCGAGCTCCGGATGCCGCGACCGCCCAGCGCCCGTCGGCATCCGCTGTGCTCCACCGCCCGTTCTCCCGCGCGATGAGCCCGGCTCGCTCGGCGATCTCCACGAGTTCTGCGACCGCGTCGAGCTCGACCCCCATCGCGGCTGCCAATCGCTTATTGTCGGGAAGTGCGATGCCGCCACGGGCGAGTTCGCGGGCCGACTCTTGGCGCAGTTCGGCGATCAGTTCTGCAACGGCAGTGGTGTTCGCGAAGGCGCGTTCTGCGGCGAGCGAGTCGACCGCGTCGGGTTCGAGCGAGCTGACCGCAACTAGCGCCGCCGGGGCGGGCACGGTCTCGAGCTCGGCGATGGACGGCAGTCCCTGTTCCGGCCAGAGTGCCACATGATCGGCGATCGGAGACAGCACCGTGAAAATCCGATTGGCGGGGGGGCCAGCCGCTCGGCCAGCCGGGCTGCCGCTCGCAGTCGTAGCGGCGCTCGCAAGCGCGAGCGCGACTGCCCGTTCGAGCCTGCTGACGGAGGAGCGGTCCAGCTCAGATTCCGCAAGCGCACCGAGGCTCGCCCGGCAGAGAGCGGCGAGGGTCGGGCGGTCGAGTCGAGCGAGAGCGTGAGCGATCGACTCCGGTTCGAGGAGTGCGTCAGCGAGGTCGAAGAAGTCGCGAATTCCAGCCTCCCCGATCTCACGCGCGTCGATCAGTGCGCTCAACTGTGCATCGCTCAGTCGACGAAGCTCGCCTGCCAGCGCGAGTGAGGATTCGTTAGCGGCGCGCATCCCTTGCGTCACGACCCCGACGCAGGCCGCTGACGATGAGGAGCGCAACGAGAACGATGACGCCGATTGGCAAGCCGATAACCGGCAGCACGATGATGGTCGGCCATGGCGGCTGGCTGAATTGCTCCCCGGTGACGCCGAGCCCGCTCGCGACGATGACCGCGAGAAATGACACGATGCTGAGTCCGACCGCCGAGGCGACCATGAAGGCGAGGATGCGCTCGAGCCGGTGATCGTTGATCGGGATGTCGGATGTCACATCCACAAGGATACGCCAGCGCCGAGTCCTCTAGGCTTGGTGCATCCACCAGGAGGAGTTCAGCATGCCAACCGGCAAGGTCAAGTTCTACGACGACGAGAAGGGCTTTGGCTTCATCAGCGCTGATGACGGCCAAGAGGTCTTTCTGCATGCTTCCGCGCTGCCTGCTGGCACGACCGGAGTGAAGGCCGGCACCAAGCTCGAATTTGGTATCGCCGATGGAAAAAAGGGCGCTCAGGCGCTCTCGGTGCGCGTGCTCGAAGCGCCCCCATCGATGGCGAAACTCAACCGCAAGCCCGCCGACGACATGGCGATCATCATTGAAGATCTAGTGAAGCTGATGGACGGGATCGGCGGAGACCTCAAGCGCGGTCGCTACCCCGAGAAGTCGCACGCCACCAAGATCGCGGCGATGTTGCGCAAGGTCGCGGACGAGCTGGATGCCTAGCCAGCACGAAACTCTCGCTCGCGGCGCGCTCGCCGAGATCACTCTGGTCGAGACGATCGGTGCATTCGTGGATGAGACGGATGCTAGGGACGGCGTCGTGACACTCCGCTTCGAGACGACCCAGCCCGGGTATCGCGGGTGGTTGTGGACCGTCAGTGTCGCGAAGGTCGACGGGTCAGAACCGACGGTGCTCGAAGCGGAGCTAATGCCGAGCGATGGTGCTCTCCTCGCGCCAGAGTGGGTGCCGTGGTCGGAGCGACTTGCCGAGTACGAGGCATCGCAGGATGCCGCCGGAGCGGTCGACGAGACCGAGGATGACGATCCAGACGACGATCCCGATGACGATGAGGTCTTTGCTGAGGATGAGTCCGACGATGAGGACGATGACCTTGTCGACGACGACGGCGACCTTGATGACGACGATGACGACGACGATGACGACGATGACGATCTCGAGGAGGACGACCTAGACGGTGTCGACATCGACGCGCTCGCTGATGATGATGTTGATGATGATGACGATGTTGATGTTGATGATGATAATGATGATAATGACGACACCGTCAGGGACGACATCGATGACGACAACGATGACGACAACGAAGGCCACAGAGAACCGGCGTCGCTCGAGCGTTGAACTCTACCGCCTGTGCCGCCAGTGGGTGTACGCGATTCCGATGACGCCGAGCACGAGCCCGGCGATGCACATCTCCAGCCACCACGCCTGATCGCTCGCGGCGAGGGTCGGCAGAGCGATGATCACGGCAATCAGCGCGACCAACCAGAGCGCGAGACCGACCGCCATGGCTTTGCGGTCGTCGGTGACGACAGGCGCAGGGTCAGGCCGCCGCTTGGAGTCCTTCAGCCACAGTCTCACGCCTCTAGGTTACCGAGCCGATCGATGTTCTACGAAGAATGTTCGACGACGTACTCGATGGCGCGAATGAGTGTTCGCACATCGTCCGGCTCGACCGAGACGAAGGTCGCGACGCGCAGTTGGTTGCGCCCGAGCTTGCGATACGGCTCGGTGTCAACGATGCCGTTCTCACGCAACGTCGCAGCGAGCGCCGCGGCATCCACTCGGCTCTCGAAGTCGATTGTCACCACGACCTGCGAGCGATCGGCTGGGGTCGTCACAAACGGGGTCGCGTAGCGGCAAGCATCCGCCCAGTCGTAGAGCGCACTCGAAGATTCCTTCGTGCGCGCGTCAGCCCAAGCCAGGCCACCGTTGCCGTTGATCCAGTCGAGCTGGTTCTCGAGCAGCAGCAGTGTCGTTAGGGCGGGGGTGTTGAGTGTCTGCTCGAGGCGCGAGTTGTCCACGGCGTTCTTGAGCGACAGGAACTCCGGAATGTACCGACCGCTCGCGGCGATGCGCTCGACCCGCTCGATCGCGGCGGGGGAGAAGAGCGCGAACCACACGCCGCCGTCTGAGCCGAGGTTCTTCTGCGGGGCGAAGTAGTAGACGTCCGTCTCACTGGCATCAAAGTGGATGCCACCGGCCGCGCTTGTCGCGTCGACGACGGTCAGTGCGCCCGCGGGCGTGCCAGCCGCTCGCAGCACCGGCGCCATCACTCCAGTCGAGGTCTCGTTATGCGGCCACGCGACCACGTCGACGCCTGCCCCGCTCAGCGCATCCGCCTCGAATTCGGCACGCGTGCCGGCCGCCGCCGTTGCGACGAGCGGGGCCTCGAGAAACGGCGCGGATGCTGAGCTCGCAAACTTCGCACCGAACTCGCCGAAGCTGAGGTGGGCACTGCGGCGTTCGATGAGCGAGAAGGCCGCGGCATCCCAGAATGCAGTTGAACCACCGTTGCCGAGAATCACCTCGTAGCCGGCTGGGATGCTGAATAATTCGGCCAGCCCGGTGCGCACGCGAGCCACCAGTTGCTTCACCGGAGCTTGCCGGTGCGAGGTGCCGAGAATCGCAGCATTGGCGTTCAGGTGCTCGAGTTGTTCAGTGCGAATCTTCGCCGGGCCGCAGCCGAACCGTCCGTCAGCGGGCAGCAGTTCGGGCGGAATAGTCAGGCTGGGCATAGCGACAATCCTACGGTTGGGCTGACGTTAGGCTTACCTTATGACGGACCTCGTCGACACCACAGAGATGTATCTGCGCACCATTCTCGACCTCGAAGAGGAGCAGATCGTGCCACTGCGGGCACGCATCTCCGAGCGCCTCGGGCATTCCGGACCGACCGTGTCGCAGACGATTGGTCGCATGGAACGTGACGGTCTTGTGGTCGTCGAGGGCGACCGTCATCTGGTGCTCACTGAGCATGGTCGAACCAAGGCCATTCACGTCATGCGTAAACACCGACTCGCCGAGCGCCTGCTTGCCGATGTGATCGGACTGGACTGGGCCTACGTGCACGATGAGGCATGCCGGTGGGAGCACGTAATGAGCGAGCAGGTCGAGCGCAGACTGCTCGTGATGCTCGGCCACCCGAAAGAGTCGCCGTACGGCAATCCGATTCCGGGCCTCGAAGAATTGGGGGATGACCCGGCACCCGCCTTCATGGACGGTGTCGTCAACATTGTGGACGTGGTTGCTGCTGCGAAGGCTCCCGTCAGTGGCGTCATCCGCCGTCTGGGCGAGCCGGTGCAATTTGAACCGGACCTGCTTCAGCAATTGCACACCGCGGGAGTCGTGCCTGGCGCGACCGCGACGCTGTCGGCGGCTGGCTCGTATGTGCTCGTGCAGGTCGACGGCCATGGTGACGGGCTCGAGCTTCCGAACGAGGTCGCCGTGCACATTTATATCGCTCGCTAACAATCGGTTAACGTGCCGCGCGCTGACGCGTTCGCGCCGGGTTTCCTCACGTTTGTGGGTTAGCCTGTAGCCCTTGGAGTATTGATCCTTGGAGAGCCAGATGTCGTTGAGTCGCACCGTCCAAACCGTGGATGCGCGCGCCCACTTCTACATACGGCACAGCAGTCAATGGAGCGCCACCGTGCGCCCCAACGACAAAAAGGCACTGTCTTGCGACAGTGCCTTTTTGTTTGACTGCCTCACAGGGTGACGTAGGCCAAGAACAGTCGAAGCCCTGCAAGCCGTGCAGGCTCTTTCGAGAGGATGGCAATGCGCACGCTGGTGTTGAACGCAGGATACGAGCCCCTCGCGGTCGTGTCGTTTAAACGAGCGCTCGTGCTCGTGATGAACAACAAGGCGACGATCATCGCTGCGGATCTCGAGAGTCCAGTGTGGGGTTCGACTGGCGCCTGGGATCGGCCGTCCGTCATCATCCTGCGCAATTACGTGCGCATTCCGAGCGGTCGTCACGTGCCGGTATCGCGGCGTGGGGTTCTGCGTCGTGACAATCACCGCTGTGGCTACTGCGCAGGGACCGCCAACACGATCGACCACGTTCTGCCGCGATCGCGCGGTGGCAAGGACAGCTGGGAGAACCTCGTGGCCTGCTGCCTCAAGTGCAACAACCTCAAGGGTGACCGAACCCCATCCGAGATGAATTGGCGCCTGAAGATGTCACCACGACCGCCGCGAGGTACCTCTTGGCTGATGCGCGGGATCGAGCGAGCACTGCCTGACTGGGAAGAGTATTTGGCGCCAGCCGCGTAGTTCGCGGGGCTGCTGAGCACGCCGACTCGGCGCATCCCAACCTGTGAGTTTCCGCAGCGTGCGCGAGACAATTCGACTTCAATGGTGCCCTCACGTACCCTCGAACGAGTCACACAGCACCAAACGGAAGTTAACCAGTGGTCAATATACATAAAACTTTTGGTTCCACAAACGGTTCCACACCAGCAGTGCCAGCGGGCAAGAACCCCGCGAGCAAGAACCCCGCGAGCGTTCTTCTGACGATGACCGCGATCGGCGGCATGTTTGTGGTCTTCGGCCTTCCCGCCTACGCCGACACAGGCGACACCGTCACTGAAACGACCGCGGTCATCTCTGAGCGCGACACGCAGACGCTCTCAGTCAGCGCACGCGTTGCACCGCTTGCCACCATTCGGGATGCTTCCACCGCGACCACTCCGGAGGAGTTGGTCGCTATTCGCGCCGAAGCCGCGCGGGTCGCCGCCAACGCGAGCTACACCTACCGCGACCCCGGCCCACGCCAGGCTGGCGACGATTACCCGTTCCGCGGCATGGGCGGACTGTCGCCGCTGCGCTACTACGCCGGCGAATGCGTCGACTTCGTGGCCTGGCGGCTCAACCGCGATGCCGGATTCACTGGGGCTCCGTGGGCATGGACTTGGTCCAATCTCACCCCGGGCGGCGGTAGCGCTGTGTCTTGGCGCTCGCAGTGGGAATCCCACGGCTGGCCGGTGTCTGGCACCCCCGTCGCTGGAGCTGTTGCCCTCACCGATTACGACCACGTCGCCTACGTCAAAGAGGTCTACGGCGACGGGAGTGTCTTGGTGGAGGAATACAACTACGGCAACTACCACAGCTATGGCCAGCGCGTACTTTCCGCTGGAAGCGTGCTCGCGTTCCTCTACCCACCGTCTTAATCCCCCGTCCTCTACCCCCCCGTCCTAATCCACCGTGCTGACCTGCCGTCAGCCGACCGTCATCGTTACTGAGCAATAGCCGCAGTTGGACATACCTTTCGAGCGTGGAATATCCTTGAAAAGTCGCCCATCACCAGAAGGGAACACCACACGTGGTCGAAGTTCACTCATCCGACGAAATGGATGACCTCTTCGGGCTCGGTGCACCCTCGTCGTCCTCCCCTGCAGGCACAGCCCATTACCCGAGCAGGCGTTCCTTGCGCGAGACGCCGGCCGCGGCATCCGCCCCTCGCGGCGAGCGCCCGGTCTTGCGCCGTCAACAGCGGCCGAGCGCACCTTCGCGTATCACTCGCACACCGGGCACGGTTGTCGCGCCGCGCCCAGCACCGGCCGCTCGCGCGCGGTCCGATCGCCGGAAGAACCCGCTCAGTGTGCTCGTGACCATGGCCGCCGTCGGCGGGATGTTCGCCGTCGCCGGGCTCCCCGCATACGCGATGCCCGACTTCAATTCCGACACCACGGAACTGGTTTCTGCAAGCGCCTCACAGAGCCTCGTGGTGAGCGATGTCGCGTCTGGGGCTGTGACCAGCCGGGACACGTTCGGCGCGACATCCGTTGAGCAGCTGAATGACCTTCGGCGAAACGCTCAACTCGCCGCCGCGAACGCGGAGTACCTAGCTTCTGGTGCGCAGGCGCTCGGCGACGACTATCCTTGGCCGCTCGAGGGCTACGGGCTGTCGCCGCTCAACTACTACTACCGCCAGTGCACGGACTTCGTGGCCTGGCGCTTGAACCGGGATGCCGGCAGCACCTCGGCTCCATTCGCGTTTGTATGGTCGAATCTGACCCCGGGCGGCGGCGATGCCTCGCAGTGGAAGTGGGCTTGGGAGAGCAAGGGTTGGACTGTCAGTTCAACACCGGTCGTCGGCGCGGTTGCCTGGTTCAACGGTAACCATGTTGGATACGTCAAGTCTGTCTTGCCCGGCAACAAGGTGCTCATCGAGGAGTACAACCACAACTACGGCCGCGCATACGGCCAACGCACACTCAAGTGGGACGAAGTCGCAGCGTACCTCTACCCACCAGGGCGGTAAGCACGCAGGGTCGTGAGCCGAGCCGCTATGTGCGACCGAGCCTGATCGCGCGAATCGTCAACTGCACGACGGCTGCCAGCAGCAGGGCCGCGAAGAGGTAGGCCGACACGGTCGGCGACATCAGGAAGGCCAGCGCCGCGCCGCCGAATGATGCGATGGTCGCCGCGATACCGACGGTCAAGCCGCTGCGCAAACCGATGACTTTGGCCCGAACGTTCGATGCCGATCCGCTGATCGCCGTCGGAATGATGAACAGCAGCGACGTGCCCTT
>Ga0163151_10009999_pt1 | contig 10146 bp, 6 predicted proteins | sample OliLakLV19MP5IB2_FD_145596 | JGI IMG/M metagenome (GOLD analysis project Ga0163151, IMG submission 145596) | Freshwater microbial mat bacterial communities from Lake Vanda, McMurdo Dry Valleys, Antarctica - Oligotrophic Lake LV.19.MP5.IB-2 | ecosystem: Environmental > Aquatic > Freshwater > Lake... | reverse complement strand
ATCAAGTCTTATCCAGCCATAAATTGTATCAGTAGTGTTCTGATATTTTATTCCGATGTATTCATTATTTGTATTAGCCCAATCAGAAAATGAAATATTATTTGGATATAAACCCGCATTTACAATCAGATGTAAGGTGGTACTGTCCCAGTTTGCATTAGAAGAATTAATAGTATCGCCATAAAAAAGTTGCTTTGCTACTTTATCTGTCATCCAAAATCCGCCAGAACTCTGATATGCCGAATCAATCCTTCCTAATCTGAAATAAGCGTCAGGATTTAATGATGTGATGGATATTCCTAAATTGGAACCACTCATTCCAAAAACGCAATGCGCAGTTATTTTAAAATCATTTTGTAAATCACCTGTTATATCGAAATAATAAGTTTCATTCGAATACGTGGGGGACTTTGTAATTGATTAATGTATCTGGATTTACATCGATATATGTAGAGAAACTGCTACCTGCTTTGTAAACTTGCGAGTAGGAATTTAAACAAATGGCCAATAAAATAACTAGTACATATTTTATTTTGTGATGGCTCATTCCGGTAAAGTTAACCCTTTAAATAGAAACTACAAATTGATTAAAAAAATTTGAGCAATGTGTCGGAAGGAATATGATTACCGATGCACCACAATTTTCTTTGTAAGCACGCCTTCAGAGGTATTCACTTTTACAAAATATATTCCCTGATGCAAAGTGCGCACATCTATTTCGGTTTTTGGGTTTTCAGTTTTTATTGGTTGACGTACTTGCTTGCCGGCAATATCAAATAGGCTTATTTCTATGGCATTGTTATTTGTGCACTCGATATAAATTTTATCTGTAGCGGGATTCGGGTAAATTCTGGAATTAATTAACGAAGCCTCTTTTGTGCCAAGAGATGGAGAACCAAATGAGTGGTCTTTTGCAAGGCAACCACCGGCTTGCTGAAAACCAAGTCTAATCCAACCGTAAATTGTATCGGTTGTATTTTGATATTTTATTCCAAGATATTGGTCATTAGCATTGACCCAATCTTTAATATTTACAGAATACCCTAACATGGGTATTGAGATATAACGCGTAAAATACGCGGTAGTATTGTCCCAACTGGACAGGACTGGATTAATTGAATCACCATATAGAAGCGGTTTTGCAACTTTAACTTGGGATGAATCTAATCTCCCAAATCTGATATAAGAATTGGTGTTTAAAGCTTTAACACTTATGCTAATATTTGTTTGTCCGGGTGAAACGCCACAACCTGCGTTAATTCTAAGATCATCCTGTGCATCAGCGTTAATGTCGAAACAGTAACTCTCTGTTGAAAAATGATTCATACAGGCATAATTTATTAATGTATCTGGAGTTATATCAAAATAGGAGGAGAGATTGGAGTCAGCCAAATACGTTTGAGAATATAAATTCAAGCTTATAAATCCTGATAATATCATTATCGGTAATCTCATTGACGTGAAGTTACGATATTATGATTGCAACCCGAAAATCAGTGCTGTATCACAATTTTTTTGGTCAGCATGCCATATTTGGTATTTACCTTAACAAAATAAATCCCCTCGCTCAATCCGTTCATATCTATTTCTGTTATTGTATTTTCACTTCTTGTTTCTTTGCTTACCTGTTTGCCAACAACATCAAAAATATTTATGGCTATTGCCTCATTTTTAAGTTGCTCAATATAAATTTTATCAGAAGCCAAAGTAGGATAAATACTTATTTCATTCTCCAGATTATTTTCCTCAATTCCCAAGGGAGTGTTCCACTTGGCAATATAATCAATACACTGTGCGGAATATTTAAACTGCGCACCCTTCTGTTTCTTACCCCCGTAATACCACGCTTTACGTACATCTTCTTATAATCACAGGGTAATACCACCTCGCTTTTTCAATGAACTATTATACTCACTCCAATTTTTAACTTTGTAGCGTCCTGCTTTTTTGCGGGATCGATTGCAGGGGGATTTCTTTTGTTTAGGCATAAACAAAAATCCCCCGCTTTCTTTTTCATTCCTAGCTGCATTACATATCTTTACACACAGTCAATTATTATATATTCGTGCAACAAAGCCATTTCTAACCCACCTTCAAAACGCTTCTTAAATTTCTGATTCATGGAACGTTCTTTCATTGCCTTGCTATCGCTTTTTATTTTGAGATAATAATCCGGATCCTTTTCGCGAGTTATTCTATGTAAACTTATGGCTTGCCCCTTTTTATCACAAATTGTTTTTATAGTATCCGAAGTGTTTATTTCATACTTGCTAAGTTTAGAACGTGTTACGCACACATAATCAAAGCCTTTGCCCTTCACCATCTTCAAATTATCTTCGGTTGCAATGCCTGCGTCTATTACAACAACTGCTTTTTTAGAGGATGAGCTCGTAGCGGAACGTAATGCATCAATCACACCTGACAAGGTGTTACAATCCGCCATGTTTCCTTGGTAAATGGAAGAATATTTTATAAACCCTTCTACATTTACAACCAATGCCAACACCACTAATTTGGCATCACTTCTTTTCTCTTTGCTTCGACCAAATTGCGCTAATTGACTCCGTAATTTAGCCCCTTCAAAATAGGTGTTGGTTAAATCATACAAAAATATTTTGTCCTGCAAATCAAACAGCTCATTGGTTTTGGTAGATAAAAAAGATTCCAACGCATCTTTTATAGAATACAATTTCAGAGCACTTGTATGTAATTTGTCTTTGGTAATTATTTCTACGGGGTAATTGGTTATTTCGCAAACCGCAGAGTTTTCTTTTATCCATTTAGAAGTCTTTAATTCTGATGCCGGATAAACTGCTCTGCTTATTATTTGCGTTAACGCCACATTCACTTGTGGATCACTCCATCCTTTGTCTTTTAAAAAAGTATCTAATTTTAATTGCTTCAATGTCTGCAAACACAACCACTCTGAATTTTAAGCAGCTACAAGCCTTGCTTCGAAAATTCCTATTCTGCTTTTTTAGCTTCAGCTATATGCGTTTCATCAACTACAAAAGCTGCTTTGTGTGATGTAACATCTGCCGGAGCAGAGGTTTCAATTACAGAAGTTGCAGGAAGTGTATTTGTATGGCTGTTGCTATGTTCAACAGCTATCAGCGGAGCTATGGTTAAGCCTACCAGCGAGGACAGTTTGATAAGGATATTCATGGAAGGCCCGGAAGTATCTTTGAATGGATCCCCTACAGTATCCCCTACAACAGCTGCTTTGTGCGGTTCGGATTTTTTATAGAATGTTTCTTTCTTTCCGTTCACTTCGATCTCAACACCTTTCTCGAAAGATTTTTTTGCATTATCCCATGCACCGCCAGCGTTGTTCTGGAAGATAGCCCAAAGCACACCGCTCACGGTAACACCGGCCATATAAGCTCCCAGGGCTTCTGCACCCATTGCTAATCCAATGATGATAGGGGTAACGATGGTGATAACACCCGGAGCCAGCATTTCGCGAAGAGCGGCTTTTGTGGAGATCTCCACGCACTTTCCATACTCCGGTGTTCCGGTTCCTTCCAGAATGCCCGGAATTTCGCGGAACTGCCTGCGCACTTCATTTACCATGTCCATGGCGGCTTTTCCTACCGAGTTCATAGCAAGAGCAGAGAATACAACGGGGATCATGCCGCCTACAAACAAAGCAGCCAGAACTTTTGCATCGAAAATATTGATACCATGAATTCCTGTAAGTGTAACATACGCAGCAAAAAGAGCAAGCGCTGTTAATGCAGCAGATGCAATTGCAAATCCTTTACCCACCGCAGCAGTGGTATTTCCTACTGAATCCAGCACATCTGTTTTTTCGCGCACTTCTTTCGGCAGTTCACTCATTTCAGCAATACCCCCTGCATTGTCAGCGATAGGGCCGAACGCATCGATCGCTAATTGCATAGCAGTAGTTGCCATCATAGCAGAGGCCGCGATACCTACTCCGTAAAATCCTGCAAGCGCATAAGCACCCCAAATAGCAGCGGCAAAGATTATTACCGGGAACGCTGTTGAAAGCATTCCTGTTCCTAATCCTGCAATGATATTGGTAGCGGCTCCTGTTCCTGACTTCTGAACAATACCCAGAACCGGTTTTCCACCAAGGCCTGTGTAATATTCTGTGATCATGGAGATGAGGTAACCGACAACCATTCCAATACATACTGCAAAAAATACATTGAGAGAAGAAGTAGTTATCGTATTGAATTCACCAGCGTTGAACGAGCTCATGAGGATAGTATCCGGCAGCATTAATTTGATAAGGCCAAACGATGCAGCCAGCGCGAGTAGCATGGCAATATTATTTCCGCGGTTAAGTGCGCTTTGAACCGTATTGATATCGGCTTTCGCATTTTCAGAAATTTTCACAAACCAGCTTCCGATAATAGAGGCAATGATACCGACACCTGCAATCGTCATAGGAAGAAGGATGGGGCCGATGCCGCCAAAATTATCTGCAATGCTTCCTCCATTATCGCGGATGATATAATTTCCTAAAACCATGGATGCAAGTACAGTGGCTACATATGAACCGAATAAGTCAGCTCCCATGCCGGCTACGTCTCCCACGTTATCACCTACGTTATCCGCAATTGTTGCAGGGTTGCGTGGATCATCCTCCGGAATGCCGGCTTCTACTTTTCCAACCAGATCAGCTCCAACATCAGCAGCTTTGGTATAAATACCGCCTCCTACGCGGGCAAAAAGGGCAATGGATTCGGCTCCCAGGGAAAATCCTGCAAGTACTTCAAGGACTTTGGTCATGCCGTCATAACCACCGCCTGTTGCAAAATTGCCTCCCATGAATTGAAAAAAGAAGAATATAAATAACGAGCTTAATCCAAGTACCGCCAGTCCTGCCACACCCAGGCCCATTACGGTTCCTCCACCAAAAGATACTTTAAGCGCTTTAGCCAAAGAAGTTTTTGCAGCTTGTGTAGTACGCACATTTGCTTTCGTAGCGATCTTCATTCCCAGGAATCCTGCCAAGGCAGAGAAGAAGCAACCTACTATAAATGCAGCAACAATAAGAATACTGGAATGGGCTGCTACTTTTGGAACCTGAGAAAGCACTCCAAGTCCGATACTTGCGAGAACCACATAAATTGCTAGGATCCTGTATTCGGCTTTTAAAAATGCCATGGCCCCTTCGGCAATATTTTGAGCAATGCCAGCCATTTTTGCATCGCCTGCGTCTTGTTTGGTCACCCATTTGGAAATGATGAACATGTAAGCGAGTGCTACGAGTCCGAATACGGGAAGTAAATAAATTAAATTTTCCATAAGATTAAAACTGTTTTTTTTGTTTGTTAAAATACCTATCCCTGTGTTTCTAACACAGTACAGGCAAGGGATATTTTACTTTTTACTGCACTACAAGTTTCCCTGTATGAATGTGAGTGCCGTTCATGATGATGTGATACATGTAAATACCACTTTGTATATCATTTCCTTTTTGAAGTACAAATCCCGAAGAAGTGCGAACAATTTCCGGATGTACTTCTTGTCCAAATACGTTAAATAATTGTAGTTCGTGATTCCCCATCTGCCCGCCAGTTATCGTCAGAGTAGTTGATTCGGTGAAGGGATTAGGATAAATGGATACTCCTATATTGAAGTTGTTATTGGAATTTGAAGTGTATATTCCATCCCACACACATATCTTGAAAGTTCCGTTATTGTCATTGCCGAATTCCCAAAACCGAACCCAGACAGTATCTCCGGCTGACAGCAAATTGTTATCTATAAGCGGCATGGATCCGTTTGTACTTGCATCATCGTTACAATCTACAAGTACAAGCGAAGTGCAGGTGCCTGCATAAACTGCCAGTCCACCATCTTCAATTTGCATAGTATCAGTGTCAATCACGATATGCCCTGAAGTAGGAACTTTCACCTTAAACCAAACATCTCCGCCATTATAATTTGCACATCCCGGTGCAGGTACACCAAGTGAAGATAATGCGTTGGCATTGTTAGATATAGTATAAGAGCATGAGTTTGCTACAGGAAGAACCATTGCATTGCAGGGATTGTCGTTAGAAGGAGTTACGGGGCAACTGCCTCCGTCATAAATGCAAATGCCAAATGTGCCATTATTGTTGTTGTTGTATTCCCAAAAGCGAACCCATAGCGTATCACCTGCAGTTAGATAACACAGGTCTATCTTTGGCATGGTGGAGCTGGTTCCTGAGCCATCGTCATTGCAATCAAGAAAAGTAAGATTGGAACAATTGCCGGAATAAACAGCCATTCCTCCATCGTCTACAACTCCGGCATCTGTATCAAATATTAAATGTCCCGAGGCAGGAACTTTTACTTTGAACCATACATCACCACCAAGGTAATTCGCACATCCCGGATCCGGGTCACTGGAACCTGTGGCATTGGCATTTGTGTATGTAGTAAAAGTACATGTGCTTGCTACAGGAAGTACAATAGCAGTACAGGGCTCATCATTTGAAGGAACCTGGGCTATCCCGTAAGAAACGGATGCGCTGAAAGTAACCAGCAGTATAAATTTTTTTAAAGATATTTTCATTCTGTTTTGATTTATTTATAGATACGATTATTAAAAAAACTTTGTTCTGTTATCTTTTATTTCTGCTTTTTTCTTGATCGCTTCCGTTACTTCGCTATCTACGCGGTATACCATGTTGTTTTTTGCCTGGGATTTGCTGGTTGAATAATCTGTTGTAACAGGAGCTTCTGTGATCTTATCCACTTTCAGGACAAATACTCCTGTTTCGCCCGCTACAGGTTTAGATATTGCTCCTTGTTTCAACGTAAATAAAGGGCCATATACATTCATTTCCCGGCCAACATTTGGAATGGTGTAAGAGGAGAAAGTAGCACCTTCAGCTATGCTTACCTGCAGATTCTGTTTGGACGCAATTTCTTCCAGTGTCTTTGCATTTAATTTATTTATTTCTTCAATAAATTTTTCTGCCTTTTTAACTTTTTTAGCTCCTAAAGTTACTTCTTCTTTTTTCTGATCCAGTGGCGCAATTCCTTCTTCGCGTATATCCGCAAGATGTGCTACAACATATTTGTCAGGAAAGCTGAATGGTTCGGTGCTGATAGCGCCTTTTTCTTCTTTAAATGCCCAGCGGATGATGTCGCGGGGATTATCGATTCCGGCAATAGCTTTATCGCTTTCTTTCAAGGGATCTGCCAATCTTTTTATAAGATGCATTTCTTCCACGCCTTTGTCAAAGGTTTCGGATGAATGGTATTTTGTGATGAAATCCACAGCCTGGTTATATACATCCTGGCGGGTCTTGCTTCCTGCTTCAATGGGGCGGTCAATTGTTGCTACTACGGTTTGACGTGTAACAGCACCTTGATCCATGATCTCAATAAGGTGATATCCAAATTGAGTAAATACAATTGGCATATCACCTTTTTTTCCGTTGAAGCTGGCGCTTTGGAATTCTGCAACCATTCTTCCGGTAGTGAACCAGCCAACGTCCCCACCCTTTGCACCGCTGCCTTCATCCTGCGAGAATTTTTTCGCCAGATCTTCAAAATTTTTCTTCTTCTGGATCACACTCTTCATGCTATCGATCCTGGTTTTGGCAAGTGCTTTGCCAAGCGAATCACCCGGTTGTACTTTAATAAGAATGTGGCGCACTTTCACCGAATCGGGTGACATTTTCCAATCGATCACTTTACATAATTTGTACTGGCCGTTTTCAATAAATGCAGGAAGTACTGTTCCTTTCTCTGCTGCATGGGCGATCGAATCAATTTGCGGAGATAACATTCCTTTTCCATAAAAAGTAGTATCATAATACCTGCTTTCTGACTCGCGGACTACCATGAATGAATCTTCTTTTACATTTTTAATTTGCTTCCATTCTTCAGCCAGGTTGTCTATTTGCGCCTTGGTTTCTGTGAAATCAAGTTCTGTTGGCTTTATTTCAAACAGTACATATTCCAGCTTCCTGGAAGGCTCTTGCTTGTATTTATATTGGTTCTCGTTGTAGTATTTCAGCAGATCTTTATCATCCACCTCCACCAGTGAATCTGCAAGGGTAGTATAGGGTTTTACAACATAGCTAAAGTTTACGGTATGGTTCAGACTTACGTAATCTTGTTTGGCCTGTTCCGTAGTGATATACAAACCCTTTTTGATGAGAGAATAATATTTCACTTGCTCACGGCTATCGCGTAGTAGGTCTTCAAATTCGGCCCAGCGTGGTTTTTCTTCAGGAGGCAGGGAGTCTACGTATGTTTTAACACTCTGTGCTTTTAATTTTCCTGTCATAGGATCGCGGAAATAAGGAATGATCTGGTTGTCTTTCTGATCTGTAAAATATTGCACAACCATTGGGTCCGGATCGCTTCCCAAGATAAGTTCTTTTACTTCTCCGTCACTCACAGAAATACCTGCATTCTGAAACTGGGGCTTAAACGCAAGCTCGCTGATAAATTTTTCCCATACGTTATCACGGATCTTATCCATTGTTTCGTCATCCAGGGCTGCCTGCTGCCTGCGTTCTTTTTGTACATCAGCAATTCGCTGTACTTCGTTGTCGAAGGCAATTACGCTGATCGGTTGATCGTCAATTTCTCCTACGTATTGCTCCTGGTTAGAGAATAATTGTCCTTGAAAATCGCCTAATACAAATGCGAAAAGTGCAACGCCTATGATCGCTACGATCAATCCAGCGCGGTTACGGATACTTGAAATTATTGCCATGGGATTGTTTTGATATTTATATTTTATTGAAAATTATTTTTTCTTCCTTCAATGATCATGATAGCCAGCAGGGCAAATAAAACAGATGCACATGCAGCAATAGTAACAATAAGCCACCTGACAGGATATGATTTTTTGTTGGATGGATATGGTTTCAGAATCATATTCGTGTATGTTAAATTCTTTTTTGAATCGGAAAGGACTGCATTGTACTGAGATTGAAGTCCGGCATATTCATTTGTAGAGTGCATCAAATGATTTTGAAGCTCGTGAAACTTTCCTCCCCGCTCTTCCAGGTTTCGCATGGAATTTGTCAGTTCGTTTATTTTTTTCTCATTGCCGCTAGAAACGGTACGGTAGTATTCTTTGGATAATTCACGGGATTGCGCGGTGTAATCAATGATGCCGAATTTTACAGCGATCTCTTTCATAACTGTGTTGATGGAATCTATTTGCTGTCCTTTTCGGTTTAACTGCTCGCCATATATATCCACTATTTCTTTGGATTTTTGCTTGTTCAGCTTTAGTGTGTAGGCGTTAAAGGCATTGACCATTTCATTGATCATATCGCATGCTATTTTAGGGTCTCTATCCAGTACTTCTATCCTTACAGCTTCGTATTCTGTTTTTTTGATAGAAACATTTTCATTGTACAGGAATAAAAGCTCATTGTAGATTGTAGGGCTTAAAGAATCAAGCTTGTAATGACTGATAAGATTAAAATGAGCCACAACATGATCAAAAATGCTGTCTGACTGGAATAGCTGAAGCATTTGTTCTGTAGGTGATTCCTGACTGTAAGGCATTAGGTTGGAAGGGTATATAATGGCAACTGATTTATATTTTGGCTTAATAAAATAGGCGGATGAAAATACGGCAGAAAGAATAATGGAAACGCCTAACACAATAGCAAGCGTAAGCTTCCACTTCAAAATAATCTGCATCAGATCAAAATTCTTCATCTGTGTTTACGCTTTGTGAGAATCTCCTATGGAGTCCTCCCGGATAATCTCTTTAGAACCTATAGCCTGTTGTATTTTCTTAAAATTTTCTAAGATAGCTATTGAAAGTAATGTGATTATGAGGGAAGCTGTTGTAGCTACTGCAACAATGATCCATCTTACAGGGTATGATTTTTTTTCTGCAGCAAAGGCCTTGTCTACAACAAATTTTTCGGGAAGATTCTGCTCGGCATCTACCTTTGCCTGATCGTACTTTTCTTTCAGGATATTAGACTGCTCACGCATGCGGTAGAGGTTGTCTCGCAGGGACATGTATGCAGTACCATACCTGGAAAGTATCTTTACTTTTTCAGAGAGAGCTTCTGCAGCAACGGTTTTACCTTCCACGATCGCTTTTCCCAATGCTTCGTTCAACCTATCGGCCTGTGATTCATAGTCATTCACGCCCAACGCCATCAGCTTATGAAGAGAATCCTCCCTGAT
>Ga0163151_10009997_pt1 | contig 10147 bp, 6 predicted proteins | sample OliLakLV19MP5IB2_FD_145596 | JGI IMG/M metagenome (GOLD analysis project Ga0163151, IMG submission 145596) | Freshwater microbial mat bacterial communities from Lake Vanda, McMurdo Dry Valleys, Antarctica - Oligotrophic Lake LV.19.MP5.IB-2 | ecosystem: Environmental > Aquatic > Freshwater > Lake... | reverse complement strand
GTCCGCTGCGGTCCCAGCGGTCGAGGATGCGGCGGCGGTCGAGGGAGAGAGTCACGCAGTCAGTGTGAGGCAACGTAGGGCGGAGGCAAGGGAGATGGTGCTGCTGGGAGGTCGCGCGCTCACGCTTCGCTCATGACGCCCGCGATGGCTCGTCCCCGACGCCCTCTCCCGCGCAGCGCTGCGGTGCCGCGTGAACTGCTCGATCGTGGCCCGTCGCCTTGTCTCATGGTCCTTGCGGGCCCGATGGAAGTCGCTGTATTTCCTGACGTAGAGCAGTGGCCCGCCGATCGCCACGAGCAGGGCGAAGACACCGAACACGGCCACCATGCCGCCCATGCCGCTGCCGGACCACATGTCACTCGTGCAGGTGACGACGAAAATCCCGAAGGCCGCGAAGAGGACCGACGCGCCGACGACGAGCGCCATTCCGCCTCCACTCGGATTCTCACGCGCGCCGCCCTCATACGCAGCCGTTTTGTACCTGTCCTGAACCATCTGCCACTCGTGATCGATTCGAAGCAGTTCGTTCTGCAGCTCGAGCCGCGCGAGATCCTCCTCGACCGGTGCGAGGTCGGCGACCGACGGAGCAGACTCGGACTCACCGAGCACGACCCGCTTGGCGCGTTCGAACTCCTGGCGCGACAGCTCGCCGTAGTCGTACAGCCGCCGCAGTTCCCGAAGCTCCGTAGAGACGCTCTTCATATCGAAAACCCTCGCGTAATCGACACACGAGACCGATCGTACTCAGTCCCGGCGCACAGGCAATGGGAGCCCTCAGTGGAGCTCGTCGCGGGCGCCGCGTCGCCTGTGCAGTACTGCCGTGCATGCCGTGCATGCCGTGCCCCCCCTCCTGATCTGTGCTCCCTGCCGCTGGCGTCGCGGGCGTTCACTCGCTCCTCCAAAAAGCACCACAGGACGCCGAAGCGCCCTGTGGTGCATCTCAAGGAGGAAAGGGATCCTGTGTGTCTTGTTGAGCTCTGGGGTTAAGGGTCTGGGGTTGAGCTCTGGGGTTGAGCTCTGGGGTTGAGCTCTGGGGTTGAGCTCTGGGGTTGAGGGTCTGGGGTTGAGGGTCTGGGGTTGAGGGTCTGGCGAGTGGCCCGCGCGGGCGTCACCGCACCAGCACGACGCTGACGACGCCGTCGCGGAGGACGCGCAGCCGCAGCGGCTGTTCCGCAGTCATGGAGCCGATGGCCCTGGCCAGCGTTTCCGGCGAGTCGATCGAGACGCGGTTGAGGGCGATGATCACGTCGTCGGGTTCGATTCCGACCGCTGCGGCGGGCGAGCCCTGGGCGACGGCCATGACTCTGGCTCCGCCGCGCACGCCGAGTTCGGCGCGTTCGGTGGTGTCGAGACCGGCGATGTCGATTCCGAGGCGCTCGCGGACAGCGTCGAAGGCGGGTGCCTCGGGGGTCATCGGGACCGGTCCGGTGGCGACTCGCTCGGTCGGTCGCTTGCCGAGAACCGCATCGAGCGTCTCGGTCCTGCCTTCGCGGAAGATCTCGAGCTTGACCTTGGTGCCTGGCATCATGTTGCCGACGGTGCTGATGAGCTCGTGTGGAGTGGTGACGAGTCGACCGTCGATCCTGACGATGATGTCCTCGTCGCGGAGCCCGGCGTCGTGCGCCGGAGTCGACTCGGTGACGTCGGCAATCAAGACGCCGCGGCCGTCGTAGCCGAAGGAGCGGGCCAGCTCCTGATCGAGCGGCTGCGGACGAACGCCCAGGAACCCTCGTTCGACACCGCCGTTCTTCAGTCCGTCGGCGACCATCTGCACGGTTCGCGAGGGAATTGCGAAGCCGATGCCGTCGCTGCCGCCGGTCTGGCTGCGGATGGCGGTGTTGATGCCGATCACCTCGCCTCGAAGGTTGACCAGCGGACCGCCGCTGTTGCCGGGGTTGATGGCTGCATCGGTCTGGAGGAAGTTCTCGTAGAGCGAGACGCCGATTGAACTGCGCTGCGTGGCGCTGACGATGCCGCTGGTGACGGTGTGCTCGAGCCCGAAGGGACTGCCCACCGCGACGACCCAGTCGCCCTGTTCAAGGGCATCGCTGTCGCCGAAGGTGGCGGCGGTGAGATCGCTGGCCTCGATCTTGATGAGGGCCAGATCCGCCTCGGGGTCGGCGCCGAGCACCGTCGCCGGATACTCGCGACCGTCATCGAGACGCACGGTGAGTTGGTCGGCGCCGTTGACGACATGGCTGTTGGTCACGATGAGACCGTCGCTGCCGATGATCACGCCGCTGCCCTGGCCGCGCAGTTCCGGAGCACGGCCGCCGCGGGGGTTGAACTGCTGCGGGGCCTCGCCACCGAAGAAGCGGCGACGGAGCTCTTCAGGAATGCCCTGCTGACCTCCGGGGACCTCGCGGCCCGCCGGGATGGTCTGTCGCTTGACGGTGTCGATGTTGACGACCGATGGGCGGATCGCATTCGCGGCATGACGGAAGGCGCGGGAGATCGAGTTCGCGGCTTCGATTGCCCGAGTGGTTTCGGCATCGGGCTGCGGTGGCTGACTGGCGAGAGCCATCCGAGTGATTCCGGCGCTCGACAGCACGAGCGTGGCCGCACCAAGAGCCACCATCGCAACGGCGGAGACTCGACGGCGCGTGAGGGTCGCGGTCAAGGTCGTGCCCATCGCGGTGGTGGATCGCTCGAGACCGGCGCAGTGATCTGCGGAAGTCCGGTCGTTCGCGTGCGGGGGTGCATCGAGCTCATCGGCGTGCTGCTTGCAGGAACCGGTCATGGCGTGAGGTCCTTTCGGTGTGTTCACTCGAGGGCAGTCGTCCTTCCCTCGTCAGTGTTTCAACGCAGAGGCTTCTACGGAGATTGCATCGGCCGCGTTCACAAAGAGTTGTTACCGATGTGGCAAATGGCGCTCGGCGACAGGACTGCGGGAAACCCCTCAAGAGGTCTGCCCAGAGCCCGGCGACAGGCTGGCGGCTCGGCCGTGGAGCACGATGCGCCGCCGCCGCGGCTCCGGCAGCCAATTCGGCAGCCGCCGCGGAGCTTCGGTGTTCGTACGGATCGGCGCTCAACTGGCCCGCTGCGCCGCAATTGCTTCGCCCGCTGCGAGGAGCTTTGCGATCTCGTCCTCGCTGAACGTGCGGGCGCTGCGGTTGGCCACGCCGAGGGCGCCGATTGCCCGCCCATCGGGGGCGCGGATCGGGACCACGATTGCACCTTCCATGCCGGTAGCGCGAGCGCCGGGTCGGACTTCGCCCGAGGTGTCGGTCTGGATGTTGCAGGCGCTCACCGCGGCGTTGCGCTCGACGGAGAGACCGGCCATTCCCTTGCCGACCGGCACGCGCGCCACGATCGCCAGGACCGCCGCGGGAATGCCCTGGGCGGCGCGAAGCACGAGCACCCCTTCGGCGTCGAGGAGATGAATGGTTCCGGTCTCGGCGCCGAGATCGGCAATCACCGCGTGAAGGGCATGCTCGAGGGCGAGGCCGCCTTCGGGACTTCGTTCGCCTAACTGACCGAGAGACTTGTCGCAAGAGAGGTCACTCATCGTCGCCGACGATAGAGCGCGCCCGATCGGCCCCATCACCCACGGCTGGGTCATGGCTGGCTCTGGCCCGACTCTCGAGCGGGCGCCGACTCGAGATCAAGACGCCTGACCGGCACCTTGCCGAGATCGATCTCCTCGCCCCAGGCGCGATCGAAGTCAAGCGAAAGCCGCACGTCGGACAGGGCCGGCTCGATGACGACTCGCACGTATCTGATCTTCGGATCGAGATCGTCCAACGGTTCCTCGAGCACCAGCGTCTCTCCGCCGAGCAGTGAGCGTCCCTCCGACCAGGCGGTTCCGACCGACGAACGAAACGTGCGGTCTCTGATCTCGACCCGCGCGCGGATTGCCAAGGGAACCTCAAACAGCACTCGAAACGCCACCTGCACTCGGAGTCGACACCGACCGTCATCGTGCCTGCTCACTTCGGCCTCGGTGACCGTGAACGAGTCGCGAACCATTGTTCGAAGTGACGGATCGACGACTGGCGTCACCGCCGGCTCACCATGTCGAAAGACGGTGAGGGTGTGCGTGACCAGTTCGGTTCCATGAGCCACACGACGATTCAGTGCCGATGCCGGATCGGGGATGGCGTCGAGCCGCTCAAAGAGCGGACTGCTCTCGGGCAGCGAATTCATGGCGTCGCCTGACGACATCAATTGAGCTCCCGATCCGAAGCTGGCTACAGCCGAAGGGTCGTGGCGCAAGAAGATCTCACCGGCGATCGCCACCCACTCCACCTCGAACTCGATGGTGTGCGTTCCGGGGGCGAGAAGCGGAAGATCGCGCCGTTCACGAGTCGTGCGGGGCGCTGCCGGGGTTTCGCGGACCACGGGGACCCCGTCGACTCGCACCTCCTTGAACCGCATGACGCGATTCAGCCCGACACTGGGCATGCCGACCCCATAGAACGAGTAGACCGCGGTCGTGTCCTCTCGAACCCGAGATCTCATCGCCACCGGAGTGGGACCGGTCCAGGCCAGCACCAGCCGTTCGCGCTGTTCACGGCTGAGCGCCGGATGGCCCACGAGCGAAGCGATCAGTGCTTCACTGCGGGATTGAACCGCGAATCGGTGCGCAGGCGGAAAGTCCGGGGGCAAGGCTCTGATGAAAGACTCGACGACGTCTCCGAGCTCCGACTCGCTCAGGCCCTTCGCCCGAATCCTGGCATTGATCTCGGCAAAGAGCATTCCATCCCCAAAGCTGCTTGGGACGGCGGCGGCGAGTTGGCCGTTGGAGACGCTGGCCCAGGTGACCACTGCCGCCGCGGCGGCCTGGCCCTGCGCGGCCCGCGCCGCTGCGGCCTGCGCGACCGCCGGTCGGGCGATCAAGAGCGACGCCCCGACCATCACCAGAGGCGCCAGCACCATCAGCACCGCGCCGACGATGATGAGGACCGGTCGCCGCTGCCTGCTTCCAAACGCCACCGCTCCTCGGCGTCCAAGACTCGCCCCGCACTCCGGGCACTTCGCATGACGCTCGCCGAAGGTCTTGAGATCGTGCCGACACTTGGCGCAGCGCGGATCGTCGAGGATGAGCCGCCCCCGGATTCCGAGAATCAGAAGGAGCAGACCCGGTCCGAAGATCACGGCCACCGTGAAGAGGCCGCCCATGATGGTGGGAACGGACGACATGTGAGGAACCTCCAGAGGCACTCCAGCGCGCGCCGGCGCGACAAGCGCACACGATATCGCCGCCACCACGCCGCCCCGCATCCGCCGCGAAATCACTCTGCCCCTCCCAAAAACGAACGGAGCGGGCCGCCCACGCAGCCCGCTCCGATACTCATCACCGATTCAGGACCGTCTCCCGGTCCCTCATTCCCAATTCCTCATTCCTCCCGCGAGCGAAGCGAGCGGACTCCTACTCCGACTTGATCCGCATCGCATAGAAGCTGCGCCACACGAAGAGCATGCTCACCGCGAGGCACGCCACCGACCCGATCAGGGTCACCGTGCTGGTGTAGTGCTCGATGTTGCCGCCGTGCGATCCGGGGTTGTTGAGGGCGACCGCAAGCTCGACCGCCAGCAGGCCGAAGAGCGTCGTGAACTTGATGATCGGGTTCATGGCCACCGAGGAGGTGTCCTTGAACGGATCGCCCACGGTGTCGCCGACGACGGTCGCGGCGTGGAGCGGCGTGCCCTTCATCTTCATCTCGACCTCGACGATCTTCTTGGCGTTGTCCCAGGCGCCGCCGGCGTTGGCCATGAAGACCGCCTGGAAGAGGCCGAAGAGGGCAATCGCAATCAGATAGCCGATGAAGAAGAACGGCTCGAGCAGGGCGAAGGCGAGGGTGCCGAAGAAGACGGCCAGGAAGATGTTGAACATGCCCTTCTGGGCGTACTGCGTGCAGATCTCGACGACCCGCTTGCTGTCCTCGGTCGAGGCCCTGATGGCTCCGTCGAGCTTGATGTTCTTCTTGATGAACTCGACCGCGCGGTACGCCCCGGCGACCACTGCCTGGGTGGAGGCGCCGGTGAACCAGTAGATCATCGAACCGCCGGCGATCAGACCCAGGAAGAACGGCGGGTGCAGGATCGAGAGATTGTTGATCGCGTCGGTGTCGGTGAGCGAACCGGTGAGGAGCATGATGATCGCGAAGATCATCGTGGTGGAACCGACGACCGCGGTGCCGATGAGCACCGGCTTCGCGGTGGCCTTGAAGGTGTTGCCGGCGCCGTCGTTCTCCTCGAGGAAGTGCTTGGCTCTTTCGAAGTTGACGGGCACGCCGAAGTCGCGCTTGACCTGCTCGGCCACGCCGGGAGCCTCTTCGATGAGGGCCAGCTCGTAGACCGACTGGGCGTTGTCGGTCACCGGACCGTAGCTGTCGACGGCGATGGTGACCGGACCCATCCCGAGGAAGCCGAAGGCCACGAGGCCGAAGGCGAAGACCGCGGGGGCGACCATGAACTGCTCGAGACCGAAGAGGCTGACCAGATACGCCGCGCCCATCAGCACGATGAAGACGACGCCCATCCAGTACGCCGAGAAGTTGCCGGCGGTGAGGCCCGAGAGGATGTTGAGCGACGCTCCACCCTCCTGGGAACTGACGACGACTTCCTTGACGTGCGCCGAGCGGGTCGAGGTGAAGATCTTGACGATCTCGGGGATGATCGCGCCGGCGATGGTGCCGCAGGAGATGATCAGGGACAGCTTCCACCACATCGACGAATCGGGCTCGCCGCCCACCAGCGACATGGTCGGAATGAGCAGCCACGAGACGATGAAGGTGAGGACGATCGAGACGATCGAGGTGAGCCACACCAGCGAGGTGAGCGGCGCCTCGAAGTCGAACTTCGCGGCGTTGACGTACCTGCCCTTGGCGACGAACTCGTTGATGAGGTACGAACCACCCGAGGCGATGATCATCATCACCCGCATCGCGAAGATCCAGACCAGCAGGTTCACCTGGATCGCGGTGTCGGGAACCGCGAGAAGGATGAAGGTGATCAGGGCCACGCCGGTGACGCCGTAGGTCTCGAAGCCGTCGGCGGTGGGTCCGACCGAGTCGCCGGCGTTGTCGCCGGTGCAGTCGGCGATCACGCCGGGGTTGCGGGGGTCGTCTTCCTTGATGTTGTAGACGATCTTCATCAGGTCGCTGCCGATGTCGGCGATCTTGGTGAAGATGCCGCCGGCGATGCGCAGCGCCGAGGCGCCCAGCGACTCGCCGATTGCGAAACCGATGAAGCACGGTCCGGCCAGATCCGGCGGCAGAAAGAGCACGATGATCAGCATGATCAGCAGCTCGACGCTGATCAGGACCATGCCAATCGACATGCCCGCCTTGAGCGGAATGCTGTAGCAGGGGAAGGGCTTGCCGCCGAGCGAGGCCCAGGCGGTGCGGCTGTTGGCGAAGGTGTTGACGCGGATGCCGAACCAGGCCACGGAGTACGAGCCGAGGACGCCGACCACGCTGAAGAAGATGATGATCGCGGTGCGCCCGAAGCCGAAGGACTCGAACGTGCCCGGGTTGGTGAGGCTCTCGGTCTTCGCGAAGAAGCCGAAGTACGCGAAGATGATCGCACCGATGAAGAGCTGCAGGATGATCAGGAACTTGCCCTGGGTGATCATGTAGGTCTTGCAGGTCTCGTAGATCAGCTCCGAGACTTCACGCATCGCCGGGTGGACCGGGAGCCGCTTGAGCTGGTTGTAGATCACGCCGCCGAAGATCAGGCCGCCGATGCAGACCAGCAGGCCGATCATCAGAAGGGTGTGGCCGTCGAGCCCGACGAAGGTCTGGGTCGAGAGATCCGGCATGCGGATGTCGGCTTCGCTCTTGGCCAGAGCGACCGGAGCGATGGCCAGGGCGGCGGCGGCGATTGTCGCAACGCCGGCCACGGATCGGCCGAGGCCGCGGGTCAGCAGTCGGACCGGGCCGGCCAACTTGCAGGGCGCCAGGCAGGCAGACAGGCAGGCAGACAGGCAGGCAGACAGGCAGGTAGACAGGCAGGGCGAGTGGGGAGTTCGTCCCAGGGAATGCGTCGTGTCCATTTCGAAAGATCCTTCCAACGGGGCGTACGAGAGAGGAGTGCCGCAGAGCGAGACAGGCAGAACCGGAGAGAGCAGAACGAGCGAAGCGACCGGCGAGCGACCCGAGACCGGCTGAGCTGACGGCCGGCGAGCGGGCCGAACGCCTCGAGCGAGCAGCCGACTGGCGATTGCACCGCCACCTGTCGGCGGGCAACGAATTGGATTGAGCGCCGCGGCGGTCCGACCGCTCGAAAGCATGCGAACCGAACAAAGACCAATCCCCACTCCAGGGACCGGGCGGCAAAGGGCGGGAGTATGGCACCCACCGGCTGAATCTTCAAGTGAGGGGCAGGAGCGCCGCGGCAGCAGCCCGTGGCGAGCGGTCTCGCCCTCGGTCCGCACGATGCAAACTCGACCATGACGAGAGCGTGATGCCTGCGTGATGCCTGCGTGATGCCCGGACGTGATGCCCGGACGTGATGGGCGGACGTGATGGGCGGACGTGATGGGCGGACACGCACAGTCCGGCGGGACGTGATGCCTGGCGTGATGTTTGGGGCGTGATGTTTGGACACGCCTGGCGTGATGTTTGGACAGGCACAGTCCGGCGGGCTTGCCCGCACGACCCATGGCGTGATGTTTGGACACGCACAGTCCGGCGGGCTCGCCCGCACGACCCATGCACACGCCCGATTCAGAAGGCTTGCGATGGCCCCCATCCTGCTTGCGCATGCTTGCGCATGGTCGCGCATGGTCGCGCATGGTCGCGCATGGTCGCGCATGGTCGCGCATGGTGGTGCCGAGGGCCGTATCCAGCCTCGGGGAGGCGCAGGGTCGCGCCTCGGAATGTGCGTGTCCAAGGTCGCCGGAATGTGCGTGTCCAAGGTCGCGCAAGGTCGCTCTCGCGCGTCCAAGGTCGCTCTCGCAGATCGCGCTGACCACGATCGCTCTGCCGGGGGAGTTCGATCTCTGGATTTCACTGCTGGGCGGAAGCGCCGGTCGCCGATTCCAAGGCTGGTGCGTTGCCAACAAACTCGACTTTGTCGAGCGCAGGGACGGCCCCGCCATCCCCTTGGGTGCGACGCGGCGCTCGCATCTTCGTCCCTGGGCCGAGCGAGCCCGACGAGCGCCAGGCCCTCCGCAGGAGCAGTGACCTCATGGCACAGATTGAACGAATCCAGGTGGCGATTTGGACCGCTGACACTTCCGATGCCGGCACCGACGGTGACGTGTACCTCGGGCTCGGCGGACGCGAGTTCTACCTCGATACGTCGAAGGACGATTTCGAGCGCGGACGGCTCACTCACCTGTATCTGGGCGACCACGGGCTGGCCCCGCCGTCGACCGAACCCACGCTCAACGACCCGCGCACTCTCCGCCCCATCGACACCGCTCATCTGGCCCTCTTCCCCGCCTACATCCGCTACCACCCGACGGGCGGCGACTCCTGGAAGTTGAACTTCGCCTTCATCGCGGTCTCCGCACGCGACAACGCGGACCAGTTGCGGCTCACCGACACCTACACCGCAGGGATTGATTGGGAGTCGGACACCAGCGGCATCTGGCTCAGCCCGAAGAGCGGATTGGCGGTCCACCTCTTCCGCAATCAGCTCGTCGATCTCGACACGCCGCAGGGTGTGGTCCAGCCACCGCGGACGACGGGCATCAATGCCGTGAGTGCCGCAAGCGCCGCCGCGGCACCCTTCGCCCGCGACCTCGGCGTCCTCCTCAGCCGATTCAGCGCGGCCGATAGAGGGAGCACGAAGAAGTAGCGCCGCGGGGCGTCGAGTGCTGAATCCAGGAGGTGCTGAATCGAACACCCAACGGCGGGTGACGCGGATCATGGAGTGCTCCGCACCGACTTCGCCCTTGCTCCGCAGTGGGCCAACGAGCGACCCACAACGATTGCCCTCGACTATCTCACTCGCCCGATCCCGCGTCTGATGACAACCCGATCCCGCGCCTGATGACAACAGGAGCGCCGGCGTGCGAGTCGGCGCTCCTCGTGTCGTTGCCTCGCCGCGTCGCCGCCCGTGTCGCCGCCCGTGACGCGCTGCGGCGAAGTCGGCTTCGCGCTCGGCGCACGCCTACGCACGGGTGTGTCCACGCTCGCCCCGCACGGACGCGTACGAGCGGGTGTGTCCACGCTCGCCCCCCTCACGCTCGCCC
>Ga0163151_10009996_pt1 | contig 10148 bp, 7 predicted proteins | sample OliLakLV19MP5IB2_FD_145596 | JGI IMG/M metagenome (GOLD analysis project Ga0163151, IMG submission 145596) | Freshwater microbial mat bacterial communities from Lake Vanda, McMurdo Dry Valleys, Antarctica - Oligotrophic Lake LV.19.MP5.IB-2 | ecosystem: Environmental > Aquatic > Freshwater > Lake... | reverse complement strand
GATCCTGGTTGTGCTTCGATGGGGTGCGGCACGGAGCGGGTGGGGGTCGCTATTTGCAATGGCGATTGCATTGGCTGTGGCTCCTCTTACCAACTGGCTGCTCGCGTTTGGGCTGGCTATCTCGGTGCTGCTGATGATGCTGAGCGACTGGAGTTCGAGCCGGCGGCTTGTGTTTGCTGGCCTGCTCGGATTTGGACTGTCCTGTTTTTGGTTGACCCCGGAGTATGTGCAGACGACCTTATTCAACTGGCCCAAGGATGCATATGGCTATAAGGTTGAGCAGAGACACTGGCCGCTCTATGCGGGACTGGTTGTGATGCTGGCGCTGTTGGCGTGGGTGTTGCGCCGATATGAAACGCCCTGGGTGGTGCGTTTTCATACCTTGGCGGCTATCACCTTCTTGTGGATTGCAGGCGGATTCTACCTTTACGGGCTGGACACGATACCCGAATCGCGCCGTTATGTTCTGGAGTTTGAGGTGTTCCTGCTGCTGTCAACTTTCTCATGGCTTTGGCACGCCTTGCGTTCGCAAGAAGGAATTGACAAGTTCGGCGCGGCCGTTGTGATCGTCTCTGTGCTGGCTGCCGGTTCAGGGCAGGTTCGACAAAGTCTGGCTCGCGGATGGAATGACTGGGGAATCGTGGATCGGGAGCAGACGCTTGAGTACAAGCTGGCGAAATGGCTCGATGATCAAAATCCGAGTGGGCGAGTGTTTGTCAGCGGGGGGTTGAGGTTTCGGTTGAATGCCTGGTTCCCATTGCAGCAGGTGAGCGGGACTTTCGAGAGCGGATTGCGGAACCGGATTGCGGCGGATTACTTCTATCAGGTTCGGACCGATGCGGATTCCAAGCCTGGCGAGGAAGCTGTGGAGGCGCAACGGGAGCTTGCTGTAATTGGGGCGGAATACGCGGTGGTGCACGACTCGGAATCAGAGGAATACTATCGGGACATCAAGACGCCAGGCAAATTTTTGGCACTTGGGCCGGTGGTATTTGCACCGACTCCTCATGACCGGATTCACAAGCTGCCTTTTCGCTCGCTGGCTCATGTTGTCGTGCCGGAGGAGATGCCGAAGTCCCAATGGAAAGAGGATCTGGCTGGATTCTACGGAGCGATTAGCGACTTATCGAGGCCGCAATTGAGCACTCAGGAGATTGAGCCGAACCTTTGGCGCATCCGTGGATCAATTCCCGAGGGCAGGCATGTCAGTTTTTCAATGAACTGGGATCCGGGCTGGGTGGCGAGGCAGGACGGAACGGCGATAGAGGTTCTCCGTAACAAGATCGGCTTGATTGAACTTACGCCGCGCGCGGCCTTGAACAGCGTGATCGACCTCGAATATCAGGGGACAACGCAACAAAAAGTGTTTGGAGTGATCAGCGCTCTGGTTTGGATTGTTAGCATAGGCCTATGCATTCGATCGAGGAGCTGGCAGGGCAGCACTTCGATGCCGTCATTGTAGGGGGCGGCATCAATGGGGCTGGACTTGCTCGCGACCTTGCGTTGCGAGCTCATGTTTCGGGACAGCCTCTGCGAATTCTGCTGCTAGAGAAGTCTTTTTGGGGCGCGGGCACCAGCGGAAAGAACTCCCATCTGATTCACGGCGGTCTTCGTTATCTGAAGTATTTCGATTTCAGACTGGTTCACGAGGCATTGAGGGAGCGGGCGCTGCTGCTGAAACTGGCGCCTGATGCAGTTCGGCCCCTTCGTTTTGAATTGACGGCAGATAGTCTGTTCGATCGCCTGTTTTATGGCGTTGGCATTGCTCTCTACGACTTATTGGCAGGCAAGAACCGGATTGGCAGGAGCACATATTTTGGCGGGCGGCTGGCATATTGGGATGCGGCCAGCGATTCAGCAGCGCTGGTAATTGATAATGTTCGCGATGCCCGTCACTATGGTGCGGTTTGTATTGCGGGGCGCGCGGTGAAGCGCTTGAGGGCGGATGGAGTGGAGCTGGATAACGGGATCAGGGTGAAGGCGGGTTGTGTGGTGGATGCGCGCGGTCCCTGGATGGGGGGCGCTGGAATGCGGCTGGTGAGGGGTTCGCATATTGTCCTGCCAAGGCTCTATGAGGGAGATCATGCGATCGCTCACTTTCATCAGGATGGGCGCATTATTTTCTTCATTCCGTGGGGAGATCTGGAGAAGGTTACCTTGGTGGGAACGACCGATGCAGACCACTCCGAGTCCGCCGATCAGGTGGAGATTTCCTGGAGCGAGACAGAGTATTTGAGAGCGATCGCCGAGCAACTTTATCCGGCTAGTGCAAAGATGCCGATCCTTGGGACCTTCAGTTCGCTGCGGCCCCTGCTGGCTGCGGCTGGCAAGAGCGCCAGCTCTACGAGTCGTGAGCATGAAATTAGCTTCCGGGATGATGGAGTGCTCGCGATTCAAGGCGGGAAGTACACGACGTATCGCGCCATGGCGGAAGAAGCAGGGGACCTGGTTTGCGCGAAGGTGGCTCCAGACGATGGATTAGCAGCGGTGCACCCGACCCGGGAGATGGGATTTACTGTTGCGACGAAACGTCCGATGGACCTAAAGGCTCGAATTGAGTGGGCGAAGAAGGAAGAGGGTTGTACGAGCCTGGAGGCATTCATGACGTGTTCGACGAATTGGGCCTGGCAAAAGCGATGGACGCTCGAAGACCTGACGCCGATTGCGGCTGAATTTGGAGGCGGTGCGGAAGAATTTCTGGAGCGCCATGGGGTATGCGAAGCCTAAACCGCAGTTGGACCATTCTGCGTCATGCGGCAATATCCACGTACAGCAACTCGTTTCTGGATACTGCGAAAGGGGCGGCATTTTCTTCGCTGTTGAGCTTTTTTCCGGTGCTGACTACGCTGGCCACCGTGCTGGTGCAGGCGAATGCGGAGCAAGTTTCGCAGTCTATTGCGAAGTTTCTGTTTGAGGTTGTCCCTCCGGGTACGGAAGACCTGGTGCAATATGCGTTTACGCTACGCGGCGCAAGGCCGAACTGGCTGATCGCAGGTGCGGCGCTGCTATCGATCTGGTCGGCCAGCGATGTGGTTGTCAGCTTGATGGGGGGATTTCAAGCTGCATACCGCACGCCAGAGACGCGCGGGTTCTGGCGACAGCGGTGGGTGGCCGTGCTGCTTGTCTTTTCTACCATTGTGCCTACGGTGTCTGCTGTTGGTGTTCAGCGAAAGAATCGAAGGCTTGGTGCTGTTCTGGCTGGGCATCCTGGGGACACAGGACTTTTGGGCGACTTTCGTGGGATTCTCGAGCCGGGTAGCGTCCAATGTGATCGCCGTCACTACGCTGGTCGTGGTGAATACCTGGCTTTACAGGTATGCACCCTGCGTACCCAGACGCTGGAGAGTTGTCTGGCCTGGCGCGCTGGTTGCAACGGCATTGTGGAGCGTGGCTACGCTCGGCTTCGGCTGGTATGTCAAAAATATGGCGACTTACAACATCATGTATGGCAGTATCGGGGCGGCGATAGCACTGCTGATCTGGATGTACTTGCTGAGTCTGATTGCGCTTTTTGGTTGCGCCTACAACGCTGAGGCGGAGAGACTGAAGAAAGAGGGCGTGATTCAATGAAGCGCAAGAAGCCAACGATCACCATCATCGCCAAGGCTCCGAAGAAGCGGAATCTGGCGGCGAATGTAGTGAACCAAAAGTCGCAAACCATTGAGGACGGACCGCGCAGGCAAGGCACACGCAAGGCCAAGGACCGCGCGGCGCTTAAAGATCAGGGAGTGGCGTAGCAAACACATGGCATTCAAACTCGCGGGAGATTACCGCCCGCGCGGCGATCAGGAAACCGCCATTGCGGAGTTGGTGAGGGGTCTGGGCGAAGGCGAATCGCATCAGACATTGCTGGGGGTAACAGGATCGGGAAAAACGTTCACGATGGCGAAAGTCATTGAGGCAGTGAACCGGCCGAGCCTGATCATGGCGCACAACAAGACGCTGGCGGCGCAGCTATACCAGGAATTCAAGCAGTTTTTCCCGCAGAACGCGGTTGAGTACTTTGTTAGTTACTACGATTATTATCAGCCTGAAGCTTACATACCGAACAGTGACACCTACATCGAGAAGGAGGCCACGATCAATGACGAGCTCGACAAGCTGAGGTTGTCGGCCACCCGCTCATTGTTTGAGCGGCGCGACGTGATCATCATTTCCAGTGTCAGTTGCATTTACGGGCTTGGGTCTCCCGAAGCTTACTACGGCATGTTGTTGATGCTCGAGAAAGGAAAGACGATCAAGCGGGCGGACATCATCGCCAAGCTGGTTGAGATTCTGTATCAGCGGAACGATCATGACTTTGCCCGCGGGACTTTTCGGGTTCGCGGCGATGTGATTGAAGTGTTTCCCACTTATGACGACAATGCGTTTCGCATCGAGATGTGGGGTGACGAGATCGAAGGGCTTTCGCAGATTGACCCGCTGCTGGGGACCGTTCTACAGACCTACCAGCGGCTTCCGATTTATCCCAAGAGCCACTACGTGTTGACGCCGGTCAACAAGGAACAAGCGGTGGTTACGATTGAGCAGGAGCTTGTAAGTTGGCATTCCGAGATGGAGCGGCAAGGCAAGCTGATCGAGGCGCAACGGATCTGGCAGCGAACGCAGTTTGATCTCGAGATGATCAAGACGATTGGCTACTGCCATGGCATCGAGAATTATTCGCGGCACTTTACGGGTAGGTTGCCTGGGGAAGCGCCTCCGACATTGCTCGACTATCTGCCGGCGGACGCGTTGCTGTTTGTGGATGAATCGCATGTAACGATGCCGCAGGTATCCGGGATGTGGGGCGGGGACAGGTCGCGCAAAGAGAATCTCGTGAAGTACGGGTTCCGCATGCCGAGTGCGCTGGACAATCGACCGCTTACTTTCGAGGAGTTTGAGAATCGCATCCACCAGGCGATCTTTGTTTCGGCAACTCCAGGCCCGTATGAATTGACGAAGAGCGGTGGCGTGATTGTTGAGCAGATCATTCGGCCGACAGGGCTGGTGGACCCGGAGCTGGATATACGGCCGATCAAGGGTCAGGTGGATGACCTGTTGAAGGAGATCCGGCTGAGGGTGGAGCGCAATGAGCGGGTATTGATTACAACCCTGACCAAGCGGATGTCTGAGGACCTGGCGGAGTATTACAAGGAAGCCGGGGTCAAGTGCGAATACCTACACTCTGAGGTGACGACGCTTGACCGCGTCAAGATCTTGAGGGACTTGCGAAAGGGCGAGTTTGATTGCCTCATCGGCGTCAATCTGTTGCGGGAGGGGTTGGACTTACCCGAGGTCTCGCTGGTGGCGATTCTGGATGCGGACAAGGAAGGCTTTCTCAGATCGGCCGGATCGTTGATACAAACCATCGGCAGGGCAGCGAGGCATCTCAACGGCCGAGCGATTCTTTATGCTGATGTTATGACCGATTCCATGAAACGGGCGATTGACGAAACGAATCGCCGCCGCGAGATACAGAAGGATTACAATGAGCGGAATGGCATCACGCCACAGTCGATTATCAAGCCAATCGACATGCATCTGGTACATCTGGCGGAGGCTGACTATGTCACGATTCCGCTTGAAGAGGAGAGGTCTGATGAAGTAGGCTCGCTTACATCGGAGCAGCGTGTCGAGTATCTTGCCGAACTGGAGCAAAAGATGAAACTCGCGGCAAAGAATTTCGAGTTCGAGAAGGCAGCGCAGTTGAGAGATCGATTGAAAGCGTTGAGGAGCAAATTCATTCATGGCGAAGGAGCTGCGGACAGCACTAATCACTGAAGGTCAATTGACCTCGTCCTGGGTTGCGAAATTGCCGGGACTGAGGAAGAGTGTGGGACCTGTGATGGCGACGTCTTTGCGGACTGCGAGCCGGATTGTAAACGTGCTGAGGGTCGGCACGCCAACCAGTTCTCTGGCCGACCTGAAGAAGGTGGAATTGGTATTCTTGGCGGTTCCGGACGAGCACCTTGGCAAGTGGGTGGAACGTCTCTCGAAGCGCATCGACGGTTATCAGGGTGTGGGGTTCGTGTGTTGTTCGAGCCGCCTGGACAGCGGTGCTCTCGCAGAGTTGGGTCTCAGGGGCGCAGCGATTGGCTCTTTGAGCGAAATGGAAGGATTTGAGGAGAAGCGCTTCCTGTTTGAGGGCGACCTTGCGGTGTTGCGCCGGATCAAGCGGATGGTGGAAGCAGGCAACAGCGCACGAATTGTTGAGATGAATAAACGCATGCGGCCTGTGTATGAGGCAGGACTTACTTTTGCCGCAGGCATGACGTTTCCGATGATCTCCGCGGCCGTCGATACGATGCAAGCGGCGGGGATGCATGTAAAGGCTGCGGAGAATGCAGTGGAGGCGGCGGTGATTGGAGCGTTGCGAGCTTATTTGCGAGCGGGAAGGAGAGGATGGACGGGACCGATTGCAAGCTCGGACCGCGATGAGTTGCGCCGGCAGTATCAGGCAGTATTCGCGGTTGATGAAGAGCTGGCAGAAATGTACTTGAAGATCGCGGTTGACTACCTGGCTGAGGTTGCTGCGAGGCCGAGAAAGGACCCGGCGCCAAGATCGCTCGAATTGAGTTAGCGATCAGGTCCGACAGGCACTGCCGTCTTTTTGGGAGTTGAGATATCCCTGGGGTTGGAGTCGATCGGAATTACGAAATCGACAAATCCGGCCAACATCTCTTCCCAGCTTTGATCGCCCCAATGGACCAGGGCTGTAGGGTCGGGGTTGTGTTTATTGTTGGGTGAGTTGTCGAACCAGGCTGTGGCGCGGATCTCGGTGCCTTTGGGCAGCATGAGGGGCTTAGCCAGCTGATAAGTAAGCTGCCAATTGAAGTCGTAGGCCGGCACTTTGAGCAGGGTCTCCGTTTCGCCGCTCGGGTAGGTGGCGACATACTCGAAGGCCTTGCCGCGTAAGTGCATGTGCGGAAATAAAGACTGAAGCACAACATCTTCGTGGACCTTCACATTGGCGTCCACGCGATGATTTTCGGCGCCGGGGGGAATTGCGAGATTCAAATTCGCAATAAAAGTATTGATGACCCGTTCCTTTGGAGGCTGCTTGGCAAAGACGATTCCGACTTTGCTGCGGTCCATCGCCTCTTTTCCGTTTGCGGTGTAGTGCATCTGGAAGATCAGGTCGCTGCCGGCTGTGATCAATCGCGCTTGCCCGGGCTTGGTCTGGTAGGCCGAGCCGCCAGGGACATAAACGGAAACCATTTCGTACTCGTTGGCCGCCAGGCCGATGATGTTGCCGCGGCCCGTGTCGGGTTTACGCTCTGAGGCGGCAGATCCATTGCCCTTGGCCGTGTAGGGGACGCCTGGCTTGAGATCTGGCAAGTACTTGGAGCCAGGGCGCCGGCTCAGCAGAACGATGTGATGCACCACGCTGGATGCGCCGGGGCGCACCTCTATCTTCTCCACCCATTTGTCTTCGGTGAAGCCGGTCGGCACGAGGAAGTAAGTGTAGTTAATCGTTCCGGAGGCGGCCACTTTAAAATCGAGCGGCATCTCGAGGACAACGTCGGGCTTGCCGATGGTCCAACCCTGTGCGTACTCGCGTGGTGCGGGAGCATCCTTGGGGTTGCCTTCTTTGGCTCCGGTCTTTGCCCAGTTGGAAAGCGTTTCGAGTTGTGATTCACTCAAAGACCGCTCATTAGCGAACTTGCCGTAGTGTGGGTCAGCGGGCCACGGCGGCATCTTCTTTGAGAGCACAGCCTTTTCGATGGCTTTGGCGAAAGGGCGGGTATCCTTGTACGAGGTGAAGGCCATGGGGGCTGCTTCGCCGGCGCGATGGCACTCCTGGCAGTGGTTCTGAACGATTGGCAGGACATTCTTGTAGAATGTCGGATCGGCGGCAAGTGCGCTTGAAGCGGCGAGTAACAGGAGTGTCATGGCAAGTTCGATTCGCAGAATAACATGGGGTACGACATGAAGCAATGCTTCCACGGGGAGTTGGTTTTGCCGGATCGAAAGGCGCCGGGAGGCTTTCTAATTTGCGAGCTGGGGCGCATCGTTTCGGTAACCGATGCAGCGCCGGAGGGACTCAATGTGATCGAGGGCCGGTACATTGCGCCGGGCTATGTCGATCTGCACGTTCATGGTGGAGACGGGGCTGATTACATGGATGGCAACGTCGAGGCGGTTCGCATCGCCAATCGAGCTCATTCACGCCGTGGGACGACTACAATTTTTCCTACAACGACGACTGGGACAACAGCAGAGCTGGGGGCCATGATTGCGGCTTGCCGTGACGCGCAAGAAAGTTGGACGGCTCAGGATGGGGGCAGGATCGCGGGTGTTCATTACTATGGCCCTTACTTTGCGGAAGACAAGGTAGGTTGTCATCCCTCGGCGGGACGCAGGGATCCAAAGCGGGAAGAGTACGAACGCTTCCTGGCCACGGGCATGATCAAAATTGCCACTTGCGCGGCGGAGCTGGAAGGAGCTGAAGAGTTCTACCGGGCGGCTGCCGAGGCCGGCTGTCTGGTGACTTGCGGGCACTCCAATTCCACCTGGACGGAAATGCAGCGGGCCTATGAGGCCGGGATGCGTCATGTTGACCACTTCTGGTGCGCGATGAGCTCTGTAGCTTCGCTGCGCGCGAAGTACGGAACGCCGATGCAGGCAAGTATGGAGCAGTTTGTACTGGCCAACCCGGAGATGAGTACGGAGGTGATCGCCGATGGATGTCATTTGTCGCCCGAGCTACTCGAGTTTGCTTACCGCATGAAAGGGGCGGCGCGGCTTTGTCTGGTGACGGATGCGAATCGGGCGCTTGGCATGCCACCCGGCAAGTACAGGTTTGGACACCTTGATACGGGATCGTGGTTTGAAAGCGATGGGCAGGTTGGGTTCGTGGCTGGGCAAGGTCTGGCGAGTTCGGTAGTGGGTATGGACACGATGGTGCGAGTGATGAAGCGGGATACTTCCGCTTCGCTTGAGGACGTGATTCGCATGGCAAGTCTGACCCCAGCCGAGCGGGCGGGCGTGTCTGATGAAGTGGGCAGCCTGGAGGTTGGCAAACGCGCGGATGTGATTGTTCTGGATGAGATTCTCAACGTCCAACGCGTGTATCTAGGCGGAGAGCGAATAGACTGAAATCAGCTATGCCCGCCTGTCGTGGATCCATCAGCGCTCTCCTGCTGTATGACGTTGCCGAGGAGATTGATCTCAAGAAGTTGCGCGGGCTAATCGGGGCCGAGATTCCGTTGAGGTCTCCTGAGTTCCGCAACCCCGCTCCCCTTTACGTGAAGTTTGAGCAAGCTCCTGTTGCGGAGCCTTGCGATGCATTTCACCTGGCTACCGGTGAAAGCGTTGACGCCCGGTTGCGCTATTTCGACTATGGCGTGGTGAGCCTTGAGATCGAACTGCACTTTCACTGCGATTGGGATGAACTGATTGCGCTTTCGCATCGATGGATCGAAGCAGGCGAAGTGGAACAGAGGGGCTTGGAGATTGCCCGGCGCCATGTAAACCCGGTGAAGACCGCGCTGCTGAAGCCTTACGGGGAGTGGCTCGATGAGGCCTACTATGTGGTGCATTTGCATGAAGTGCTGGGCTTCAACGATGCTGTGTTGTCTGGTCCGGGCCTAATGGCTCAACATGGGGCGGAGTTGGCGCAAATACTGCGAGGTGAGACGCAGGCTTTGTCGGAGGGTGAGCAGAAAGACATTCTCGCTTCGAGCCTTTCGTACTTTCCCGCGGACTTGCTGCTAGTGGGCTGGCTGGCTGCGATTATTTACGATACGCCACAAGCGGCGGCCCCAATCCTCGAATTACTGGAGTACGCGAACACTCAGTTGCTCGAATATCGCCGTTATGACGAGATACTTTCGGGCGTGTTGAAGCACACCTACTCAGAACTGGACCGCCGCGGAGGACTGTTGTCCAGTTGGCGACTGGCGCGTGAGGCCAAGCAGATGAATCGTATGCGGCTGGAGGTGATTGAGCTTACCGAGAGGGCCGACAACGCAATCAAATTTCTGAGCGACATGTTCTACGCCAGGGCCTACCGCCTTGCGGCGGCCAAAGTTGGAGCGAACGATTACCGCAATCTGGTCGATCAAAAGTTAAAAACGGCGGGGGAACTCTACCACTTCATGGTCAATGAATTCCGCGAGGCGCGGAGCTTTCTGCTTGAGTTGACCATCGTTGTAATTCTGATC
>Ga0163151_10009995_pt1 | contig 10148 bp, 6 predicted proteins | sample OliLakLV19MP5IB2_FD_145596 | JGI IMG/M metagenome (GOLD analysis project Ga0163151, IMG submission 145596) | Freshwater microbial mat bacterial communities from Lake Vanda, McMurdo Dry Valleys, Antarctica - Oligotrophic Lake LV.19.MP5.IB-2 | ecosystem: Environmental > Aquatic > Freshwater > Lake... | reverse complement strand
GTATTTTAATGTGCGACTGGATGATCTGCTGCAACTCCAACTCGATCAATTAAAAACCTATGACCCCGCTGAACGCGACCTCAAAATCCTTGCAGTCACTTTAGACCATCAACAAAGGCAAAATATCGAACTCGTCGACGTCAAAGCGGAAGCGGGTTACCTGCACGCTTTTCAGGATCCTCAGTATATCCGCCAACTTCCGCGGATGTATATACCCAGGCTGCCACAGGGCAACCTCAGGGCTTTCGAAATCAGCGGAGATTCGATGTTACCTGTAGAAAGTGGATCCATCATCGTCGGGCAATATGTAGAGAAAATAAACGAGATCAAAAACGACCTCTTATATATTGTAATCCATAAACTGGACGGTATCGTTTTTAAAAGATTAAGAGTCTTAAAAGAAAAAAAAGAAATTCAGTTGATTTCTGACAACCCCACTTACGAATCTTATACGATACCTTTTAATCAAATCGGAGAGGTGTGGCAATTTAAAGCCCACCTGAGTTTTGGTGATCTCAAATCAACTGTTGATCGCCTCATGGACGAACGGCTCAATGATGTTCAAAAAAAAGTGAACCATATTTATAAGAAAATAGTGAAAGGCTAAGGTTAAATTTGCCCTTCCCTAATTTCAAAATGTTTCAGCATGAACAAACTTATTCGTTGTTTATTGATCATCCTCGTCGCTCTTCCATTTACACCCTCAGAATTAACAGGGCAGGTTAAAAAGCCCAGCCGCCCACAACGAACCCAAAAACCCAAACCACCGGTAGTTGCTAAATGTTCGAGGAAGGCAGACTCCCTGGAATTAGTCAAGTTTTATCAGGCCTTTAACGGTCATGACTGGTATAAAAAATGGGATTTGACCAAACCCATCGATACCTGGCCAGGAGTAACCATTAGCAAATCAGGCTGTGTTTCCGAGATCATTATGACTAGCAATAATCTTAAAGGGGCTATACCCGCCCTTACGCTCCCTGCTCTGATACAATTGATGCTGGATGAAAAGCAGGTTTCCGGGGCCATACCCAATTTCGCAACGCTTCCGAATCTGAAATCCCTCATAATTAAATCAGACCTGACCACCGGTGGTATTCCCAATTTCAACAAACTGCCTGAACTCGAATATCTCGATCTCTCGTCCGTATCCCTTTCGGATACCATTCCCAATTTTGATAAAACCCCTTTGCTGGAAGAATTATACCTCAGCGGCAGTTTTATTGGTGTCATTCCCGACTTCAATAAACTACCCAAATTGTTTTCCCTTGAAATCAGTTCAACCGGTCTCAAAGGTTCCTTACCGGCATTTTCCCGGATCCCTTTATTGAGAAACCTCTCCATATCCAACACCAATATCCAGGGAAAGATACCGGAGTGGGCAGTCAACAGTCAAATTCAAAACCTGGACCTATCGGATAATCAATTGCAGGGGCCGATTCCGGGCTTTAAAAATTTTACTAAACTCGAGACCCTGATCCTATCAGGCAATCAGCTCAGCGGAACTATTCCCCCCTTTACTTCATCCGTTAACCTGAGTGAATTGATGCTTCAGGAGAATCAATTGGCGGGCGATATACCGGATTATAACCTACCTAAACTGCGCACTCTGTGGTTACATGACAATAAACTCAGTGGGCTGATCCCTGATTTTAAGAATATCCGGGAATTGAGGGACCTCAACCTCAGTCACAACGCATTGACCGGGCGTTTGCCGGATTTTAATTATTTGCCCCTATTGGAAAATGTACACCTGGAGTACAATCAGCTGACCGGTGAAATACCCAATTTTTTAAAATTAAACCGTTTGCTTACGTTGCACATTAATGACAATAAACTTACCGGCAAAATACCCGATTTTAGCAACCTGCCTAAATTGATGACTTTTCATGTTTTCAACAACCCTCTTAAAGGTAAAGCCCCAAAATTTAAAAAATCACCTCACCTGGCAGATGTACGGGTAAGTAATTAAATTGAAATTCAGGCTTTTCAAACTCAAAAAGTCATATTCCGGCTATGAACTACATTTAATAAACAGTGAGCCGCAGCTGCTTTTGCCACCGAAGCTCTGAATAACACAGAAGACATGAATATTGAAATTCCTCCCTGCTCATGGGAAATAATTCTCTGATGTGCATACTTTATTTATTTTTCTGTGCCCTTCTGCGTCTCTGTGGCATTAGTGAGCCGCAGGTTGTTTTTGCCACGGAAGCTCTGAATAACTCGGAAGACATAAATAATGAAATTTATCCCTGCTCATGAGAGATAATTCTCTGATGTGCATACTTTATTTATTTTTCTGCGCCCTTCTGCGTCTCTGTGGCATTAGTGAGCCGCAGCTGCTTTTGCCACCGAAGCTCTGAATAACACAGAAGACATGAATATTGAAATTCCTCCCTGCTCATGGGAAATAATTCTCTGATGCGCATACTTCATTTATTTTTCTGCGCCCTTCTGCGTCTCTGTGGCATTAGTGAGCCGCCGCTGCTTTTTGCCTCCGAAGCTCAGAATAACTCGGAAGACATGAATAATGAAATTTATCCCTGCTCATGAGAGATAATTCTCTGATGCGCATACTTCATTTATTTTTCTGCGCCCTTCTGCGTCTCTGTGGCATCTATTCCTCTAATTTTTGAGAAAGGTGAAGGTTTGCATATCCGAGCCGGAAATCAATGAAATAAAATATACGCCCGGGCTGCAATCTGCCAATGGAATTTGCGTCGTATTATTTACAAGGTTGATCGGGCCCGTCCTGATACGCTGTCCCCGGGAATCCACAATCTGAAATCGTTTCCAATTCAACACATTTGAGCTGATGTTTAATTTATCCTGGATAATTGTCGGATAGATAATAGTACTCTTTCCGGCATTGATATATATTGATTTTATTTCACTGTACTCAAAATTGCCGTCTGCATAGATTTGTTTGATTCGGTAATAATTCCACGCCGCTGCAGGAGATTGATCCAGGTAAGTATACCATTGCATATTATCTTCTCCTGAGTTCGCGGATATGATATCCAATGGATGGAAAATGTGTCCGTTCTGGCTTCGCTCAACGGCATAATCTAACCCATTGGGTTCAAAGCCCGCAGACCATTTTATTTCAACCCCGTTATTGTGCTTTTTAACCTTCAAGCTATTCAGGCTGATGGGCAGGGCCCTTTCGAGCTGTCCACTGAGTATGATATCGTCAATATTCCAAACTTCGGAAGTCTGATTATTGGAAACAAGGATCATAACCCCAATATTGAAAGAACCTGACAAAATATCAAAAACTACGGTAGAGGCTGTGTTCAATGTGTCCAGGACCCCAAATGGGACACTGTAAACAACTGAACTGTCCACCACTGAAGTATCCACTTTTAAGTAGATCACCGAATCTCCATCAAAACCAAAAGTGGCGTTGTCCGAACCAGTGATGATCAAATTAGGGATCTCAGAAAAACCTGCTCCGTTCAACGCTATAAAAAATTTAATTGTATCATTTGCATCAAGCCCTTCGCCCGGATCAGTCGATGTACCGGAAAATCGGATGCTCAGGCTCGTACTATCGTATTGGGCGATTTGCGTTGAATCAAGTAGAATCCCGCTCTGTCCGTTATTTATTTGCCAGGACCTGATCCCTTTGCCCAGGCGCTGTCTGAATGGAATATCGTTATATCCAGAAGTCGTATCTCCGACTATCAAGTAAGAACTATCGCCAGGACTGCCAATAACAATTCCCTGCCATTCTGAAGTATCCCCTTCGAAACTCTGGTATATTTAATGGTGTCCTGTGCAAATAATAAGTCAATTTGCAATAAGCCAAGAGCTAAAAAAAGTGTTCTAATCATTGTGTAATAATTGTTGGTGATTTTTGTTGGAAGCGAAGATTCCTCAGTTTCAAAGATATAGGCCATCCTTAGCTATACTTTACAACTTTAAGTTTAAAATTTACATAAATATCATTTTAACGTAAATTATTATCACTATTAAATGTAAATAGAGCCGACTTCGCTACCTGGATTTCAATTTAAATCGGGCAATTTTTGCAGTCAACTGCAAAAAATTGGATTAAATGAAATTACAATACCCCGTGACTTGGACAAAGTAGTTTTTAAAACTCAAAAAAAACCTTAATACAACCGTCTTTTTTCTTGTCAAATATATCATACCCCTTCACCCCATCCTCCAGGTTCAATCGATGGGTAATCAGAGTGGATAACAACGGAGTATAGTCAGCTATCAAAGGCAAAGTGGTTCCCATCAAAGAGCGCGCCGGGCACCGACCGCTTTTATACGTAATATTCTTATTGTATATATCTGCCGGTTTAAAAACAAAATGATCTGCAGTGTGCACGCCGATTGTGGCAATAATACCTCCCGGTCGCACTATTTGAAATGCCAATGCTTGAGCGGACTCATTTCCCACAGCTTCGATTACGGCATCAACTCCCCTTCCACTCGTGAGTTGATTTATGGCTTCAATAATTTGTTCCCGGGGATCCAACTTTATAGCTCCCATTGTCTCTGCCAGTTGTAACCTTGACTCAATGGTATCTATAGCTAAAACGGTTTTTGCCCCCAGAATATTTGAACTTAAAACTGCCATTAAACCCACCGGACCACACCCAATGACAGCCACAATAGTAGCAACTTTAATTTCTGATAATTGTGCTCCATAATATCCGGTACTGAATATATCACCTGCCAATAATGCCAGATCGCCTGATATACCAAAGGGCTCGTACTTTAATAATGTAGTATCCGCCATCGGAACCCTTACATACTCAGCCTGAGCACCTTGCAAACCCTTTCCCTCTTCTACCCAGCCATAGATCTGATTGTGAATACATCGTGCACTCAATCCTATATTACAATAAAAACATTGACCGCAAGCAGTAGAAAATGGACTGACAACTTTGTCGCCACGCTGTAAGGTCCTTATTCTTTTTCCGACGTCGACCACCTCACCCGCAAATTCATGACCCATAACGGTGTGGTGATCTATGCCTGCTTCTCGCCCATGAAATATATGAAGATCTGATCCGCAAATAGCGCAAAAATCAGTCTTAACTATGACATCGGTGCCTTCAAGTAAGGCGGGGTCAGGAACGGATTCGCAGGTGATAGATTGTAAGCCGGTAAAAGTGAGTGCTTTCATTTTACATTCACTATTTTAAGCACCAGGGCATGTTTTATACTACCTTCTATCCCTTTCAGGGAAATCTTAAGCTCCCCATTGGTAATAGACCAGGGCAGGTTTTGTTGAATCTCCAGACTCATGATCTTACTGTTTCTACCTAAACTTAAACCTTTGATCAAAAGCTGCCCGGGCGGAAAGGGATTGTTTTCTTCCAATAGATAAATAGCATATATGGTGTTTGAAACTTCATTGTTCAGACTATTCTGCGTAAAAAAAACATTGCCTGAAGAATACGGTGCTATCGGCTTAGTGCCATAGATACAAGCTGAATTGATTTTCATCCAATCGCCAATTTCAGACAATCTGCGATAAGCCACTGGATCCCAATCACCATCAGGACCAGGCCCTATATTTAATAACAGATTACCTCCACGGGATACGATTTTGACCAAAAGATGGATCAATTGATTGGTCGATTTATACTGATCTCCTTTCACATAACTCCAGCTGTTGCCCATCGTCATACAGGTTTCCCAGGGATACGGCAATGGCTTCTCCGGCACTTCTTGTTCCGGAGTGGTATAATTTTCAAATTCACCGATAACCGAACGATCCACTACAATAAGGCCGGGCTGATGAGTTCTCGCCATAGCAGCTATCCTTGGAAGGTCAATGTCTTGATCCTTTGATATTGTTTTTTGCCAGGACACCGAGCGGTCTACCGTTTTTAAAGGCCTGACCCATCCCCCATCCAGCCATAAAATATCTACTTTGCCATAATCCCGCATCAGCTCCTCGATCTGATTAAACGTAAACGATTTAAAAGCATTCCATTTATCAGGGTATTTTTTTGGATCGTAATTGACATTCCGGTCTAAGGGGGGAAAGTAGGGCCACCAATAATCCGTATTATGCCAATCGGGTTTTGAAAAATATGCGCCGATTTTGAAGCCCTGATTCCTGAATGCCTGAAATATTTCTTTAGTCACATTGGAGCGGGGTGAGGTGGAAAATGCACTTTTGGCATTGGTAATGGTATAATCGGTCTGCCTGGAATCAAACATACAAAAGCCATCGTGGTGCTTCGTAGTAAATATCATATATTTCATACCGGCATGATGGGCCGCGTCGACCCATTTTTGAGGATTAAATTGGACTGGATTGAATGTGGTCTGCAAACGTTCATAGGCTTTTACGTAGTCAAAATAATTCTCTGCATATACCCCTTTGCGCTGAGTCCATCCTTCATCTTCCGGACACAAACTCCAACTTTCAACGATACTCCATTGACTGTAAGGCCCCCAATGCATGAACAAGCCAAATTTGAGATCTTGCCAATCGCGGAGATGAACCTTGACCAGAGAATCCTTTGGGGCAATATATTGATGGATTTGGGCAAAACCAATGCTCCAATTTATACCGAGGAAAACAAATAAAATAAAGTTGAATAAACGCATTCATAAAAATAAGACTTATAATACATCGTTTATATTTATTACCGGGCATTACACGCTAAAAAATATATCGGACGAGTACTTAGCTATGGGCAAATCTTCAAAATAATCCGTTCAATAGAATAAGTATTATATTAGCATTTCAACTCTTTAAACTTAATAATCATGGTCAATAGGAGATCCTTTTTGAAAAACACTGGTGCATTCGCCGGCATCACCATTTTACCCTTTCCTATATTCGGAAAACAAGCCCCGTCCAACAAAGTAGTATTGGGTGTAGCAGGGGTCTACAGCCGGGGGTCCTGGCTGGCAGAATATTTTGCCCAGATTCCCAATGTAGAAGTAGCCTATATCTGTGATGTTGAAGACAAAGCCATTGCCAACGGGATCAAAGCGTTGCATTCTACCGGCAAAACACCTACCGTTATTAAAGACATCCGAAAATTAGTTACCCTGACGGACCTGGATGCCATTGCTATTGCCACTCCTGACCATTGGCATACGCCCGCCTCCATTTTGGGTATCACCAATGGCAAACATGTTTATGTGGAAAAACCTTGTGGCCATAATCCGGCTGAAGGGGAACTATTGGTACAGGCGTCAAAAAAATATAAACCCATTGTTCAAATGGGCAATCAACGACGATCATACCCTACCCTGATTGAAGCCGTCAAACGGGTTAAAGAAGGTTTGATCGGCAACCCGTATTTTGTCAAAACCTGGTATACCAATAAACGAAAACCTATAGGGGTAGGAAAAACCACCCCAATCCCGTCAACGCTCGATTTTGATTTATGGCAGGGACCCGCTCCGCGTATGCCTTTTAAAGACAATCTGGTGCATTACAACTGGCATTGGTTTTGGCATTGGGGAACCGGCGAAGCCTGTAACAACGGAACCCATGAGGTTGATTGCGCCCGTTGGTTTTTAGGAGTTGATTATCCGGTCAAAGTGACCTCTACCGGAGGGCGCTATGCTTACAAGGATGATTGGCAAACACCGGATACCCAGACTGCAGGTTGGGAATTTAATGGTGGAAAAAATATTACCTGGGAAGGCAGGAGCTGCAACGATTACCCGATTGAAGGCAGTGGGCGCGGGTTTATCGTGCATGGAGACCAGGGCACATTAGTCAATGATGGTGGTGGATCATACAAAGTATATGACCTCAACAATAAAATTACAGATCACGTTGATTCCAAAGTAGCGGTGAATGCACAGAATACAGTGAGTCCAGCTGCTCAATTGGACAAACTACATCTTGAAAATTTTATTGAAACGATTCGGGGAAATGTAAAACTCAATTCATCCATCGAGGAAGCAAGTAAAAGTGTTCTTTTATGTCATCTGGCTAATATCGCACAACGAACAGGAAATACTTTGCATTGTGATCCCACCAATGGTCATATTTTAAAAGACAAAGCGGCAATGGGTCTTTGGAAAAGAGAATATCAAAAAGGATGGGCACCAGTTGCTTAACGTTTTGGAGGAGCTGTGCTCCAAACATTACCGTTTTGGAGGAGCTGTGCTCCGACATTACCATAATCGTTTTGGAGGCGTTAAACTCCGGCATTACCATACTTTAAAAATCGTTCTGGAGGAGCTGTGCTCCGACATTACCAGAGTTTAAGAAATTGCAATAACACTAGGAACGTTTTGGGATTTTCGGGGTACAACCCCTCAACAACTGCTTGCTTAATTTCACTTTAACCAGTGATCTATTTTTATCCATATTTACCACAAGTTTGATATGTTTTGGGGTATTGAATGAGTTGGATTAACTTTAAGATCTCAACAGGAAAACCTTAATGTTATGAAAATTGCTACCCTCGATCTTATCATTATATTATTGTACCTCAGTGCCACCGTGGTCATTGGACTTCTGCTGAGAAAACAAGCTTCAAAAAGTAAGGCAAATTATTTATTGGGTGGAAACAAGATGCCCTGGTATTTATTGGGATTATCCAATGCCTCCGGTATGTTTGATATCAGTGGTACCGTATGGTTGGTGATGTTAATGTTTGTATACGGGTTAAAAAGTATATGGATACCCTGGTTGTGGCCAGTATTTAACCAGATTTTTCTGATGATCTTTTTATCCATCTGGCTGAGAAGGTCGGGTGTCACGACCGGAGCCGAATGGTTGGCAACCCGCTTCAGTGGCCGTGGGGCAGCCCAGTCCCATGCGGTGATCGTAATTTTTGCTATCATACTTGGGCTGGGTTACCTGGCCTACGGATTTATCGGTATTGGTAAGTTTATCGAAATTTTTATACCCTGGGATGCAGTTTCCGGATACATACCCTTCCATATACCATTAGAATATGTCCCTCATTTTTATGGGATATGTTTTACTCTGTTTGCAATATTTTATAGTCTCATCGGAGGTATGCTGAGTATAGTATGGGCTGATGTTATTCAGTATTCTCTAATGGCGATTTCAGGAGTCATCATTGGCATTATAGCGATGAAAGCCGTTGCATCCAATGCACTGAATGTGCCAGATGGCTGGATGAACCCGTTTTTTGGCACCCGCCTTCATCTGGACTGGAGCCAGATCATACCGGAGGTGAATGAAAAAATTTCAAGTGATGGTTATTCCTTGTTCAGTATATTTTTTACCATGATGTTGCTTAAAGGAATAATGGTATCGATGGCCGGACCTGCCCCAACCTATGATATGCAGAAAATTTTATCCACACGCTCCCCTCGTGAAGCTGCCCTGATGAGTGGATCGGTCAGTCTGATTCTGATGCCATTCCGTTATTTTATGATTGCCGGATTTGCAGTATTGGCCATTATTTTTTACAATCAACTCGATTTAAAATCAGGGGGCAATATCGATTTTGAACAAATCCTTCCGGCAGCCATCAGTCAGTTTGTCCCTGTTGGTTTGATGGGAATTTTGCTTGCAGGACTCATTGCTGCCTTTATGGGTACTTTCGCCGGCACCTTAAATGCGACCCAGGCATATATTGTGAATGATATCTACCTCAAATTTATAAACCCTAAAGCTGATAATAATAAGATTAAACTCATTAGTTGGGTTTCCGGTCTCGGCATGGTATTGTTGAGTTTCGTTCTTGGTTTTTTCGCCAGGGATGTCAATGATATCCTTCAATGGATAGTATCTGCTGCCTATGGCTCCTATGTGGTTTCCAATGTATTAAAATGGTATTGGTGGAGATTTAATGGCACCGGTTTCTTCTGGGGCATGGTAGGTGGACTGGTACCGGCCCTCACCTTCCGTTTTATTTTCCCGGGAGTGCTTGATTTATACACTTTTCCATTGATGTTATTGCTCGCACTGACCGGCGCCTTGATTGGCACCTTTATGACTCCACCCACCGACGAAAATATACTCAAGGCTTTTTACAAAAATGTAAGGCCGTGGGGATTTTGGAAACCTATACATGATAAAGTCGTGGCAGAAGACCCGGGATTCCAGGGAAATAAAGATTTCAAAAAAGACATATTCAATGTATTGATAGGCATCATTTGGCAAACCTGCCTGGTCGTATTCCCTATATATCTGGTGTTATTAAAAATGGTACCCTTTGCCATTAGCC
>Ga0163151_10009993_pt1 | contig 10149 bp, 6 predicted proteins | sample OliLakLV19MP5IB2_FD_145596 | JGI IMG/M metagenome (GOLD analysis project Ga0163151, IMG submission 145596) | Freshwater microbial mat bacterial communities from Lake Vanda, McMurdo Dry Valleys, Antarctica - Oligotrophic Lake LV.19.MP5.IB-2 | ecosystem: Environmental > Aquatic > Freshwater > Lake... | reverse complement strand
GCATTCAGGTGGTCATATTGTACCCTTCTGGAAAAGTCAGTCCACTACAGGAAAAACAACTCACGACCCTTGGGCACAATATCACCGCCCTGGAAGTAGACGGCACCTTTGACGACTGCCAGGCATTGGTTAAAAAGGCATTCACGGACAGGGAAGTAAGCGAACCCATCCGTTTGAGTTCTGCCAACAGCATTAATATTGCTCGCCTGATCCCACAATCATTCTACTATTTTGAAGCCTTCAAACAGGTGGCCGGTCAGGGTAAGCCGGTGGTTTTTTCTATCCCTTCTGGCAACTTCGGCAACCTGACCGCAGGATTGATGGCTCAAAAAATGGGGTTACCGATAGCGCATTTTATTGCCGCTACCAACGCGAACGACGTAGTCCCCGAGTATCTGACAAGTGGCGCCTTTACTCCTCGTCCTTCCCAACGAACACTTTCCAATGCAATGGATGTGGGGGCGCCTTCTAATTTCGCCCGAATGCTTGATCTCTATTGTTCCACGTGGAACAATATGCGCCACGACATCAGCGGTTTTGGTTTTTCAGACACCGAGACAAAGCAAGCCATGCGGGAAATAAAGCAGCAATACAACTACATCATTGATCCACATGGCGCAGTCGGCTATCTTGCACTTCGCAAATATCAGGTAGCGCACCCGGACCATTTGGGCATCGTATTGGAGACAGCCCACCCTTCCAAGTTTATCGAAGATGTAGAATCTATTCTGGAACAACCAATAGAAGTGCCTGAACGTTTACAAGTGCTGAGCAATGCTAAAAAACAATCGGTACACATGAGTACAAATTATGCAGACTTTAAGTCGTGGTTACTCGGGCGATATTAATGTTCCACGTGGAACATTATGCATCTTTATCATGTTTCACGACCCGGTCAGTATTCAAAAATGCTTTTATTATTCCGATAAAAAAAGCCTTCTTTCAAGATGCCAAGTCCTGCCATGTCTTACTTTTGCAAGATCACAGGCTTTTCTATTCCCTGATTACCTTTTGCAATTTACCCTTTACTTAATATAAATCATCCATGACTTACGACGTTACCGTGATCGGCTCCGGGCCAGGAGGATATGTGGCCGCAATTCGTTGCTCGCAGTTGGGCATGAAAACTGCTTTAATTGAACGCTATCCTGTGCTGGGAGGTACTTGTTTGAATGTCGGTTGTATTCCTTCCAAAGCATTACTCGACTCCTCCGAACACTTCCACAATGCCCACAGTACTTTTAAAACGCATGGTATTGACCTCAAAGATTTAAAGGTCAATATGCCGCAAATGATAAAACGGAAAAAAGAGGTCGTCCTTGAAAACAACAAAGGAATCGACTTTTTGATGAAGAAGAACAAGATAGATGTGTACCACGGGCATGGTTCATTTGTCAATAAAAACCGGATCAGGATAACTGACCAGGAAACAATGGAAATAGAAACACAGCGCGTTATCATTGCAACCGGTTCCAAACCCATTGTGCCGGCGTCTTTCAATTACGACAAACAACGTGTCATCACCTCGACTGAATCCCTCAACCTTGAAAAGGTGCCCGGGAGTATGGTCATCATTGGCGGGGGCGTTATCGGTCTTGAACTTGGAAGTGTGTATGCGCGCCTCGGTACGGAAGTACATGTAGTGGAGTTTTTAGACCGGATTATTGCAGGTATGGATAGCGATTGCAGCCGCGAACTTCAAAAAAGTCTGAAAGCCCTCGGGATGCAATTCCACCTGCGCCATGCCGTAACTGATGTAACGCCTTCCAAAACCAAGGTAGAAGTGGTCGCAAAAAGCCGCGACGATGAATCAAAAACGTTGAGTTGGAATGTCGATTATTGTCTCGTGGCGATTGGTCGGAAGCCTTATACGGATAATCTCGGTTTGGAACAGATTGGAATTACCGTGGATGAAAAAGGCCGCATCCCGGTAGATCATCATTTGCAAACATCTGTGCCGGGTATCTACGCCATCGGCGATGTCATTCAGGGAGCCATGCTCGCACACAAGGCAGAAGAAGAAGGCGTGTTTGTAGCCGAGGTCATGGCCGGACAAAAACCACACATCAATTACAACCTGATTCCGGGTGTTGTTTATACCTGGCCGGAAGTAGCCGCTGTTGGATTTACAGAAGAGCAACTCAAAGAAATGGGCATTCCGTATAAGCCCGGCAAATTTCCGTTCCGCGCTTTAGGCCGGGCCCGGGCCTCCATGGATCTGGATGGTATGGTAAAAGTGCTGGCGCACAAGGAAACAGATGAAATCCTGGGCGTTCATATTGTCGGCGCCCGCGCAGCCGATATGATTGCAGAAGCAGTAGCGCTTATGGAATTCAGGGCTTCCGCAGAAGATGCTGCCCGTATGAGTCACGCACACCCGACCTATACAGAGGCCTTTAAAGAAGCCTGTCTGGCGGCCACCGCGAATCGGGCGATTCACATGTAAACCAGGCGTTTTTGCATCAATCTTTATGCAAGTAATTGATTGTCAAAACTTTAATAAAAAAGTCTCCTGTTACATCTGTAGCAGGAGACTTTTTTTGTCCGGTATGATATATTAGCCCAAAACTCAGGCTACCGAATTTTTCTCGGAAACTTCTTTTAGAAAACCATCCAGGATGGCATTAAAATTTTCCGGTTTTTCCATCATGGGCGCATGTCCGCATTCATCTAAAAAATACAGTTGGGAACCGGAAATCAACTCGTGAAATTTCTCGGCCACAAAAGGCGGCGTCACTGTATCTTGCTTTCCCCAAATAAGGAGCGTAGGCGCTTTAATCTTATGCAACTTATCACCCAGGTTGTGCCGCACCGCCGACTTGGCTGTTGCAACGACGCGTATGGCTTTATTGCGGTCATTGACGATGTCAAAAACCTCATCCACCAATTCTTTGCTGGCTACCGAAGGATCGTAAAAAGTCTCGGCGGTTTTATTCTTGATGTATTCATAGTCGCCGCGTTTGGGAAATGCCGTACCGAATGCGCTTTCAAATAACCCGGAGCTACCCGTCAACGTAACAGATGCGATACGTTCAGGATGAGCAAGCGCATACAGCAATGCGACGTGTCCGCCCAGCGAGTTGCCAAGCAAGTGCACCTTGTCATACCCTTTGTGTTCAACAAACCTGGTTGTAAAATCGACCAGCCCCATTACGGATACCTGTAAGATAGGCATTTCATAAATAGGCAAAAGAGGCACAACTACATTGTAATTAGCCGAAAAATGATTGATGATTCCCTGAAAATTACTCAACGCGCCAAAGAGTCCGTGTAGTAAAAGTAATGTTTCACCCTGGGTTCCAGACTCAATGAAACGGAAGCCGTTTTCTTCTTTTACAGTTAATGTCATTCGTAGTGGTTCAATATAAGTTGTGCAAAAATAGCAAAAACCATCAAACTAATTCATTTGTGAAAAATGGGTGCAATGTTCCTGTATATCATGCCTTGCTCTCTGTTTTTGTTGTTGCATCCATTTGATACGTCACAAATAAAAGAAAACCAATCAGGAAAATAGCCCCGGCCTGGTGTAAAACGCCTAAGATAACCGGAATAGCGCCTTTGCAATGAATTAATGTAAAGATGCCCAGCAACACCTGAATCAGCAACATAGTTGTCAGCGCGATATTGCCGAAACGAAGCGAACGTGAAATGGTTCCACTTTTGTTGGTCCGCCAGACAAAGTAAAGAATCAGCGCCGAAAGCAGGTAGGCCACATTGCGGTGCAGAAACTGGATCAGGGTAGGCATAAATGCATTGACATCGTAGTTTCTGAAATTCTCCGGTATCCAGTTGGAAGTATCCAGCAGGATGCCAGGCAGGTAATATCCGTTCATATCAGGCCAGGTTGGATATGTCAATCCGGCTTTGGTACCCGACATCATGGCGCCCAAGGCAATTTGAAGAAAAGCCAGCCCCACCAGTCCCCAGGCGAATGAAACGCCCCAGCGCTTTGCGCTTTGTAAGCCCTTCGGCTGGTACGCGATAAACAGTGTCCACAACAAGTAGGCAAAAATAACAATCGCCATACAGAGGTGCAGGGTCAGGTTGTAGGCATTTACCCAGGGGCGTTGTATGAGACCGCTGGCAACCATGATCCAGCCGAAAAAACCCTCTAAGCCGGCCAAGGCCACCACCACGAGCATGCGGGGCAACAGGCGGCGGGAAAACATACCCCGGAATAGGAAAAACGCAAAAGGAAATACAAAAACAAAAAACATCAGCCGCGCCCACAGCCGGTGAAAATACTCCCAGAAATAAATGAACTTGAAATCGTCCAGGAGCATGCCCTGGTTGATTTTCAGGTACTGTGGCGTCTGTTGGTACAATGCGAACTCCTCCTGCCACTGTGCGTCATTCAGGGGCGGCAGCGTACCCGTCACGATTTCCCAGCGGGTGATGCTCAATCCACTTCCCGTAAGCCGGGTAATGCCTCCAATAACGATTTGCATAAAAACCATAAGCAAACCTGTTATCAACCAGATTTTCACTGCCTTTGCAATGCGCGTATCCTCCGTATAGCGAAACATATAGATGCTGTATTTTTTTGCGTTCGATAAAAACTTGACACAAAAGTAAAGCCTTTATGTCGTTCGCTTTTCGGAAGGTAACTTTCCTTTATTAATTTTAGATGATTTAAATTAAAAAAACTGTCGCCATCATCAGGGGTGTTAGTTTGTTTATAACCTCGTAATTGCATATACTTCAGCCCAAGCTACCAATAGTTACCATCTTTATCCACACTTTTTGTGCAAACAAGCGTATTTGTAATCAGCACCTTGCAAAGTTATACACATATAAATGGAAAAATATGGAAAAACCTACTGTTGGTCGTTTCGTTTTCCCCGGCACTGTTAGCTGACGTTTGTAAAACAGCAGTTCCCCACAGTCAAAAAGCGAAAACAGCAAAATGTTGATAAGTTCAACTGCGCCATGTGGAGAGCGGTGTATTACTACTGTACTTATACACACTAAAATATGGACAACATTATATTGATTGTCAAATTATTATACAGGTTATTATTTTTAATGTTTGTAACTGTTTCAAACAAGAAGTTGAAGTGGTGAACAGGTTCAAAATGAAGAAATTGTAAATTTTGAGGGTCATTTGACAAAACAAAATCTTACTTTTAACAGAAAATTAGTATCTTTTATTCTGAAAAATTTAAAACAAAAACCTACTACGGAACAGGTTTTAAATAAGGGTACAAATGTCTCCGGGTAATGTCTCGGTTTTCTATACCCTTATTTTGGAAACGTTCCTATATGAATCAAAATTGAATAAAATCATATTTGAACAAAAAAATCGCTGTTGCGAAGCCCTTTCAAAATCGTACTTTTGCCGCCCTCTTGACAAGAGCCGGTTTAATATTTCAAAATCAAACTACTATGCTGCGTTTTCCGAGTTTGTTTTTCTTTTTTGTAATCATCATTGCAGCCTGTAAAAATGATCCTTCCATACAAATAGCCGGTAGTGAAACTTCCAGAGCGGCTGCGATGCTGAACGAGCCGGTTGACAAACAAGGCGCCATCACTTATGCGGTAAGCGGGGGTACGGTTTTGTGGTCTGGAAAAAAAACGGTCGGAACCACGCATGAAGGTATCATAGCCGTATCATCTGGTGAATTGCTGGTAGTTAACGGCCGTTTGGCGAGCGGTCATATCGTATTGGATATGCACTCACTCAGCGTCACCAGCATCAAAGATGGCGGTGAAAAACGCGACCTGGAATCACACCTGAAAGATGTCGATTTTTTTGAAGTGGATCAATTCCCAAATGCCGAATTCAGGTTCACGGAGGTATTGCCCAACAGCAACACGCCGGATTTCAACCAGATTGTGCCGGGAACGCTAACGATAAAAGGAAAAAACCATCCAGTGAATATACCCGTATATATAAAGATATCGAAAGAGGGTCTTACCGTCCGGTCGCCCTCCTTTCCCATCAACAGAACGAAGTGGGGCATTACATTCAGGTCGGGATTGCTCGGAACCGTAAAAGATAAATTAATTGAAGATACGGTGCTGCTTACCTTAAAATTAACAGCAAAACGGCAATAACACTTTCCCCTATTTTACCCTGCAAAGGGTAATTTAGACGACAGAGACCTAATTTATTACAAATATTAACAACTAAACCCCAGTGTATCACTAAGAATTGCTATTTTTGTCACGCATAAGCCAGACATCTCGCCAGTTTTCTCTTTTTTTACTCCCACTTACACACAACACATGATTGGTTACCTTTCCATGGTAACCCCGTCTTTTATATCTTTTAATCACCCTCTTCACCGTTTTCCGTTTTTCATTTTTAATTAAAACATCCTTCCCATGGGACAAAATTCAACACTTTCCAGATTCCGAATCAACGGTGTGCTGCCATTGGCCGCATTGTTGATTTTCTTTTCTTTTTTTAGCAGCGTTATACATGCGCAGGTTACTGTTACGGTCACCAGCACGAATGTTACCTGCTTCGGCTTAAACAACGGTACGGCTACTGCCGTTGGCGGTGGCGGCTGGCCTCCTTACACCTATGTGTGGAGCAATGGAGCGACCACCTCAACCATTACCGGCCTGGCTCCCGGCACATATTCCGTAACAGCTACCGACATAGATCTTGGATATGCAGTCGGCACGGTTGTCATCACCCAACCCCCACAACTGGGTGTGCAGGTGTACGGAGAAAGCCAGATTTGCGGCATTGTGCCTGATGGTAAAGTAACGGCAGTCCCATTTGGCGGGACACCGCCGTATACCTACCTGTGGAATACCGGTGCTACTACTGCTCAGATAACAGGATTGCCGCAAGGCACGTATACTGTAACCGTAACAGATGTCAAGGGCTGTACAGCAGTTGGCAGCGGTACGGTTTATTTCTGGGATGAAGGTATCTGGCTGATGGAGACACATACTGATGTGACGTGCTTCGGCCTCAACAATGGCACCGCTCACATCAGTGCTATGTCAGGCACCCCGCCTTACACATATCTGTGGAGTACAGGAAGTACCTTACAGGATGTTACTGGTCTGGCACCTGGTAACTACACCGTAACGGTGACGGATGCCAACGGATGTACCAATTTTATGAACATTCCTATTACCCAACCGTCTATCTTGGGTTGTACTTCCACAACTGTCAATGCCGCATGCGGTCTGGCCGGCAGCGCTACGGTTATCCCGAGCGGCGGAACGCCACCTTATACGATCCTTTGGAATACCGGTTCCACCAATTTCACTATTTCCGGTATGCCCGGTACCTATACCGCTACCCTGAGAGATGCAAACGGTTGTACAAAAGCCGTCAGTGTCACGATCGGCGGCACCAATACAAGCCTGACTGTCAGTGCGACCGTTGTCAGCAATGCAGGTTGTACGATTGGAGGCAGCGCTACTGCTACGGCCAGCGCTGGTTCCGGCAATTATGCTTTTAGCTGGGACAACGGTAATACTACCGCTACCGCTACCAATTTGAGTGCAGGAAACCACTCTTTCACCGTGACGGATATTACAACAGGTTGTACCGGAGTTGGAATGGTGAATATTCCCACGGCTCCTCCGCTTACCATTACTACTACGGTCGTTACGAATGCAACTTGTTTGGTCGGCGGCAGCGCTACTGCGACAGGCTCCGGTGGAACGCCACCTTATACCTATAAATGGGACAATAACCAGATGACTGCCACTGCTACCAATCTGGGTGCAGGGCCACATTCTGTTACTTTAACAGATTCAAAAGGCTGTGTTGCAACGGCCATTGTTATCATCGGACAAACACAAGGCCCCACTGTAACGGTGCTGGTGAATTCCAATGCCAGTTGCACCGGCGGCGGCAGTGCTACTGCTTCTGCCACCGGCGGAGCGGGTGGTTATGTTTTCCTGTGGGATAATATGCAGACGACTGCTACTGCGACCAACCTGAGCGTTGGTGCCCATACTGTCACTGTAACGGATGCTGCGGGTTGTTCGGCAGTAGGAATGGTGACCATCACCCAACCGGGTGCACCTACTGTAATTGTGTCGCCAGGTTCTCCGGCCAACTGTGTTGCCGGCGGTGGTTCTGCAACTGCAGGCGCTTCGGGTGGCACAGGCCCTTACACATTTGCCTGGAGCAACGGCGCGACCGGCACAACGGTCACCAATCTGAACGCAGGTACCTATACGGTTACTGTTACAGATGCGCTCGGTTGTACTGCAACCGGACAGGTGAGTGTGGCTGCTTCCATTCCACCAAATGTGGTGATCGTGGCTTCCTCCAATGCTAAATGCGACCAACCTGGCAGCGCTACTGCCAGCGCGTCAGGCGGTTCAGGCGCTTATACTTATATATGGGACAATGGCGAAATGACTGCTACTGCCAGCAACCTCGCTGCCGGCCCCCACACCGTAACGGTTACAGATGCAGCAGGATGTACCGCTACGGCATCTGTTATTATCGGCTCTACGGATAACGGAATCACTATCGGCGACTTTGTCTGGTATGACGGTACGCAGGATGGTTTCCAAAACAATCCTGAACTGAATGACGGCGTATCTAATGTAACGGTTATGCTCATCAGACCAGGTGTTGACGGTGTTTTTGGAACATTTGACGATGTGACGGTGGGCACTACCACCACTAATGCCGCCGGTAAATACGAGTTTACCTGCGTCACACCGGGCACCTATATCCTGATGTTCAGCGGTATCCCTTCAGGTTATGTCTTTTCTCCAAAAGACAATGCCATGAATGACTGCAAAGACAGCGACGTCAATCAAAATGGCAAAACGGCGCCTTTCACGATTATTGCCGGTCAGCTGGATAATTTGTGCTTTGATGCAGGTATTCATATTCCTTGTATCAATGTAACCAATGCCGGTTTCATCTGCTGCGATCAGATTATTTGCGAAGGAGAGACACCGGATTTGATAGAAGGTCAAGTCGCGCCTTCCGGTGGAGTCGGCGCAATTGAATACCTGTGGGTTCAACTTATGCAGGTGGGCGGTTTGCCTGTTTGGCAGGGTATCCCCGGCGCTACCGGCGTCAATTATCAGCCTGGTCCATTGTTTGAAACAACGCGATACATGCGTTGTGCCCGCCGCGAAGGTTGCAGCACTTACTTAGAGACCAACATCATTACGATTCAGGTACTGCCTTCCGGCGGTGGATGCCCGGGCTTCGCTTCAAACCTGAATGCGTACGTACAATCGAATAATACAGTAAAAATAGATTGGACTACAGCACCGGAAGGTGATGCCTACATTTATTCCGTACAACGTTCGGCGAACAGAACGACTTGGGATGTGGTAACAACCGTCACAGGCCATCAAAATGCCACGGCGCCTAATCAGTATACCGCAATCGACCAGACTCCTTTAGCAGGTGTGAGTTACTACCGTATCAAACGCTCCAATGCCAATGGCGTCAATGTATTCTCGGAAAGCACGGAAGTCAGTCTTGATCTGTCGGCGGTTACAGCCGTATCGGTGTACCCAAATCCTGTGGCAGACGTTTTGACGATCAGAAATGCCATGGAATACGAAACAGATGTTGTAGTAACTGTTTCGACTACCAAAGGAGATGTGTTGCACACGCTGATCATCCCTCAAGGCACCCTGATGCAAGAAGAATTGCCGATGCGCGATCTGCCATCAGGCATTTATATGATCCGTATTCAACTGGGTAATGGAGAGATCAAAACCGTCAAAATTGCGAAGTTTTAAGTAGACGGATTCTTTTAGGATCATTTTACAATGACCGTTCGGGTGCTGAAGCCTGGACGGTCATTTTTTTTGCAGCGCTGATTTCATCAATTTCCTGTTAATAAAGAGAAAACATTTCCCACTATCGGGCGTTTTCATCACCCTTTCCTAATTTTGCGCACTATTTTTTGTATTTTTTATAATAAGAAACAGTTTTTAAACCAGAAATGCTACTCACCAGGTCCTTTTCCACATCAGATTGCGCTCTTTCTACCGGCCAATCAGGGATGGAAACGGACTGCAATCATGCCTCCAATTATTATGTTCAAACATCTGCTGGCCTCGGCTTGCCTTATCATGTGGTTTGCAGCCACCCTGACCGCCCAATCCGAAGACCCCATACTTTTCACTGTAAACGGCAAGCCTGTAACGGTATCTGAATTCAGGTACATCTACACCAAAACAAACCAGGAT